>ENA-OFCI01000006-OFCI01000006.1-metagenomes-genome-assembly--contig:-NODE-6-length-163188-cov-4.849938_pt1 | contig 163188 bp, 141 predicted proteins | sample MGYA00153391_OFCI01 | MGnify analysis MGYA00153391
CGTTCTGTGTTTCAATTTTATCCCCCGGTACGTCCTTCAATGTTGATGGAATATTGCCCCAAAGAATTGCCTGTAAGTGTAAACCGGGGAAACCTGCTTCTATTGTTTTTTTACGAAAGTAATCCAGTGCATCCTTTGTTTTTTCGGCACCTCCAATACCATTTATAAAAGTAGAAAGTTCGTAAATGCTGAACACTGGTTCTCCATTGATTTTATAATAGTTGGGTTTTTTAAAATAGTCGTTGATAATATGATCGACCATTCCTTCGAAAATTTTCCGGGTAACTCCACCGTACCAATAGATTTTACTTTTATCCGGATTAGCCGGGTCCAAATATGAGTTATGATCGTGGTTTGCCCACATCAGGCAGAACCGCATATCGGTAACGTTCTTCGCTTTTAAGAAACCTTTATTTAAAGCATCTTCAAGAAAGGGTTTATTATCGTACCAATACCAGTCAAAGATCATTACGTTTACTCCGTATTTTACAGCCGTTTTTATTTTTTTCGCCATGACCACCGGATTGGTTTCATCTTCATAACCCCAAAGTGGTAATTTCGGAACCTCGTGGCCTACGAATTTTGGTTTTGCTTTATAAAATGCCAGTCTTACAAAAAAAAAGAGGAAATAAAATAACCTTACAGCTACCAAAACGCAGAAAAAAATAAAAACCAGCAGTTGCCAGTGCGTTAGTAATTTGGAAAAACTCATATCCGCAAAAATAGCCTTTAATGTTTAATTGTTTTATTGCTTAATTGTTCTATTGTTGCATTTTTGCAGAAAGCAAATTATATTCTTCAAAAATTATGGCGGCATTACAATTTAATTTACAACATAGTGATACAAATACAAAAGCACGTGCAGGTGAAATTACAACCGATCACGGTACTATACAAACACCCATTTTTATGCCCGTTGGTACCGTTGGTACAGTAAAAGCTGTAACACAGCAACAATTAAAAGAAGAAGTAAAAGCACAAATAATTCTTGGTAATACTTATCATTTATATTTACGACCGGGCTTAAAAGTTTTAGAAGCTGCAGGCGGGTTGCATAAATTTAATGGATGGGATAAACCGATACTTACAGATAGTGGCGGATACCAGGTTTTCTCTTTAGCAAACAGCAGAAAAATTACAGAAGAAGGCGTGGTTTTTAAATCGCATATTGATGGCGGTAAACATTTATTTACACCGGAAAATGTAATGGATACCCAGCGTATTATTGGTGGCGATATCCTTATGGCTTTTGATGAATGTCCACCTTTTCCCAGCGATGAAAAATATGCGAAAAGCAGTATGGAACTTACACACCGCTGGCTTGACCGTTGCATAAATCATTTCGATAATACGCCGGACAAATATGGCTATACACAAAATCTTTTCCCCATTGTACAGGGCAGTACTTTTAAAAACTTGCGAACTGAATCTGCCCAGTTTATTACCTCTAAAAATGCACCGGGCAACGCTATTGGCGGGCTTTCTGTAGGGGAACCTACTGAACAAATGTATGAGTTCACAGAACTTTGCTGTGATATTTTACCTGCAGCAAAACCACGTTATCTAATGGGCGTAGGTACGCCATGGAATATTCTCGAAAATATTGCACTCGGCATAGATATGTTTGATTGTGTAATGCCTACCCGCAATGGCCGAAATGCCATGTTGTTCACCTCAAAAGGTATCATTAATATTGATAATAAAAAATGGGAAAACGATTTTTCTGTAATTGATGATGGCATCGATTGCCCCACCAGTAATTTTTATAGTAAAGCATATTTGCGCCATCTTTTTAAAGGCAAAGAATACCTTGGCCTTACCATTGCCAGCGTGCACAATCTTGCATTTTATTTATGGCTTGTTACCGAGGCCCGTTCGCAAATTTTAGCAGGTACTTTCGCCAGCTGGAAAAGCGAAATAGTCGTACGGTTACAAACAAGATTATAGGAAAAACTTTTTTTAAACCTGTGTCTTTTTTCTTTAATCTTATGTCTTTTCTAGAAGCATCAACAAATTACCAACCTCAACATTTGTCTCCCGCTTTTCGTTGCAATGGTTTCGTACCTCAACCATTTTCACTGCAATCGGGGCTATGCTCAGCCCTAAATCTTTTTTCAACATTTAGTTAATTGCCATTTAAAATTTTGCAGGGTTAATTTTGTTACATCGTTTGTATCTTTAGGGCTATACATTCGGTAACATAAAACCAGTTGGCAATTTTTAATGAAAGTCTATTTTAAAAGTTTTTTATTGTTTGTTTTTTTAATAATAGGTTTTTATGCAAACGCACAAACCTGTTCCGGAAGCCTTGGTGACCCTATTATAAATTTTAATTTTGGCTCAGGGGCAAACCCCGGTAGTCCTCTACCGGCAACTAATTTAACTTACACCCCAAACGATTGCCCTGTAGATGGATCGTATACAGTAAGAACCAATACGAGCAATTGTTTTGGCAATACCTGGCATTCTATAAACAGCGATCACACCGGCAATGCAAATGGATATTTTATGCTCATTAATGCATCTGTACAACCCAGTGCATTTTATATAGATACGGTAAGAGGTTTATGCCCCAATACCACTTACGAGTTTGGCGCATGGATTATGAATGTTGATGTACAGACTGCATGTAACGGAAATGCAAACCAACCCAATATTACCTTCTCAATTGAAAAAACAGACGGTTCTATTTTACAAACAAACATAACAGGAAATATACCTTCTACCGCTTCTCCAATATGGGTTCAAAAAGCGTTTTTATTTACTACCACAAATGCAGTGTCAGATGTGGTTTTGAGAATGGTAAACAATGCGCCTGGAGGCTGCGGTAACGATCTGGCATTGGATGATATTACTTTTAGACCCTGCGGCCCATCTCTTACTCCAACGATTGTTAATACTGCTTCGCAAAACACAGATTTCTGTCAGGGTGAAATAAAATCCTTTACATTTTCCTGTACTGTTTCGTCAGGTTATATTAATCCGGTTTATCAATGGCAAAAAAGTTTTAATGGCAATAATTTTACTGATATTTTGGGCGAAAATACTACCACGCTTCAGGCACAGTACGGGATAAATTCAGCTGTTGGAAATTATCGCTACCGCTTGCAGGTTGCTGAAGCCGGTAATTTTGCATCTGTCCAATGCAGGGTTTCGTCAGATCCATTAACCATTATTATAAAATCATTGCCTGTTGACACTATTTCCAGTAACTCTCCTATTTGTGAAAACGCTATGCTACTTCTTAATTCTTCAGGAGGAATAAATTATGACTGGCAAGGGCCTGCAAATTTTACCTCAACTTCAAATCAGCCTATTATTCAAAATGCCCAAACACAAAATGCGGGCATGTATAAAGTAAAAGTTACTGATGCAAATAATTGTTATGTTATCGATTCTACAAACTTTGTGGTAAACCCTTCACCAATAGCAACAGTTTCTTTTGCGACAAATACAATCTGTTCAGGATCAACAATTTTACTGGAAGCAGGCGGTGGTTTAAATTATGAATGGTTTCCTATAACATTTTTAATTACGCCACAACAACAAAACACTCAGGCCACTCCATTAAATACTATTGTTTATCATGTAAAAGTATCAAACGGCTTTGGTTGTAAGGATACAGCATCCATTGATATAAAAGTTGTAAAACTGCCGATAGTAAATGCCGGAGCTGATGTAATAACAGTGGCAGGAAAAGCGAATCAGTTAATGGGGAGTATTTCCGGTGATTTTGCAGGCTATACATGGTCTCCCATAGATTTTATGCTCAATGAAACAACACTTACCCCGGTTGTAAATCCACCAATAGATTTTCAATATATTTTAACTGCTGTTGCTCTTAATAATTGCGGTAAAGTAACCGATACAGTTCAGGTAAAAATCATAAATGGTATTTTTATTCCTAATGCATTTTCTCCAAACGGCGATGGTAAAAACGATACATGGAATATACCTGGTCTTGAGGCTTATCCTTTGCATACGTTAACTGTTTTTAACCGTTATGGCCAGGTTGTATTTCAAAGAAAAAAAACTTTCGTGCCGTGGAATGGATTTTTTAAAGGGCAATTATTGCCTCCCGGCGCTTATATTTATTTGATTGATTTAAAAAATGGGACACCAGTTTTAAAAGGTAGTTTTTTACTGATCAAATAATCCGTGTTACTTTCAAAAAGTATCATTAAATAATTTTAATAATTAACTTTAAGATCTTAAAATTTTGGTTATGAAAAATAAATTTTTATTGATTATCCTTGGTATTTTTTTATTGATTAATGCGCTTCATGCACAATCAAATAACCAGCAACAAAATGCTTCTCAATCAAAAGATGCACCGGTTGATGTAAGTATTTCAGATTTTAAGAAAAACTTGCTGGTACATGAAATTGTGGTTTTTCGCAGCCAACTAAACCAAAAAGAATATCAGGGTCTTAGCCAGGAGGATGGTAAATTTTCATTGCGTTTACCTGCCGGTGATAAGTATGATATTTTTATTTTGGGGTTTAAAGATTCTGTAAGCAACATAACATTAGAGATACCGGCATTAGGTCCGAACGAATCTTATAAAACAGCTCAAAAAGTAGATCTGTATCACCAGCCTGCAAAAACGTTTGTTTTGGATGATGTAAATTTTGAGACAGGAAAAGCAGAACTAAAAATTGAATCTTTTCCGGTACTTGATGAGTTAGTTGCTTATTTAAACAGAAAAGATGACGAGCGAATTGAAATTGGTGGTCATACTGATAATGTTGGAAAGCCGGCAGCCAACATTTTATTGTCTATGGAGCGGGCAAAGTCAGTTATGGCATATGTTATCTCAAAAGGCATTTATGCTTCCAGACTTACTGCCAAAGGTTATGGTAGTTCTATTCCTGTTGCTTCAAATGCTACTTCTGTGGGAAAGGCAATGAACCGTAGAACAGAAATTAAAATATTGGAATAAATCTTATTTTTTTATAAAAGCGGTTAACCTAATTCGGTTAAATCTTAAGTATCAAATCTCTCGAAAATATTTTCTATTTTTTACAGATTACAGGTGGCTTCGTTACTTATAACATTATTTCGTACAGGTCCTCAAAGTACAAAATTTTCAAACTTGTAGATATACCTCGTTAAGAAAATGTTACCTTTATCTCTTTCCAAAAATAATCCACACAAAAATTTCTCCATGACAATATTTAAAAATTTTAAAACGCTGATGCTAGTTTTATTGGTTATGATTTTCAGCATAAATAATATTTTAGCACAAAATGGAACTGTTACCGGAGTTGTAAAAGACGCAGATGGCACAGCATTAACGGGTGCTTCACTAAGTGCAATAGCATCAGCTTTTAGATCTACAACATTGGCAGGTGCAGATGGTAGCTTCTCTTTAAATTTACCCGCTGGTAATTATAGTTTTACCGCCAGTTATGCAGGAAGAACAGCTGATATCAAACAGGTTAAAATAGTTGCCGGAGAAACTACTATCCAAAACTTCACCCTTGCAAATGCAGGTGATTTGGTTGGTGTTGTTGTATTGGGTTCTCGCAGCTTACGCAGAGTAAATACAGAAACCGCAGTGCCTGTAGATGTACTCAACATTAGCGATCTAACAAGAGCTGCACCCCAAACAAACTTAAATCAGATTTTAAATTATGTTGCGCCTTCTTTTACTTCAAATACACAAACAGTAGCAGATGGTACAGACCATATTGATCCGGCACAATTACGTGGATTGGGACCAGACCAAGTACTGGTATTATTAAACGGTAAACGTCGACATTCTTCATCATTGGTAAACGTAAATGGTACACCCGGCAGAGGTTCCGTTGGTACAGATTTAAATGCAATACCTGCTTTTGCCATTGAAAGAATTGAAGTTTTAAGAGATGGTGCAGCAGCGCAGTATGGTTCTGACGCCATTGCAGGAGTAATTAACGTAGTAATGAAAAAAAGTATCAATAAATTTACTTCATCACTAAGTGTAGGTGGCAATGCAAGCAAAGGCGCCAACGACCATAGAGGCGGTATGGATGGCAAACAGGTGCAGCTTGATCTTAATTATGGGGTTGGACTTGGTAAAAAGGGGGGTGCAGTAAATTTTACAGGAAGTTTTGTAACAAGAGAGGGTACAAGGAGAGCTACCGATTACAACGGTCAAATTTTTAATGCATACAATGCTATTGAACGCAGAGCAGCCGTTGGAGGTGTAAACCTTTCGTCCCTCTTTAGCAATATAAATAACACGCCTAATACTGCACAAATTTTGAGTACAATCAAAACTTATGCTCCTAATGTTGCTTATTTTTCTGCAACGCAGCAAACAAATATTCAAAATGCCAATACTATTGCAGCAATGCAATCAGCACTGTCTGCAATTACAGATGCCAATACAAATGTTACAAATAATGAACTTGCTTTTAGAGGGCTGGAAAGAAGAAATTTTAATATGAGAATTGGTCAGTCTAAATTATCAAGTGGTCAGTTATTTATGAATGCTTCATTACCGATAAATACAAATCATACTTTCTACACATTTGGTGGATATGGCATTAGAGACGGTAACAGTGCAGGTTTTTATAGAAGACCGGTACAAAACAGAACACTTACAGAGCTTTATCCAAACGGGTTTTTGCCTGAAATAGGTTCATACATTACAGATGCATCTTTAGCAGTCGGCGTAAAAGGAAAATTAGGAACCTGGAATTATGACATCAGTAATACTTATGGTCAAAACCAGTTTAAGTATACCATAAAAAACACTTCAAATGCAACGCTTGGTCTTAAATCTCCTAAAGAATTTGAAGCAGGTAAATTAGGCTTTTCGCAAAATACTTCTAACCTCGATTTTTCGCACGAGTATGATGTACTTGCAGGTTTAAACCTTGCCATTGGCGCAGAGTTAAGGCTCGAAAATTATAAGATAAAAGCAGGAAAACAAAATTCTTATGAGCGTTATGATATAAATGGTGTTCCGGCAACTTCTACTACTGTCCCAACTCAATTACCAACTGACTTTTTTGGATCGGGAAGACCCGGAGGAGCACAGGTTTTTCCGGGCTTTAGGCCTGAAAATGCCTTGAGCAGAAATAGAAACAGCCAGGCAGGTTATGTAGATGTTGAATTAAATCCTACCAAATCCTGGTTGGTAAATGGGGCAGTACGATATGAAAACTATTCAGATTTTGGAAGTACATTCAGTTATAAATTTGCTACAAGAATAAAAGTAGGGAAAGGGTTAAATTTAAGGGGTGCAGTTGCAACAGGCTTTAGAGCACCATCATTACAACAAAAATATTTCAATTCAACAGCCACCCAGTTTTTAGGAGGTATACCATTTGAAGTAGGTACGTTTACAAATGAATCTAAGGCTGCAACATTATTAGGTATTCCAAATCTAAAACAGGAAACTTCCAATAGTTACAGCGCAGGTGCAACTTATAGAGTGCCAAATTCTACATTAACATTAACGGTAGATGGATATTTTATAAAAATTAAAGACCGCATAATTTTAACCGGGCAATTTGCAAGGCCATCAGGCACTCCAACGGGAGATCAACTGGTACTTCAGCAGGCTTTTGATCAGGCAGGAGCTACATCAGCAACATTCTTTACCAATGCAATTAATACAGAATCTAAAGGAATAGATTATATCCTTTCCAATAAATTTAATTTTGATGGATTTACTTTAAAAACAGATTTAGCGGGTACAATTTCCAGAACAAGAAAAGTAGGAGATATTAAGGCCTCTGATATTTTAAAAAATACAGGAAATCTGAATAATTATTTTGACGAAGCAAGCCGCATTTACTTAGAATCAGCAGTGCCAAGGTCAAAATTAGCATTGATCAATACGCTTAATTACAAAAAACTGGAATTCTTTTTACGTCATACTTATTTTGGTGCAGTTACTGACCCAAATACTACAGATATAAATGGCAATGGGTTAGTTGAAGGCGAAACGATAAACGGACAGTTTTTGGCAACGGAACATCCTACGTTTGGCGGAAGAACAATAACCGATTTTTCCATAGGTTTTATTGCAACAAAAACACTTAGGGTTACGCTTGGAGCTAATAATATTTTTGACATTTATCCGGATAAAAACTTAAAAACACAAACTGCTGCAAGATTTAATACAGCAGGGGTTCTTCAGCCTGCAGGCACAATCGATTTAAGTAATAACAACCAGTTTGAATACTCAAGAAATGTTTCTCAATTTGGTTTTAACGGTAGGTATGTTTTTGCCAGATTAAGCCTAACGCTTTAAATAAAAATATTCAAAATAAAAAAACCGTTTGATAAATACCAGACGGTTTTTTTAATTCTCTGAAAATATTCTCATTGTTATAGAAGCAAAATTCTATCTGTTTTGCAAATTTTATTATTTGTAAATATTTCAATCTTAATATTTTAAATCAATTTTAAAAGGATATAATTGTTTTAAACTTCCTTTTCTTCTTTTATTAAAATAATAATCCTATATTTGCGCTCCGAAAATTATGGCTAAGCAAGCACTCATTAAACAGGATGGATCGATAGTAGAAGCGTTGAGCAATGCTATGTTCAAAGTGAAATTGGAAAATGGTCACGAAATTCTAGCTACTATTTCAGGAAAGATGAGGATGCACTACATCCGTATTTTACCAGGAGATAAAGTGGGTGTCGAAATGAGTCCGTACGATTTAACAAGAGGTAGGATAATTTTTAGGTACAAATAAGTGTGAGAATTTTATACCAATAGAACATAAAAAAAATAAAAATTTATTATTATGAAGGTAAGAGCCTCCATTAAAAAACGCAGCGCAGATTGTAAAATTGTGAGAAGAAAAGGTCGGCTGTACGTTATTAACAAAAAAAACCCCCGTTTTAAACAAAAACAGGGATAATTAATTAAAAAAAGAAAATCTTAAACTGAATAGATTATGGCTCGTATTGCCGGTATTGACCTGCCGAAAAACAAAAGAGGTGAAATTGGACTAACATATATTTATGGGATTGGTCCAAACACTGCTAAGTACATTCTTGGAAAAGCAGGAATCGACGTTAATAAAAAAGTAAACCAGTGGAATGACGAAGAGCAGACCTCTATCCGTAACATTATTAGTGGAGAAATAAAAACTGAAGGTGCCTTGCGTAGTGAAACCCAAATGAACATTAAGCGTTTATTGGATATAGCTTGTTATAGAGGTCTTCGCCACCGTAAAGGTCTACCACTTCGAGGTCAACGTACACGTACAAACAGCCGTACAAGAAAAGGAAAGCGTAAAACAGTTGCAGGTAAGAAGAAAGTAGCTAAGAAATAATAATAATAAATCACGCATAAAACTAGGAATTGGTAATATTTTTTTCATTAGTAGTTTGAAATTAGTACTTGTGTAAGGACCTCGATTTTTTAGATGTATCGCTAGATAGCCTTAGGTCGGCAGGAAGGATACTTCGAACACACATTTGTGTGAATTTTAAGAATGATTACCTATAATTAAACAAATGGCAAAAGCACAAGGCGGAAAACAAACAGGAAAAGCAGCCGCAAAAAAAAGAGTAGTAAAAGTTGAGGCACACGGCGATGCACACATTGTTGCCAGTTTCAATAACTTAATTATCAGTCTTACCAACAAACAGGGTCAGGTTATTTCCTGGTCATCTGCTGGTAAAATGGGTTTTAGAGGGTCAAAGAAAAATACACCTTATGCAGCTCAAATGGCTGCCGCAGATGCTGCCAAAACAGCATTGGATGCAGGTTTAAAAAGAGTTGACGTATTAGTTAAAGGACCTGGAAGTGGTCGTGAAGGAGCTATCCGTTCTCTATCTCAAAATGGAATTGAGGTAGCATCTATTAAAGATATTACGCCGATGCCTCACAATGGTTGTCGTCCTCCAAAGAAAAGAAGAGTATAAAAAAGTATCAAGATGTTAGTATTTAGACTTTAGATAACTCTTATAAAAGTCCAGTCTCAATACTAACCTCTCAATACTCATAATTAATAAGGGTTCATCATCGATTTTTAAGATTTTTATGATGGTGAATCGTCACTAAAAAATCACACATTTATAATTATGGCACGTTACACAGGGCCCAAAACAAAGATCTCCCGCAGGTTCGGAGAATTGATTACCGGAAACGGAAAGTGGTTAACCAAAAACAGCGTTCCTCCCGGAATGCATGGTGGTACCAAAAAGCGTAAAACACCAAGTGAGTATGCCTTGCAGTTGTCTGAAAAGCAAAAAGCCAAGTATACTTACGGTTTATTGGAAAAACAATTTCGTAAAACATTTGAAACTGCATCACGCAAAAAAGGTGTTACAGGTGAAAATCTTATAAAGTTACTGGAAGCCCGCCTAGATAATACAGTCTACAGAATGGGTATTAGTATCAGCCGTCAGGGTTCACGCCAATTGGTTAGTCACAAACACATTACTGTAAATGGAGAAGTTTTAAATATTCCTTCATACAGTTGCCAACCTGGCGATGTAATTGGGTTAAAAAATAAAAGTGCTGCTAACAAATCCATCACTGATAATCTTCGTGGCAAAAATCCTAAGCATAATTGGGTGGAATGGAATGAAAGCGAAATGAAAGGTACTTTTCTAACATATCCTGAGAGAGAAAGCGTTCCTGAAAATATCAAGGAGCAATTAATTGTAGAATTATACTCGAAATAGATTCTAGTATTGTGTATTTAGTAATGAGATAAAACATCTCGATATTAAATAAATAACTCTCAATACTTAATACTTCATATTTAATACTTATTTAAACATTAAACCCAACAAATAAAAATGGCCATTTTTAATTTTGTTAAACCAGATAAAATTGTTCTTCAAAAAGCTACTGATTTCGAAGCCCAATTTGAGTTTCGTCCTTTAGAGCCTGGATACGGTGTAACCATTGGTAACGCACTTCGCCGTGTTTTGCTTAATTCTTTGGAAGGTTACGCAATTATCGGTATTAATATAGCCGGTGCTGATCATGAATTTGCAACTATTAAAGGTGTTACAGAAGATGTAACCGAAATGATTCTTAATTTAAAGCAGGTACGTTTTAAATTATTGGGAGATCATGATGTTACTTCTGAAAAAGTAACCTTATCAATCAAAAGCAAAACAGAATTTACTGCAGGTATGATTGGCGAAGCCACTCCAATGTTTGAAGTAATGAACCCTGAGTTGCTTATTTGCACGCTTGATATCAGTGCTAAACTTGACATCGATATTACTATCGGTAGAGGACGTGGTTACGTTCCTGCTGAAGAGCATAAAGAAAAAAGTACACAATTTGGTTATATTCCTGTAGATGCTATTTACACCCCCATTAAGAATGTAAAATATCTTATAGAAAATACAAGGGTTGAACAACGTACTGATTTTGAAAAATTAATTATGGATGTTGTTACTGATGGTACAATTCATCCTGAAGAAGCAGTAAAACAAGCGAGCCGCATAATTATCCAGCATTTGATGATCATTACTGATGAGAATATCACTTTTGATACCAAGGAAGATAAGAAAGAGGATATGGTTGATGAGCAAACTTTACAATTACGTAAAATGCTTAAAACTCCTTTGGAAGATTTAGATCTTTCTGTAAGAGCCTTCAATTGTCTCAAAGCAGCTAAAATCAATTCTTTAAGTGAATTGGTTCAATATGAACAAGAAGATTTGATGAAGTTTAGAAATTTCGGTCAAAAATCTTTAAGTGAAATTGATTCAGTTTTACAGGACAGAGGTTTAAGTTTTGGAATGGATCTAAGTAAGTTAAAACTTGATGACGAGAATTAATTAGGAACAAAAACTAATCAGCAATAAAAAAATAAATCTCATTTAATAATCCCGCAAGGATAACCTGTAATTCCTGACACGGTACAGGGGATAAAATCAAAAATGTCATGCGTCACGGAAATAAGAATAACAATTTAAGCAGAACAGCATCGCACAGAAGAGCTTTGTTAATGAACCTCGGTTGCCAGTTAATTACTTACAAAAGAATTACTACAACAGTTGCAAAAGCAAAAGCATTGCGTAGCTATATTGAGCCTCTAATTACAAAAACAAAAGCTACAGATACAAAGGAAGCCATCAGCCACAACCATCGCATTGTATTTAGTTACTTAAATGATAAAGCTGCAGTTAAAGAATTATTTACTGTAGTTGCTCCTAAAGTTGTTGGTCGCCCGGGCGGATATACCCGTATTATTAAACTTGGCGCACGCCAGGGTGATAATGCTGAAATGGCCATGATTGAGTTGGTAGACTTTAACGACGTATACGGTAAAACTGTTGAAACTGCAGCTGAACCGGCTAAGAAAACTCGTAGATCTGGTGGTTCAAAAGCAAAAACGGAAGCTGGTTTTACTGATGCAGAAATTGTAACTGCTCCTGCTCCAAAGGCAAAAGCTGCAAAAGCTGATGATTTAAAAATCATTGAAGGTATAGGACCTAAAATTGCAGAAACCTTAGTAGCTTCAGGGATTACAACATTTGCTGATCTAGCAGCAACTTCAGCTGAGAAAGTTAAAGAAATTTTGGATGCTTCAGAAGGTAACTTCAATGCAGCAGATCCAACTACCTGGGCTGAACAAGCGCAATTAGCTGCTGATGGGAAAATGGATGAATTAAAAGAACTACAAGAAAGATTAAACGGCGGTAAAGAAGCTTAACATGCATTTTAAAAATTTATATAAGGCTCCGATATTTTTATCGGAGCTTTTTTTATAACATTGTGTAAACGAGAAACTAATTAAGATGAGTAAGAGCAACAATACAAAAGCAATTTTATTATTGCAGGATGGCACCATTATTAGTGGTACAGCTTTTGGAGAAATTGGTACAACCACCGGTGAGGTTTGTTTTAATACCGGTATGACGGGTTATCAGGAAGTTTTTACAGATCCAAGTTATTATGGGCAGGTATTGATAATGAATAGCGTGCATACGGGTAATTATGGTGTATTATCTGCAGATGTTGAAAGCGATTCCGTAAAAGTCAAAGGTGTTATAGGAAGAAATTTAGAAGAAAAATTCAGCCGTTTTATGGCTGAAGATTCTTTACAATCTTATTTTGAAAAACAAAATGTTGTTGCTATTAATGGTGTTGATACAAGGGCATTGGTGGAACATGTTCGTGTAAAAGGTGCAATGAATTGCATCATCTCTTCGGAGGAAATGGATATAAAAAAACTGCAACAACAACTCGACAATGTGCCATCAATGAATGGGTTAGAACTTGCATCAGTTGTCAGCACAGTAAATTCTTACACTTGTGGAGATGAAAACAATGGTACTAGAGTTGCTGTTTTAGACGTAGGTATTAAAAAAAATATTTTAAATTGTTTGGTGGAAAGAGGCGTATTTGTAAAAGTATTTAATGCAAAAACAACATTTGATGAGATGGAAGCCTTTTCGCCAAACGGATACTTTATAAGCAATGGACCCGGGGATCCTGCACCAATGGAATATGCCATCGAGACCGTAAAAAATATTTTAGCTTCCGAAAAGCCATTGTTTGGAATTTGTTTAGGGCACCAGCTATTGGCTTTGGCTAATGATATTCCTACTTTTAAAATGAAACATGGTCACCGTGGGTTAAATCATCCGGTAAAAAATATTATAACCGGTAAAAGTGAGATCACTACCCAAAACCACGGTTTTGGTGTAGATGCCGATGCAATAAAAAATAATCCTCAAATCGAGATAACACATTTAAATTTAAATGATAACAGTATTGAAGGCATAAGAGTAAATAATAAAAAGGCATTTTCTGTGCAATATCATCCTGAAGCTACACCCGGACCGCATGACAGCAGATATTTGTTTGATGATTTTGTGGAAATGATGAGAAGGTAAAAAGATTGCTTTTTAGAAGTCATATACACTTGAGCATTAAAAATTGATTATCAATAATTGAAAATTTAAAAACGCAAAATATAAATGTTCAATTCACAATGCTCAACGCTCAATTTTCAATTTCATAAAGATGTCAATTATTAAAAATAGTTCATGAAAATAGCCATTATAAACGGTCCTAACCTAAACCTTCTCGGCAAAAGAGAGCCGGAGGTTTATGGAAACGAAACCTTTGAAACATATTTGAATACCCTGTTTAATATTTTTTCGGATGTGCAATTCCAATACTTTCAAAGCAACATAGAAGGGGAGTTGGTTAATGCCATCCAGGAATATGGATTTACAACAGTTGGAATAATTTTAAATCCTGCGGGGTACACTCATACTTCTGTTGCAATAGGAGATGCAGTAGCAGCAATACCTGCAGCAGTTGTAGAAGTACATATTTCTAACATTTTCGCACGGGAAGAATTTAGAAAACATTCTCACGTTTCTGCAAAATCTGATGGAGTTATAAGTGGATTGGGTTTAAAAGGATACGAACTTGCTGTTCGTTATTTGATTGATTCTTTAAAATGATTTATGATGTACAAAATTTATTGCTGATTTCTGCTATCATTTTTTTATAGTTTTCCAAGCCTTCAAATTGATCCTGAATAAACCTGTTGCCTTCTAAAGATCCAATTACTTTATTCATTTCAGTGTTATTTTCATACAGCATTTTACGGTAAGGGTTGGTGTAGTCTTTCTCTCTTGATTTTAAGATACCTTCTGTCATCCATTGTTTGGTAGAAACTGTATCGCTTAATAATTTTTTAAACAATTCAACAGTAAATTGTTTTGTAGTAATATTTAATATTTCAAGAAGTGAACAGTAGGCATGTTCCAACAACTGGTTATGGTATTTTTTTCCTTCCTCTCTGTAAATGTCATGCACATCATTCCAGCTACAAACTTTTTCTGAAACTATATCATCCTTTAGTTGTTTAAGGGTTGTTGTTTTCATTAACTGACCACCAATATTTATCCATGCAGTTCTACTGATTAAGAAGGGTATTGAACTTTTTAATTCTTCAAAATTATTAAAATTATTTTTTGTTAGATGGCTTACCAAAGTGCACATTCCGTAATACTGTATCATTTCTTTAAATACCTTGATAGATTGCGGTACTTTAATAATTGTAGTTAATCTTTTAGTATTTTCCAGACCGGTTGCTAAAGCAGTATCATTTTTTTCTGGAGTTAAATTTTCTAAAAATGATACAGCATCAAAAATTTCATTAATTGTATCCGGTGCCAGATAATTATATTCAATTAACTGAATTTTTTCAGTTCTTCTGTCTCTGTCTTTATATTTCCATGCGTTACGTTCCAGCGCATACATGTTGTACATAAACCAATATGCCGGCATTACAACCAACTGATCGTTTGCAACATCATTAATGATTAAACTAAAAGGAATGGAAATATTTAGCTCAGCGGGAAAATCTCCTTTGGCAATAATGGTAAATGATGCAAATTTTGAATTGTGCTTTAAACTCACACACAATCCCGGCCAAAAGCCACGTCCTGCCTGTATTTCACCATCTGCACTGCGGCTGTTATGGTTGCTGCCGATTGTGGCTCCTGCTGCCATATTACTTTGGCCCATAATAAGTGCTGCGCATAAAAATGAGTTGTTGTGATGCTGCTCGTGGTTAGGAAAAATAAGTGAGTTTAAAACTTCGCAGCACGAAATGGTAGAATTATTCCCAAGATAAGAATTAATTAATCTGGCCCCATATTTTAGCTGAGAGTGAGAGGCCATAATAAAACGAACTGCTTTCACTCCGTAAAATATTCGGCACCCAAAACCTACAATTCCATTTACCAGTTCACATCCTTCTCCAACCTGTGTTTTTCTTTTTGGGTCACTGTTAATTGTTACATTTTTTATTTTATTGGCACCCTTTAAATAAGCATCGCTTCCTATCCAAACATCTTTTAAAATACCACAGTTTTTTATAACTGTGCGTTCTCCAATTTTACCATAATACCCTCTTTTATTATCGAGTTCTTTTTGAGTAAACTTTTTAAACTGGTCCATTAATTTATCTTCACTTCTATATTTACTCCACATATATGCATCCCCGGGTAACATTCCATTAAACGGTAAAATACTTCTTCCACCATTTTCATTACAAACTTCTACCCATGTTCTTATGCTTTCATCTTCTCCTTCTTTAAGAATACCATTACCAAATTTTGAATAATCAGTTGTGGCAAGTTCATGCACGTTGGCTATCATTACATTCTCTGAAATAATAAAATGGCTTAGATAATCTACATTATCTATACATACATTGTCTCCCAGATCGCAACTTATAATTGTACTGTTATATAAACCAACAGGCATGCGAAAATTGTGAAACTCTTTGTAAAGCGGTTCAAGAATACCTATTCTAACAAGACCATAAAACTTACAGTTCTTTATGAGTGAAGCTTTAAAATCTTCTGCAACCAAAACATTATTCCAGTTATCAGAGGTATTTCTGTTGAGTATTAAAGTGTCTAATTCAGGCGTTGTAAGTGGTCTGTATTGTCTTCCTTCGTTCTGTATATTTCTTATGTAATATTCATCTTCACCATCAGGAATATACTGAGCAGCTATAAAGTTATAACCCAGTTCCTTTACGGCATGTGTTTGAATAATATTCATTTGTCGTCTTGTAAACTCTTTTTAAAGAGGATGAAATTTTTTTCTAAAATCAGGTTTGTTATTTATAATTTTCATTTATTGTATTTTCCATTCCGGTATTCTTCCCGGTGTGTAAGGCGCACCTTTTTGTTCGAGCATAATTTCAATTTTTTTAATTTCTTCACCAATAGTTTTTACTTCTGTAAGCACCGGAGAAAATTGTTGGCCTGCAATTGTGTAAGAACTCATATACGCATTTGTTGGCGCAGATGTGGTAGTCATTAAATTTTGCATAATATCATTTATTCTGCCTGCAATAGAAGTAGATGCCTCAAATTCTCTTTTTGTTAAGGATTCATCTCCGTTTAAAATAATATCAGCAGCAGCCAGTCTCTTTTCTATATTAAAAATATTTTTTATTGTAGATGCATCTGCAGAAGCTGTTTGCAAAGTTGCTTCTTTCAAAAATTTTAATTTACTAAGCAGTTCGTTACGGTAACCATTTGTAACATCAAATGCACGTTTAAGTTCTGATACTTTTTTGCCAAATTCAGACATGGATTTTCTGTCTGTAACAGTTAATGCTGCTGTGTTTAAAGACTCAATTAAAAATTGTTGCGGGGCAACAAGTTCTGTAAAGTTTCCATCTTCAAATTTGCTTAAAGAAACTTTGTAAACGCCTGGCATAACAAATATTCCGCGGGTTCTGTAATTTGAAACATCTGCCTCATCACCGGAAGAAAAACTGATTGCATTTTTTGCATCATCTCTAAAATCCCAATTAATGCGGTTCATTCCTTTTTTTACCGGGGTCTTTAATCTTCTTACTACACTGCCTGATTCATCAGTAATTGTAAAAAGAAGATAAGGTGCAGGTTGTGCATCTTCCATTCTTAAAGAATCTATTGTTGGGTAATAAAAAGCTTCCCCTTTTTTTATCTTTTCATTTTCGGATTGTTGTCTTTTTTCTTTTAGTGATTTACTTTCATTTTTAATAAAGTAAGTAAATACAGATCCTGGTTTAGGGTTTGGTGTATTCCAGTAACTTTCTCCCTGAAAACCTTTGTCTCTTGAACCGAGCGGAATAGATTCCATATACATCCACGCTTTTTTTACAGGCGAAATAAATGCACTTTTTTGTAGATCTTCTTTTTTTAAATTTCTTAAAGTACTGTAATCATCGAGTACATAAAATCCACGGCCAAAGGTTGCAATCACCAGATCGCTTTCCCTCTTTTGTATTTCCATATCTTTTACTGCTAAAGTTGGCAAACCACCTTTTAACTGTATCCAGTTACCACCGCCGTCAATAGAAAAATAGACTCCAAATTCTGTGCCTGCAAATAAAAGATCTGCATTTATATTGTCTTCTGCAACGCAGTAAACAGAGCCTCTCGCAGGCAAATTATGTTGAATTGGTAACCATGTTTTTCCACCATCTGCCGTTTTAAAAAGGTAAGGTTTAAAATCGCCGTAACGATGATGATTAAATGTTGCATATGCAACATTTTTATTTTTTGAAGAAGCAATAATTTGGTTCACATAAGTACGTTCCGGCACACCGGGAATATTATCAGTTTTAATCCAGTTTTTTCCACCATCTGTGGTAAAATGTATTAGTCCATCATCAGTACCAACGTATAAAATATTTTCATCTAAAGGTGACTCTGCTATTGTAGTTGTTTGGCCGTAAACATCTGTTGACTGGTTTTTAGCAACTGCATCTACCGACCAGACTTTGCCCATTACCTGAAGTTTATTTCTGTCAATTCCACGGCTCATTTCGGGGCTGACTGTTTTCCATGTACTGCCCTGGTCATCCGTTCTGTAAACTTTATTTGCACCAAAATATAAACGTTTGTGATCGTGCTGAGAGATCAGCATTGGTGCATCCCAATTCCAGCGCAAGGCGGCTTCACCTGCGGCCTCTACAGGCTGGATATTTAGTTTTTCGCCGGTCAGTTTATCATACCTTACTATGCCACCATATTGCGATTCTGCATAAACAATGTTTGGGTCAACATAGTCGGCCTGGCTTTCAAAACCATCGCCACCATTGGTTATAAACCAATCACTATTTACGATTCCATTCTCGCTTTTTGTACGACTTGGCCCACCCAAACTAAAATTATCTTGTGTGCCACCATAAACATTGTAAAAAGGAAAACTATTATCCAAAGAAACTTTATAGAATTGTGTTATAGGAAGATTTGCTTTAAAATTCCAGTTTTGTGCTGCATCATAAGTTTCATACAAACCTCCATCACAACCTTCTATCATGTGTAGTGTGTTTATAGGATCAATCCAAATAACATGGTTGTCAACATGTTTGTTTTTTTCGCCGAGATTGGTAAAAGTTTTACCGCCATCTGTACTTACTTTAACATAAGTATCCATAGCATAAATTTTATTAATTTCCTTGGGATCGCAAAAAATCTCCTGGTAATAATTTCCGCTGTTATAAAATGGTCCTCTTTTTTCCCAGCTTGCACCACGGTCAGTAGATGCAAATAATCCACCTTTTGCTTTGTCTGTCGTCTCAACAATTGCGTATAAATAATCAGAATTTACCGGACTCATAGCCATTCCTATTCTGCCAATATTAACATCAGATGGAAGACCTTTCATCATTTTATTCCATGTAATTCCACCATCTGTGCTTTTGTACATGGCACTTTCGGGACCACCACCAATATAAGTAAAAACCTTGCGTTGGCGCTGGTGCGCTGCTGCGTAAATTGTGTTGGTATTTTTTGGATCTATCATTACCTCATTAAAACCGGTATGCTCGCTTACAAATAATATTTGCTTCCAGTTCTTTCCCCCGTCAGTTGTTTTGTAAATTCCTCTTTCTCCGCCGCTGTTCCATAATGGACCATAAGCAGCAACATAAACAATATCAGGGTTTGTTGGGTCTACAGCAATTTTACCAATGTGTTCAGAAGTTTTTAAGCCCATGTTTTTCCAGCTTTTGCCTGCATCTTCACTTTTATAAACGCCATCGCCATAGCCAACTGCCCGTTGATTATTGTTTTCGCCACTGCCTGCCCAAACTGTGTTTGAGTTAGTTGGATCAATGACTACACAACCCATTGAAAAAGAAGCTTCGTTATCAAATAATGGAATATAAGTGTTACCGAAATTATTTGTTTTCCAGATGCCGGAATTGGCTGTAGCTATGTAATATTCTGCATTATTTTTTGGATTAACTGCAAGATCAACTATTCTTCCTGATACCAATGCGGGACCTATGTTTCTAAATTTAAGACCATTAAAAGTACTTGTTTGAAAAGGATCATTGTTTGTTGCTTTTGTTGTATCAGCAAGAGCCTTCTTTTGTGAAAAAACGGGAATCGTGAAGGTAATGGTCAACATAGCAATTATACATGGTAACGTTAATTTCATAATTAATTGTTTTAGTGGTTGAAAATTAATCAACAAAATTGGATTATATAGTATTTAAAAAAACTTTATTGAAAGGATCAAAATAATGCATATGATGTTTTTTAATCATTAATATTGAATTTTAAAGAATCTGTAAATACTTTCATGCTTGCGTAATATTTTGAAATTGGTACTTAAATGACTGCAAGCCTAAATTTAAAATGTGTGTTAATGCTGATAAATTAAACTTTTCTTTTTATCGGTATCCATATTTTTTCTTGTGAAGAAGAGTCGTCATTTTTATACTTTTCTCCAAGCACTTCAAAATGTGGTCTTGCATCTAAATAATAGTCATCAAAGGTTAGCAGCCATGTTTGAAAAATATATTGAAAAGTACTGTTGTCTGCATTGCTGCCTCTGTGTAAAAACATTGCATACAAACCTTGTGGTATGTTGAGTGTTTCCATGTTTACAGGAACATCGTCAAAAGATGAAACTTCTGTTGCTGCCCCTTTGGTAAAATAAGCAGATGGATCAAATTGATTAAAATTATAATCATCATTATACAACTGTACCGAAAACAAATCTGCTGAAATTTTATTTTTAATTTCCTTTAACCGTGGCATAAAACTTTGCCAGAGTTCACCGGTTTTATTATCAATAAAATTCATTTTGCTAGAGCAGCCAATAAATATTTTCTCTTTTGAATGTACAATGGTTGGTTGCATGAAAATTAATTTTTATAAGATTAGGTTATAAAAGTTCATAAAAGATTTACTCCTGAAGTTAGCCGGGATAGGAGTGGCACCGAAGCAAAGCGCAGGTACAGCGTATAGCCGGAAACCGATGCTGAAGCAAGTTGAAAGGCTCATGCTACTAAATTATTTGAGAAAAGAAATTACATCAGCTAATGTTACGGGAGTTTTTTTATCATCAATTTCAATCACAATTAAATATCCGTTTGCACCCCCTGCATTTTTTATTGCTTGTGTAAGTAAGAGTTGGTCGCTAACTTGCAGAAAACCGGTTTTGTTATTCCATATTTCTTTTGTGCAAAGGCAGCCAGCGGTGGGTGTGTATGGTGCGTATATTTTGGATGAGTAAAAAGCCGTATCTAATGTTGTGCCGTGCGCAATAATTTCTGTGCGACCGGCTTTGCCTGCGTAAAATGAACCGTAAATAGGTTTGTAATTTTTAAAATTATCAGGTAATAAATTTTTATAATTTTTTATGTTCCAAACAGTATCAATTAAACTGCTGTCTTTGTAAAAATGAGTAGCCTTAAATTCGAAGGGCATGGTGAGTTGCACATTTGTAGTTGGCCCAATAAAAAAACTTTTAGAAGTATCGAAACCATCCATTCTAAAAATGCCTTGCGGCGTATTGCCATTGGTTATGTAACCGGACATATTGCCTGCGCTGCGTGCAAGCTGGCCTACAGAAAAGAAATTTCCATCGGTGTTTTTAATAAAATTCCCATCACTGTTTCTTACCAATGCTAGTCCAGGATAATTTCTGTCTTTTCTTTGAATGCTGATCACTAAAACCTGTCCTGATAAATAATCTTTATTAAAAAAAGTTTTAAGGGAAGGAGTAATATTTTTTTTATCATAATTTTTTATTTGCTCTGAAACCTCATACAGTATTGCATTTTCAGTATTTTTATTAAATAATGCTGTGGTTTGCTGCAGCATTACTTTTCTTTCTGCAGATATGGTTGCAGGCAAAATATAGTTGGCAGCCATTGCCAATAATTTTACATCGTCTGTGGCGTTTTTAAAAATATTCTTTATTTGAGTTGTATATTTATTTGGATATTCTGCATTTATTAATTCCAATAAAGCCTTTTTAAATGCATCGCTACGGGCTGAAATATTTTTTACAGCTTCATCAATTCTGCCATTTATAAATGGTGATTGAAACTTTACAAGATTAATATTATTGATGGCATTTATCCATGCATCTTCTGTGTTATCAATAAGCGGTAATGCAAATGTTTTGTTGATGTTTTTTACAATATTGCTGTAAAAAACGGAGCGCTTTTCTTTAAGCGCATCTTTAAAAAAAGGTCCATTATTTTGTGCATTTGCAACAATTACAGACACTAAAATAAAAGCAGCAAGAAAAAACTTTTTATTTAATATTTTACTGTACATATTGGTTTAGGAAAACCTGTATTTTATCAAATGAATCTGTAAGTGTTGCGCCTGTCCAACCATGGCCTTGTGTAGGATAAAAAACATACTGCTGTGTAATATTAAATGAAATAAGTTTATCCCTTAAAGTTGTTGCCTGCGTAACTTTTACAAGTGGATCTGTTCCACCATGTAAAATTATTGTTGGTACTGCCTGCGCATTTGCAAATGTTATTGGACTGCTTTGGCTGTATACAATAGGGTTTGATGTGGGCGTAGCACCATTAAACAATTGCGCAATAGAAGATGGCGGCACAAACGCAGATGCAGGATCGTTGTACATGGCGGTCATATCTGTCGGGCCAAAAAAATCTACTACCGCTTTAATTTTTACAGGACTCGGATATTTATAAGCCTGTAATAATGCCAAATGCGACCCTGCACTCACACCCAATAAAACATATTTATCTGAAATTTGAAACTCATTTCTTTTGCTGTAAATGTAATCAAGCGCTGCTTTTACATCATTTTCCTGCGTAGGAAAAGTAGTCGTTGCATTTACTGCCAACCTGTAATTAATGTTGATGATTGCATAATCGGGCAATCTCTTTTTCATGGTATCTACATAAATAGATAATTCTGTTTTATCACCGGTACTCCATCCACCACCGTGTATCATTATCATAACCTTGGTTGCTGCACTGCGGCCTGAGGGTAAATACAAATCCATTTTTTGTAAAGGATCTGTACCATAAGAAATATTTAACTGTGTACTTGCGACAATTGTTGTTGGGGATATTACAGCGTCTGCATCTATCAAAAAATCTTTTTGGCAGGAGGTAAATAATAATGCTGTGATGCAGATTAAAAAAACGTGTTTCATTAAAATATTTATTTGATAAATTTAAAAATTTATTTCAAATTCAACTTAATCTGCAACTCCTCAAACTGCTTGTCATCAATTGTGCTTGGCGCATCAATCATCACATCTCTGCCGCTGTTGTTTTTAGGGAATGCAATAAAATCTCTTATACTTTCGCTGCCTCCTAAAATAGCACAAAGCCTGTCAAACCCAAATGCAATACCACCGTGAGGCGGGGCTCCATACTCAAAAGCTCCCAATAAAAATCCAAATTTATGTTGCTGTTCTTCTTCACTCATTCCAAGTGCGGCAAACATTTTTTGCTGTAATTCTTTTTGAAATATACGTATACTGCCACCACCAATTTCATTACCATTAAGCACCATATCGTACGCATTGGCTTTTATGTTTGCATAAGGGTGTTTTAAATATTCTGCAGGTTTGGCAATGTTGGGGTCATTGTTTATCATCGTCTCCATATCGCTTGGCTTTGGCGATGTAAAAGGATGATGCCTTGCTACCCAACGGTTATCTTCTTCTGCGTATTCAAACAATGGAAAATCCAATACCCACAATAATTTATAGTCATGGGCTTTTCTTAAGCCAAGAGTTGTACCCATGTACATCCGCAGATCGCTTGCGGCCTTTCTTGTTTTTTCTTCTGCACCTGCAACAATTAAAATAAGGTCGCCGGCAGTTGCATTTGCGGCCGTTGCTATAGCTTTTAATTTATCTTCTGTATAAAATTTATCTACACTGCTTTTAAAAGTTCCGTCATCGTTACACTTTATAAAAACCAATCCTTTCATGCCAATCTGTGGTCTCTTTACCCACTCGATTAATTCATCTGTTTGTTTGCGACTGTAATTTGAGCAGCCCTTAACAGCAATCGCAACAACGGTTTCAGCTTCATCAAACACTTTAAAATCTGCGCCGTTAATAAGTTCAGAGATATCTTTTTGTTCCGAAAAAGTATGCGAAGGAAATTTTAAATTACATAATTTCATTCCAAACCTAATATCCGGTTTATCATTTCCATAAGTCCACATGGCATCCATCCAACTCATGCGTTCAATGGTTTCTGTGTAGTCAATATTTTTTACATCTTTAAAAATGCGGCGCACCAATCCTTCAAACATTTGCAAAATATCTTCTTGTTCCACAAAACTCATTTCACAATCTATCTGTGTAAATTCAGGTTGTCTGTCTGCACGCAAATCTTCATCCCTAAAACATTTTACAATCTGGTAATAACGGTCGTAACCACTCACCATCAGCAACTGTTTAAATGTTTGAGGGCTTTGTGGCAATGCATAAAACTGTCCTGCATTCATCCGGCTTGGTACCACAAAATCTCTTGCACCTTCGGGTGTACTTTTAATTAAAAATGGGGTTTCAATATCCATAAAATTATTTTCGTGCAAATAATTTCTGGTGCTTCTTCCTACAGCATAACGCAGCGCTAAATTTTTCTTCACAGCATTTCTGCGAAGGTCTAAAAAACGGTATTTCATGCGCAGTTCATCACCACCATCTGTATCATCCTGTATGGTAAAAGGCGGCGTGATTGATTTATTTAAGATTGTAAAACTTGCCACCGCTATTTCAATATCGCCGGTTGCAATGTTTGCATTTTTGCTGCTGCGTTCGCTCACTTTTCCTGTAACCTGCAGCACAAACTCACGACCTAACGGATTTTTATCAAGCACTTCATTCAGACTTTCATTAAAAAGCAATTGGGTAATGCCGTATCTGTCTCTTAAATCTACAAAAGTAATGCTGCCAAATTTACGCACTGTTTGTACCCATCCGGAAAGGGTTACATCTTTATTTACATCGTCTATTTTTAACTCGCCGCAGGTGTGAGAACGGAACATATTTTAATATTTGTGCGAAGATAAAAGAAAAAAAACAGCACCCCTAAATCCCTCCTGAGGTAGGACTTTGCAAACTCTACAATTAAATTCAAGTATATTATTTTTCATTTTATAATGTAAATATTTTGGGGCTGTTATCTGCGGAAATCTATTCAGCATTTGTTCGGTCTCCTTCGCTGTACCGTACAAATATGTTTGCATTTTCGCCTTTGGCGCATGCAAACATATTTGTACATCGCTCAATCCACCGCAGCCATTGGTCAGAAGAATCTTTTTTCAGCATTTATTGAGTGTTTAAAAGACTTAGTTTCTTATCCCTCGGTGCCCACCACAAATAAAACCATGAAAGAATACAAATACCAATTGTAAAAGGAATTACAGCCAAGTGTTTGTAAGTAAAAGCTCCATAAAATATTTTTGTATCAATGCCTGCAAACTCGCTTATCATCCAATAGGAGTTAGCACTTATCCAAAACACGATGGCAATATTATGTGCAGTTTCGCTAACATACTTGCGGTTTCTAAATGCAATTACAATGGCAATAATCAGGGTGGGAAATATCATTAAAATGCCCAAAGGTTTCCAAACTATACACCAGCTTATATCTTTTAATAACCAAAAAACAATGTGAAGATTTTCCATTTTTCTGTAACGTAATGGAATATTATAATGTTCGGCTTGGGGCATCAATCAAAATTTTTTAAAAATAAATTTAAAAATTACGAATAAATATTCACTGTAGTGGTGTGAATTTTATTTTTTGTAAAAGCAAAAAACTAAAAACAACTTTTACAAAAGAAACTAAGTTGTATAATTATATAATGCTTTATTCTTTAAACACTGTCAGGAAATTAAATGTGGAACAAACCTGCTTTTATTATCAGTAATTAAATTGTTGGCTTCTCTGATGCCGATTCCTGCTGCATCCTGTCCTATAATCCAGCTGCCTATAACGGGATAATTATTGTCAAACTCCGGCAGTTCAAAAAGCTGCTGGTAAACAAAACCTTCTTCACCATACTCGCCATCCGTTTTTTCAATGGTACCATAATGTTTCACCATTTCTATGTTTGCACCTTCACGTGAAAGGATGGGTTTTTTTACATAATTCTTCATACCATTTTCTTCGAAATATGCTGGTAATAAATATTCGCAGTCAGGGTTTAGTTCCCATAAAATTGGTAGTATTGCTTTGTTAGAGAGAATCATTTTCCAGCTCGGCTCAATCCAGAATATTTGATTGGTATCAACTAAAATATTTTTACCAAACTCCTCGGCTGCAAGCCATTCCCAAGGGTATAATTTAAAAATATTTCTGATGCTTTCATCTTCCATATCCACAAACTGTTTTGCATTTTCATCCCAGCCAATGTCGTCTATAAAAACAAGTTTGGTATCAAGGCCTGCCTGTGCTGCGCAGTCACGCATATACTCGGTGTTTGTAAGGTCTTCCAGCGTTTCTTTAAGGCAGGTAAAATGTAACTTACCGGGTTGTAAATACACTTTTAGATATTTCCAGTAGGCTATTAATTTTTCATGAATGCTGTTAAACTGGTCTTTGTTTTTATCAAAATCCTGAAGCCAAAACCATTGCACAATTCCTGCTTCGTATAGGCTTGTAGGTGTATCTGCATTAAACTCCAGCATTTTTATTTTGCCATTTTTATAACACAGATCAAAACGGCCAAAAATACTTGGCACATCATCATTCCAGGTTTTTTCAATGTATTCAACAAAATTTTCAGGTATTCTAAATTGAATGTACAACTTGTTATCTATTACATATTGTACAGCTTTTAAACATAGATCCCATAAGGTTGTTGTGGCTTTTTCCAGGTTGTCAACTTCATCCAAAGTAAAACTGTAGTAAGCTGTTTCATCCCAATAAGGCACATCAGTTGTATGAAAACCAAAACCAAGATTTTCTACTGCCTCTTGCCAATTATTGCGGGGAGTTGTCTTTATGCGCTGCATGTTAAAAGAGTATGGATTAAAAATTACGAAGAAGAAAAATTCTTGTGATTCCTGCGTTTAATAAAAATTACGAATTAGAAATTACGAATTATGGGAGTAGGATTCTTGCTATTTGTATTCACTATTAACGATTGCCTATTGCCAATTTCTAATCCCTAATTCCATTCCCTTTCCTAGCTTCCAACACTGTAGCCACCTCTACCAAATCCACCTCTAGTTACGCCTGCCTTGTAACCATTGCTGCCAATGTTTGAGCCTGTTGGGATTGCGTTTGAATAATATCCTGCCCTGCTGTAACTGCCATTGTTGTAATTGCCGTAAGGGCGAAATGCATAAAACCACAAAGCTGCCATTGCCAAACCGCCACCACCGTGGTGTGTACGGGTGTATGGTGCAGTACTGTCACCGCGCACATAAGTTTTATTGCCGCTACCCCATTCTGGTTCCTTCTTTTTTTCCTGGCAACTGGCTAATGCTGCAGTTATTAAAATGAGTTGTATAGCTTTTGACTTTTTCATTTTTGTATTTTTTATTCACTTTTCACCATTTACTTTACCGTAATAAATATCTCATAATCTTTTTTTACGGCTACTGCTTTTGTTTCGCCTTCGCTGTTTTCAGCAGTTGTATTTTGTACGCCCAAAGCAGGCACAGTATCTCGGTATTCAATCTCTTTAAACTTATTACCTTTAAACCATACTGTATGTCTGGTTATAAGAATATCATTTATACTATCCAGTTTAGTAACCGATACGGTAGTTTCTACAGAGCCGTTTTTATTAATCTCGTTCGTAAGATCTTCTTGTTTTTCCTCTTTGCAGGATGATAAAACAATTGTAACAAATAACGGAAAAATCAACCTTTTTATATTGCTCATGTATCTTTTTTTAAAATGTAAAATTACAGGATGAAAAGCAGATTTATAACCAAGTGATTTTACCGTTGGCAATATTTTCAAACTTATTATATTTCCTGTCCTCTAAGCAAATCTTCAAATACTTCTCTTCTTCTAATTATTCTTGCATCTCCATTTTCAATCAGTACTTCTGCAGGTTTTAGGCGGCTGTTAAAATTGCTGCTCATTTCAAAACCATATGCACCAGCATTGTAAAAAACAAGATAATCTCCTTCCCTAACTTCAGGTAATGAACGGTCCCATGCAAAAGTATCTGTCTCGCAAATATTACCTACAATGGTGTAAATGCGCGATGTACCGTAGCTATTACTGATGTTTTCTATATGATGATACGCATCATACATCATTGGTCTGATGAGGTGATTAAACCCACTGTCAACACCCACAAAAACAGCAGAAGTTGTCTGCTTAATTACGTTTGCCTTTACAATTAAATAACCGCTTTGGCTTACTAAATATTTTCCCGGTTCAAACCAAACCTCTAAAGTTTTTCCAGTTTCCCCTTCAAAAACTTTAAATGCTTCTGCCACTTTTTCGCCCAATAAATTTACATCTGTTTCCTTTTCTCCGGGTTGGTATGGCACTTTAAATCCACTGCCAAGGTCAATATATTTAAGTTCAGGGAAATGGGTTGCCATACCAAACATTACATCGAGTCCTTCAAGAAAAACATTAATGTCTTTGATTTCACTGCCTGTATGCATGTGTATACCTTCTACATGCAAACCTGTTGCTTTTACAATCCGTTCAATATGTCGAAGCTGGTGGATTGAGATACCGAATTTAGAATCTATGTGTCCTGTAGATATTTTATAATTTCCACCGGCTAAAATATGTGGATTCAAGCGAATGCAGATAGGGTAGGAGTTTCCGAATTTATTTCCGAATTGTTCCAGAATGGAGATGTTATCTATATTAATATTTACGCCTAACTTTTTCGCTTCCAGTATTTCTTCAAAATCAACACAGTTGGGTGTATATAAAATATTTTCTTTTTCAAAACCTGCCATTAAACCAATTTTTACTTCATTAATACTCACACAATCCAGCGATGCACCAAGGCTATGAATATAACGCAGCACATTAATGTTTGTGAGCGATTTACAGGCATAAAACATTCTTGCATTACACTTATCAAACGCATGTGTAAGTTTTTCATATTGCTGTTTTATACTTTCTGCGTAATAAACATATAATGGCGATCCAAACTGATCTGCAAGACTTTTTAAAGACTCATGTGAAAGCTGTTGATTCATTTTTGACTGATTAAATTGTTAACTGTGTTTAAAATTATTATAAAATAAAAAAGCATTTCCTTGTGAGAAATGCTTTCTGTAAAAAATCTTTATATATTGATATTTTAAGACGCTTCCTCGTTGTCAGTTACTTTTTGTTTATCCTGTTTTATTTCTGATGCCTCCTCGTTATTTGTGTCGGCCGTCTTAATAATTTCTTCTGCTAAAGCTGCACTTTCATCTGCATGGATATGAGTTGGTACTTCATTTTCTACAATGTGCAAAGAACCCATTTCACCTCCTGTTAAATTATGCTCGTGTATAATTTCTTCTCCTTGTTGTTCAAGATTATTTAATTCCGTTGCTTTAACAACTTCATTTAAATATACTTCATTAATTTTTGGTAACTCATCAGCACTGTTAATGCCAAAATAATCCATAAAAGATTTTGAAGTAGCATAAATTAACGGTTTACCAACCGCATCTTCGTTTCTTCCTTTAATAATTACAAGATCTTTTTCCAATAATTTCTGAACAGCATAATCGCAGTTTACACCACGAATACTTTCTATTTCACTTTTAGTAATTGGTTGCTTGTATGCGATAATACTTAAGGTTTCAAGCGATGCTGTAGACAGTCTTTTAATAAATTTATCTCCGTTTATAAGTGCAACAGTTTTGTGGTATTCTGGTTTTGTAAGAAACTGCCATCCTCCGCCACTTTGCTTTAATTCAAAAGCATAAAATTCCGAATCGTATTTTTCCTTTATTCCATTAATTGCAGCGTTTACCTGCTCAGTACTTGCTCGGTCCTCTATAAAACCCAACGCGGTATTTATAAGTTCAGTTATTTCTACTGCAGATAAAGCTTTATCGCTTGCAAAAATAAGTGCTTCAATATGTGGTATGATTTGGGATATTTCCATGAAGAGCAATGTGCAAAAAGGCAAATGGGCAAATATGCAAACAAAAAGTCTGCAAACTCAAAACACTATCTCTTTACGTTCTTTTACAATTTTAGAGGTCAAAAATAAATATGAAATACAATTTTCGGAAATTTGCACATATGCAAATCGTCTTATTTTCAAATTTGTTTATCCAGCCAAAGCTGCAGCGCCACTCACAATCTCACTAAGTTCTGTCGTGATAGCCGCCTGTCTTGCACGGTTATAACTTACTTTTAAAGATTTCAATAAATCACTTGCATTGTCACTCGCTTTGTCCATTGCGGTCATACGTGCACCGTGTTCGCTTGCATTGCCATCCAAAACAGCTTTATATAATTGTGTGTTTAATATCTTCGGCATTAATTCAGCAATCAAAACTTCTTTACTTGGCTCAAATATAAAATCTGCTTTTACTTTTGATGCTGTTTCTACCGTTTTTTTTACAGGCAAAAATTGCTCTGCAGTATATTGTTGTGTAGCTGCGTTTTTGAATTCACTAAATATCAACTCAACTTTATCATATTCGCCATTTGCAAAAGTATCCATGGCATATTTTGCTGCAGTCTGTACTTTTTCAAAATTTAGCCCTGTAAAAATACTCCAGTAGGTATCTACAACCTTGTAGCCATTTTTGGTAAAATGCTCAAACCCTTTTTTACCGATAGGCAATATTGTTACATTACCAGCCGACTGTTGTGACGAATATTTTTCTTTAATAAATGCTTTAGTCAGTTTTATAAGGTTACTGTTGTAACCTCCGCAAAGTCCACGATCACTTGTTACAACTATAATTAAAATCTTTGCTGCAAATCTTTCTGCTGCAAGCACCATTCCCAACTCGCCTTCAGAACTGCTTACAATATTGCCAAGCATTTCCTTAAGCTTTTGAGCATAAGGCCGCATTTGTGTAATGGCATCCTGTGCACGGCGTAACTTTGCCGCACTTACCATCTTCATAGCTTTTGTTATTTGCTGTGTACTTTGTACGCTCTTAATTCTTGTTCTAACCTCTTTTAATGCACCGCTCATGTTATAATTTTTTTTATTATATGAGTATCTAGTTTTGAGGGCGCAAATGTAAGGAAAAAGGCTTATACTTCATACACCAAACGGCGTTTAAAGCATTAGGGTTTCAAAAAAACTTATTTGTACATTTACAGCCCCTTGAGGAAAGGTTTTAAATGCTGTCATTTTGGCTTTATAATATTATAAGCATCATATTTGACAACCCAAAAATATTATCATAATAACTATTACAATAAAACATATTTATGCTCGGAATTATTTCTAAAATGTTTGGCGGCAATAAAAGTGAAAAGGATGTAAAAAAATTGATGCCTGATGTAGAAAAGGCGAAGGTTTTTTTTGCTTCTTACAGCGCATTAACCAATGATGCATTGCGGGCAAAAACTGCTGAATTTAAAAAAAGAATTACAACGTTTCTTGCTCCAACTGACGAAATAATTTTTCAGAAAAAAGAAAGTGCTGAAACTTTACCCGTTACCGATATTGATGGTCGAGATAGTATTTACAAGGAAATAGATGCATTGCAGAAAGACCGCAATGAAAAAATAGAAGAAATTTTATTGCAATTATTACCCGAAGCATTTGCTGTAGTTAAAGAAACAAGTAGACGCTTTAAAGAAAATGAAAGTATTACAGTTGCAGCCACTGATTTAGACAGAGAGCTTGCTGCAAAGAAATCAAATGTTGTTATTGAGGGTGATAAGGCTATTCATAAAAACAGCTGGACTGCCGCCGGTACTGTTGTAAGTTGGAACATGATTCACTATGATGTACAGCTTATTGGTGGTGCGGTTTTACATTCCGGTAAAATTGCCGAAATGGCAACAGGAGAAGGTAAAACCCTTGTAAGTACATTGCCTGCATATTTAAATGCACTAGCAGGTGAAGGCGTACATATTGTAACAGTAAATGATTATCTGGCAAAACGTGATAGTGAATGGAACGGACCGATATTTGAATTTTTAGGCCTTCGAGTAGACTGTATTGACAAACATGAACCTAACACCGATGCCCGTAGAAATGCTTACAATGCTGATATTACTTATGGTACCAATAACGAATTTGGTTTTGATTATCTGAGAGATAACATGGTACATTCTCCAGATGAAATGGTACAACGCAAACACCATTATGCAATGGTAGATGAGGTTGACAGTGTATTGATTGATGATGCACGAACACCTTTAATTATTTCTGGTCCCGTTGGCCACAGCGATAACACCCAACAGTTTTTTGACCTAAAACCACGTATTGAAAAACTGGTAGAGGCGCAAAGAAAAGCAGTAAATACTTTTTTAATAGAAGCGAAGAAAAAAATTGCCGAAGGCAATGATGATCCTAAAGATGGTGGACTTGCATTAATGCGGGCACACCGTGGTTTGCCAAAGAACGGTGCATTAATTAAATTTTTAAGTGAGTCGGGCATAAGGGTAAAATTACAAAAAAGTGAAAATTATTACCTCGCTGATCAACAGAAGTACATGCCCAAAGTTGATGAAGAACTATACTTTAGCATAGATGAAAAAAACAACCAGGTAGAACTTACCGATAATGGGTTAAACCTCATTACAAGAAACGGAGAAGATCCTGAATTTTTTGTGCTACCGGATATTTCAACTAAAATTGCTGCTATCGAAAAAACAGATCTCACAGTTGAAGAAAAATTGCAGCGTAAAGATAATTTGATGACAGAATACTCTATGAAATCGGAGCGTATTCACACTATACAACAATTACTGAAAGCCTATACTTTATTTGATAAAGACGTGGAGTATGTTATAATAGAAGAAGAAGTAAAAATTGTAGATGAACAGACCGGTCGAATCATGGAAGGCCGGAGGTACTCTGATGGATTGCACCAGGCATTGGAAGCAAAAGAGAACGTAAAAATTGAAGCATCTACTCAAACTTATGCAACGGTAACGCTTCAAAATTATTTTAGAATGTACCACAAGCTTGCGGGCATGACGGGAACTGCAGAAACAGAAGCATCTGAACTTTGGAGCATTTATAAACTCGATGTTGTAAACGTACCAACAAATGTGAAAGCCATTAGAATCGATGGGGAAGATTACGTTTACAAAACTACCAGAGAAAAATACAAAGCAGTAATTGATGAGGTAGAAAAAAACAGGGCAGATGGTCGCCCGACATTGGTGGGTACAACTTCTGTGGATGTAAGTGAACTTATCAGCAGAACGTTAAGGCAGCGAAACATTCCGCACAATGTGTTAAATGCAAAACAACATAGTAAAGAAGCACAGGTTGTAGCAGAAGCAGGGCTTGCAGGAGCAGTAACCATTGCGACAAACATGGCCGGTCGTGGTACCGATATTAAGCTTGGCCCCGGAGTAAAAGAAGCGGGTGGTTTGGCAATTGTTGGTACAGAACGACATGAAAGCAGAAGGGTTGACAGACAGCTCCGTGGCCGTGCAGGCAGGCAGGGTGATCCGGGAACATCCATCTTTTTCGTATCGCTGGAAGATAGTTTAATGCGCATGTTTGGCTCAGAAAGAATTGCTGGATTAATGGATAGAATGGGTTACAAAGAAGGAGAGGTAATCCAGCACAGTATGATCACAAAAAGTATTGAACGTGCACAGAAAAAAGTAGAAGAAAATAACTTTGGCACCCGTAAAAGATTGTTGGAGTATGATGATGTAATGAACAAGCAGCGTAACGTTGTTTATGGCAAAAGAAACCACGCTTTGTTTGGCGAAAGGCTTGCGCTTGATCTTGATAATTCTTTTTATTCTGTTTCAGAGGGGCTGATTGGTTCCTTTAAAGAAGCAAATGATTACGAAGGTTTTAAGTTGGCCGTAATTATGAATTTTGGAATGGATACAACTATTACACAGGAAGAATTAGAGAAAACTCCAATCAACATGCTTGCGGAAAGTTTATATGGCGAAGCCATTATTCATTATAATAAAAAGGTAGTTGCTTTAGGTGAACAGACAATGCCCATCATCACCAACATTCGCAAAGAGCAGGGCAACCAGATAGAAAATGTTGCAGTTCCTTTTACAGACGGTAAAAAAGGAATTCAGGCATTGGCAAATCTGGATAAATATATTGCAACAAGTGGTGCAGAACTTGGCAATGCATTGGAAAGGAGCATAACACTTTCCACCATTGATGATGCGTGGAAAGAACATTTACGTGCTATGGATGATTTACGCCACAGCGTACAAACGGCAGGTTACGAGCAAAAAGATCCACTGGTAATTTACAAAATTGAAGCCTTTGCTGCATTTAAAGAAATGGATGATAAAGTAAACAAGGATATTGTAAGTTTTCTTAGCCATGCGGGCATACCTGTGGAGGAAACAAATGCCGGACAAATTAAAGAAGGAAGGGAGCAAAAAACCGACATGCGAAAAATGAATATGAACAAGGCGCAAATTGAAGCAGCTGGCGATGATTATGCTGCCAACCAAAATGATTATTACGATCCGAGTGCGGGTGCTGCCGAAGCCGTAAAGCAAATTCCAATTACACGAGAAGAGCCAAAGATCAGCAGAAACGCTCCGTGCCCATGCGGTAGTGGAAAAAAGTTTAAAAACTGCCATGGCGCAGGAGCGTAAGAATTGATTTTAGACACAAGACATTAGACATAAGAAAGGGGAGTAACTGAAAAGTTATTCCTTTTTTTTTTGAGGCTTTAGGCAATTAATCTTTGTTCGGCAGTTGTTCATGCTGTATGTAGTAGTGCCGCCGCAAGAAATATTATTAATTAAAAAAAATTATGGCGGTAGCTACTAATGCCCATCATGCAGCCTTTGGGCGATAATTCTTTTTCAAGCTTTAAAGATGATAAATATTGAAAGGTTGGTTTTATCTTTTACATTCTTTTATTAAAAATCTTTGCCATGCAATCAACCGCTACAACCGTAAACTAATACATTGCTTCTTTACCCGAAGAAAGACAAGCTGGTGTAACAAAACTTAGAAAAATAATTTAAATAAATTTGTCTAAAGGTTTTGAAGAAGTTGGAAGGTAATATTACAGTCATAAAAAATAAATAAGGAAATAGCAAAAAAAATAATTGCCTATTAGTGCATAATAAAAAGCTGAAAAAAGATAAACTGTTCAGCGGGCTGCGGATAAAAGTGGCTACCCCTCTGAATGATTGTGCGTGGGTTTTGTGGCGGAGTAATAACGGATAGCCGCTGCCAATGTTGAGAAATATTTTGAAGATAAATGCCTCCCAAAACATTTTGCAAAATTCAATTGACAATAAAATAATATCAGTTATTTGATAAATGATGCTACGAACCAGCAACTTAAAACCTAGAACTTAAAACCTTAAATTTTCCCCTTTCAACCTTCAGCCTTTCCCCCTTATCTTTGCCGAAATTTACCCACCATATTAATAATTTATACAAACAAACATGTCAGTTTTAGTAAATAAAAATTCAAAAGTTATTGTACAGGGTTTTACCGGTACGGAAGGTAGTTTTCATGCTACGCAAATGATTGAATACGGAACCAATGTTGTAGGTGGAGTTACTCCAAACAAAGGCGGAACGCAGCATTTGGAGCGTCCGGTTTTTAATACCGTGGCTGATGCAGTTAAAACTACCGGTGCTGATGTGAGTATAATATTTGTGCCGCCGGCATTTGCAGCCGATGCAATTATGGAAGCTGCGGAAGCCGGGATTGCTCTTATAGTTTGTATTACAGAAGGTATTCCGGTGGCTGATATGGTAAAGGTGAAAAATTATTTACAGGACAGCAACAGCCGTTTGATTGGCCCAAATTGTCCGGGTGTAATTACTGCAGATGAATGTAAAGTTGGTATTATGCCGGGCTTTATTTTCAAGAAGGGTCGAATCGGTATTGTGAGCAAAAGCGGTACACTTACTTACGAAGCTGCTGATCAGGTTGCAAAAGCAGGATTGGGAATTTCAACTGCAATAGGTATTGGTGGCGATCCAATTATTGGCACAACTACCAAAGAAGCGATTGAACTTTTAATGAATGATGATGAAACTGATGGGATTGTAATGATTGGTGAAATTGGCGGCGGTATGGAAGCAGAAGCTGCAGAATATATAAAAAGTACTGGCAATAAAAAACCTGTTGTAGGGTTTATAGCAGGGCAAACAGCCCCTCCGGGCCGCCGCATGGGCCATGCGGGTGCAATTGTTGGTGGCGAGGACGATACTGCTGCTGCAAAAATGAAAATTATGGCTGCATGTGGAATACATGTAGTGGCAAGCCCTGCCGATATTGGAAAGACGATGGCTGAGGCAATCAAGAAATAATATAATTATTATGATTTTTTGAGCGGTTCATTTTATAATGAATCGCTTTTTTATTTGGCTATATTGTTAAATAATTTGCAACAGAGTGAAATAAAAAATACTTCTTCGAAATTAATTGTGTAATTACACTAAAAATTCATCATACTATCATTCGAATAATTATTCTTTTAAATTTTTGTTATGAGTAATATAAAATCGTTTGCAATACTTATTTTATTTTTTGTAATTCACATAAGTGTATTTGCTCAGGTTAAAGAGGATTACAGCTCCGAATGGAAAAAAATTGACGCCTTAGAAAAGAAAGGATTAACAAAAGATGCACTTAACGAGACCATAAAAATTTTTAAAGATGCTGTAAATAAAAATAACGAAGCACAGCAAATAAAAGCTGCCATGTTCCAAATGAAATACCGGAACATGACGGAAGAAGATAACCAGCAGAAAAATCTTTTTTTTGTTGACACATTGATTGCGCAAACAAAAGCACCTGCAAAAAATATTTTGCTGAGTATGCAGGCACAGCTGTTTCAATCCTACAAAGAAAATAACCGCTACCAGTTATACAATCGTACTGCACTCGAAGAAGAGAAAGGGAATGATATTACTACTTGGAGTATTGCAAAACTGAATGCAACCATAGCAAACTTATACAAAGCGTCTTTAAAAACTGAAGCCGTTTTAAAAGTGACTGATCTAAATGGCTTGGATGCCATTATCGACAAAGGAAAAAATACCCGGCAGTTACGCCCAACTTTATTCGATTTTTTAGAACACCGTGCATTGGATTATTTTATGAGTACCGAGAATGATGTGACAACTCCTGCTTATAAATTTATTATAAATGAAGTAGCTGCTTTTGCACCGGTAAAAGAATTTGCAGCATACAATTTTAAAACAAAAGATACCGCATCGCTTTACTTTAATGCGTTGCAGATAATGCAGGATTTGCTTGCTTTTCATTTAAATGATGCACAGCCGGAAGCCTTGCTGGATACAGATTTAAAGCGACTGAATTTTGTAAACCAACATGGTATTTTCAACAATAAAGAAAAGCTGTACGAAAATGCATTGTTGAATATTGAAATAAAATACAGCCAAAGTCCTGCAAGTGCAAAGGCAACTTATTTGCGTGCACAAATGCTGGTAGCTTCTGCCGAAAAATACAATCCACTAACTAATAAAGAAAACCAGTATGATCTGGTAAAAGCAAAGCAGATCTGCGAAGTTGTCTATGCAAAATTTCCGAAAAGTGAAGGAGGTATAAACTGTAAAAACTTTATCAGCGAAATTGAAAAACCCTCGCTGCATTTTGATATAGAGAAAGTGAATGTACCTGCGTTACCATTTCGTGCACTTGTTACTTTTAAAAATATTGGTAGAGTATATTATAGAGTTGTACAAACAAACAGAGAAGATATTAAGCGACTGGAAAACACCAGCGATTATGAAAAAATGTGGCCTTCCATTGTAGCATTAAAACCATTAAAAAGCTGGAGTGAAATTATCCCTGACCAAAAAGATTTTCAGCAGCATGCTACAGAAATAAAATTGGATGCCTTGCCGGTAGGAACGTATTATTTACTGGCAAGTATACAAGAAGATTTTTCGCTGAGTAATAATATTATTGGCAGGGTAACTACTTATGTGAGCAACATCAGCTACATAACCAATAACAAAAATGAATTGTATGTGCTTGACAGAGACAATGGAAAACCTTTGGAGAAAGCCACTGTACAGCTTTGGACGAATACTTACAGCTACAGTTCAAGAAAATATGAAACAGTAAAATCCGGTTTGTATACAACTGATAAAAATGGTTTTGTGAAAATAGCTAAGCCTATTAACTATGAAAACAGTATTGTACAGGTTAAATACAACAACGATGAATTGTTTACTGATGATGGCTACAACAGTTATTATTACGATGATATAAATACAAAGAATAAAAGTACAAAGAGAACATTCCTTTTTACAGATCGTTCGATTTATCGCCCGGGTCAAACAATATTCTTTAAAGGAATAATAACACAGACTGATAGCACGAAGAGGAAGAGTGAAATACTGGCCAACACAAAAACTTCTGTACAATTACTTGACAGAAATAACCAAAAAATTACAAGTATAAATGTTACAAGTAATGATTACGGTTCTTACAACGGTAGTTTTAAAATACCGGAAGGTTTATTAAATGGAAATTTTTATTTGAAAGATACGCTTACAAATTCAACCCAAAATATAAGTGTGGAAGAATACAAGCGACCAAAATTTTCTGCAGAAATAAAAAAGCCAGAAGGCAGTTACCGGGTGAATGACAGCATACGGGTAACCGGCGCTGCCAAAGCTTTTGCGGGAAATAATATTGATGGTGCCAAAGTAAGTTACAGAGTTGTAAGAGTTATTCGTTACCCTATTTGGTTTGGTTATTATAGAAGTATTTATCCGCCACAGAGTAACAATGAAGAGATGGAAATTACAAATGGGATTACAACAACAGATACAAAAGGAGAATTCAATATTGTATTTAAAGCCATACCCGATGAATCCGTAGAAAAGAAAAGCCAGCCAACATTTGATTACCGGGTGAGTGCAGATATTACTGATCTAAATGGTGAAACCAGAAGTGCAACTACAATAATATCTGTATCGTATCAGGCTATACAATTGAATATTATTGCAGATGAAAAACTGTCTACAGATAATATTAAAAACATTGGCATAACAAGTACCAATGCAAATGGACAGCACGAAAAAACAAGGGTGAATTATACCATATACAAATTGCAGGAGCCAAACAGAATGTTCAGAGCAAGGTATTGGCAACAACCCGATTTGTTCACTATAAGCAAAGAGGAATATTATAAACTGTTTCCTTATGATGTATATTCAGACGAAGTCCAAATGAGTAAATGGGCGTTGGGAGAGAAGGTGATTGATGTAACAGATACTACTGCAAGAGATTCTAGATTTAAGACACAAGATATAAGATTGAAAACTGGTTGGTATAAAGTTATTGCAACAGGAAAAGACAAATATGGAGAGGAAATTAAAGCAGAAAAATTTATCCTGATAACTGGTAGTGATCCACAGACTATAGAAACAAAAGCTCCCATATTGGTTGATGTACTAAAACAAATTGCTCAACCCGGCGAAAAAATTACTTACGATATCACCACCGGATTTGATAAAATTTGGCTCATACAAAATATTGTAAGGCCCAACGAGAATTATAAAATTACTTACCCAACAGTAAGCAATGGCGAAAGATTTACAAACAGCATTGATGTAACAGAAGCCGATCGTGGCGGCATAAATATGAATTATGTTTTTGTGCAGCACAACCGTGTTTATACCGGAGCGCAAAACTTTTCTGTGCCTTGGAACAACAAACAATTAAATATTTCCTACGAAACCTTCAGAGATAAATTGGAACCGGGAAGCACTGAAAAATGGAAAATTAAAATTAAAGGTGATAATGCAGAAAAAGTAGCAGCAGAAACTTTGATAAGTATGTACGATGCATCGCTTGATCAGTTTAAACCACATGCATGGGGTTCATTAAATGGTTTATGGCCACTTAATAATAGTTATTTTAATTGGAGCGGAAATACGTTTAGTGATATTGCTAGTAATGAAAATGACCAAATAAAAAGTGTGTTTTTAAATTCTTTGGAAAAACAGTATGATTATTTGGTTAATAACGGATGGAATGAAAGTTATGGAGGGCTGATTAGGCTAAGGGGAAATTCATCAATGGCTGCCTCAGACAACGGTAGAGCTGGATTGCAAGAAGTAGTTGTCACATCCTCTAGGGTAGAAAAGAAAACTCCAATTACACAGGATGCTTTGTTAGGAAAAGTTGCTGGGGTTCAAATTAAAAGTGAAACTGTAAGTGATTTATCAATTAATCGAAACAGCAATAACATTAACGACATTCCCATCCAACTCCGCAAAAACTTCAACGAAACTGCTTTCTTTTTTCCTGATTTAAAAACGGATGTAGATGGCAATGTAGAATTTTCGTTTACCATGCCCGAAGCGCTTACACAATGGAAGTTGCAGCTAATGGCGCATACAAAAGAATTGGCAAGCGCAGTAAGCAGCAAAATAACCGTAACCCAAAAACAATTAATGGTTCAGCCAAATGCGCCTCGCTTTTTACGTGAAGGTGACCGCATGGAGTTTTCTGCAAAAATTGTAAACCTTACTGTTAATGAAATTATCGGCACTTCGCAATTGGAATTACTGGATGCTGCTACTAACAAGGTTGTTGATGGTTGGTTTAAAAATGTTTTTTCGCAGCAATATTTTAGTGTTCCGGCAGGGCAAAGTGTAGCTGTAAAATTCCCGATAGATATTCCGTTTAACTTTAATTCTGCCATGATTTATAGAATTAAAGCAATCGCAAAAGACGGAAGTTTTTCAGATGGTGAAGAAGCTGCGATTCCGGTTTTGACAAACAGGATGTTGGTTACAGAATCTTTACTATTAAACATGCGAAACACAAATTCCAAAACATTTAAGTTTGATAAATTATTAAACAGTGGTAACAGCTCAACGCTCAGCAACCACGCACTTACCGTTGAATATACAAGCAACCCGGCATGGTATGCAGTGCAGGCTTTACCTTATTTAATGGAATATCCGTATGAATGTGCAGAACAGACTTTTAGTAAATTTTATGCAAACACACTGGCATCTTTTATCAGTAATTCATCACCTAAAATAAAAGAAGTTTTTGAACGCTGGAAAATTACTGACACTGCTGCCTTAATGGGCAACCTGCAAAAAAACGAAGAGCTAAAAGCAGTACTGTTACAAGAAACGCCATGGGTATTGGCTGCGCAAAATGAAACGCAACAAAAGAAAAATATTGCTTTGTTGTTTGATATGGTTCGTCTTGCAGCAGAAAAAAATAAAACACTTGCAAAGCTGAAAGAAATGCAAAGTAGCAATGGTGGCTTTACCTGGTTTAAAGGAGGCAGAGATGACCGATACATGACGCAATACATTCTCACCGGTATTGGGCATTTAAGAAAATTAAAAGCTGTGCAGGGCAGCGATTATGAAAATTTAAAACCAATTGTTGATAAGGCATTGCCTTATTTAGATGCACGCTTAAAAGAAGAATACGATAATTTAATAAAGTACAAAGCAAAATTATCTGACAATCATTTGAGCTACACAGCTATTCAATATTTGTATATGCGCTGTTTTTTTACAGAAATAAATATCACATCATCTGCAAAAACGGCGGTAGAATATTACAAAGCTCAGGCACAAAAATATTGGCTTAGCCAGAGCAAATACATGCAGGCGATGGTAGCATTGGCGCTGTATAGAAACAATGACAGCAAAACTGCCAAAGCAATTCTTGAATCGCTAAAACAAAACAGCATCAGCAGCGAAGAGATGGGCATGTACTGGAAAGATTTTACTAAGGGCGGTTATTATTGGTACCAGGCACCGATTGAAAGCCAGGCTCTGATGGTAGAAGCATTTACAGATATTGATAAAAATATTGCAACTATTAACGACATTAAAACCTGGTTGCTAAAACAAAAGCAAACACAGAACTGGGGCAATACCAAAGCCACTGCTGAAGCGTGTTTTGCGTTGTTACTCCAGGGTAGCGATTGGTTGAGCGAAGAAAAAATGGTGACAATAAATCTTGGTAATACAATTATAAAGAGCAGCGATGATAAAACCGAAGCTGGAACAGGTTATTTTAAAAAACGCATAGAAGGTGAAAAAGTAAATCCAGAAATGGGAAATATTTCTGTAGAAATAAAATCAGTAAATAATCAACCAACAAACCAAACAACAAGTTGGGGTGCAGCATACTGGCAGTACTTTGAAGACCTTGATAAAATTACTTCCGCAGAAACTCCGCTTAAACTGGTAAAGAAATTATTCGTTGAAAAAAATACTGACAAAGGATTGGTGTTGCAGGCTATAAAAGATGGCGATGAAATAAAAGTAGGCGATAAAATAAAAGTGCGCATCGAACTTCGTTCAGACAGAGACATGGAATATGTGCACATGAAAGACATGCGTGCGGCTTGCATGGAACCTACAAATGTTATCAGCCAATACAAATACCAAGGCGGCCTTGGCTATTACGAAAGCACTAAAGATGCAAGCACAAATTTCTTTTTTAGTTGGTTGCCAAGAGGTACGTACATTTTTGAATACTCAATGTTTGTAACGCACAGTGGCAATTTTAGCAACGGCATCACAAATATTCAATGCATGTATGCACCCGAGTTTGCAAGTCACAGCGAAGGTGTAAGAGTGAGTGTAGCTCCTTAAATATTTTAAAAATTACCTTTTTAAACCGCTGTATTTAATGCAGCGGTTTTTTTATGAAAATATTTTGGGCGTGCCCCGAGAGTCGTGCTTTTCGCTGCAATCTTTTTGCTCGAATGCAGCAAAAAGCATTTCCGCTAAAATCCCTCACGCTTATCCCTCAAGTAATTTTATTTCTAGCAATGGGTTTATAAATTATTTGTTACTGAATAAATAATGCTGAAAAATATTTTACTGCTCAAGGGCTGCGGTGGACGAAGCGGTGTGCTATAATATTGGCGTGGCCCATCCATAATCCTGCATTATAGCACGGTATAGCCTATAAGGCCGAACTAAAGTTGATAGAATAAACATGGTTGAAAGTTCCAAATCTTTTAAAAATTATTACTCTGCAATGCACGATGCTGCCAACATTTTCATGTATGTAATTCCTTTTGTTTTTGCAAAATCAATATTTTTTTCAGAAATAGAATCTGGGTCATCAAAGTTTTCCAAAGCCCTTGTAATACTGTCTTCCCGCAAAATATGCAACATGGGAAAAGGTGAGCGATTAGTGTAATTTGCAGGGTCATTTTCATTGCTCCCCGCAAATAAATATTGAGGATGAAAACTTGCAAGCTGGTAAACGCCTTCATAGTTTTCTTTTAAAAGCAAGTGTTCCCCTTTATCTACCAAATCTAAATACGGTAAAAAATCCGTGAAGCCGACAGAGAAAATTATAAAGGTTGTTTCAATATTTATGTTGCTGTTTAAAAATTCAAACTCTTCTGCTAATGCAAAGAGAGCAGATTTAAAATCAGCAGTTTTTTTTACAACATAACGCACCGTTTTTTTTGTAAGTGATTTTGCAGCAAAGGGACAGAAGTTGCAACCAATTACAACTTTTTTTATCCAGTTACTGGTTTGAATAATTTCTAATTTCTCAAAACAATTTTGTGTTTCTTCTTTCAATCTTATTTGAATTGATTTATTCAAATTTCGTTTTTTGTAACAACTTTTTCTCTACTTTTTAATTATTTCTCTCAAGTGTAATCTGGTAAAGTTTTTGACTTCTTTCATTCTTTTCTAATTAAATTTATTCTCTAAACTATTATTCTATGGCATTGCATATGGTAGATGATCCTGATGGACAAGACGATTACGTTGATAACGGCGGTGGTGGAGGTAACAAAGGCGGCGGTGGCGGTGGAGGTGGCTTTAACCTGGGTGGTTTACTTGGCTTTTTACCTTTAATACTCGGTCTTTTTGGACGTGGAAGTAATTCTGACAACAACAGTAATGGCAACAACGGTGGTGGATGCGGGGGTAAAAGTTTAATTGTTCTTTTGCTTATCGGTGTAGCAGCTTATTTTCTTTTTTTTAGAGGTGGCTGTAATATGCTGAGTAATACGAGCGGCAATACGCAAAGTAACAATCAGTTTTCTCAAAGCGGTTATAATTTTGATGCCAACGAAACAAAAAAAGCTCAGGTGTATGAAGGGCTGGAGGATGACAGCAAAAAAAATCCATTGCCTGAAATGGTTTCACTTGCTGCATTTGCACCAACCAGACAAAACCAGGGCAAGCAGGGGAGTTGCGTTGCATGGAGTAGTATGTATGCGGCACGAACTATTTTAGAAGCAGCGAGTACAAGGCAAGACCCAAATAGTGTTGCTTATAGCCCCGCATTTTTGTACAACAATATTGCTTTGGATAATTGCCAGGGTGCTTTCATACAAAAGGCAATGGAGTTTATGCAGACAAAGGGAGCTGTACCTTTTCAGGATTTTAAATACGATGAAAATGATTGTAGCCGTCAGGCAAATGGCTCATTAGAGCAGACAGCTTCTCAAAATAAAATTCATGGGTTTCATCGGCTTACAGAAACAGATGATGTAAACGGAATAAATATTCGTGCAATAAAAGAGCATCTTGCAAAAGATGCACCTGTTGTTATTGGAATGATGGTAGGAGGAACTTTTATGCAGGAAATGATGGGTCAAAAAGTTTGGCATCCACAAGGTTCAGATCAAAATATGACTGGCTTTGGTGGACATGCAATGTGTGTGATTGGTTATGATGACAGAATAGAAGGTGGTTCATTTCAGCTAATGAATAGCTGGGGATCGGAATGGGGTGAAAATGGAATTGCTTTTATACGTTATGACGATTTTAAAAATTTTGTACGGGAAGCTTATGGGCTTGACCCATTACCAAAAAGAGGAGCTGCACTTAATGTTGCTTTTGAATGTAATGTAGGTTTGTTTAATCCTGAATCGAAACAACAGATTCCTCTAAAACTTTCTTCGGGGAATGTTTTTAAAACTGTTACTCCCATAAAAAAAGGATCAAAATTTAAGATTGAATTTAAGAATGCTGTAGAGTGTTATGTTTATATTTTTACACCTGCTGATGATGCTACAAAAAGTGTTGTGTTGTTTCCATACAAGCCTATACACTCTCCATATTGTGGTATTACGGGTTACAGATTATTTCCAAGAAAAGAATCTATCCAGGCAGACCAGGTGGGCAGCAAAGATTTGATGGGTGTTGTTGTAAGTAAGCAGCAGCTTGATTATAATGCGTTGAACACTGCGATAAATACTAGCACAAAAACTGATTTTGCATCTAAATTAAATGATGCAGTATCTGCCAATGCTATTACCAATGTATCTTTTGGCAGCGGTACAAATGGCAGTATGTATTTTAAGAGTGCGGGAGATAGTAAAAATATTATTGCCTGTATTGTAGAAATAGAAAAACAGTAATTTAAAAAAAACAGAAAAATATCTGCATCTTTTTGGGTGCAGATATTTTGTGCCTAATATTTATTTTTGCAAATGTGAAACAGACAGACATTTCTTCAAACTATCTTTCCATTCAGGAATGATTATATGAAATGTGTCAGTAATTTTTGTAGTATCTAAAACGGAATAAAAAGGTCTTGATGCGGGAGTTGGAAATTCTTTGGTTGATATCCCATTTACAACACAATGGCTATTTATTTGTAAAGAAATTTCTTTTGCAAAATCGTACCAGCTTATTTTGCCTTTGTTTGAATAATGATAAATACCCGCAATAAAATTATTAGATGTAATGATCTGCATGATAGCGATAGCCAGGTCTGCTGCATAAGTAGGGCAACCATACTGGTCATTCACGATGCCAATACTTTCTTTTATTTTCATTAACCTCAACATTGTTTTTACAAAATTATTACCGAAACTGCTGTAAACCCATGCTGTTCTAATAATAATTGTTTCCTTATTTTCTTTTAATGCTTTGTGCTCTCCATTTAATTTTGTTTCTCCGTAGAAATTTACAGGGTTTGTTACATCAATTTCAGTATAAGGATTTGTACCCTTCCCATCAAAAACATAATCAGTGGAAATATGGATTAACTTGGAATTATACTTTTTACATGCTTTTGCAAGAAAACTTACAGCGGTTGTATTGGCAGCAATGGCTGTTTCTTGTTCGACTTCCGCTTTATCCACTGAAGTATATGCAGCGCAGTTTATACATATATCAATGTGGTTCTTTTCAAAGAAATCATTGACAACATTTTCATCTGTAATAGAAAGTTGTTCCTTCGTAAGAAATAAAAAAGTATAAAAAGGATAGTGATTCTCTAGTTGCTGAAATTCAAGCCCAAGCTGCCCGTTGGCACCTGTTACTAAAATAATTATTTTCTGCTGTGAGTTAGGTTGCATTACATTTGAAAATTATTTTTACAATTTTCAAATGTTGGTTGATTAAGATCCTTCATTGAAATTGTTTCTTTACCGGCTTCTATTTTCCAATTAATATTTAAAGAAATATCGTTGTATGCCAATCCCGCTTCTTGGTCTTTATTGTAAAATTCATCACATTTATAAAAAACCTCTGCCGTCTTGCTGAGCACGGAGTAACCATGCGCAAATCCTTTTGGTACCATTAATTGCAAATGATTTTCTGCTGATAATTCCAAAGAAAATACTTTTCCAAAACTGGGAGATCCTTTTCTTAAATCAACTACAATATCTAAAATATTACCTGATAAAACCCTTATAAATTTAGTCTGTGCAAATGGTGCAAGTTGGTAATGAAGACCTCTAATTACACCATACTCAGAACTTGCCTGATTATCCTGTACAAATTTTATACTAACACCTTCAGCTTTGCAGATATTTTCATTATAACTTTCAAAAAAATAACCACGGCTGTCGGTAAAAACCTTTGGTTCAAAAATCAACAATCCTGGGAAATCCGTTTTGTGAAAAGGCATAAGATTAGTTGGTAATTTTTAAATTAATTAATAGTGATTAAAGCGCAGAATTCTTTTATTTCTTCATTGTACTATCCATTCTGATAAACTTTTTTAAAAAATGCAATTGTTTCTACCAACCCATTTTCAAATCTTTTTGTAGGAGCATAGCCTAATAATTCTTTTGCGAGAGAGATATCTGCCAAAGAGTTTCTAATATCTCCGACTCTTGGCTCTCTGTAGGTAGCTTCCCAATGGCTTTCTAGGCTTTCTTTACAAATATTATATAAATAATTTACAGAAAAATTTTCACCGACAGCTACATTGTATACCTTATTTAATGCAGTTTTATTTTGAGTAAGCATGCCTTTTACATTAATTTGAACAGCGTTGTCAACAAATGTAAAATCCCTTGTTTGCTCACCATCTCCATTTATGTAAACCGGTGTTTCTTTCATTATCCCTTTCACAAATAAAGGAATAACTGCAGCATAAGCTCCATCCGGATCTTGTCTTGGGCCAAAAATATTGAAATACCTAAAGCCCATAATTTTTAATCCATATACTTCGGCAAAAATTTGCGCATACAATTCATTTGTTTTTTTTGTAGCTGCGTAAGGTGAAAGACAATTCCCAATTTTAGATTCTACTTTAGGTAGTGTTGGCTCATCACCATACACGGATGAAGAAGATGCATATACAAACTGCTTTATATTATTATCTACTGCAGCTTTAAGCATGTTCACAAAACCGCCAACATTTACATCATTAAAATATACTGGTTCTTTAATAGAACGGGGTACAGAACCTAACGCTGCCTGGTGACTTACATAATCAATACCCTCACAGGCTTTGTTGCAATCTTCAAAATTTCTTATTTCGCCCTGTATAAATTCAAAAGCAGAGTATTGTTTTAACACTGCTAAATTACTCTCAAAACCATTTACCATATTATCAAGCACACGAACTCTTGCTGCACCATTTTTTAAAAGGTATTCAGCTAAATGCCCCCCAATAAAACCTCCGCCACCGGTTACTAAAAATTTTTTATCTGCTAAACTTCCTTCGTGAAATAATTCCATATTGTATTTTCATTTATAAAAAACGTTCCTATTTACAGTTTTAAACTTTATAAACTTTTGTAAGTACGGCTTTCAATAATGTTCCTGTAAGTTCCTTTTAAATCAAAAATAAGGGCATCCGGTTTTGTTACAGATGCAAAGTATGCATCATCATAATCTTTGTAACCTGCATGCGGTACAGCAACAATAATTGCATCGTAATTGTTACCTACGATGTCAGTAAGTTCAAAACCATATTCATGATTTAGTTCCTGACTGCTTGCATGTGGGTCAGTAATATCTACATTTAACGAAAAAGATTTTAATTCTTTTACAACATCAGCAACTTTACTGTTTCTTATATCACTCACATTTTCCTTAAAAGTTGCACCCATTACTAAAACTTTTGCATCTTTTATATTGCCTGTATGCTGAATAATGTGTTGTAAAACCTTTTTTGCTACATATCCTGCCATCCCATCATTTATATTTCTACCTGCAAGTATCACCTGGCTGTCATAACCAAGTTCTTTTGATTTGTAGGTTAAATAATAAGGATCAACACCAATACAGTGACCTCCTACAAGTCCCGGTTGAAAGCGAAGGAAATTCCACTTTGTTCCTGCAGCTTCTAAAACTTCAAAAGTATTTATATTCATTTTATCGAAGATGATGGAGAGTTCATTCATCAATGCGATATTTAAATCTCTTTGTGTGTTTTCAATTATTTTGGCAGCCTCTGCAACTTTTATTGAAGAAGCCCTGTGCACACCTGCTTTTACTACAAGTTCATAAACTTTTGCAATTTCATCCAGGCTTTCATCGCAGCAACCGCTTACAACTTTTGTAATGGTTGTAATAGTATGTTCTTTATCGCCCGGATTTATTCTTTCCGGTGAATAGCCTATCTTGTAATCTGTAACCATTTTCAACCCCGATAATTTTTCAATAACCGGGACACAATCTTCCTCTGTACAACCAGGATAAACTGTACTTTCATACACTACATAATCACCTTTTTTTATTACTTTACCAATAGTTTCGCTTGCACGAATTACCGGTATCAAATCGGGTACATTGTGTTCATCTACAGGTGTTGGGACGGCCACAATAAAAAACGTGGCTTCTCTTAAAACATCTAAATCATTTGTAAATTCTATATTACAACCATCAAAGGCAGATGCTTCCAGTTCTTTACTTGGGTCTATTTTATTCTGCATCATTTTTACCCTGTCTGCATTTATATCAAACCCAATAACTCTAATTTTTTTTGCAAACTCCAATGCTATTGGTAAACCAACATAACCTAATCCTATAACAGCAAGCTTTTGTTTTTTCTGTACTAGTTCCTGATACATTTATTAATAGTGTTTTGTATTTTAAAAAGTAATTTTTGTAAATTCTTTCGGCAGCTTATTTAATTCTTCTTTTGGTAAATTTTTAAAATATTCATAAGTCATTTTAAGTCCATCAGCACGATTAATCTTTGGTTCCCACCCTAATATTTCTTTTGCTTTTGTAATGTCCGGTTGTCTTTGTTTTGGGTCATCTACCGGTAAAGGTTTAAATATTATTTTTTGAGTTGTTCCGGTTAACTTAATAATTTCTTCCGCAAAATCTTTCAATGAAATTTCATCAGGATTACCAACATTTACAGGTTGGGCATAATCGCTCATCAACAATTTATAAATACCATCTACCAAATCATCTACATAACAAAAACTCCTTGTCTGGCTGCCATCACCAAATACCGTTAAATCCTCACCTCGTAAAGCCTGCCCAATAAATGCAGGCAATGCACGCCCATCATTCAGCCTCATTCTTGGACCATAGGTATTAAAAATTCTGATTATTCTTGTTTCCAGATTATGAAAAGTATGATAAGCCATGGTGATGGCCTCCTGAAATCTTTTAGCTTCATCGTAAACTCCTCTTGGCCCTACAGGATTTACATTTCCCCAATATTCCTCGTTTTGTGGATGCACTTTTGGATCACCATAAACTTCGCTTGTACTTGCAACAAGTATGCGGGCATTTTTCGCTTTAGCTAGTCCCAAACAATTGTGTGTACCCAGTGAACCAACTTTTAAAGTTTGGATAGGTATTTTTAAATAATCGATTGGGCTTGCAGGCGATGCGAAATGTAAAATATAATCCAGCCTCCCGGTTACATGAATAAATTTTGAAACATCGTGGTGATAAAATTCAAAATTTTGTAATGGAAATAAATGTTCAATATTTTTAAGATCACCGGTTATCAAATTATCCATGCCTATAACATGGTAACCTTCTTTTATAAACCTGTCACTAAGGTGCGAACCTAAAAAACCGGCAGCACCTGTTATTAATATTCTTTTTTGCAAAATATAATTTTTTATTTTTTTGATGTTGTTACTGCTTTACGACCAACACTTTCATAATGAAAACCAAGATTCTCCATCTGTGAATTTTCAAATAAATTTCTCCCGTCAAATATTGCTTTGCTTTTTAAAGCAGCACTAATTTTTTCAAAATCAGGCGTGCGAAATTCATTCCATTCTGTTGCAATAATTAAGGCATCAGCATTCTTTAATGAATCATATTGGTTTTTTGCAAAGCTGATCTTTGTCCCATAAATAGCTTCAGTATTTTTCATTGCTTCAGGGTCAAAAACACTTACAGTAGCACCTGCGCTTAATAATTCATCAATAATAACAAATGCAGGTGCTTCTCTCACATCATCTGTGTTAGGCTTAAATGCAAGGCCCCATATTGCAAAATGTTTACCACTTAAGTTGTTGCTGTAAAAAGAATTTATTTTAGGGATAAGATGTAATTTTTGTTCTTTATTTACTTTCATTACAGCATCTAAAATTTGGAAATCATAATCCACTTCATTTGCACTTTTTGCAAGTGCCTGCACATCTTTTGGAAAACAGCTTCCACCATATCCTATACCTGGAAATAAAAAACGTTTACCAATTCTTTCATCGCTACCAATTCCTTTACGAACCATATCCACATCTGCACCAAGTCGTTCACACATCTGCGCAATTTCGTTCATGAAACTTATTTTTACTGCAAGAAAAGCATTGGCAGCATATTTTGTAAGTTCTGCACTTTGTTCATCCATAAAAATAATTGGGTTTCCCTGCCTTACAAACGGTGCATATAATTCATTCATTATTTTTATAGCTCTGGGAGATTTTGTCCCTATTACAACTCTATCAGGCTTCATAAAATCTTCTACTGCCACACCCTCTCGTAAAAATTCAGGGTTGCTTACCACATCAAATGCAGTGCTTAAATCTTTACCCTCATCTAGTACTTTGGCACTGCTTTGTAAAATGACATTTCTAACTTTTTCTGCTGTTCCAACAGGTACCGTACTTTTATCAATAATAACTTTATAATCTGTTGGCTTTATAAGTTTTCCAAGGTCTTCAGCAACACCTAAAATATATTTTAGATCTGCTGCACCATCTTCCCCGGGAGGAGTAGGCAGTGCTAAAAAAATTATTTCTGCTCCGTTTATTGCATCACTCAACGATTGAGTAAACATTAATCTTCCTTCTTTTTGATTGCGTAAAAAAAGATTTTCCAGTCCCGGTTCGTACATTGTTATTTGCCCACTAGAAAGTTTTTTAATTTTTTCTTGATCAATATCCACGCAGGTTACTATGTTTCCTGTTTCGGCAAAACAAGTACCTGTAACCAATCCCACATAACCTGTTCCTACTACTGTAATTTTCATATCTAATTATTTTTTTTGTTTATAAAACTAAGAACATGCTGCACAATAAATGCCTGTTGCTCTTCATCCAATTCGGTATGCATTGGCAATGAAATTACTCTTTCTGTAAGCCAGTCAGTTATGGGTAAATCAAAATCATTGCCGCCAAAAGCATCAAACATTTTTTGCTTATGGGCAGGCACCGGGTAATAAATCATTGAAGGAACACCGTTTTCTGCAAGATATTTATTTAACGCATTTCTGTCAGTATTGTGAAGCGTTAAAGTATACTGGTGAAATGCGTGATTATTATTATCAGCTCTATATGGTACGGTTATTTTATCATTGCCTGCAAAAGCGGCATCATAGTAGTCAGCAGCTTTTCTTCTGGCAGCGATATATTCATCAAGCTTTTTAAGTTTAATTTGTAAGATAGCTGCCTGCATTGCATCCAATCTTGAATTGCAACCAACCACATCATGATAATACTGAATTCTCTGACCGTGAGATGCAATCATTTTTAATTTTTCCGCAAGTGCATCATCGTCAGTAAATATAGCGCCACCATCACCAAAAGCGCCGAGGTTTTTTGATGGATAAAAAGAGGTGCAACCTACATGACCTATGCTTCCTGTTTTCTTTTTTGTTCCATCGCTAAATTGATAATCATTACCAATTCCCTGCGCATTATCTTCAATTACAAAAAGATTGTGCTTTTTTGCAATGGCCATAATGGCTTCCATATCTGCCGCATGCCCGTATAAATGTACAGGAACAATTGCTTTTGTTTTGGGTGTGATTGCTTTTTCAATAGCATTTACATCCATGCAAAAAGTAGCTTTATCTACTTCTATAAAAACTGGTTTTATGCCTAAAAGCGCTGCTACTTCTACAGTTGCTATGTAAGTGAAAGAAGGAGTTATTACCTCATCGCCGGATTGTAAACCCAATGCCATCATGGCTATTTGCAGTGCATCTGTACCATTTGCGCAGGTTATAACATGTTTTGATTGATGGTAAGCGGCAAGTTCATCTGCAAATGCCGTAACTATCGGCCCACCAATAAAGCGTGAGCTTTCCATTACATCAATAACCGCCTTGTCTATTTCTTCCTTAATTTTAAGATACTGCGATTTAGTATCTACCATTTGTAGTGGCCTCATATTTTCTTTTTTGCGGCGGCAAAGATACGATTTACACACACTAAAATTGTGTATCGTACACATTCAAAGCAGCGATAGCATTTTAAAATAAAATTGCCTTTACATTTGTTTAAAAATAAGCACATTGGCACTATTTCTATACAATATATTTTTAATTTTTTATCAAATTGGTATTAAGGTAGCTTCTTTAAAAAGTAATAAAGCAAAACTTTGGCTTGCAGGGCGGGAAAACATTTTTGTAAAACTTGAACAATGGCGTTCACAATTACCTGAAAATCAAAAAATAATTTGGATGCATTGTGCAAGTTTGGGGGAGTTTGAACAGGGCAGACCACTGCTAGAAAAATTTAAAGGGAATAATACAGATCATCAGATATTACTCACCTTTTTTTCGCCCAGTGGTTATGAAGTAAGAAAAAATTACAAGGGGGCGGAAGGAGTTTTTTATTTACCGATGGACAGCAAAACTAACGCACAAAAATTTATTACAACTTTAAAACCCACATTGGTTATTTGGGTAAAATACGAGTATTGGTTTTATTATTTAACCGCATTAAAGAAAAAAAATATTCCTGTAATATTAATCTCTGCTGTTTTTAGAAAAAGTCAGCCTTTTTTTAAATGGTATGGAAAAATTTGGAAACAAATTCTGCAGTCCTTTGATAAAATATTTGTTCAAAACACAGAATCTGTTTCTTTGCTACAAACGATTAGTTTTGCACAGAATACAGCTGTAATAGGCGATACAAGGTTTGACAGGGTTTTAGATAATGCTAAAAACCAAAGCCCATTGCCTGATGTACTTTTAAATTTTGTAAACAACAGTCAAGTTATTATTGCCGGAAGTACCTGGGAAGAGGATGAAGAAGAATTGGTGCATTATGCTAATACAAATAAGAAGATAAAATTTATTATTGCACCCCACGAAATTGATGGAGAACGAATAGCGGATGTAAGAAAACTCTTTAAAAATTCAATCCTATTTTCTCAGCTATCAGATACATATATAAATGAGCAGGTAGTAATAATTGATAATGTAGGGCTGCTGGCAAGTTTATACCGGCTTGCAGATATTGCTTATATTGGTGGTGGTTTTAATGACAGCGGTATTCATAATATTCTGGAAGCAGCTGTATTTGGAAAACCATTAATCTTTGGCCCTGTCTATGATAAATATATCGAGGCAATACAACTTGTTGAAGCTGGAGGTGCTTTTAGTTTTACCAATGCATTGGAGTTGGAGGTTCTGCTAAATACATTATTAAAAGACGAAACTTTTTCACAAAATGCCGGAGAAGTATGCAAAAATTTTGTGTATAAAAATGGCGGTGCAACAAATAAAATTATGGAATATCTTTACGAAAAACGTCTTCTTACCAATTGATCAAACTGCTTCACAGTTTCATTTTTATCGTCCCAGCCCAACTTTAATTTTAGTTCTCTTCTTATCCAATATTCCGCTTCGGGGTAAATAGCGTAATTATTTATTGTTTTAATACTCCTTTCATACATAGCATCGTCTCCCCTAAACAGTTCGCTTAAAAATTTAAACCGGTCATTAATTCCTATGGCTTTTTTTAAATCTTTAACGGGCGTATCCTTTAATGTATCGCTAAGTTCAAAGCTTGTTTGTTTAAGCCTGTCATTTAAAGAAACATGGTTATTTGTAGGAAGGGTTTCGTGTACTTCTTTGATATTTGGAAAAAGTGAAACAGCTGCGTTTTGTCTTCCTGCTAATGTGGGCACATCATCAATAGCATCAAACAAAACAGGCGGTTTATTTTGATGAGAAAGTTTTGTACGTTCATCTGCATTTTTTTTAATCTCATCCAGTTCTGCCTCAAGTTCAGCTTCGTCTATTTGTAAGACCTCCAAAGTTTTTTCTTCAGCTCCAGATTCAAATTTTATTTCCTGTAGCTTTTTTGGTATAAATTGTTTGGCAATATTAATTGTAGTTGTGTTTGTGCTTAAAGTAACCTGAGGAGTTATTTTTTGTAAATGCAAAAGCTCAGATTCAATCATTTTTAAAGTTGTGATCAACTCTTCAATGGTCGCTTTTTTTTTAAGCTTTTCACTCAATAAATTACAAAGTGTTTCCACCCGTTCCATATTGTAAAATTTAAATATTATCGATGGCTAATTACTAAATTTTTGTTTTGTGCTTCAATTTTTATCTTTAATATTTGCAGCGTTGAGTTAAAGTTACGCAACACAATTATAAAATAATAAGAATGTTCATAGAACCTAATTTTAGAGGCGATAGGAAAGGTTGGATAGAAGTTATTTGTGGCAGTATGTTCAGTGGAAAAACAGAAGAATTAATTCGCAGATTAAAAAGAGTAAAAATTGCGAATTTAAAAGTTGAAATTTTTAAACCCGCTTTAGATGTGCGTTACGACGAAATTAAAATTGTAAGCCACGATACAAATTTCATACACAGCACACCGGTGAAAAATGCTCACAGCATTTTATTAATGGCTCAGAATGTAGATGTGGTTGGCATTGATGAGGCACAGTTTTTTGATGCTGAAATTGCTTTTGTGTGTGAGCAGCTAGCGTTAAAAGGTATAAGGGTTATCGTTGCTGGGTTAGATATGGATTATCTGGGAAAACCTTTTGGACAGATGCCCAACCTATTGGCCGTCGCAGATTATATTACAAAACTTCATGCAATTTGTATGCGTTGTGGCGGAATGGCAAGCATATCTTACCGCAAAATTGCCACCGGCGGACAGGTTTTACTAGGTGAAAATGATATCTACGAACCAAGGTGCAGAGAATGTGCTCAGGCAGCGGAGTGATTGTTGATTTGTTGAATAGTTAATTGGTTGATTCGATTTGCCAATTGTAAACTGTAAACTGCTAACAGTTTTGAAGCATGAACATTGGAAGATTCGCCGAGCTTTTAAATCCCGCTTTTCGTTACAATCTTTTGCTCAAAAGCAGCAAAAGGATTTTCGCTTCAATCTGGGCTATTTTCATCAGTAAATCTTTTTTCAGCTTTTATTGAAGCGAACCATTCCACACTAACCAATTCCCACCAGTCACTAGCAACTTCCCTCTAACCACTCCCTACTAGCCACTCCCCACTTCCCACTTTCCTGTTCCTTCTTCCCAAATAAAGCCTTTATTTTGCAGTTGTGATGAAACGCACTTTTGCATTGCTAAAAAAAGATATTTTGCTCGAGCTTCGGCGTCAGCATACTTTCTATGGAATATTGCTTTATATAGCTTCTACTGTTTTCGTTATTTATCTTTCCTTACCTGATAGCCCCGATGGCAATGTGTGGAACAGCCTTTTTTGGGTAATACAATTATTTGTGTGTGTAAACACTGTAGCAAAAAGTTTTTTGCAGGAGTCAAAAGGTTTGATGCTGTATTATTACTCCATTGCCTCACCCATTGAATTCATTATAGCAAAATTACTTTTCAATATTATATTAATGTTGCTGATGAGCAGCGTCAGCCTGTTGTTGTTTTATTTCTTTTTAGACAGCCCTGTTTTAAATTACTGGCGTTTTTACGGAATTGTATTATTGGGTGGCACAAGCATAAGTCTCACTTTTACATTAATGAGTGCCATAGCTTCCAAAGCACAGCAAAATGCGGCATTGATTGCCATTTTAGGATTTCCGGTTATTTTACCACAATTATTATTATTAATGCGCCTTAGCAAATCAGGCTTTGCAGAAGTTTTTAGAGACGGGGCTGTTTTGCAATTGGCTGCTTTAATTGTGGATCTTGATGTTTTGGTTTTTACACTTGCTGTTATTCTTTTTCCTTTTTTATGGAAGGATTAAATCTTATTTACAACAATACAAACTTTTAAAAATTAAATTATGAAAACTATTGGTTTGGTGGGCGGAACAGGTTGGGTTTCTACCTTAGACTATTACAGATATTTTAATGAGCTTGTATTTAAAAATACTGATGGAGAAAAAACCGCAGAAGTTATGATCAACTCTGTAAATTATCCGGCCATTGCTAAGCTTACTGCGTCAGGCAAGTGGGATGATATTACAAAAATAATAATCGAAGCAGCCCTTGCACTACAAACTGCCGGCGCGGATTGTATTTTATTAGGGGCAAATACTATGCATTATATTGCTCCACAGGTAAAGTCCGCGATCAATATTCCATTTATTCATATTGCAGAAGAAACAGGTAAGGAGATTAAAAAGAAAGGGCTAAAAAAAGTTGCTTTGCTCGGAACGAAATACACCATGCAATTGCCTTTTTTTAAAGACGTTTTAGCAAGTATGGGAATAGAGACCATTATACCATTTGAAAGCGACATACACATTATAAACGACGCTATTTACAAAGAGTTGGCGTTGGGAATTATTACTGCGGTTACAAAGGAAAATTATTTGCAAATAATGCAAAAACTTCAACAGGATGGGGCAGAAGGAATAATTTTAGGCTGTACAGAAATCCCGCTTCTCATCAAACCAAATGATTTTGATTTACCGCTTTTTGATACCACTTTTATTCACGCAAATGCAGCAGTAAACTTTTCTTTGGGTGAATAAATCTTTCGTATTTAAAAAGGGTTTCTGTAGCGGGAGCGCAATAAAATAACAAGTTTAACTAATACTCAAACAATCATTACCCTTATCTTTGCGCCCTCAATAAAAAATAGAAGTATTTTGAAGAAAAACTGGTGGAAAATATTGTCTTTTCTTTTGCTTGCATATACAATCATTGCAGGTTTTTTACTTAAAGTTCCCCGCCTTCCAATTTTAAATGAAACAATTAGAAACATGTATTTCCATGTTTGTATGTGGTTTGCAATGATGACGCTTTTTATTTTAAGTGTTATTTACAGCATTCGTTATTTAAGAAATTTTAATCATCGTTTCGATATTTACGCATCTAACTATGCAGCATTGGGTTGCGTTTTTGGTATACTTGGTTACATAACCGGAGTTGAGTGGGTTTCAGTTACCTGGATTACCGATCAGGGCCAGTCATTTGCAAGTGTGCTAAAAGAGCCAAAGTTGATAGGGGCAGCAATTGCATTACTTGTTTATGGAGCCTATTTTGTTTTGAGAGGTTCGTTTACTGATATGGATAAACGCTCACGTGTAAGTGCAGTGTACAACATCTTTGCGTTTGCCATGTTATTTCCTTCTATATGGATTATCCCAAGGCTAGTAGGAAGTTTACACCCAGGCGCACCCGGCAGCGAAAGTGGTAATCCTGCATTAGATAAAAATGATATGGATATTGGAATGAGAGCAATTTTTTATCCCGCAGTTATAGGCTGGACTCTACTTGGCGTTTGGATTGCTACTTTAAAAATCAGGATACAGTTACTAAAAGATAAAAGTATATTAAATGCATAAGCACAAATTTTTTGCTGTCCGTTTCTTGTTTCTCTGTACAGCACTTTGCGTGAATGTAATTTCATTTGCACAAGCTAAAAAAGTAGAAATGGCAGATGCGATGAGAAGCAATGGCAAAATATATATAGTAGTAGCAGTATGCCTTACAATATTGGTCGGACTTTTTTTGTATGTTTTTTCTTTAGACAGAAAATTGTCAAAAATTGAGAAAGAAGTTTAAACGTTTTTAATCTATATAAATACTAATAAGTAAATACGTATACTTTTATATAAACAACGGTCGCTAATAAAAAACAAATTTATGAGTTCTAATCAAAATTATAGTTTCTTTCAAAGCGTTGAAAGAAGCTTTGACAAAGCTGCAAAATTCACCAAATTTGACCGGGGGATTTTAGAGCAGATAAAAGCGTGTAACAGCGTTTATCAAATGCGTTTTCCATTAAAAAGAGATGATGGTACAATTGAAGTTATTGAAGCATACCGTGTGCAGCACAGTCACCACAAAACTCCGTGTAAAGGTGGAATTCGTTTTAGCGATGAAGTAAATCAGGATGAAGTGATGGCACTTGCATCTCTAATGACATACAAATGTGCTATCGTAAATGTACCGTTTGGTGGTGGTAAAGGTGGTATCAAAATAAATCCTAAAAATTATTCTGTTTACGAACTGGAAAAAATTACCCGTCGTTATACTGCAGAATTAGTTAAGAAAAATTTTATTGGTCCCGGTATAGATGTACCTGCACCGGATTACGGAACCGGTTCAAGGGAAATGAGCTGGATTGTAGATACTTACCAATCACTAAAGCCAGGCGAAATTGATGCTGCAGGATGTGTAACCGGAAAACCGGTAACACAAGGTGGTGTTCGTGGACGTACAGAAGCAACCGGTTTAGGTGTTTTTTTTGGCATAAGAGAAGTTTGTAACATGACTCAAATAATGAAAAAGCAAGGGCTTGAACTTGGCATAAAAAATAAAACAGTAATTGTTCAGGGCCTAGGAAATGTTGGTTATCACTCAGCAAAATTCTTCAGAGAAGGTGGCGCAAAAGTTATTGCTCTTGCAGAATACGAAGGTGCAATTATGAATGCCGATGGATTAAATGAAGAAGAGGTATTTCAACATAGAAAAGCAACGGGTTCTATATTGAATTTTCCGGGTGCAACTAATCTTCCAAAAAATACTGATGCTTTGGAATTGGAATGCGACATACTTATTCCGGCTGCACTGGAAAACGTAATTAACGGCGAAAATGCACCGAGAATTAAAGCAAAAATAATCGGCGAAGCCGCAAATGGTCCTTGTACACCTGAGGCTGATGAAGTGTTTCAGCAAAAAGGTATTCTTTGCGTACCGGATATGTACCTTAATGCAGGTGGCGTAACAGTTAGTTATTTTGAGTGGTTAAAAAATCTTAGTCACGTGCGTTATGGCCGAATGGAAAAACGGTTTACCGAAAATTTAAATACACATATTCTCTCTCAAATTGAAACCCTAACAGGCAAAAAAGTAGAAGAGAGTGAGCGTAAATTCATTATGCATGGTCCTGAAGAAGTAGATTTAGTTCATAGTGGTTTAGAAGAAAGTATGATCACAGCTACAAGAGAAATCATGGAGATTTGGTTATCAAACCCTGAAATACCGGATATGAGGACTGCAGCTTATGTAAATGCAATAAACAAAGTAGCTACCAGCTATGGCGAATTAGGAATTTTCCCATAAGCACTAATAATAATGTTGAAGCCCCGAAATTTTCGGGGCTTTTATTTTTACAGCATGTTTCGGGTTGATGAAAATATAAAAATTCAATAGTTTTACTGTATGAGGAAAACCAGTGCTACATCCATGGATTCGGTAAATTTTAACCGAATAGCCGAAGCTATAAAAATTTTGCAACATACATTTACGGAGCAGCCGAGTCTGGAAGAATTAGCCAGACAAATTCATATTAGTCCGGCACATTTTCAAAAATTATTTACAGCATGGGCAGGTGTTAGTCCCAAAAAGTTTGTTCAGTACGTTACAGTTTCTCATGCAAAATTGATGTTGAGAAATTCATCCACCAACAAAATTTTCACATCAGCCAAACCTCCGACATTATTTGATACCGCAATAATAACAGGACTTTCAGGCACCGGCCGACTACATGATCTTTTTGTAAATATTGAAGGAATGACACCGGGCGAATACAAAAACGGTGGTGAAGCTCTCTTCATTAAATACAGTTTTGCAAACAGTATTTTTGGAAATATAATTGTGGCTTCAACGGTAAAGGGTATTTGCCATGTTTCTTTTTTGGATGATGAAAAAACCGCAATCAAGAATTTAATGCAATCATTTCCTCATGCCACTTACATTCAATCAATAGAAGAAATACATTTAAAAGTGATAGGAATTTTTAATCAGAAAAACCATGCTGCTGAAAAAATAAACCTTCACATAAAAGGTACTGCCTTTCAAATAAAAGTTTGGGAAGCACTTCTGAAAATTCCGGAAGCAGTATTGGGAACGTACGCTCATATTGCCTGCGAGATAGACAACGCAAAAGCTACACGAGCAGTAGGTTCAGCTATTGGTAAAAATCCGGTGGCATATCTAATTCCATGCCACAGGGTTATACAGTCTACTGGTTTATTTGGTGGATATATGTGGGGAAGTGAGAGAAAAACAGCCATGATTGGTTGGGAAGCGGTTAGGGAAGTTATGAATGAAGGATTATAAAATTAATCACTTAATAACAACACCAAATCTCCAATCCCAATCTCTCATCTCAAATTCCTAACTTACCCCATACCGGTAATTCATTTATTTCTATAAACTCATTGCCTGTTTTGTGAAACCCTGCACAGTAAATTCCATTTGTTACTACCATAATTTCTGCCTGAATATTTGCGTTGTAATTTAAAATCTGCCCAAGGGTTTGTGCAGATAACGGTACGCTCATTTCTTTGCATTCAACAATCATAAATGGAATTGAATGCCTGTACACAACAATGTCAAACCGTTTTTTTAACTCTGCTAAAATCAGCTGTTTTTCCACTGCAATTAAAGAAGCAGGATATTGTAAAACATGAATTAAAAACAATAAAAAATTTTGTCTCACCCATTCCTCCGGGGTTATTATAAACCATCGTTTACGAATAGTACAGAAAATAAATTCCTTTTTATTTTCGGTTTTTATTGCGGGTTTTATTTTAGGATAAACAATGTTAATCATTGCTGTAAATGTAGTAAACTAAGTAGTCATCTCCTTTAAACCTCTTTAGTTGAAAGGTTTGCAATATTAACTTTAAAAATAAAACTCGTATTTTTAAATGAATTAAAACGTATGAAATCAAAAGAAGAAATAGTTGACAATTGGTTACCGAGATACACCGGACAGGCAGTAAAAGATTTTGGAGAATATATTTTACTAACCAATTTTAGTAATTATGTAACCATGTTTGCAGAGTGGAATAATGTGGAAATAGTTGCGCCTGACAGACCAATGCAATGCGCCACTGCAAATAATATTACCATCATAAATTTTGGAATGGGCAGCCCTGGTGCTGCAACTGTTATGGATTTACTTACTGCCATAAAACCCAAAGCAGTTTTGTTTTTAGGTAAATGTGGGGGGTTAAAAAAACGTAATAAAATTGGAGATCTTATTTTGCCAATTGCAGCAATAAGAGGTGAGGGAACAAGCAATGATTATTTTCCACCGGAAGTTCCTGCAATGCCATCTTTTGCTCTGCAAAAAGCAATATCAACCACCATTAGAGATTATGAACAGGATTATTGGACAGGCGTATGTTACACAACCAACAGAAGAGTGTGGGAGCATGATGAAGTGTTTAAAGAATACCTGCAAAAAGTGCGTGCATATGCAATAGATATGGAAACCGCCACAATTTTTACAGTAGGTTTTTACAATAAAATACCAACCGGGGCATTGTTGCTTGTAAGCGATAGTCCGATGGTGCCCGAAGGTGTAAAAACAGAAGCAAGCGATAAATCTGTGACTGCAAATTTTGTAGAGCGTCATCTTAAAATCGGAATTGATTCATTAAAACAATTGATGAATGATGGTTTAACGGTAAGGCATTTAAAATTTTAATATTTTGCCCATGTTGCCATTGGTGCAAATAAAAAATTTGAGTATTTCATTTGCACAGGATGATAAAATTATAGATGCAGTAAAAAATATTTCTTTCAATATACCAAGGGGTAAAATAACAGCATTGATTGGAGAAAGCGGTTCAGGTAAATCTGTAACCGCTTTGTCATTTTTACAACTTTTGCCTGCTCAGGCCAAGCTTTCCGGTAATATGCTTTTTAGTGAGGACGGAACTACAACCGAGGATCTTTTAAATTCTTTCGTACCTGCTATGCAAAAGCTTCGTGGAAACAAAATCGCTATGATTTTTCAGGAGCCAATGACATCTTTAAACCCTGTACACACATGTGGGGCGCAGGTTATGGAGGCTTTGATGCTGCATAAAAAAATGACCAAAAACGGATCAAAAGCTGCGACAGTTGAACTGTTTAAAAAAGTAGAATTGCCAATGCCTGAGCAAATGATTGATCGTTATCCGCACCAAATAAGTGGGGGACAAAAGCAGCGGGTTATGATAGCAATGGCAATGAGTTGTAACCCTGCTTTGCTTATAGCTGATGAACCAACTACCGCATTAGATGTTAGGGTACAGAAAAATATTTTGTTGCTGCTTAAAAAATTACAGGCAGAAAATGGAATGGGTATTTTATTGATTACGCATGATCTTTCATTGGTAGCTGATGTGGCAGATGAGATTGCAGTAATGTACAAAGGAGAAATTGTTGAGGCCGGTATTGCTAAACAAATATTGGCGACTCCGCAACATATTTATACAAAAGCTTTGCTTGCATGTTTGCCTACAATAAAAAGCAAAGGCACACGTTTGGCTGTAATTGCAGATTATTTGAATGATAATATTTTGGTCGTAAAAGAATTACCAGTGGATAATTTAATTGCTTCCTCTGAAATTATTTTGAAGGTTGAAAATTTGAGTGTCAGCTATCCCACTAAGAAAAATATTTTTGGCAAAACTTTAGCGGAATACAAGGCAGTAGATGATGTGAGTTTTACTGTAAATAAAAATGAAACTGTAGGGTTAGTTGGCGAAAGCGGTTGTGGTAAAACAACCCTGGGCAGAGCAATTCTTAACCTGATAAAACCTATAACGGGGAATATTTATTTTAAAGAAAAAAATATTGCAAAAGCTACGGATGCAGAAATGCGTTTGATAAGAAAAGAATTACAGATTGTATTTCAGGATCCATACGGTTCTTTAAATCCAAGATTAAGTATTGGTGATGCCATTACAGAACCTATGAAAGTTCACAGTCCAACATCTACCCAAAATAGCAGAAAGGAAAAAGCTATGCATTTGTTGGAAGAAGTAAATTTAAATACTTCTTTTTTTAATAGATTTCCACACCAGTTTAGTGGCGGCCAAAGGCAAAGAATCTGTATAGCAAGGGCGCTTGCACTCGAACCAAATTTTTTAATTTTCGATGAAAGTGTTTCTGCACTTGATGTGAGCGTGCAGGCACAGGTGCTAAATTTAATTAACGATTTAAAGGCGGCACACAATTTTACTTCCATTTTTATATCGCACAACCTTGCGGTAATACATTACATCAGCGACAAAATAATGGTGATGAAAAACGGTAAAATAATAGAATCGGGTACAGCTGATGACGTTATTTTTTCTCCAACGCAGATCTATACAAAAGAATTGCTAAATGCTATTCCAAATTCAAAATTGAAGTACTGATTTCCACTTAAAAACCTTACTTTTGCCCACTTTAAGAAAATCATGCCGTAACATGATAAGTGCCTTTACATTTATGAGGCTTTTTTTCAGCGGAAATTCTTTCTGCACGGCATGTAATAACAATTTATAAATTTATTACTGCATGAAATTATCACAGTTCACATTCGATCTTCCATTAAATCTTATTGCACAAAACCCCTCCAAGCGCAGAGAAGACAGCCGTATGATGGTGATAAACCGTAAAACGGGCAATATAGAAAACAGGCATTTCAACGATATTCAGGAATATTTTGACGACAAAGATGTGTTTGTAGTAAACAACACAAAAGTTTTTCCTGCACGTATGTATGGTCGGAAAGAAAAAACAGGAGCTAAGATTGAAGTTTTTCTTTTGCGTGAATTAAACAAAACAAACAAATTATGGGATGTAATTGTTGATCCTGCACGTAAAATAAGGGTTGGTAACAAACTTTATTTTGGTGAAAATGATGAGCTTGTTGCAGAAGTAATTGACAATACCACAAGCCGTGGCAGAACTATCCGTTTTTTATGGGATGGTACGGAAGAAGAATTTAGAACTATGCTTGACTTTATGGGTGAAACGCCTTTGCCAAAATACATTAAGCGCAAGCCTGAAGAAGAAGATAAAGAAAGATACCAGACTGTTTATGCAAAACATGAAGGTGCTGTGGCTGCCCCAACTGCGGGACTGCATTTTAGTAAGGAATTAATTAAAAGGCTGGAAATTAAAGGAGTGCGTTTCGCAGAAGTTACTTTACACACAGGGTTAGGAACTTTTAGACCAATTGAAGTAGAAGACCTAAGCAAACATAAAATGGATGCTGAATATTACAAGATTGATGAAACTGCTTGTGAAATTGTAAATAAGGCAATTGAAAAAAAACATAGAATTTGCAGCATCGGTACAACCACTATGCGTGCAATGGAGACTTCATACACCGCTCAAAAAATGCTAAAACCTTCAGAAGGGTGGACGAATAATTTTATACATCCACCATACAATTTTAATATAGCAGATTCTCTGGTAACCAATTTTCATTTGCCCAAAACAAGTTTATTAATTATGGCTTGTGCTTTTGCAGGTTATGATTTAATGATGGAGGCATATAAAAAAGCCATTAAAGATAAATATCGTTTCTTCAGTTATGGAGATTCAATGTTGATCATCTAAACCATTTATACTGAATATTTCAAAAGCATCTTTTAGGATGCTTTTTTCGTTTACAAGCAAAAAAAGGGGCCGTGATGGAAATCGCAGCCCGTATTAATCCAATATCCTATGAAAAACCACTATTAAAACGCACTCATATATCATATTATTGTGTAAAGTATAAAAAATAGTTTTTTTTCTAACGAATTACTAACTTTCAACTGCAAAGAATAACTATGAGAACAATTAGTGATTGGCTTAATGAATATGGTGAAAGCCACAAGAACGAAACCAACAAACTCATCCATTGGATTTGTGTTCCGGTTATTTTTTTCTCTATTTTAGGAATGTTGTATGCTATTAAACTTCCATTTTATATGGGCAATTATCAACTAAATGTCGGCTTAATAATAAGTGTGGTTGCGTTAATTTATTATTTTTCACTTTCGCCGAGTTTATCAATAGGTATGTTTTTTTACCTCGCAGTTTGTATGCTCTTGGCTAATTTAATAGAGCATAGTGGGATTTTGCCTCTGTGGCTTCTTTCAGTCATAATATTTGTGTTGGCTTGGGTTGGACAGTTTTATGGACATAAAATAGAAGGTAAAAAACCCTCTTTTTTAAAGGATATTCAGTTTTTACTGATTGGTCCGGCTTGGCTGATGAGTTTTATTTACAAAAAAATTGGTGTATCATTATAATTTTACCATGCAACATTAAACTTTAATCCAAGTTCTTTTAAATTTTCTACAACCAAATTTCCTATAGGAATGCCATTTGATCTTCTCTCTTTCTCAAATGCCATTTCCGGCTCGCCTGGAATAATTACTCTTTCTTTTTCATTTATAGGAGTGGCATTTCTAAAAGCCTGTATCCATTGGTCCATATCTTTTTTAAAATCTTCTGCAGGTCTAAAAGCATCTATACGCATTGCACCAAAAAAATGGCCGATACCTTTACCCGGCATATTTGCTGGAATCGGAATGTATGCGGGAAAAGGAGGAACCCATGGGCCATAATTTGCACCACTTAAAACTCCTGAAAAAATATCGACAATACTGCCAAGCATATAACCTTTGTGGCTGCTGCCTTCCCTGTTACCACCGAGGGGCAATAATGCGCCGCCATCTTTTAACTCATGTGCATTTATACTTTCTCCTCCTTCTTTTGTTTGTACCCAACCCGCAGGAACAGCTTTATTTTTTCTTTGAAGGATTTCGAGTTTACCATTGGCTGCAGTTGTAGTAGCAAAATCAGCCACAAATGCAGCCTCTCTTCCCGCAGGTATTGCAACTGCAATGGGATTTGTGCCCAGCATTTTATCTCTGCTAAAAGTTGGTGCTACTAATGCCGATGCATTCGTCATAGAAATACCTATCATATCATGCGGCAAAGCCATCATAGCATGGTGACCCGCAATGCCATAATGATTGCTGTTTTGCACGCTCACCCAACCTGTACCTACATTTTTTGCTTTTTCAATGGCAACCTGCATAGCAAATGGTGCTACTACCAAGCCGAGTCCGGCATCACCATCAATAACTGCTGTTGAGGGCGTTTCATGAATGATTTTTATAGTAGGTGTGGCATTTACCCTTTGCGTTTCCCAAAGGCGGACATAACCGCTTAATCGTGCAATCCCATGGCTGTCCACACCTCTCAAATCTGCACTCAGTAAAGTTTCTGTAGCAATTGCTGCATCTTTTTGTGAACAGCCAATCTTTAAAAAAATATTTTTTGCAAAGATATAAAGCTGCTCATAAAAAAATAATTGGTCCATGCTGTAAAGGTACGAGTTGAGAGAGAGACCTCAGACGATTGACAACAGACAACAGACTATGAATAATGTAGAACTTTAGAATGCTTGCTGCACTCCGTCCGATAACAGATAAACCATAATTATAAATTCACTTACATAATTATCATCTTTTAAAAGTGGAAAAACTTATAAATTCTAGAACTTTTACTCTGGTCTATCGTCCGTCGTCTGCCGTCCTTTCCCCGAAATGTATTATTTTGCAGCCATGCAACAATACCTTTATTTGCTAAAAAATATTTTAGAAAACGGAACCGATAAAAGTGACAGAACAGGCACAGGAACCCGCAGTATCTTTGGATATCAGATGCGTTTTAACCTTGTGGAAGGTTTTCCTTTGGTTACTACAAAAAAGGTTCACATGAGAAGCATCATACATGAACTCTTGTGGTTTTTAAAGGGTGAAACAAATACTGCATATCTCAAAGAAAACAATGTAAAAATATGGGATGAATGGGCAGATCAGAACGGTGATTTAGGTCCCGTTTACGGCAAACAATGGAGAAGTTGGGAAGCGGCAGATGCTGTAGAAATAGATCAGGTAAAGGATGCTATCCATCAGCTAAAAACAAACCCCGACAGCCGGAGGATAATTATAAGTGCGTGGAACGTAGCCGATCTCCCAAAAATGAAATTAATGCCATGTCATTGTTTGTTTCAGTTTTATACAAGTTCGCCGGATGAAAATGGAAGAAGGAAACTGAGTTGCCAGTTATACCAGCGTAGTGCTGATATTTTTCTTGGAGTACCCTTCAACATTGCATCTTACGCATTACTTACCATAATGGTTGCACAGGTCTGTGATATGGATTTGGGTGATTTTATCCATAGTTTTGGAGATGTACATTTGTACAACAACCATTTTGAACAGGCAAAATTGCAATTAGAAAGAACTTGCTTAAGTTTATCACAAATAAAATTAAATCCTGCTGTAAAAGATATTTTCAATTTTAAATTTGAAGATATTGAATTGTTACATTACAAGTCTCATCCAGGTATAAAAGCACCGGTAGCAGTATAAACAAGACAAATGATTTTAGACAATAGATAACAGACAAAAGACTTTTTTGAAGAGTTATTCTTTGTGTCAATAAAATAAAAAAAGATTACATGATCTCTTTAATAGTGGCGGCATCTGAAAACAATGCAATAGGGAAGTCCAATGTTATGCCCTGGCATTTACCTGAAGATCTAAAATTTTTTAAAAATACCACCTGGGGAATGCCAGTAATTATGGGTAGAAAAACTTTTGAATCAGTAGGAAAACCTTTGCCTGGAAGAACAAATATTATTGTAACTACAAACCCAAACTGGGAAGCCGAAAATACTATAACAACAGTAAGTATTGAAGAGGCAATTAAAGTGGCGAATGAAACAAATGCCAAAGAAATTTTTATTACCGGCGGTGGAGAAATATACAAACAAACACTGCCAATTGCTGACAGAGTTTATTTAACCCGTGTGCATACTGTTATAGACGGAGATGCTTTTTTTCCTGAAATGGATTTTAATACCTGGGAGATTTGTTTTGAGAAATATGTGAAAGCAGATGAGAAAAATAAATTTGATATGACTTTTCAAACTTGGAAAAGAAAATGACATTTTCTGATATTAATAAGTGATTTTTAAATTTATACTGCAATTGTATTCTCCTTTTCAACTAATAAAAAAGTATTTAAAATATTATATAATTGCTTCCAATGGGAAGGGTCATGGTGTGCATTCTCCGTTTGTTTTTGAATTTATTAAAAATGTATTAACCGATAAAAAAGAATATCCCTGTTATCAGCCAATTGAAAAAATAAGACAAAATTTATTGATTAATAATAATGTAATACAGGTAGAAGATTTTGGTGCCGGTTCAATTATTATTAAAATAAAAAAAAGAATTGTAAAACATATTGCAGCATCCTCCTTAAAATCTAAAAAGTATAGCCAGTTATTATTTAGAATCGTTCAATATTATAAAAAAGTAAATATTTTAGAACTTGGGACCTCACTGGGAACTACATCATCATATTTAGCATCTGCACCTAATGCAGCTGTAACAACCATGGAGGGTTCAGCTAAAATTGCTGCAATTGCAAGAGTAAACCTTTCATCATTGGGGTTAAAAAACATTGGCGTTATTGAGGGTGATTTCAATAATACTTTACCCGAGTATTTATCATCCAATAAGAAAATTGATTTTGTTTTTTTAGATGGCAATCATCGCAAAGTGCCAACCCTTAAATACTTTGAAGAAATTCTTTTGAATGCAAATGAAGAAACCATTTTTGTTTTTGACGATATACATTGGAGTAAAGAAATGGAAGAAGCCTGGGAAATCATAAAAGCACACACACAGGTTACGCTTACCCTTGATTTGTTTTTTATTGGTATTGCATTTTTAGGAAAAAATTTTAAAGAGAAGCAACATTTTGTAATACGATTTTAATTTTTCATACCTTACGATCAATACTAATATTTATGACGATTGGAGTTTTAAAAGAACCTGGTAAAGAAACAAGAGCCTCTCTATTACCTGAACATGTTCTGTTATTAAAAAAGCAACTGGTTGATGTAATGATTGAAAATAATGCAGGTATAAATGCATTTGCATCTAACAATCAATATGAAAATGCCGGTGCATCTATAGGTTCAAGAAATGATGTGTTACAAACTTCAGATATTATTTTATCTATAAGCCCACTTAGCAATGAAGACATTGCAGTATGTAAAGGCAAAATTCTTTTTGGTTTTTATCAGCCATTGTTTAATGCACAGCAAACGAAATTTTTAGCCGAAAAAAATTTTACCGTTTTTAGCATCGACATGTTACCACGCACCACTCGTGCACAAAGTATGGATGTACTTAGTAGCCAGGCCAATATTGCAGGTTACAAAGCGGTATTGTTGGCGGCCAATTTATTCCCAAAATATTTTCCAATGTTTATGACCGCAGCAGGAAGTATTCCGCCTGCAAAAATGTTGATATTGGGTGCAGGTGTTGCAGGTTTACAGGCAATTGCAACCGCAAAAAGATTGGGCGCTGTGGTGGAAGTTTTTGATACGAGACCGCAGGTCAAAGAAGAAGTAATGAGCCTGGGGGCAAAGTTTGTAGAAGTAGAAGGAGCTGCTGATGCAGCCGGTGCCGGTGGTTATGCCGTTGAGCAATCTGCAGAATTTATGGCTCGCCAAAAAGCAAGAATTGCGGAGAGTGTTGCCAAAAGTGATATAATTATTACAACTGCCGCAATACCGGGTAAAACTGCACCGATTTTAATTACAGCAGACATGATTGACGGGATGAAAAGCGGTTCTATTATTATTGATCTTGCAGCATCTACGGGTGGAAATACTGCCTATACCAAAAATGATGAAACAGTTGTGGTGAATGGGGTTTCCATTGTTGGAAACTCTGCACTTCCTGCTGCTATGCCAAGCGACGCAAGTAAGTTATACGGAAAAAATATTTTAAATTTTTTGCAGCTTATCATAAACAAAGAGGGAGCAATAAATTTAAATTTTGAAGACGATTTGGTAAAAGGTACCTGTGTGGCTCATGGCGGAGTAGTTACTAACGAAAGAGTGTTGTCTTTGTTATCTGTGTAAATAAACAAAAATTTAATTTAAAATATTTCTATTAAATTCTTTAAATATCATGCAACAAATTTTTTCTTTTTTCGATGAAAATCAACAAATAATCTATATGGTTATTCTGATGATTTTTTTAGGTATAGAAGTTATTGGTCGTGTACCGAGTGTACTTCACACACCTTTAATGAGCGGAGCAAATGCAATACACGGTGTAGTAGTTATTGGAGCACTAATAGTAATGGGCGAAGCAGCAGCTGATAATTATCTAGCACTTATACTTGGGTTTTTAGCCGTCGTTTTGGGAACATTAAATGTGGTGGGTGGTTTTGTTGTAACAGATCGGATGCTGGAAATGTTTAAGAAAAAAAAGCAATAATGTATTCGCCGTTGGCAAAAGTTATAAGGTTACATCAACCAATAAATAAGAAGATAAAGACCTGAGTTTAAGGCATTATCATTTATCCATAAAAAATTATCAAATAAAAAATGTTTTCATCTGTACTCAACATCATTTACTTAATAGCCTCGGTGACCTTCATCATAGGGTTAAAAATGTTATCCCGTCCGGAATCTGCCCGCAAAGGGAATCTTATTGCTGCAGCAGGAATGAGCTTTGCTATTTTTGGAACTGTATTTTTATATCAAGCATCCAATGGGCAACACTTGGGAAATTTGTTGTGGATGTTTGCCGCATTAATAATCGGTGCAGTTTTGGGCGCTGTAAGTTCCCGCAAAGTAAAAATGACACAGATGCCGGAAATGGTGAGTTTATTTAATGGAATGGGCGGTGCATGTGCCATGCTTATTTCTTTAATTGAATTTAACCATATTGCCGGATCTGAAATTGCGTTGGGGCATTTTATAGCAATCGTTCTTGGATTGGTTATAGGAAGTATTTCTTTTGCGGGCAGCATTATCGCTTATTTAAAGTTGAGTGGTAAGCAAAAAGATATCAGTTTTAAAGGACAACATATTTTTAACCTCGTTTTATTCTTTATTATTTTAGTCGGTGCTGTGCTTACTTACATTGTAGAACCTGCTATGGCACCTACATTTTTTTATGTGACATTCGGCCTGGCAATTTTATATGGAGTATTTTTTGTGCTGCCAATTGGCGGTGCTGATATGCCTGTTGTAATTTCTTTGCTTAACTCTTTAACAGGTGTAGCTGCAGCTTGCGGCGGCTTTCTATACAACAATAAGGCTATGCTTACGGGAGGAATTTTGGTTGGTGCCGCTGGGACTTTACTTACTGTATTAATGTGCAAAGCAATGAACAGAAGTTTACTGAATGTAATTATTGGAAACTGGGGTGGCAGTAATGCAGCCGGAGGTTCTACACAAGAAGGAGGCAGTTATAAAGAAGTATCAACAAGCGATGCAGCTATGCTGATGAGTTATGCAAAAAAAGTAGTAATTGTACCCGGTTATGGTTTGGCTGTAGCGCAGGCTCAACATGCCTGTCATGAGTTGGAAAAAATCCTTACAGATAAAGGGGTAGAGGTTTCTTATGCAATACATCCGGTAGCAGGTCGTATGCCCGGGCACATGAATGTTCTTTTAGCAGAAGCTGATGTGGATTACGAAAAGTTAGAAGAAATGGAAGACGCAAACAATAATTTTAAAACTACAGATGTAGTGCTGATTTTAGGTGCAAACGATGTTGTGAACCCTGCAGCAAAAAATGATCCAGCATCACCAATTTATGGAATGCCTATTTTAGAAGTAGAAGATGCAAAAAACGTGATTGTAAACAAACGGAGTATGAAGCCGGGCTATGCTGGAATTGAAAATGCACTTTTTTATCAGCCAAAAACTTCTATGTTATTTGGAGATGCAAAAAAAGTATTGCAGGATCTGTGTGCAGAAGTAAAAGCAACATAAAATTCATTTGGGTTTTACATAACATTTTGGTTTGTAATTTTATATATGGTTCAGGAAGGTCATTATTTTCTTTTGAGTAATATAAATTTTATTAAAACGCCCCCTTTTTTAAAATTGGTATTAGTTGTTTTTTTATTTTTTTGTTTTGGACTAAATATAAAGGGACAAAATCTTTTTGCCAATGCAGATTTCGAGCAGTTGAATAACTGTACTGAATATCATCAGGATTGCGCATCGGAAGCTTGGTTTTATATCAAGCCCTCGGCCACACCGCTTTTTACACCAAACGTAGTTCCCAAACCCTTTGGTGGAAAAGATCTGCTGATATTGCCAATAGAAAACATTTACGATCCTCAAAAAAAAAGGCAGTTTGTTTATACCATGTTTTGTTGCCAATTGCAAAAAGGAAAGGATTATAAACTTTCTTTTTATGTAAATACTGCCGGTAATACTTTTTTCGGGATGGATTTTTATTTCAGAGAAAATGAATTTACCTCTGTAAATTTTTCTAAGGATTCTGTAAAAGCATCTATTCATATTTCCAAGGACGACATTGTTAATGAATTGAGTGGATGGAATTATGTAGAAAAAATATACAAAGCAACCGGGGAAGAAAAATTTTGTTTAATCGGTAATCTGGCTAAAGAAAAGTTTAATTTTTCGCCTAGCCAGAGAATGAATAAAGGAGGAGATGTTTTTTATTTTATTGATGATGTCGTTTTTAAACCTGTAATATCACAACCCATTTGTGCAGATTATAAAATAAATTTAGAAAAATTATACGCACAAAATTTTAGACATACAGAACTTGTACTTGTAGATAATAATAATGAAATAGTGACAGATACAATAACAGTTCCGGGAGTTTTTTTTGAGACGGATGAATCGATAGTAAAACCTGTTTTTAAAAAATTATTAGACAGCCTGATTTTAAATTTATATACAAAAAATGTGGTTAAAATAACTGTAGAGGGCCATACCGACAGTAAAGGATCGCAGCAACGAAATACAATATTATCAACCCAAAGGGCAGAAGCTGTTCGTAACTATTTTTTGAAGTCATTACCTGAGCTTCATAAAATTATTTTTGCTTATGGAAGAGCATCAGCATTTCCTGTTGCAGATAATGCCACCGAAAAAGGCAGAGCACAAAACAGAAGAGTAAAAATAATTTTGGCTTACAAAAACAAAAGCGAGTATTATTTTTTTTAATACTGTTATTTTACAAGGTGAAAGTTAACTTCCTGATTTACTTCATAATTTCTTAAAGAAGATTGACGGGTTTAATGAAACAGATTTTATTGAAGTGCACGGATCAGGCGAGCAAATGTTCCCCGTATGAATTAATATAGCCAAAAAGTTTAACCCTGCTGTTCATTTTAAGCCTGAAAATGTAAGATGGATTACAAATCAGTATTATTTAAATAAACTACATTTTTACTGCTGATTCACTTTTTCATAGAGGTAAATATTATGTGCAGACGCTAGGTGTATGTTTTTGAAAGAAATGCTAAAGGAAATTCAAAAATTACAAAACCTATGCCGGTATTGAATTTTTGTGCTTCATCGGGTGAAAAATTTACATTAATACAATCCATTATATTTTGAAAAGGTTTGCTTGTAAATAACGAAGTAATTAAAACAAGGGGCAAGTTTTCTTGCAGAAAATATTACAGTTTGCCATAAAGATAAAAATGGAAGGTATTCAAATTAGTATTCTTATTATAAAAGAAGAGTTTCTGCAAATGATTTTGCATTTTGCTATATAGTATAAATTCAAATTAAACTTACGGATGTTTCTTTAATGCAGACGCAGGACTATCTTCGGAGAAAGAAAATTGAAATTAAAACTGACATTTAAGGTTGGGCTTTGCTTAATAACAATGGAAAATACATTGGATTTGTAAAAGTTTTGCCGGGAAAATTCGACAATCATTATCCTTAAGAATTTCGAATTCTTAACAAGTAATAAAGTGATTTTGTGCAACGAATTTTGCATCTTTGTAGTGTTACTAAAAAACTAATCTTCTCGAATTATTAATATTTTATAAGTTATGAAAAAATTCATTTTAATATTATTATCTATTCCCCTTTTTGTGAGAGCTCAGCAAAATTCTATAATGATAGAAGGTACCGGTGCTAATATTTATGTGAATCATACAGCTGCTCCTAAAGAAAACTTTTACAGTATTGGCAGGCTTTACAATATAAGTCCGAAGGAACTTGCCCCCTTTAATAAGCTTTCATTGGAAAATGGCTTAAGTATTGGGCAGATAATAAAAGTGCCTTTAAAGTCTGTGAATTTTACTCAAACCAATAATATTGCTGTAGATGAAATTGCAGTCCCTGTATTACATAAGATGGATATCAATGAAACGCTTTTTCAGGTAAGTAATCAATATGGTAAGGTTTCGGTTGCGTCGTTAAAAAAATGGAATAATTTAAACTCAGACGATATTACTAAAGGGCAAAATTTAATTGTAGGATATTTAAAGGTTAAAAAAGATCTTTCTGCATTTGCTAAGGAAGGAACGAAAATACCAAATGCTGATGTTGCACAGGTTCCAGCAAAGGAAAAGATTGCTGATAAACAAATAATTGTAAAACTTATACAGCCTATTACTAAGCCGGCAGAAAAAGACATGATGGTTGTGGTGGAAAAGAAGGATAATGTTTTTGATAAAACTACGATCAAAGATGTAGTCCCTGAAAAATCAACTTTAAGTTTAAATAATAAAGAAGGTTTTTTTAAAACCGGGTTTAATAACACTGGCAAAAGCGAAAGTGGTACAGCAGGTATTTTTAAAAGTACCAGTGGTTGGGAAGATGGTAAATATTATTGCCTGCACAATACTGCTGAACAAAACAGTATTGTAAAAATTACAAACCCTGCAAATGGAAAATTTGTATATGCAAAAGTGCTTGATGTTATTCCTGATTTAAAACTAAATAACGAATTAAATGTAAGGATAAGCAGTGCTGCTGCCGAAGCTTTGGGAACGGATAACAGCACAAACTTTAATTGTAAGATAAATTATTGATCAGGTCTTTAGGTTAATGTTTTAGAAATCTATATCCTCTTAGAAATTCCTTTATTTCCATTTTTTTCTTTCCTTCCAATTGTAATGTTTTAACATTGATGTAACCATTTGTGCCAGCAAATTGAAGGAAGTTTTTTTCATCTGTCTTAATTGTACCTGGCGTAATCTCAGGTTTATCTAATAACTTTTCTACCGCAAATATTTTCAGAATTTTATTATGAAGTTTTGTGTATGCAGCAGGATAGGGCGATAAACCAAGGATGAGAGAATAAATTTCTTGTACATTTTTATTCCAGTCAATATTCCCTGTTTCAGTTAATAATTTTGGTGCATGTTTAATTTCGCCTACAATATTTTGTTGTGGAATTTCCTTTAATTGACCATCGGCTAGCAACCTAATTGTTTGCACCAATAATGCTGCACCCACTTCTTTTAATTTATCATGCACAGTTCCGGCATTGTCATTCTCTTCAATGGCTATTTTTTCTGACAGCAAAATGTTACCGGTATCAATTTCCTGCTGAAGTTTAAAAGTAGTTACACCAGTAAATTTTTCTCCGTTTATTACCGCCCAGTTTATTGGCGCTGCACCTCTATATTGTGGCAGTAAAGAACCATGCACATTTATGGTGCCGAGTGGTGGCATATTCCAGACAATTTCAGGCAGCATTCTGAATGCAACAACTGTTTGCACATCTGCTTTTAATTCTTTTAATGATTCAATAAACGCAGGATCTTTTAATTTTTCAGGTTGAAGGATATGTAAGTTATTTTGAACTGCGTATTTTTTAACTGCACTTTGTTTAAGCTGTAAACCTCTGCCGGCCTGCTTATCAGGAGCAGTTATAACTCCCACAATATTGCAACCTGCATTTACCAATGCATCTAAACTTGCTACAGCAAACTCAGGCGTACCCATAAAAACAATTCGTAAATCTTTAAAATTATCAACCATGAATGTAAAGGTAGCTCCGAAACTTTATGTGGGAGAGTTTATAAAATGAGAACCTTTTATTCAAAATCTCTATACAACAAATATTTTTTTCTCATTGCTTTAAATTTAATCAAATCTTTTTCCCAGCTTTTTCTGATTTCTTTTTCAGGCCTTCCTTTTTTTATTTGACTCATTAGGATATCATTTCCTGCAAGTTTATTAAAAAACTTATTTGCAAGAAAAAAACTGTCTTTACCCGGGAACAGTTTATAGGCCTCAATTAAATATTTTAATTGAATACGGTTATTTACTTTTTTTAAAGTTTCATCAACAGTCCCTGATAAGTTCCAGCCGTAACAAAGCTGGTTAAAACATTTGCTACTTTTAGCACCTTCATTAGGCTTTGGTGTAAACGAAAATAAATCTTTTGGCAATGTAGGATGTCCATAAATCTGAAAAGGTTTATCTGTTCCTCTGCCCTCACTTAAAACTGTACCTTCAAAAAAACAGGTGCTTGGGTACAAATAAATTGATTGCATTTCTCTAAGGTTAGGAGATGGGTTTACAGGCAATTGATATTTGCTGTTATGATCATAATTTTTGCACGCAATTACCCTTACCAAAAAACTATTACCTGTATTTTCAATACTTTTTTTATAGCTATAATTTTTATTTGCCTTATCAGATAATAAGTTTTGTCCCGCTAGCATTAACGCATATTCACCCACGGTCATCCCATACACGATAGGAATAGCCTGCATTCCAACAAAACTTTTAAAAGAAGGTTCTAACACCGGGCCATCAACATAAAACCCATTCGGATTCGGTCTGTCTAGAATTAAAATTGATTTTTTATTTTCCAAGCAGGCTTCTAAAACATATTCCAATGAAGATATAAATGTGTAAAACCGAACGCCTATATCCTGTATATCGAAAATGACTACATCAATATTTTTTAAATCATCTTCTGTCGGTTTTTTATGATTGCCGTATAAACTTATTACAGGTAATCCTGATTTTTTATCAATGCCATCTACAACATGTTCGCCCGCATCTGCAGTGCCTCTAAAGCCATGTTCGGGGCTAAATATTTTTACCACATTTATTCCTCGTTTTACCAATGTATCTACTAAGTGTATGCTTGCAACTGTACTTGTTTGGTTGGCAAAAACAGCCACTTTTTTTGCTTTAAGTAAGGGTAAATAAATTTCCATTCTATCAGCACCTGTAATAATCTTACTTTTTTGCTTTTGTGCTGTGGCATTTATATTAATAACTACTAAAATGGCAATAAATATTAATTGTAGCTTCATCTCATAAAGTTGGGATATATTTTTAAATGACTGCATGTTGTTATTAGTTAAATTGCAATTAAATAAAATAATTATATAAATAATAAAATTATGGCAGAGGTTAAAAGCGGTGATGTTGTAAAAGTGCATTACACAGGTAAGCTAGCAAAAGGTGAGCAATTCGATTCGTCTATCGGTAAAGATCCATTAGAATTTACTGTAGGAGCAGGGCAAATGATTGCAGGTTTTGATGCTGCATTACCGGGAATGAAAGTAGGTGATAAAAAAACGATCAATATTGTAGCAAAAGATGGCTACGGCGAAACAGATGAGACTGCTATTATTGAGTTTCCAAAAGAGAATGTGCCTGCAGATATGAAGCTGGAAATTGGTCAACAGCTTACCCTTAGTGATGAACAAGGGCAGCCTTTTCCTGTTGTGGTAAAAGAAGTAAAAGATGATATAGTTATTTTAGATGCCAATCATTTTTTAGCAGGGAAAGAGTTGGTTTTTGATATTGAATTGATAGAAATTAATCAATAATATTTCACCCTCTTTATTACCCCACGAGGTGGAAAAGGATGACCCGAATAGGGTTTCCAATACCTAAATAATTTTTGTGATCTAAAATACCCATATTTTATGATGTGGGTATTTTTGTTTTAATGAATCCTGAAGGTGTTCAACCTTACTTAACCCGGGACGCAGCCCATGGAATAAGTGAGCAGCATATAAATAATAAATTATCAATTAAAGTTGAAAGAAGATTAATGGCTGAATGGCTACCGGATAAAAAGTAGTAGCTGCCGCAAATAAAAACCCTCAATATCATAAAGCTAGTCTGCGGCACTACTACCAACAGCCGGAACAAAAGCTGATAAAAGATTATCCGTTGATAGCCCCAAAATAATTTCTTAAAAGATGACAGCAGTAATTAATTTACATTCATAAAAAATAATAAATGATACAGATAAATAAAGAAGCTTTGGTAGAAAGATTTATGCGGTATGTGCAAATTGATACGCAAAGCGATCCTGAAAGCAACAGTTTTCCTACAACTGAAAAACAAAAAGATTTAAGTAAAATATTGGCTGCAGAATTACAAACAATGGGGCTTTTAAATGTAGAGCTGGATGAGTTTGGTTATGTGTATGCGACCATAGCGGGCAACAGCGAAAAACTTAATATTCCTTCAGTTTGTTTTTGCTCACACGTAGATACAGCGCCTGATTGCAGCGGAAAAAACGTAAAACCAATTTTGCATAAAAATTATGATGGCACCGATATCACATTGCCTGATGATGCTTCACAAATTTTAAGCGTTGTAAAATCGCCTTATTTAAAAACACAAATTGGCGGCGATATTATTACAGCAAGTGGCAATACTTTATTGGGTGGTGATGACAAAGCCGGTGTATCAATTATTATGCAGGCTGCACAATATTTAATGGATAATCCAATCATAAAACATGGCGATATAAAAATCATTTTTACGCCGGATGAAGAGGTTGGAAAAGGTGTTGCAAAAATAGATATGCAAAAAGTGGATGCACAATTTGGTTACACTTTAGATGGCGGAGAAGCGGGGAGTTTGGAAGATGAATCCTTTAGTGCAGATGGTGCTACCATTACAATTAATGGCGTAATTGCTCACCCGGGTTATGCAAAAAATAAATTAAAAAATGCTATAAAAATTGCCGGAGAAATTTTAGATGCATTGCCTAAAAATGAATGGAATCCTGAGAGTACAGAAAAGCGGGAGGGCTTTGTGCACCCGGTTTCGTTGAATGGTATTGCAGAAAAAACGACCATCGGTTTTATTGTAAGAGATTACACAAGAGAAGGTTTGCTCAGCCACCACAACAGGCTAAAAAAAATTGCAGAAGTTGTGGTTGCAAAATATGGGGGTGTAACAATGGAGTATATGCAAACCGAGCAGTACAGAAATATGAAAGAAATTTTAAACCAGCATCCAGAGGTTGTGGCAAATGCCGCTGAAGCCATTAAACGCAGTGGGCTAACGGTTATACAGGAAAATATTCGTGGTGGAACAGATGGTAGCCGCTTAAGTTACATGAGTTTGCCCTGCCCCAATATTTTTACAGGTATGCAAAACATACACGGCAAACAGGAGTGGATTGGCGTAAATGATATGATGAAAGCTGCGGAAACAATCGTGCATTTGTGCATGGTGTGGGAGGAGAGGAGTTAATAAGGAATAAGGAATTTGGAATTTGGGATTATGAATTTGTTTGGGCTGTGGTCTGAAAAGCTTTTTGGATCAGTGGTTCGGGCTTTGCGTTTCAAGTCCTCATTTCGCTGCGCTGCATAGTGGGCTTTTCACTTCAATCCCGCAGCCATTCAGCATAAATTTAAGGGTTGTAAGATTGAACATGTCAAAATTGATACGCTAATAATTTTTATACAACCTTGTAATTCCTGTAATCAAACAACCTTACCCCAAAAAGCTTTTCTGTTATATTTTTAAAATGATCTTTTAATGATAATTTATTTTTTGTTTCGTTGTAATTAAAAACCCAATGCACATTGTCAATACGACACTGCATAACCTTCGGGTGTGTGTGGTCATAAATTTTTAATGCATTTACCAGACTGTTAGCGTAATCATCGGGCACTACTAAGTTGTTTTCCTCGTACTTGCCGTTGTGATAAATTTTATTTTTATAGTCCTGTTTCGATTTCATTACCTCTGGGCTTTGCACCCATCCATAGTGATGGATATAAGCATTTATTTTTTTTACATTCAGTTTTTTGTTATCATCCTTTCTAAAGCCTTGCGCATCCCTGTAGGAGTAAATATTTTTATTGTTTTTTATTATTCTTACTTCATTTCTGTACCAATGGGCTTCCACACCAACATAGTTATACGAACCAAAAAAATGACGGTATTTCAATAAAAGGCCATCAACATTTTTATCATCTTTAAATTTATGCATGGCTTTTTTTATTTCTTCATACCCATCTTCATGTAAAACTTCATCGCCCTGTATATATATACACCAATCAGCATCTGCAGGTATTTGTTTATATGCTTTATCGGTTTCTGAAGCCAGCACTTTTCCGTTTGCACTCAATGTAAAGTCCCATTCAGTGTCTATAATCTTTACTTTGTTATCAATGTTTGCTACAAGTTCTCTTGTGCCATCTGTAGATGCCCCAACCGCCACAATAACTTCATCACATAATGGTAAAATAGATTGTATTGCTTCCACTATTGGGTACTGCATTTTTACTGCATCTTTTATAAAGGAAAAACCTACTACTTTCATCAATAAAAATTTAAGTTATTTCAAAAATAACATAACTATTTGATGTATTTAATCAAACTCATCATTGATGTTTATTACCTACCTTGCTGTAAAATAAAAACCAACGCATTATGGATTTACTAAGAGATTATTGGTGGCTCATTCCAATTTTAGCCATTATTTCCAGTGGGCTGTTTACCATTAACCAGGGCACTATTGGGGTAATAACCCGGCTGGGTAAATATGCAGGAATAAAGCGTGCCGGGCTTAACTGGAAAATTCCCTTTATTGATCAAATTTTTAAGAGAGTAAGTATTCAAAACCGTTCTGTGGAACTCGAATTTCAGGCAGTAACCATTGATCAGGCAAATGTTTATTTTAAATCGATGCTGTTGTATTCTGTGCAAAATGAACAGGAAGATACCATCCAGAAAGTAGCATTTAAATTTATAAGCGATAAAGATTTAATGCAGGCTTTAATAAGAACGGTGGAAGGAAGTATCCGTGCTTTTGTGTCTACAAAAAAGCAGGCTGAAGTTTTAAATGTAAGAAGAGATATTGTTGAAAATGTAAAAGAGCAGGTTGATGTTGCATTGGAAAGTTGGGGTTATCATTTGCAGGATCTGCAGATAAATGACATCACCTTTGACGAAGCTATTATAATGAGCATGAGCAAAGTGGTGGCCAGTAATAATTTAAAAGCAGCAGCAGAAAATGAAGGGCAGGCACTATTAATTACAAAAACAAAAGCAGCAGAAGCAGAAGGTAATGCTATTAAAATTGCTGCTGAAGCTGAAAGACAGGCTGCACAATTGCGTGGACAGGGCGTAGCGCTGTTCCGCGAAGAAGTAGCAAAGGGAATGAGCCAGGCAGCAACAGAAATGAAACAGGCTAACCTTGATACAAATGTGATTTTATTCAGCATGTGGGTAGAAGCTATCAAAAATTTTGCTGAATATGGAAAAGGAAATGTAATTTTTCTTGATGGAAGCAGCGATGGAATGGAAAAAACAATGAGACAGATAATGGCCATGCAACAATTGCAGGATAATAAATAGTTTTTATAACCGCTAATAATGTGCTCCGTTTTTTAAACGGGGCATTTTTATTTTTTGCAGATTAACAATTTCTTTTGCTCATTTCTATTTTAATTTCATTTAATTGCAAAAGGATTAGTTAATCTACTAAGATAACATCTAAATAACTCTTCAAAATATGTTTGATATTTTTTTACAGGTAGACAGTACAGCGGCAGTGGCTGCTTCTGCCGCAAAATCAGAATCTGTTATTGGTATGTTGAGCAAAGGCGGACCGATAATGATTCCACTTGGAATTTTATTTGCACTTGCGGTATATGTTTTTATTGAAAGATTATTGGTGATAAAAAAAGCCAATGTAGCTGATGAAAATTTTATGAGTATTATAAGAGACCAGATTACAGGTGGCAATGTTTCGGCGGCGAGAAGTCTTGCAAAAAATAAAGATAATCCGGTAAGCAGAATGATTGATAAAGGGATACAGCGGTTAGGAAAGCCTATTGATGCCATTGAAAAAAGTATGGAAAATGTTGGCAAACTTGAGTTATATAAAATGGAAAAAAATATTACCATACTGTCTGTAATTGCACGTATAGCACCCTTATTTGGTTTTGTTGGAACAATCGTGGGGCTTGTTATTTTATTAAAAGAATTTGCTACCATCAGCAATCCTTCCATCAGCCAGATTGCAGATGCGATGTATATAAAACTGATCACATCTGCCAGCGGTTTAATTATTGGTATGCTTGCATATTTAGGTTACAGTTATTTAGATACACAGGTAAACAGAATGGCAAATAAAATGGAAAATGCCAGCAGTGAGTTTATAGATATTTTGCAGGAACCAACGAGGTAGAGGTAAGACATTAGACACAAGACAAAATATTAAAGACACAAGACAGTACATAATTCGTAATCCGTAATCAAGTCCATGGGTTTAAGAAGAAATAAATTAAGAAATGAACATTCAGAGGTGGATACAGGTCCATTGAATGATATTTTGTTTATTTTATTGATGTTTTTTTTGATGATATCTACATTGGCCAACCCTAATGTTATAAAGATGAGCGTGCCCAAAGCAAAGAGTGATACCAAACAAAAACAAAGTGTAGTTGTAAGTGTTGATAAAAATAAAAACATGTTTGTGGGTTCAAAGAAAATTAACATCGATTCGTTGGAATCTGTTCTTAGAAAATATATTAATGAGGGTGATAGTATAAAGCCTGCTGTGGTAATAAATGCAGATTCTGTAGCTCAATGGGGAGAAATTGTAAAGGTTATGCGTATTGCAAGAAAGTTGGGCGCAACAACATCTGCAACTGTTACTGGCAGCGATAAATAATCAACATTCTATCTTTTCCCTGCATATCTTTTTTAATTTCCACAACGTATTTGTCTGCCAAAAATAATGCAGCAGTTTCATTAGCAAAATCCTCATGGGTTTCCAGTAAAATTTTCCCGTTTTTTTGTAAATGATTTTCTGCTAAAATTAATATTTTTTTGTAGAAAAGCAAGGGGTCATTGTCAGGCACAAACAAGGCAAGATGAGGCTCGTAGTGTGTTACATTTTTATTTAATAGATTTTTCTCATTTTCAGGAATGTATGGTGGGTTACTGATGATTAAATCGAAATGAGCTAAGTCTTTATAATTTTTTTCTTCTAAAAAATCTATCTTCAAAAAATTAATTTCAACGTTATTATCTGCCGCATTTTTTTTTGCTACAATTAGTGCAGCTTCACTTACATCAACAGACGTAACAATTGAACTGGGTATATTTTTTTTTATGCTGATGGGGATGCAGCCACTTCCGCTTCCGATATCCAACACTTTTTTTTCTGCATTTTCTTTTAAAAAATTAATGGCTTCCAAAACAAGCTCTTCTGTTTCGGGCCTTGGTATTAAAACAGCATTATTCACCTCAAAACTTAAATTGTAAAACCACGCCTGCCCTGTAATATATTGCACAGGCACATGCTGTTTTAATTTTGCTAAAGCATTTTGTAATAAAATTTGAATGTCATCATTAATTTCATTTTTTGCATTAACGATCATGTCTGATTGGGAAGTTTTTGCAAAATGCTCGAACATTATTTTTGTTATTGCGGCAGCTTCCCCAGTTTGATATAAATCTTTTAGTTCAGTTAGATATTCTTTGTATAGGTCTTTAATAGTCATCAAAGCAAACATACTTTATTTTTTCATGCTTATTTTTGATGGGTGATAAATCATGAAATATACATGCGACGATGTATTGAACTTGCAGCATTGGGTGAGGGTAATGTAGCTCCTAATCCAATGGTAGGTGCAGTAATTGTATATAATGATAATATTATTGGCGAAGGCTTTCATGAAAAATTCGGAGAAGCTCATGCAGAAGTAAATTGTATAAACAGTGTACAAGAATATGACAGAAAGTTTATAAAAGAATGTACTCTTTATGTATCATTAGAGCCATGTAACCACTTTGGAAAAACGCCACCTTGTGTAGATTTAATTATCAAACACCAAATTAAACATGTTGTAATTGGTTGTAATGATAGTTTTGAAAAACTAAATGGTGCAGGTGTAAGCAGATTAACTGCGGCGGGTGTAAAAGTTGATATTGGTATTTTAGTGCAAGATTGTAGAAATTTAAACAAAAGATTTTTTACTTTTCATGATAAGAAACGCCCATATATAATTTTGAAATGGGCGCAAAGTAATGATGGTTTTATTGCTAGGGAAGATTCAACAAAAACCAAAATAAGCAATACTTACACAGATCAGTTGGTTCATAAATGGCGTTCTCAGGAAGCAGCAATTTTGGTAGGTTATAACACTGTAAAAACTGACAACCCATATTTAACTTTACGAAACTGGCCGGGGAAAAATCCCACAAGAATTATCATTGATGAATTAAACAAACTTGCAGAAAATGCAAATGTTTTTAATTTGGATGCCAGCACAATTATTTTAAACAGAAAACTGTCTGAGATTAATAATAACATTGAGTTTTATAAAATTACTGATGAACAATTGACTACCGAAGCCGTTGTAGAATGTTTACACAAAAAGCAGATAAATTCAGTAATTATTGAAGGTGGAAATAAAACACTTCAAATGTTTATTAATGTCGGTTTGTGGGATGAGGCTCGAGTAATAACAAACACGGTTTTATTTTTAAACAAGGGTGTAAATGCGCCTTTATTGCAAAATCAAAATTTAGAATCATCTAACAACATTCTAAATGACAGAATAGATTATTTTCTAAATAAGAATAATGACTCACTATAATACGATTGTACAGGAAGGGCAGGCATCTTTTAAGGACAGAGGAAGTACTTTTATTGGCTATTCTTTTCCTTTAAATAAAGTAGAAGATTTTAAGCCGATCATTCAAAAATTAAAGAAGGAACATCCCAAAGCCGTACATTTTTGTTTTGCATATAAGATCGGAATAGACGGAAATAAATTTAGATCCACTGATGATGGCGAACCAACAGGCAGTGCAGGCAAACCAATTTTAGGCCAGATAGAAAGTAAGGAATTAACTGATGTGCTTGTGGTAGTAGTTAGATATTTTGGAGGTTCGTTGCTTGGTGTTCCCGGCTTGATAAATGCCTATAAATCTGCAGCAGCGATGGTATTGCAGGTAGTTCCTATTGTTAGGAAACCAATTATGATAAAGGCTACCCTTGAATTTGATTACATCCTGCAAAATGAAATAAGTACAATAATTAAACGATCAGGTTGTATATTATTATCTCAGGAAAATACTTTGTTTTCAATTTACAAAATAGCAATTCCCATTGATAAAAAAGATGAGGTATTGTATCGTTTAAAGGAAATGCGCCATGTAGTAATTTCATGATTTAATAGGCACGATATGGGATCTGTTTCAGAAAGAAAAAATAATAAAATGAAAAATTCTGGTTTAATAGTGCTGGTTTTATTAATTGCGTTTTCATTTTATTTTTTAGGTAAAAAGAATGGTGCATCAAATACAAAAATTTCTATGGTTGAAAATGTAGAAATGATCAAACAGATTGCTGAGCTAGGTGCTCTTGATGTTACAGGAAATGTAAAATTAAAAATCAGCAACAAAGAGGATAATGATGGAACATGGGAAAAGTTTAAAAATTATTTTTCTGAAAATACGCTGCTCGTTACATTACCTTACGAAGCAAAATTTGGGGTTGATATGAGCAACCAAAAATTAAACATAAATACAAAAGCTTCTACAGTAGTTGTAACATTACCGCATTGTAAATTATTGAGCCTACAACTGAAAATGGATAAAATGGAAACGATGAGCCAAACGGGCCTTTTTATGAGCGCAACTATGGATGATCTGGTAAAAGCTCAAAAAAAATTATATGCTCAAGCCCTTGTAAATATTGAACAGAATCCTGAGTACATTAAAATGGCTGAAAAACATATTACCGAGATATTGGGTAATTATTATAAACCATTAGGTTACTCAGTAAGCTGCATATTTGAAAATAACTCTCTTCTAAATAATTTAAAATAGTATAAGGATATTAGAAAATTATAAAATTGATAATTTGTAATAGCCCATATTTAAAATATCTTCAGGTAAACTAGTTTCACTTTTAACAATAGAAACAGAGAAGTTAATTTTATCACTTGCTGTAAGAATATCTTTAATTTCAAAAATATCATCTACATCAACTCCGAATTTATCATCGATATGTGAAACAGCGAGTTTACCAAACCCCGTATGCTTAAAGAAAGTTGTTTTTTTAGCAGCGGCAATAGCTTCACTTTTATTTTTGGAAACACTTAAAATTTTATAATGAAATTCTTCAAATTCATTTTCTTTATAACCTCCAAGGTTGATAAAAAAGAGTTTATTTTCTTCTCTATCGTTAGGTGTTTTTTCTGTGATGTTTATTTGGTAACCATCAACATTGTTTATGATTCTCCATGCGTCTATGTGAATATTACCTGATGATTTCCAGAATGATTTTATTTCAGGAATTAAATCTTTAAGAGACTTAGCAATACCAAAATAAATATCATGCTGTTCTGTATTTCTTCCCGTAGGTCTACAGCCTAGCAGCAGCATGAACAATTTATATTCTTCCATATTTATTTGCTGAAACTTTTACTTACAATTAAATCTTTGCTACCTGCTGTGTATGCATAGAAACCTTCTCCGGATTTTACACCGAGTTTGCCGGCCATAACCATATTTACAAGCAAGGGAGAGGGTGCATACTTCGGATTACCAAAGCCATCGTGCAACACTTTCAATATAGAAAAACAAGTATCAAGTCCGATAAAATCTGCAAGCTGTAAAGGCCCCATAGGATGCGCCATACCGAGTTTCATTACTGTGTCTATTTCTTGTACACCGGCAACACCTTCAAACAAAGTTGTGATGGCTTCATTAATCATTGGCATTAAAATTCTGTTTGCTACAAAGCCAGGATAATCATTTACAACACAAGGTGTTTTGCCAAGAACTTTACTAAGATCTACGATTGCAGCAGTTACTTCTTTTGTGGTAGCATAGCCATTAATAATTTCTACCAGTTTCATTACCGGTACCGGATTCATAAAGTGCATGCCAATTACTGACTCGGGTCTTTTTGTAGCTGCAGCTATTTTGGTTATAGATATTGAAGAGGTGTTGCTTGCTAAAATACAATTTGCAGGTGCTGACTCATCTATTGCTCTAAATATTTTTAATTTTAATTCGATGTTTTCTGTGGCAGCTTCTACAACGAGCTGTGCATTTTTAACGCCAACTGCTAAATCAGTTTGCGTAGTGATATTATTAAGTGCACTTTTTTTATCTGCTTCAGTTATGGTGCCTTTGGTAATTTGTCTGTCGAAGTTTTTACCAACTGTTGCTAAAGCTTTTTCTAATTGAGCAGCACTGACATCTATTAAGGTTACCTTAAAACCCGCTTGTGCAAACACATGGGCTATGCCGTTTCCCATTTGTCCGGCGCCTATTACTGAAACGTTCTTAATATTCATAAAAATTTGTAATTTAATGTTGATATTATTTGCTCACAGATTTATCAGATTTTACTAATTTTTATTCTCCATAATTAAAGATGAAAAAAGGTAAAAAGATGAAATGTGGTTCCTTTTTTCCTTTCCCCAAAAAGAAAAAAACAACAAATAAGAATTGCCACCGAGGATGCACATAGCTGTATTTTATTCGGGTAAAAAAGCAATACTTTTTTACCAGACTAAAATACAATTTAAATTATTTGAATGCGTTTAAACCAGTAATATCCATACCGGTTATAAGCAAATGAATATCATGGGTGCCTTCGTAAGTGATTACACTTTCTAAATTCATTATATGCCTCATAATTGGATACTCGCCTGTAATGCCCATGCCGCCCAACATCTGGCGAGCATCTCTACAGATATTGGTAGCAACTTCGCAGGCATTTCTTTTTGCCATACTAACCTGCGCCGGTGTTACTTTTCCTTCGTTCATTAAAGTACCTAATCTCCAGTTTAATAATTGAGCTTTTGTTATTTCAGTAACCATTTCGGCTAGCTTTTTTTGCTGTAATTGAAAGCCACCAATTGGTCTGCCAAACTGAACCCTTTCTTTGCTGTATTCTAATGCAATGTGGTAGCAATCCATTGCGGCACCAATTGCTCCCCAGGCAATGCCATAACGTGCTTTGGTTAGGCAACCCAAAGGACCTTTTAACCCTTTTACGTTTGGTAAAATATTTTCTTTTGGTACGATAACATTGTCAAAAACAAGCTCTCCGGTTGCACTTGCACGAAGGCTCCATTTGTTGTGTGTTGTTGGTGTACTAAAACCTTTCATTTGGCGCTCAACTATAATACCTCTAATATCTCCGGCATCATCTTTTGCCCACACAACAGCTATTTCAGAAAACGGCGCATTGCTGATCCACATTTTTGCACCGTTTAATGTTACTGTACTATCGCCGTTATCTTTAAAATTAGTCAGCATTCCTGCAGGGTCGCTACCATGGTTTGGTTCTGTTAAACCAAAGCAACCAAGCCATTCGCCACTTGCAAGTTTTGGTAAATATTTATTGCGCTGCGCTTCATTGCCGTACTGATAAATTGGAAACATAACCAAACTTCCCTGAACGCTTGCCGTACTGCGAACACCACTGTCTCCACGCTCTAATTCCTGCATCATTATGCCATAAGAAATATAATCAAGTCCGCCGCCACCATATTGCTCAGGTACAGTAGGGCCGAAGCAGCCAAGGTCTCCCAATTGCTTAATAATTTGGGTTGGAAATTCTGCACGCTGTGCATAATCTTCAATGATGGGAGAAATTTCTTTCTTTACATAACTGCGAACACTTTCTCTTATAAGTTTATGTTCTTCTGTTAATAAATCATCTACATTAAAATAATCGGGAGATTGAAAATTGTCAGTTTTTGCAGCCATTTATTTGTATTTTTCTTGTTGTATATCTAAACCTTTTACACAAAAAGTTTTGCGTCGTAAATATAGCAAGTAAAACTGTATGTGTATAACGGAATTGGGTATAAAAAGTGCAAATAATTATCCGTCTAAAGGCCGCTCGATAATGTTATTTAGTTTTAAAAAAAAGTTGTGAGGTTGGGCCTGTTGAAACCGATTTTTAGATTGTTTATGCATGACTGACTTTAACAAGCCGAGTCTGACAATTCTGAACCAAATAATATTGAGGCACACGATGTCAAAAGGAGGAGTGAACAAAATGCTAGAACTTAACTCGCAGTAGTGGATATTATGGGCAAAACTTAAACCGTTTTGCACTACTAATATTAAAGCCTAAAAATTATGCCCTTAGTTCAATTAACTTATTCTCGTAAGCATATTTAATAAGGCTAATTAAGCCGGAAGTTTGGGTTTTTCTATAAATATTTTTACGGTGAGTTTCTACTGTTCGTTCACTGATAAAGAGCTTTTCAGCGATTTGTTTATTGCAGTATTCTTTTTCAATTAATCTGATAATTTCTATTTCTCTTAATGTGAGGTGAATCTCATCCGATGATTTCTTTCTTTCTGAATCCTTTATCATTTCTTCCAAAACTTCTCCGCTGAAATAAACACCGCCATTTGCAATTTTTTCAAGTGCAGTAATAAGTTCCTGCTTACCAATATTTTTTAAAACATAACCGGAAATATCGCTGTCATCAATCATTTGATTTATTAAATCACCTTGTCCACTCATGGAGAGGGCAAGAATTTTTATGTGTGGAAAATTTATTTTAACCATTTTGGCGAGCTGTGCTCCATTCATTATCGGCATCATAATATCTGTAATTATGATATCTACTTTAGCAGACTTTAAGAGCTCTTCCATTTTTTCAGGATGATTGCTCTCTATATTAACAGTAAAGTTTGCTTGGCCCTGCAATAAAGACTTTAAGCCATCAATAACTATCTGGTGGTCATCTACAATGGCAAGGCAAATTTTTTGCTTCATACAACTTCTTCTTCTATAAATATATTGATATATATACTCAGATTAAATTAAAAGGTTATTGATATGAAGAAATTTTTATAGAATTATAATATTTTCAAAACATCTGACATTGTAAAAACCCCTTTTTTACCAAAAACAAATTCAGCTGCTGTAAGAGCGCCTGCTGCAAAACCTTTTCTACTGTGTGCAGTATGAATTATTTCAATGTCATCAATGTCAGAGTTGTATTTTACATGATGAGTTCCGGGTGCAGGATCAATTCTTTTACTTGTAATATTAATTTCTTTAGCAGTTGGAATAGAGTTTAATACCCAATTGCCTATATCGTCTCTTTTGTCTATTATTTGTTGTGCAAGACTAATGGCAGTTCCGCTCGGTGCATCTTTTTTTTGGGTATGGTGTATCTCTTCAATTGATACGGTATATTCTTTTTGATGGCTCATTAATTCAGCAAGTTTTTTGTTTAACTCAAAAAAAATATTTACACCAATACTGAAGTTGCTTGAGTATAAAAGTGTGCCGTTTTTATCTTTACAATATTTTATTATTTCTGCTTGTTTTGCCACCCATCCTGTTGAACCGCAAACTACGGGTACGTCAGCATCTATGCAGCTTTTCATATTTCCAATCGCACTTTCCGGGTTTGTAAATTCTATAGCCACATCACATCGCTCAAGATTAGTAATGTTTAAATCAGCAAGGTTTTCATCATTTATTTTTAAGATAATTTCATGTCCTTTACTTAGGGCAAGTTCTTCTATGGCCTTACCCATTTTGCCGTAACCAATTAGTACTATTTTCATGCGGCTAAGATATGGAATGTTGTCTGGAGCTGATTAAATTGAAGAAGTGGGGTTGCAAAAAACTATTTTCTTTTGCCGATATTTAATACAAAACTCACACCATTTGTATTTGCAAGCGGGCTGTAACCACCTTTAAGTTGCAGACTTAAATCATCGCTTACATTGAAGGTTTTAAGGTTAGCATCTACGGCGGCATCTGCAACATTTAATCCCCAAAAAATTATAAAAAATAAAACGGAGTAGTCTACATTTTGTCTTACTGCGTTTCTAAAAACCCTTATTCTGTCAGGCTGCATTCTTACGCTGTAATAAGGTTCAACTATTAGGTTATCGTTGGAAGGATCTCCATCTGTTGCTAAAATAAAAGCCCTTTTAGCTTCTTTGTATTGTTTTAAATTTTTGGTAAATAAATAGACCGGTATACCAATCCCTGCATATACCAAGGGTATTTTCCAGTATTTTTTGTTAGTATACTGGCCCCATCCCGGCAATATTGCTGAGCGGCGTATAGCAATGCCGGGGTTGTATTTTTTTGCAGAACTATCTTTTATTAATTTATCGTTTTTTGCATAAATAACTTTTCCTGAAGTATCCACCAGCAGTCTCTCCTGAGCTTTCACAAAAATATTTTGTAAAAGAAAAATAATAAGTAAAAAAACAATATTTTTTGTGTGCATCAACTAACATTAATATTTAGCTTTTCCAACAGACCATTTAATTCTTCTAAAGAATAATAGTCAAATGTAATACTGCCATTCCCTTTGTTGCTATGTAACAGTTTTACTTTGGTGCTAAATGTTGAAGCTAAATTATCTTCAATTTTTTTAAATGCAGGAGATAACAAAGGTTTTACAGAAGCTTTAACAGCATTATCTCCCGTATACATTCTTCTAACAAGATCCTCTGTTTGCCTAACTGATAACTGTTTATTTTTAATTTCAGAAAAAATAAACAGTTGCTTATCCACCACATCTACATTAATAAGGGCTCTTGCGTGTCCCATGCTGATAATACCATTTCGGACGGCTACCTGTATATCCGGTGGTAGTTTAAGCAAACGTATATAATTGGTGACTGTACTTCTTTCTTTGCCCATGCGCTCTGCAACCTTCTCCTGAGTATAATCTAAATCATCCATTAAGCGTTTGTAAGAAAGGGCTATTTCAATGGCATTTAGGTTTTCTCTCTGCAAATTTTCTAAGAGCGCAAGTTCAAGTAACTGCGTTGCATTTGCTTCTCTTACATAAACAGGCACATCTTTTAATCCTGCAATTTTTGATGCTCTAAAACGTCTTTCACCGGCGATCAATCTGTATTTGCCGGAGCCAATAAAAGAAACTGTAAGAGGTTGAATAATGTTATGCAGTTTTATGGAAGCTGCTAATTCGCTCAATGCTGTCTCATCAAAATCTTTGCGGGGCTGGTTTGGGTTTACTTCTATTAAATCAAGCGAAACTCTTTGTACACCAACGGTTTTTTCTGCAATATCCATTTTTAAAGACCCGGCAGTATTTTTTAAATCTGTATCAATATTCTGCAAAAGACTTCTTATCCCTTTGCCCAATGCATCATTTTTTTTTGATAAACTCATGGTTTTATTAATGTTCAAATCAGCTGATGTGCAAATTTGCTAATTCATTTAAAAAGATGTTTAAAATAATATTCCTTCAGAAAATAAATTTTATATTTATTTTTTATTAATATAACTCACCCCTGCGATTTATCATTGGAAAATTAGCAGGTTGACTAATTAACTGATTACTTTCTCTTCATTTGCAATCTTTGTCATATTATTTTTTTGCAAAATTTCTTTTGCAAGGTTTAAATAATTAACTGCCCCTTTACTATCAGCATCATACAAAATTGCTGGTTTTCCAAAACTAGGCGCCTCACTTAATTTGGTATTACGGTGTATAATGCTGCTAAAAACCATGTCTTCAAAGTGGCGACGAACTTCACTCACAACCTGGTTACACAAACGCAATCTGCCATCATACATCGTCATTAAAATTCCTTCAATCTGCAAATCAGTATTTAACCTGTTTTGTACAATCTTTACGGTATTTAATAGTTTGCCCAAACCTTCCAAGGCAAAAAATTCTGTCTGCACAGGTACAACTACACTGTCAGCAGCTACCAAAGCATTTACTGTTATTAAACCCAGTGAAGGAGAGCAGTCAATTACAATAAAATCGTAGTCAGCCCTAATAGTATCTAATGTTTGTTTTAAAATACCTTCCCTGTTTGGGTAATTAATCATTTCAATTTCTGCACCTACCAAATCAATATGCGAAGGGATAATATCAAGGTGAGACATTTCGGTTTTTAAAATAACATCACTTGCAGTGCCGTCGTTAACCATGCAATCGTAAAGGCTTTTTGTTATATTTTGCAGGTCAAAACCTAAACCCGTAGTACTGTTTGCCTGAGGATCCGCATCAACCAGCAAAGTTTTAAATTCCAGTATTGCAAAACTTGCAGCTAAGTTAATTGCTGTTGTAGTTTTGCCCACGCCGCCTTTCTGGTTTGCTATTCCTATAATTTTTGCCATTGCGTTATCCGCTATTTATTTATGAGTTTTGGAAAAATTCCCTACAAATTAAACTTATCAGGATATTTTTGCAAACTTCGACAATTTTATGCAAAATAAAGATGAATAGTTTGATGATTACAGAGATGAAAACGAAAGAGCATCAGCTGGCAATTTGTCTGTGAAGAATATAAAATATAAAAAAAAAGAGATGATTACCATTATTGCAGGCACCAACAGAAAAGATAGCAACACCAAAAAAGTTGCTGAAGCGTATAAATCAATTCTATCCCAAAAAAATATTGAGTGTAAAATTTTAGGGCTGGATGAAGTAAATGTGTATGAAAGGAATGAATTATTTTTAGCAATGGAAAAAGCTTTCCTACTGGAAGCAGAAAAAATTATAATAGTATTACCCGAGTACAATGGTTCTTTCCCCGGCGTATTAAAATTAATGATCGATAACAGTGATGTAAAAAATGTATGGCCCAACAAAAAAATATTACTTACCGGCATAAGTACGGGGCGTGCAGGCAATCTAAGAGGGTTGGAACATTTAACCGGTGTACTGTTATACCTTAAAGCTAATGTTCATCACAACAGATTGCCGATAAGTGTAGTACATACACTTTTGAATGATAATGGAATTTTAAGTGATGAAACAACAATTAAAACGCTAAACACTCAAGTAGACGAGTTTTTATTATTTTAGATAATTAAATATTTTTTATGCGCACACCTTTTGGCGTTGTTGTTTTTATATTTATGATGGTTTTGCTGGACACATATTTTTTTCAGGCAGTAAAAAATGTTTCTCAAAATTTATCTCCCAAAACCAAAACAATTATTTATACAATTTACTGGTCTATAACTGTATTAGCAGTACTTGGTCTTTTACTTTTTGTGTATACTGAACAAAATTTTTTAGGCAAAAAAGTTAGGACATATCTTTTTGCGATGATTATAGGTTTGTTTTTGGCAAAAATAATAGGGTTGGTGTTTTTTTTGGTTGATGATATACGCCGGGGAATACAGTGGCTTACAGGAAAATTATTTTTCAGTAATACAGATATTGATACCATGAGTGGCGATGGTATTAGCCGATCCACTTTTCTTAGTTGGTTGGGAATTGCGGCTGGCACTACGCTTTTTGGAAGCCTGGTGTATGGTTTTACAAATCAATATAAATACCAGATAAAAAGAGTTAAACTTTCATTTGATAATCTTCCTGCTTCTTTTAAGGGATTAAGAATTGTACATATAAGTGATATACATAGCGGCAGTTTTATGGATAAAAAAGCTGTTGAGCATGGTGTGGAAATGATTATGAAAGAAAATGCTGACCTTATTTTATTTACCGGCGATCTTGTAAATGACAAGGCAACAGAAATGGAAAATTACATGGATGTTTTTAGTAAACTTAAAGCTCCGATGGGCGTATTTTCAACTTTGGGTAACCATGATTATGGCGATTATGTGCAATGGCCTATTAACGGAATTAGCAAAGAACAAAATTTGATAGACTTACAAAAGGTACATGCAGATATTGGCTGGAAATTATTGATGAATGAACATGTTATATTAAAAAAAGATACCGACGAAATTGCATTGTTGGGCATTGAAAACTGGAGCAATAAAGCCCGTTTTCCTAAACATGGCAGAATGGATCTTGCACATGCCGGTACAGAAAAATATCCTTTTAAAATCCTAATGAGCCACGACCCAAGCCACTGGGATGCGCAGGTTAAAACCGATTATGCAGATGTAGATTTAATGTTAAGTGGTCACACACACGGTATGCAGTTTGGTGTGGAGTTGCCGGGTTTTAAATGGAGCCCTGTTCAATATATGTATCCTCAATGGTCAGGTTTATACGAAAGCCAAAAACAAAAATTATATGTAAATCGTGGGTTTGGTTTTATAGGTTACCCGGGCAGGGTTGGGCAGTTGCCGGAAATTACTATTATAGAACTTGTGTAATTTTTTAGTAAGCAAAAAACTATCGTTTAATAAACATCGTAGGTTTTCACCGAATTATAAAGGCATTACAGAAATAATAAATTTTATTTGTTTAATAAAACAATTTCTGTATATATTTGTATTCTACGTTCCAATTATCCTTTTAAGGGTTAATACCCTTTCCACAAAAATCGTGTGTTTTTAGTTCCTTGTTACATACTCTAATTATCATAGAGTTTGTTTCAACTCCTGTGTTACCCAGATATCATAATCATTCACAAACACAAAAGCTTATCACGATGAACACAAATTTTACTATTTTAGCTAAAGCTAAACACAAGAAAAAAACGGTAAATAACTTGCTTTTTATTTTAATCGGCATGTTATTAATTTTTACATTAAATGCTTCGGCACAACTACAACCTGGAGATGGCTGCAATTTATCCAACATTAATGGTTATTATGGAGGCTTTGAAGCAGGCTCTAATATTAACGGTAGTGATAATAATTTTGGTGCCTTAGTTGCGTCAACCAGTTATACTTACGTTTTAGCAGCATCTTCTAAGCAAGGTGATTACCAAATTTTAAAATTAAATGATCCAAATAAACCAGGCGGGTACAATTTTACAAAACCTCATTCTGGTACTTATTTTTGGGCTGCTCATACTTCGACTGATCCAAATCTAACAAATATTTGGTATAAAACCTTAAATGTATCTCCGGGTCAAACATATACAATCAGCGCTTATGTAGCTAGTTTAAAACCGGATCCGACTACCGGGTTTCTTATGAATATTGTTATAAATGATGGAACTAATCCGGCTGTAACTTTTCAAGGACTCGCTACAAATACAGGATATCAAACAAATCCATGGACTCAAATATCGGGAGTATATATAGTTCCCTTAGGCGTAACATCTATAGAGGTTAAAATAGTAGATCCATTTCCAGGTGCTGTTAACGGTGTGGGAAGTCATTTCTTAGCATTAGATGATATATGTATTTCTAATGGGCCTGCAGCTGGTCCTCTTCCTGTTAGTTTAGTTGACTTTACAGCCACAAAGCAAAATAAAGTAGTAGACCTGAACTGGCAAACATCTATTGAGCAAAACAGCAGTTATTTTGATGTTGAATTCAGCAGAGATGGTAGCAAATTTGAAAGTATTGGTAAAGTAAAAGCATCTGCGTCAAGTTCAACATTAAAAAACTATTCATTAAAACATTTATCTCCTGTAAACGGATTAAACTATTACCGTTTAAAATTGGTAGATGTTGATGGTTCATTTACATACAGTGCTGTTCGTACGGTAAAATTCAGCAATTCAATGTCCATTGCTATAATGCCTAATCCTACAGCAGACAGGGTTTACATTACTTCAAACGAAGGTGGCATACTGCAGTCGGTAAGTTTATACAGTATTAGTGGCAAATTATTACAACAGGTAAATAACTTTGTATTGGGTAAAAGTATTGACTTGAGTACTTATTCCCCATCTGTTTACATCTTAAAATTACTAGATAAAAACGGCAGTACAGAAGTTATAAAAGTTGTGAGAAAATAAGATACTTTCCATTTTCTAAAATATTTATATTATTTAAAAAGGTCGTCTATTAACAACAGACGACCTTTTTTATTTAGAGTATTATCGCACAAAAAAACGCTCCATTTTATTGGAACGTTCTAATTTTAATTATATATCTTATCTTCTTTCTCTTGGAGAACTGTATACTCTTTTTCTCTCTCTTGGGGCACTGCTGCCTACATCTCTTGAGTTTCCTTCATCATTTGGGCGTTTAAAACCACCATCTGCTTCGTTCATCCGTACTGTCCGGTTATTGTAACGCTTGCCATCCAAAGAATCAATCATTTGGGCCGCACTTGCACTGTCACATTCAATCCATGTGTTCATGTCACGAATATCTATTTTGCCTAGCGCTTCTTTGTTCAAGCTGCTTTCATCCAATACAAACTGCAACATGCTTGCTTTATAAAAACCATCTTTGGTACCAAGGTTTAAAAACAATCTGGTGTAACCATTGTCTCTTCTATTAAAAGTACTGCGTTCTTTTCTGCTGCTGTCATCACGTACAACGCCTCTGTCATTATTTATTACTCTTCTGCCTGCATCTTTTGCATTTAAGTCTTCAGCATTTTCGTAATACTTTAAAAAATGGTCAAATTCTAATGCCGCAACTCTTTGTAATACTTCTTCTTTGGTTACATCTGCAAATTTCTCCATAAGGGCCGGTAAGTACGTTTCATAATCACCGTGAGAAATATCTGTTTTAATAAGCTTATCCATAAAGTAAAAAAACTGTTTTCTACAAACATCTTTACCACTCGGGATATCCATTTTATGAAATTGTGCATTTACCATTTTCTCTAAACTTCTAATTTTAAAAGTTTCTCTCGTATGGCAAATGGTTAGACAAATACCTGTTTTGCCCGCACGGCCGGTACGGCCTGCCCGGTGGGTGTAAACTTCCATATCATCCGGCAATTCGTAATTGATTACATGAGTAATACCATCCACGTCAATACCACGTGCAGCCACATCTGTAGCTATTAAAAGTTGCAAAGCTTTTGTACGAAAACGGCCCATCACCCTGTCTCTCTGTTGTTGTGTAAGGTCACCATGCAAAGCTTCTATCTCGTAACCTGCTTTTGATAAACGTTCAGATATATCCTGCGCATCTGCTTTGGTTCTGGTAAATATAATACCGTACATATCCGGATTAAAATCTATCAACCGCTTTAAAGATTCAAAACGGGCATTTGCCGGTGCCACAAAAAACTGGTGATCAATATTTACATTACCACTGTTCTTTTTACCTACCGTAATTTCTTCAGGATTGGTCATAAAGTTTTTTGCAATGGCACGTACCTGTGTAGGCATTGTTGCAGAAAACAACCAAATACTTTCTCTGTTAATCGTATTCTTCAATACAAAGTCAATATCTTCTCTAAAGCCCATGTTCAGCATTTCATCTGCTTCATCAAGCACTACATATTTTACTTTTTGCAGGTCAATAGCTTTTCTTTCAATAAGATCTATTAAACGGCCGGGTGTTGCTACAACAACCTGTACACCTCTTTTTAAATTACGAATTTGCATTACTATAGAAGCACCACCGTATACGGCTTCTACATTTAACCCTTTTGTATGTTTTCTAAAATCTGTAAGATCATTTGTTATTTGCAAACACAACTCACGTGTAGGACAAACAATTAACGCCTGCGGAAATTTATCTTCTGCTTTTATAAGGTGTAATAATGGTAAACCAAAAGCTGCGGTTTTACCGGTTCCTGTTTGTGCAAGGCCAACAAAATCTTTTGTTCCTGCTATCAATACAGGGATCGCCTGTTGTTGAATAGGTGTAGGTTCTGTAAACCCTAAATCTGCAACTGCCTGTACGAGGTTTTCGTTTAGGCCCAATGCTTCAAATGCATTCATGGTAATAATTTGTTTAAAATGAAGACCGTGTAGTATTATATCTGGCTTTGCCTTTTCTACCTTTTGGAAATTTAATTGGAAGTCTTATGTAAGCCACTTCACAATACTATATGGTCAAAAAATATTTTTGATGATCACATTGTATGCTTCGGGCCGTTGTTGTGTGGGGAGAAATTTTATTTGTCCTGATAGGTAGCTTATGTTTTGTTACCTGCCTTCAACAGCATCTGAGCATGTTATGTAATTCTCAGAAATTCTAAATTCATGCAAAACTAAGGGTAAAATAATTAGTTACGGAAAAAAATAAAATTTGAAACTATTTTAACTCTAAAAGTTGGATCCAAAAAAATATCAGTATTATTTTTAATCATTATCCGTTAGAAATATTTTTACTTAGAAATTAATATGGAATTTTATGTTGGTACGATAATTGAAATAGGCCAAAAAAAAATCTATGAAAAAAATAATTCCATTATTTATTTGTTTATTTATTGTTACAAAATATACAATCGCACAAGGTCTTCACGTTGGTTTAAAAGCCGGAGCTAATCTTCAAAAAATTGATGGTATTCCGTTTAAAGATAAATTTACTTTTGGTTACCAAGCAGGAGCATTTGCAACGATCGGGATCACTTCAAAAATAGGAATACAACCGGAAATTTTATTTAGCAGTGTCAATTCTGATACCGCTACCCAGTTTAGTACTGTGTACGGTTTTAATAAAATAGATAAAGTAAAATTAAATTATCTGGATATTCCGGTATTATTAAATTTTAAGGCAGCACCTTTTCTTACCTTACAATTTGGCCCACAATTTTCTATTTTATTGGATAAAAATAAAAGCCTTTTAAAAAACGGAGAAACTGCATTTAAACAAGGCAATATTTCTGCTGCTGCGGGGTTACAGTTTAATTTGACGAAGTTTAAAATTTATGGCCGATATGTAGCAGGGTTAAGTAATTTAAACCAGGTAAACGATAACAATCAATGGAAGAACAGAAATATACAGGTTGGTGTAGGGTTTAAGATTTTTTAATTATTCTCTTATAATTAAAATCTCCTCATCATTTTTCCAGGATAAAATTTTACTTGGCTTTTTAAAATTATTTTCATTTCTACGGTGCTGTACAATATAGTCAGCACCTTTTTTTATCTTGGCATTTACTGATGTATAAGAAGTTGGGCTCGTCTCACCTGCAATATTGGCAGAGGTGGAGACAATTGGCTTACCAAAGGCATTAATCAGTGCTTCACAAAATGCATCCTTAACAATTCTAATAGCTACTGTGCCATTTTCGCTTATTAAATTTTCAGCAATGTTTTTTGCATTTGGGTAAACTATGGTTAAAGGATTTTCTTCTTTGCGTAGTAAATTATGTATTACTGCAGAAGGGGTTTTGCAGTAGGTTGCAATTTCTGCATTGTTTGCCAACAATAAAATCATGCTTTTATTTTCTGCTCTTTGTTTGAGTGCATAAATTTTTGCAACAGCTTTTTTATTTGTAGCGTCGCAGCCTAGTCCCCAGATTGTATCGGTAGGATATAAAATTATTCCTCCGGTTTTTAAAACCTTTAAGCAGTTTTGAATATCATTGTCAAAATTCATTTAGGATAATATTTTTTGAATCTCTTTTAAAATCAAATTTTCATCAAGTTGTAAAAGGCATTCTGGTATTCCATAAATCGCACAATGATTGTTTACGCATGGTTCGCAAACTAATTTACCCAACCTTATCACCGTGCAAAACTTTTTATTATAAGGTGCTGTATTGTGTTCATCGCCCGCACCAAAAAGAACCAATGTTTTTTTTCCTAGGGCATTACTAACATGAGCAGGGCCACTATCTGTACTTAAAACGGCTTTGCTGTTGGCAAATAAATTGACCAGCTGTGGCAAGGAAGTCTGCCCTGCAAGGTTTACAACATTGTTTTTAATTTTTAATGATTCATAAACCTCACTTACAAATGCTGCTTCACTAGGGCTTCCAACAAGTACAATTTCGTTGTCTATATTTTTTCTGATTGTATTAATAATGCTAATAGCTTTTTCTTTTGGTAATCTTCTGGAAGACGCTTCTGAATTGATATTTATTACAAGGGTATTTGATAAATGGTTTCCATGTAAGTTTAAAACAACCGGAGGAACATCAATTTTATTTTTTACGAATCGGCCTAACAGGTCTATGTATTCTTCTACCCGGTGTAATTTTTTATTTTTTCTGTAGATATTTGTCAGCAAAAAAAACCGCACATTTTTTTTAAACCCAATACTTTTTTTTGCATTTACAGCAGCACCCATAGTTGCTGCGGAAAGTGAATCCGGCAGGCAGAAAAACAGATCATATTTTTTTTGTTTTCGTATTTTTAAACCGAATGCAATGGCACCTTTTAAACCTTCAAATTCATATTTAGAAAAAACAATTCTTTCAGCGTGAGCCGGAAAATAATCCAGCAAAAAATCAATTCCTTTTTTTGAAATAAGGTCGATGGCGGCATTGGGATAATAATTTTTAACTGCCTCTACAAACGATGTGGCCATTACCATATCTCCCAACCAGTTTGGTAAACGTATTAATATGTTTTTAATTTCCTTCATCAAAAAATAACTGCTTCTATTTTAGATTATTTCATCAAATATAGAGCTTAACATGAAATGTAAATAATCGTTTTAACCTTTTATAAAAACTAAAAATGCACAAATTATTTCCTTAAATAATTGCTAGTATTTAAAATCATTATTTTCGCTTAAAAATAAACTACATGCAAAATTTAATAGAAGCCGTTTGGGCTAACCGTGAACTATTGAAAGATGAAAAATACATAAAGGCCATTCGAGATGTAATTGAGGAAGTTGATAAAGGAAGATTAAGAACTGCTGAGCCGGTAGGGGAAAACTGGCAGGTTAATGAGTGGGTAAAGCAAGCTATACTTTTATATTTTGGCATTCAACAAATGGAAACATTCGTATTGCCACCTTTTGAGTTTTACGATAAAATGAAATTAAAGAGCGATTACAAAAGTTTGGGTGTTCGAGCTGTACCACATGCTGTTGCCAGATATGGAGCTTACCTTGCAAAAAATGTTGTGCTTATGCCATCGTATGTAAATATTGGGGCTTATGTAGATGAAGGCACTATGGTTGATACCTGGGCAACAGTAGGCAGTTGCGCTCAGATAGGTAAAAACGTACACCTGAGTGGTGGTGTGGGTATTGGCGGTGTATTGGAACCTTTACAGGCCAGCCCTGTGATTATTGAAGATGGTTGTTTTATCGGTAGCCGCTGTATAGTTGTGGAAGGTGTACGTGTACAAAAAGAAGCGGTACTCGGTGCTAATGTAGTGCTTACACATTCAACAAAAATTATAGATGTAACCGGCATAGAACCGATTGAAACAAAAGGTTTGGTGCCTGAAAGAAGTGTTGTTATTCCCGGCAGTTATACAAAGAGTTTTCCTGCAGGAGATTACAATGTGCCATGTGCTTTGATTATAGGAAAAAGAAAACCAAGTACCGATTTAAAAACAAGTTTGAATGATGCGCTTAGAGATTTTAATGTAGCTGTTTAATACTGGCTATTTAATTTATTACAAAAAAACTTACTAAATTTTAGTGAGTTTTTTTGTATAATTATTTCTAATTAGTTTGTAAATTTTTATTGCGCTTAATAAAATTAATATAAATAAAACCAAGCCTAACAATCCCCAAACCAGGCTCATAGCCTGCTTTACAACTACTAAAAAAATAATACTTATTAAAAAAATAGTTGCAACCTCATTCCATAGCCGCAACTGTTGAGAATTGTATTTAAATATATTTTTATTTTGTTGCCTGTAAAGAACATTGAGAGAAAAATGGTAAAAATATAAGCCTATAACAAATCCAATTTTAATCCACAACCAGGTATCTAAAATAGCAGGATTTATATAAATTAAAAGTGGCCCAAGTACAAGCGTTATAACAGCTGAAGGCCATGTTATACCAAGCCACAACCGTTTGATCATAATGGTAAACTGGTTTTTTAAAATAGATTTTTCAGGCTCCGGTTTTTCATTTGCTTCAGCATTGTAAATAAAAAGTCTGACAATATAAAACAGCCCGCTAAACCATGTTACAATAAAAATGATATGTAGTGCTTTAAGATACAGGTACATTAATTTCGCTTTTTTGCAAATGTTCTGCAATTAAAGAATTCATAGCTTTTATCCAAAGTGGTGCTGTGTTAAGGCAGGGAATTAATTTAAAACTTTCCCCTCCCGCTTCCATAAAAAATTCTTTTCCTTCTTCTCCCATTTCTTCCAGCGTTTCCAAACAATCGCTCACAAAAGCCGGACAAACAACCACTATTTTTTTAATGCCTTCTTTAGGCAATTCTTTCAAACGTGCGGCAGTATATGGTTTCAACCATTCATCTCTACCTAACCTGCTTTGAAAAGATGTTGCAAATTTATTTTTAGGCAATTGAAGTTCCGAAGCAACCAAAGATGACGTCGTAAAAACCTGATGCCTGTAACAAAATTCGTGCGCCACACTATCTACATTACAGCAGTCTTCAATTTTTAAACAATGCTGTTTTGTAGGATCGGTTTTTCGAACATGCCGTTCAGGTATTCCATGATAACTAAATAAAAGCAAATCATAATCGTCCTCTAAATGTGGCGCAATACTTTGTGATAATGCGTGTATGTAAGCTTCATTGGTATAAAAAGTATTTATTACAGAAAATTTAAAAGAGTAATTACCTTTTTCATAAATTTCTTTACCATATTCAACAGCAGTTTCATAACTGCTCATGGCATAATGTGGATATAAAGGAAATAAAATAACTTCTTCTACTAAAGGATATTTTTCCTGAATATTTTTAAATGTACTTTCCGGTGTTGGGTTGCCATAACGCATACAAACTTCAATAGGGTATTCAGTACTTTGTTGTAATGCTTTCTGTAATTGATAAGTTAGTGTTATAAGAGGGGAGCCTTCTTTTGTCCAGATAGAACGATATGCTTTTGCACTGCTGGGGGCTCTGAAGGGAACAATGATACCTTTTACCAATAAAGCTCTTGGTAATTTTGGTATATCTATTACTCTCTCATCCATTAAAAATTCATTTAGGTAACGCCTTACATCTTTTACTGAAGTACTGTCTGGGCTGCCTAGATTCATGATCAAGATTACCTTTTTTGAATTTATATCCATTGCTGATGTGTTTAAAAAATTTAATGTAAAAGTAGTTTGTTATGATGTGCTTGAGGAGATACGAAATTGATAATTTTTATCTTTTTAGAAAAAAAAAGTGAAAAATAGTTTTGTTTTTAAATAATTACACAATACTGACAAAGAGATGCCCGTAAAACTTTTATGAGAGGTAACTTTGCATATCAATGACCAATTTGCTTTCTTTACAAAATCCTGAACACATTTTATCAAGGTTTTTCCTCTGTGGTATCAGTCACCTTAAAACTGACGCAGCTACAAGAAGTATATTTCATATTAATGATACTGAGAAACAACTTATTTTAAATACGGCAAAAGCTTTAGGTATTAGAAGTTTATTTATTTTAAATACATGTAACCGTACAGAGATATATGCATATGTTGCTGACGAATCAGTTTTGCAGAATTTGTTTATTGAATGTAAAAAGATTGATTCTGAACTTTTCCGACAAAAATATTACTCTAAAACAAATAAAGAAGCACTTCAGCATTTATTTGAAGTTGCAGCCGGTTTAAATTCTCAAATATTAGGTGACTTTGAAATACTTGCACAGTTGAAACAGGCAGTTGCTTTTAGCAAGCAGCAAAATTTAATCGGACCTATAATGGAGCGCACGATAAATTTTGCATTACAGGCATCAAAAAAAGTAAAAACAAATACATCTATCAGTACAGGCACAACATCTGTATCATTTGCTGCAATTGACTGGTTAAAAAAGAACGCAGATACCAAGGGCAAAAAGATTGCCCTTGTCGGCCTTGGTAAGTTCGGAACATTGATAGGCAAAAATTTAAAACATTATTTTAAAAGCAGCAGCATTGTTGTTTGTAACAGAACAGACTACAAGGCAATCAGTTTTGCCAATCAGAACGAAATTGGTTTTTCACTTTATCAAAATTTGCCCAAGCTTATTAATGAAGCTGATATTGTAATTGTAAGTACACAATCAGTAGAACCAACTGTTTTGCCGCAATTTATTACCGATTATAAAAAGAGGATTTTTTTAGATTTATCAATACCGTCAAATGTGCACCACTGCATTAAATATTTGCCTAATCAACAAATGGTGAATGTAGATGACATCAGTATTATTTTAAATGATACAATAAACAAACGCACCAACGAAATTCCTGCTGCAAATAAAATTATTAAAGAAACGCAGGCTGAATTTGTAGCCTGGTTAAACAGTCACAGCCATTCCCCTATGGTAAAGGATATGAAAGATAAATTAATTGAATTATCGATGCCAAGCAGAGTTTGTGAAATGGCAGATATGATGGAATATAATTTTATTTCTCCTCAGGATGAAATTACAATCAATAAAACAATCAGCAGACTTGCTATTAACCTTCGTAATAATAATGAAAAAGGGTGCCAGTTTATTGATGCATACAATCATTTTTTTAGCCAGAAGATAAGTGAGTAAATTACCGGTAAAAATAGGAACAAGAGATAGTCCGCTAGCCCAATGGCAATCAAAACAGGTAAAGCAATTACTTCAATACAAAATCATTGATAGTGAGCTGGTTTTAATAAAAAGTGAAGGCGATTTAAACCTCACCACACCACTTTATGAAATGGGTGTACAGGGTATTTTTACAAAAACATTGGATGCTGCACTTATAAATAACAGGATAGATATTGCAGTACATTCTTTTAAAGATATTCCAACAAAACTTGCAAATGGGCTTGTAATAGCAGCTGTACTTAAAAGGGGTAATCCTCAGGATGTATTGGTTGTAAACAGAGAAAGGGTATTTACAAAAGAGGAATTATCTTTTGATGGAATAAAAGAATTGAAGAATGATGTAGGAGAAAGTCTGGTAACTACATCATTGATGAACAATTTTTTTTCTGATAAGTTTAAAAATAATAATTTATCTGAAACTCCTAATAATAATTTTCCAAAATTTATTATAGCAACCAGTAGTGCCAGACGTAAAGCACAATTGTTGCACAGGTTTAACAGTGCGCAGATAGAAAACTTAAGAGGCAATGTAAATAACAGGTTAAAAAAAGTAAACAATTCCCAATGGCATGGAGCTGTGTTTGCAGCAGCGGGTTTGGAAAGGCTTGGGTTTGGTCATTTACATACTATTGAATTGGATTGGATGTTGCCTGCGCCGGCACAGGGTGCAATTGCCATCGTTTGCAGAGAAAATGATACCGATGCATTGAATTACTGCGCAGCATTAAATGACTTTGATACGCAGATTTGCACACAGGTTGAAAAAGATTTTCTACGGATTTTAATGGGTGGTTGCAGCACGCCAATTGGTGCTTATGCTATTCTAAAAAATAATGAAATAATTTTTAAAGGAAATATTTTATCGCCTAATGGCGAGAAGAAAGTAGATGTAAAAATTACGGGCAAAATCGATGAATACAAAAATATTGGTGCTTTAGCTGCACAGGATATTTTGAATAAAGGTGGTAAAGAAATTGTTGATGGATTTAATAAAAATGTAGTAGAAAATGAAGAATAATTTCAGCATATTTTCTACCAAAATTTTAAAACCGTACATCTTGCAGCAGTTGGTTGATAATGATTTTAATATAATAGAACATGATTTTATTAAAATAGAAGAAATTAAGAATACGCAGTTCAATTCTGTCCTGAATGAGCACAACTCAAATTATATCTTTACAAGTAAAAATGCTGTTCGTAGTTTTATTAAGCAGGCAGCTGATAGTAAAATCAAAATAAATAAAAAAGCTATTTTTTGTACGCTAAGCGGAGAAACGCAAAAAGCACTTTTAGATGAAGGATTTTCTGCAGTACACGTAGCGGATAATGCAACAGACTTAGCTAATAAAATAATTAAAGAAAAAAACTTTAGAGAAGTGGTTTTCTTTTGTGGAGAAAAAAGGAGAGATGAGCTACCGTTAATATTGATAGAGGCAGGAATTGTATTAACAGAACTTGTTTTATACAAAAATATTGAGCAGCCAAAAAAAATCAACAATGGTTTTCAGGCAATTTTATTTTTTAGCCCAAGCGCTATACAAAGTTTTTTTAAAGAAAATATTTTGCCAAAAACCACGACCTGTTTTTGTATAGGTTATACAACAGCCAATGCATTGAAGGAGTATAAAATAACAAACAAAATAATAGTCAGTAACTATCCTTCACAACAGGTAATGATAGATGTAGTATTAAACTATTTTAATATAAAAAATTGAATAATTAAAGAAAAAAATTTGAGTTAAATGAGCGATTTATTGGTATCAACAGATAATATTTCAGGTATAAAAAACGACTTGTTTTTAAAGGCTTTAAGGGGAGATAAAGTGGGCAGGCCGCCGGTTTGGATGATGAGACAGGCAGGTCGTTATTTGCCCGAATACATGGTACTCAAAAGAAAATATGATTTTTTTACAAGAGTGCAAACGCCTGAATTGGTTTGTGAAATTACTTTGCAGCCCGTAGATATTATTGGTGTAGATGCGGCAATTTTATTTAGTGATATACTTGTTATACCGCAGGCAATGGGTTTGGAAGTGCAGATGAATGAAGGACAGGGGCCGTTATTACCTGAACCAATTAAAATACCTGAAGATTTACAGAGAGTCGTAGTGCCTGATGTTGCAGAGCGATTGCATTATGTGATGGAAGCAATTACCCTCACCAAAAAAACGCTGGACAAAAAAATACCACTTATAGGTTTTGCAGGTGCGCCATTTACTATTTTGTGTTATATGGTGGAGGGTAAAGGCAGTAAAACATTTGATAAAGCAAAAGCATTTTGTTACCAGCATCCGCTTGCGGCAAGGCAATTATTGCAAATGATAACTGATACGACCATATTATATTTAAAAGCACAAAGAACAGCAGGTGCAGATGTGTTACAGGTATTTGATAGTTGGAGTGGTTTACTTTCTCCTGCAGATTTTGAAAGTTGGGCTCAGCCTTATTTATTGCAGATACAGCAAGATTTACAACCGCTTTGCCCGGTAATTTTATATCCTAAAGGAAGTTGGTATGCGATGAAGGATTTAGCTGATAATGGTACAATGGCAATGGGTGTAGACTGGTGCATTAAACCGCAATTTGCAAGAGAGTTGGTAGGGCCATACGTAACACTTCAGGGCAATCTAGACCCTGCAAAATTATTACAGACAACAGCAGAAATTAGAACGGATGTTCATAATATGATCAACGCTTTTGGGGCACAACGTTACATTGCAAATCTCGGTCATGGTATGACGCCCAATATTCCGGTAGACCATGCAAGAGCATTTGTAGATGCGGTTAAGGAATGGAGAGGGTGAATACGGGAATAATGACTCATAAATATCAATCAAATGCCAACAAAAGAAAAGTTCATAATGCTCATACATTCTTTGCAAAATACCATTTGCCAAGCAGTAGAAAAATGTGACGGAAAAGCTTTTTTTAAAACAGATGAATGGAATAGACCTGAAGGTGGTGGCGGTATAACAAAAGTAATTGTGGAAGGAAATGTTTTTGAAAAAGGCGGTGTAAATACATCTGTGGTTTATGGAGATGTTACAGACAATATGCGCAAACAATTAAAAATAGAAGGGCATACTTGGTTTGCCTGCGGTATTTCAAGTGTTATTCATCCTTTAAATCCATTTGTACCAACCGTGCATTTTAATTACAGGTATTTTGAATTGTATAATGAAGATGGAAGCATTGCTGATGCTTGGTTTGGTGGTGGTACAGATCTTACACCTTATTATTTATTTGATGAAGATGTGAAAAATTTTCACTTGGCTTATAAAAATTGTTGTGACGATTTTGAGAGAGACTTTTATCCACTGTTTAAAAAAAACTGTGATGATTACTTTGTAAACAAACACCGTAATAATGAGCGCAGGGGAGTGGGCGGAATATTTTACGACTACCAGAGAGCATCACCGGAAAAAACAGCAGACGATTGGTTAAATTTTGCTTCAGATTGTGGACATGCTTTTCTTAATGCTTACCTGCCGATTGTAGAGAAAAGAAAAAATCTTCCTTTCACCGAATCTCAAAAATACTGGCAGGAAATAAGAAGAGGTCGATATGTAGAATTCAATTTAGTGCACGACAGAGGAACATTATTTGGTCTTCACACAAACGGAAGAACAGAGAGTATTTTAATGAGTCTTCCCCCGACTGTAAGATTCGATTATGATTATCAACCTAAAAAAAACAGTGAGGAAGAAAAAATACAGCAAGTTTTTTTGATACCTAAAAATTGGGTTGGCGAAATTCCAAACGAAGAAAAAAATGCATTGGCGGATATAGCAAATACATGCTAAAACGAAAATGGGTGCTTCAATATTTACTATTTACAATTAACAATAATGTATTTACAAAAAAGAGGTAGAATTTTAAGGCAATCTCCGGCAATAAGAAGTTTGGTTGCAGAAACTATCATAACTCCAAATGATTTTATTGCTCCGCTTTTTATTGTGGAAGGAAATCATGTTAAAGAAGAAATTTCTTCTATGTCCGGCTACTATAGGTACAGTTTAGATAATACGGTTGAAGAAGTAAAACATATGTGGGCATTGGGTTTAAAGGCTGTACTGTTGTTTATTAAGTGCGATGATAATTTAAAAGATAATAAAGGTACAGAAGCATTAAACTCTAATGGATTAATGCAACGAAGCATTAAAGCTATTAAAAATGCAGTGCCCGAAATGATTGTTATGACGGATGTAGCACTCGATCCATTTTCAACTTTTGGCCATGATGGAATTGTAGAAAATAACCAGATTGTAAACGACCCAACAGTGGAAGTATTGGCGGCAATGAGTGTGAGCCATGCTGCAGCAGGTGCCGATATTGTAGCCCCAAGCGATATGATGGATGGAAGAATAGGAGCCATCAGAAAAGCACTGGAACAGAATAATTTTACAAATACAGGTATACTTAGTTACAGCGCAAAATATGCTTCCTGTTTTTATGGTCCTTTTAGAGATGCGCTTGATAGTGCGCCAGGTTTTGGTGATAAAAAAACTTACCAGATGGATTTTGCTAACCGCAAAGAAGCCATCAAAGAAACATTGTTGGATGTAGAAGAAGGTGCTGATATTGTAATGATAAAACCTGCATTAAGTTATCTCGATATAATTCGGGAAGTAAAAAATGTGGTAAATGTACCGGTGGCTGCATACCAGGTAAGTGGCGAATATGCCATGATAAAAGCTGCTGCAGAAAAGGGCTGGCTGAATGAAGAGAAAGCGATTTTTGAAACAGTCAGTTCTATAAAAAGAGCCGGTGCAGATCTAATAGCAACATACTTTGCGAAAGATATTGTTAGGATATTAAATAGTTAGTATTGAGCGCATCGCATTAAAATGACAAAAGACAAAAGACAAAAGACAAAAGACAAAAGACAAAAAATAAAAGATAAAAGACAATTCACCATTCCCAAATCACCAATGAACAATACAACAAGTAATAAACTTTTTGAAGAAGCAAAACAATATATTCCTGGCGGTGTTAACTCACCGGTAAGGGCTTTTAAAAGCGTGGGAGGTAGCCCAATTTTTATAAAAAATGCAGAAGGAACTTATCTGTATGATGAAGATGGTAATAAATATATTGATTGTATTTCGTCGTGGGGACCAATGATTTTAGGGCATGCATATCCAAAAATTACAGCAGCAATACAGGAACAGGTCACAAAAGGTACAAGCTATGGTGCCCCAACGGAGCTTGAAACAAAAATGGCTAAACTTATAAAATCAATGGTACCCAATGTTGATTTATTGAGGATGGTAAACAGCGGAACGGAAGCTTGCATGAGCGCCATTCGCTTGGCCCGTGGTTATACGGGAAAAAATAAATTTATAAAATTTGATGGCTGTTATCATGGTCATGCAGATGCCTTTTTAGTAAAAGCAGGGAGTGGTATGGCTACATTAAATATTCAAAATGTACCGGGAATAAGTGATGCAGTTGCAAAAGATACTTTGGTTGCTTCTTATAATAATATTGAAGAAGTAGAAAAATTAGTTGCAGAAAACAAAGGAGAAATTGCTGCTATTATTATTGAAGCTGTTGGCGGAAACATGGGTTGTATTTTGCCTGCTCCGGGGTTTTTAGAAGCCATTAGAAAAATTTGCGATGATGAAAAAATTGTATTGATTTTTGATGAAGTGATGACAGGTTTTAGATTAAGTGCCGGTGGTGCACAGGAACTTTTAAAAATTGATGCAGACTTAATAACTTATGGTAAAATTATTGGTGCAGGTCTACCGGTAGGCGCTTTTGGCGGTAAGAGAGAAATAATGGAATGTATTGCTCCACTGGGAAATGTTTACCAGGCAGGAACACTTAGTGGCAATCCATTGGCTATGATGGCAGGGTTTACTTTACTTTCTGAACTTAAAAATAATCCTTCTATTTACGAAGAATTGAATGCCAAAACAGAAATGTTGCATAAAGGGTTAGAAGAAGTTTTTAACAACTCCAAATTAGCTGTTCAAATTAATAGATTGGGTAGTATGATCAGTGTACATTTTTCTCAAAAACCGGTTACTGACTTTGCATCTGCCGCAGATTGTAACAATGAACTCTTTAAAAAATATTTTCATTTTAATTTAGATAATGGTATTTATTTGCCACCCTCTGCATTTGAAAGCTGGTTTTTAAACAATGCTTTATCGCAGAGCGATATTGATCATATTATTAAAGTTGCTAAAGACTTTTGCGAATTGTACAATTAAATTATTGCAACATTTTTTGCATGCGTAAAACACGGTCTTCCAGTTTTTCTGACGAAACTGTTTCTCTAATGCTGTCAACTTTTATGGGGAAACAAAATGGTGTAAGTTTTACCGGGTAAGTAATTTTGATATCACTTTTCGCAATTCGCTGCAGCATATTTCGTAAACGTATTTCATCCATTTGTTGCTGCATCACTTCATTGTATGCCTGGCGTAATAAAAGACTGTTGGGCTCATATTCTGACAACACATTAAACAGCAAACTTGCAGAAGATTGTAAATGTTTTTGCTTCACGAATTCTCCCGGCATTCCCTGAAAAATTAATCCGCCAATTACAGCAATATCACGGAATTTTCGTCTAGCCATTTCTCCCGCATTCACACTTCGCTGAATATCTTCGTATAAATTTTCTTCTGCAAATAATTCATATACATTGCTGTCATCCAGCGGTATTGGCTGATCGCTTAAAAGTTCAAAACCATAATCATTCATGGCAAAAGAAAAAGTAATGGGAATTATTTTGCTGATGCGGTAAGATAATAATGCTGCCATTGCTTCATGCACCAGTCTTCCCTCAAAAGGATAAATAAATAAATGAAACCCATCTTTTGTTTCAATATGTTCTATCAATAATTCATTTTCTTTTGGTACGGCTGATAATTTTTTCTGTAAATTAAACAAGGGTTCCAATGCAGAAAGTTCCTTTTCTTTTTCAGAAAAATGATCAGTAGTTGCTGCATCATTTAATTTTTTGCGGAGCATAAAACCAAGTTGCGAACTAAGCGGTAATCTTCCACCATTCCAACTAGGTACAATTGATTTCTTAGAATTACTTTTTCTTACCTGCACGGTCATTTCTTTTATCATTACAAACTCTAGGTTTCTGCCTGCAAGGGTGAAAACATCTCCAGGCTTGAGTTTGGAGATAAAGTATTCTTCAATAACACCAATAAAACCACCACTCATAAATTTAACTTTCAGCATGGCGTCGCTAACAATGGTACCAATATGCATGCGGTGGCGCATGGCAATTCGCTTGTTGTTTATTTTGTACAATCCATCAATTATTTCTACTTTTTTAAAATCATCGTATTCACGCAATGCAATTCCACCTACAGTGATAAATTGTAGAATCTGAAGCCATTCTTCTTTATTTATTTCACTAAAACAATAAGTAGATTTTATTTCTTCATACATTTCATCTGCATAAAATCCATCAGAAATAGCAAGTGTGCAGAGGTATTGAATCAATACATCAAAACACATCAACAACGGTAAACGACTTTCAATAAACTGATTGGAAATCGCTTCCTTTAATGCTGCAGCTTCAATTAATTCTAAAGAATGTGTAGGTAAAAAATAAATTTTACTGACCGCATCGGGCTGGTGCCCGCTTCTGCCGGCACGCTGTAAAAATCTTGCTACACCTTTTGGTGAACCAACCTGTATTACCATTTCTACGGGGCGAAAATCCACACCCAAATCTAAACTCGAAGTACATACTACTGCCTTTAAAATTCCCTGATGTAATGCTGTTTCCACCCACGTTCTTAATTCTCTTTCAATACTTCCGTGGTGTAAAGCCACAGCCCCGGCCAGTTCCGGACCCACAGTTAATAATGTCTGGTACCACATTTCGCTCATCCCTCGTGTATTAATAAATACAAGTGTGGTTTTATTATTTTCTAAAATCGGTAAAATTCTATCTGCCAGTTTTATTCCTAAATGCCCTGCCCATGGATATTTTTCTATCTCTTCCGGGATGATGGATTCTATTTCAAACTTTTTATGAACGTTTGCTTTAATAATAATTCCTTCCATTTTTAAAGAACTCATCAAAACATCTTTTGCTTCTTCAAGATTACCAATGGTTGCACTGATTCCCCAAACGGAGACAGGTACCGGTAATTGGGAATTTGGAATTTGGGTACTCTTTAAACTTTTAGCTTTTAAATTTTTTTTAGAGACTTCGCTAGCTCCTAATTCCAAATCCCCAATTCCTAATTCCTTTTCTACCAATTCCTTTCTTCTCAAACTAACTATTCTTGCTACGGCCAACTCTACCTGAACACCACGTTTACTTCCCAATAACTCATGCCATTCATCTACAGCAATTATTTTTAGATTTTTAAATGTTCCCGCATAGTTTTTTTGTGCAAGAAAAAGATGCAAACTCTCCGGTGTTATAATCAAAACTTCCGGCAGCTGGCGTTTTTGTTTTGCTCTTTCTGCGATGGGTGTATCACCGTTTCTTGATCCGATTTTCCACGCTATCCCTAGTTCTTCAACAACTTCCAGCATTGCACGTTCAATATCTTTTGCCAATGCACGCAACGGTGTTATCCATAATAACTGTAATCCATTATTTTTTTTTGTTAAAAAATCTTTTGGATTATCATTAATAAATTGAATGAGTGCGCCTAAAAAAACGGAATATGTTTTGCCAAAACCAGTAGGTGCATTCACCAGTCCTGAACGAGTGTTAATAATATTTTCCCAAGTTTCTTTTTGAAATATAAATGGTTTTCTTTCTTGCTTATCAAGCCACTGTTTTATAATTTTAAAACCGTGTGAGGTGGAGAGTTTAATTTTGTTATCAGTCATTAAATTGTATCATTTTGTACAGAAGAACTATACTGATCATTAAATACCTTCAGCATCATTTTTAGATCATCGAGTGTATTTATATCTTGCAGTTTTTTATCTTTTCGCCACCTGCTCATTCGTGGAAAACGCAATGCCACGCCACTTTTATGTCTTTTACTTTCTGCAATTCCTTCAAAAGCCAGTTCAAAAATAAGTTCTGGTTTTACAGTTCTAACCGGTCCAAACTTTTCTATAGAATTTCTTTTTACAAAATTATCTACCTGTGCAAATTCTTTGTCAGTAAGCCCGCTGTAAGCTTTTGCAAACGTTACTAAATTGTCGCCATCTCTTACAGCAAAAGTGTAATCAGTGTATAAATTACTTCTCCTTCCGCTACCTTTTTGTGCATAAATCATAACTGCATCAATTGTCAGCGGATCTATTTTCCATTTCCACCAATCACCACGTTTTCTCCCATCTTTGTATTCCGAATTTTTTCTTTTAAGCATGATGCCTTCACTACCCATGTCTCTGCTTTGTTTTCTTATAGTAGTTAATTCTTCCCAATTATTAAAATTGATGATGGGAGATAAATGCAGAAACGTAACATTGATTTTGTTTATAATTTCTTCCAGTTTTTTTCTTCTTTCTAACATCGACATCATTCTTATATCTTCTCCATTTTCTTCAATAATATCGTAGGCAATAAAACCAACAGGAGCTTCTTTCAATTGCTTAGCAGTAATATTTTTTCTGCCTATTCTTGTTTGCAAAGCTGAAAAGGGTAGTGGGGCGAAATTACCTTCTACAGGCGGCGTTGCAAGGCTGATAATCTCTCCGTCAATAGCAGTTCCATTTGGCAACAATTCCTGTAAAATTTTATACTCAGGAAATTTATCTGTCATCAATTCCTCTCCCCGGCTCCACACAAACAACTCGTCATTGCGTTTTATAATTTGTCCCCTTATGCCATCCCATTTCCATTCAGCCTGCCACTCATTTTCATTGCCCAATTCATTCACTTCATTTTCTAATGCGTAAGCAAGGTAAAAAGGATAAGGCTTGCTGTCATCTGCAGCACTGTGCTCCGTGCTCATCAGCTCATCAAAAGAAATTGTAGCAGGGTTCCAATCGCCCATAATCCTGTGTGCAATTATTGAGGGAGAAACAGCTGTTGTTTTAGCAATGGCATTTACCATCAACTTTTGAGAAACCCCAATTCTAAAACCTCCGGTCATTAACTTATTAAAAACAAATATTTCACTTCTGTTCATTTGCGTCCATGCCGCTGTAACAAACAACGCTTTCACATCGTCATCTTTCTTACCAATATTTCGAAGCAAATTCATGTAATGAGAAAGTGAATATTCTACTACATCTTTTGTATCGATATCACTTTCAGGAATTAATAAAGAGATTGTTTCTGCCAAATCGCCAACTGTATGATAGCATTCCTCAAACAGCCATGGGTCTATGTTTGCAGCTTTCATGCAACTTGCACGCAGTAATGCGCTGTTCACCGATCTTTTTGGCCTGCGGCCGGTAAACAATGCAATAACCCAAATTTTATCCTCACTGTTTGCTTCTGAAAAGTAAGCACGAATAGCCTCGAGCTTTGCATTTGTTTTTGCGGTGGTAGCCAGCTTCATTATAAGTTCTGCAAAACGCTTCATGTAGATTTAAGATGTTAGATTTTAGACACAAGACTTTACAAAATTCACAATTCAATATTCACAATATCACTATTCGCATTTTCATTTTCCGTTTGCTCTTCGTTCCCGTATTCCGTTTTTACTTCACCGGCTTCAATGCCCAATTGATTTAAATATCTGCTAAAGGTTGATTGAAAGCCATGTGTAGCATAAACTTTTTCTGCACCTGTAGCTTTTACTGCTGTTAGTAATCCTTCCCAATCGCAATGGTCACTTAAAGCAAAACCGGCATCAGCATTTTTTCTGCGAACATTCCCACGTACCTGCATCCATCCGCTGCAAATGCCCGTTGCATATGGGGAAAACCTTTTCATCCAGGGGCTGCCTTCCGCACTTGATGGCGCAATTACGATGCATTCTTTCAGTTCTTCTTTTGTCGTTTCAGTGGTAATTCTTTTTACATCAGGCAATACCCAACCTGCCGCCTGCAAAGTAGTATGCATATTGTAAACTGCCCCATGTGCATAAATTGGTAGTCCGGTTTCTGCCAATGGTTTTAAAATTCTTTGTGCTTTTCCTAAGCTGTATGCAATAAAGATGCTGTTTTTTCCATTCGATTTATTAGTATAAATCCAGTTTTTCATCTCTTCAAAAATTTCATCTTGCGGTTTCCATTTATAAATAGGTAATCCAAAAGTAGATTCTGTAATAAACGTACTGCATTTTACCGGTTCATATGCTGTGCTTATGCCATCATCTTCTGTTTTATAATCTCCCGTAAAAACCCAAACTTCACCTTTGTGTTCAACTCTAACCTGTGCACTGCCAATGATATGCCCTGCGGGGAAAAGTGAAATGCTTACTCCATTCATAAAAACGGGTTCATTCCATCCTACGGAATGGTATTCATTTTCTCCTAATCGCAATTGCAGTATAGGTTTAGTGTCATGGTGACAAAGGTATTTCTTGCTACCCCATCTTGCATGGTCGCTGTGTCCGTGACTAATAACAGCGAAATCAACGGGCTTCCATGGGTCAATATAAAAATTGCCTTGTGGGCAATAGAGGCCTTTATTTGAAAATTCTATAAGCGGCATATTAAAAATAGATTTTAGAATACATTATTTAAGCAAATTATACAATTTATTTAAGAGGATTATTTACCTTTTTTGTATAATTTAGCAATACACTATGAATAAAATTTTAATTATAACCTTCTCGTTTCTATTATATGCGACGTTAGGTTTTTCGCAAACAGATAAAGTCTGGTCTTTACACAGAGAAAACGATAATAAAATTATAATTGATAAAGCTGTTCTAAGACAGTCTTTTCCTAAAGAATTTAAATTATTTAAACTTGACATAAGTCCTTTAAGACGAGAATTGTTTTCTGTTATTGATAATAAATTCAATAAGCATACCACTGTAATCTCTCTCCCAAACTCAAATGGAAATATTGAACAATTTGAAATCGTTGAGGCTTCCAATTTTGAACCTGATCTTCAGTCAAAATTTACAGAAATAAGAGCATTTTCTGGTAAAGGAATCACTGACAAAAATGCAACTTTAAAATTGAGCATATCCCCTCATAGCATTCAATCTATGATTTTTAGAACAGAAAATGAAAACGAATTTATAGAAGCATATTCAAAAGACCATACTGTTTATGCAGTTTTTAAATCTCAAAGAAATAATGGAAAACTACCTTGGACATGTACAACAACTGATCGTAACTTAATGGATAATTTAAATATGCAGATTTTGTCTAATAACAAACCCTCAAGCTCTGCAGGCGAATTAAAAACTTTGCGCCTTGCACAATCTTGCAACGGAGAATATGCTAATTTTTTTGGTGCCACAAGCCCTGCACAGGTTGGCTTGGTGTTGGCTGCTTATAATGCTACATTAACACGGTGTAATGGTGTTTATGAAAAAGATCTTGCTGTGCACCTTAATTTAATTGCAAATACAACAGATGTAATTTTTTATGACCCTGTTACTGATCCTTATACAACTTTAAGTGAATGGAATTTGCAATTACAGCGGACTTTAACAGCAAAAATTGGGGAAGCCAATTATGATATTGGTCATATGTTTGGCGCATCTGGTGGTGGTGGAAATGCAGGTTGTGTTGGTTGCGTATGTGTTAGTCCTACCTTAGACAGTACTGGACAAGCTATCGATAATGGCAAAGGATCAGGTATTACTTCACCTGCGGATGGCATACCTCAAGGCGATAACTTTGACATTGATTATGTAGCTCATGAAGTTGGTCATCAACTTGGCGCAAATCATACATTTTCATTTTCAAATGAAGGTACAGGTGTTCAAAAAGAAATTGGATCAGGTATAACAATTATGGGATATGCAGGAATTACCAACCAAGATGTTGCTCCTCATTCTATCGATATATTTCATGAAGCATCTATACAACAAATACAAGCTAATTTAGCTATAAAGTCTTGTCCGAAAACTATAAATATTTCGGCAATAAATGCTACTCCGGTTGTAGCTGCGGTACCTAATTATACAATTCCTATAAGTACACCCTTTGCTTTAACAGGTTCAGCAACTGATGCTAACCCTGGAGATTTACTTACTTATTGCTGGGAACAAAATGATAATTCAACTACTACCGGTAATGCAAGTGTAGCAAATCCCACAAAATTAACAGGACCTAATTGGTTATCATTTAGCCCAACTGTTTCGCCTACAAGATATTTTCCTCGTTTAGCTTCAATTTTAGCAGGTTCTTTTACGACGGGTCCTTTACCCGGGGGTGATGCTATTGCAACGATAGAAGCCTTGAGTTCTGTTGCGAGAACATTAAATTTTCGTTTGACTGTTAGAGATAATGCGACTTATAGTTCTACAATACCTGTAAAAGTTGGTCAGACTTCCTTTACCGATATGATGATCACTGTTTCTAATAGTTCAGGACCCTTTCAGGTAACTTCGCCTAATACCAATGTTTCTTATGCTGGCGGTTCAACACAAACTATTACATGGAGTGTAAATAATACAACAATGCCACCTGTAAGTTGTTCAAATGTAAAAATCAGCTACTCGACTGATGGTGGATTATCTTTTCCAAAAGTCTTAGTAGCAAGCACAGCTAATGATGGGACAAAATCTGTAATAATTCCTGTGGGTCCTACAACCACAGGCAGAATTAAAGTAGAAGCTATAGGTAACATTTTTTTTGACATTTCAGATGCAAACTTTTCGGTTAACACGGGTGCAATAATTACTGCACAACCATTTTCTCAAACGACATGTGTTTCTAATGCGGCTACATTTTCGGTTACAGCTACAGGGATAGGTTTAACGTATCAATGGCAAAAAGCTTTAGTGGCTACTCCAACAGTTTATACAGATATTCCCGGTGCCACTAATGCTTCTTACACAACTCCTACGACGGTGCCAGCAGATAATGGGAATTTGTATAGGGTAAATATTGTAAGTACTGATTCTCCATCAACTATTACAACCTCAAATGTTGTAATCCTTACAGTTATTAATCCTGTTGTAGTAACACAAAACCCATTATCTCAAAGTGGATGTACTTTAGATAATTATACTTTTTCCGTTACTGCTGTTGGGGGTAACTTAACCTATCAATGGCAAGTGAGTACAGATGGAGGAACCACATATGATAATGTTTCTCGGGGGGTACCTTCTTCTCTTGCAAGCAGCGGTACCATTTCTAATTATACTATTACTAATGCACCAATGTCTTTGAGCGGAAATTTTTATAGAGTTGTAGTTACACAACAACCCTGCGGATTTATTATAACGCCGGGAGTTTCGCTTACCTTAAGTAAAAAACCTGTAGTAGATATAGCAGCAGCAGCTGTCTCTAATACAAATGCTGCAGTTAACTCAATGATTATTGCAACAGTCAATCCGGGTAATTTAAATATTCTTTATTCATGGAAACGCAATGGAACTATTATTCCAAATACTTTAACTGCTTCCTCTATAACGCTGGCAGTAGATGATGAAGCAACTTACCAGGTTACCATTATAGATATTTCAACGGGTTGTCAAAGTGTTTCAAATGTAATTAACACCCTAGCCTCTAAAAGTGATAATTTAATTGCAAATAGGGTATTTATATATCCCAATCCTGTGAGCACAACAATGCAGGTAAGGTATAATAATTCTACCAGTACAAACAGAGGAACGATGCTGAATATTTATGATGAAAAAGGTGTAAGGGTATTTTCAAAAGCTTACGCAATAACCGGCACTTTCGGAAGAATGGATGTTGACATGAGTGGAATGCAAAATGGTATTTACATGATTTATATTATGGATAACTCAGGTAATAAACTTGGTGGCGGAAAAGTTATAAAAATTAATTAATTACAATTTTTAAAACTGGCTGCCAGTTGGCAGCTTTTTTTTTGCTCAATTTATATGTTTGGTCTTAAAAATTAAATGCGGAAAAAATTGGTTTTAAATCGATGTTTAAACATTAATATAAAAAACTTTAATAGCTTTGAGATCAAAAAGTAAATCACAATAACAATGAGTTTAATACAAGATCTTAACTGGCGATACGCTACAAAAAATATGAATGGCGAAACTGTTTCTGATGAAAAGTTAACAGCTATTTTAAAAGCAACAAATCTAGCTGCAACTTCTTATGGCTTACAACCTTTTACTATTTTAGTCGTAAGTAATAAAGAAATTAAATTAAAATTACAGGAAGCTGCTTATGGCCAGGCTCAAGTGGGAAGTAGTTCTGCAGTATTGGTATTTGCAGTACCGTTAAAAATTACAACCGCAGATATAGAAGGTTTTATAAACCTTGTCGCTACAACCCGCAGTATGCCCGTTGAAGCATTAGATGGTTACAAAGGAATGATTTTGGGCACAGTTGGCGCATTGCCTGCTGAGCAACAACAAATATGGTCAGCAAAGCAAGCATACATTGCCTTGGGTACTGCACTTGCAGCTGCTGCTGAGCAAAAAGTTGATGCTTGCCCTATGGAAGGTTTTGATGCTGCACAGTTTGATGAAATACTTGGACTTACTGAAAAAGGTTTAAAATCTGTGGTTATCATGCCTGTAGGTTACAGATCAGCTGATGATGCTACTGCAAAATATATTAAGGTAAGAAAACTTGAAAGTGAATTGTTTCATTTTGTAAAATAAAATGATCATTTTAAAAAATGGCTGCTTAATTAATAACCAGCCATTTTTTTATAGTAATTTATAGACGTTTTAACTCTAATTAGGTAAGGTCTGAAAATAATCCATTTACAAATTGTTGTCCGTTAAAAACCAACAGATCCTCCATTTTTTCACCAACACCTATAAACTTTACGGGAATTTTAAATTGATCAGCAATTGCAATAACGACTCCACCTTTTGCAGTTCCATCGAGTTTCGTAATACTTAATGCCGTTACTTCTGTGGCCGCAGTAAATTGCGTTGCCTGTTCCAAAGCATTTTGTCCGGTGCTTCCGTCTAAAACGAGCATCACTTCGTGTGGCGCATCAGGTATCACTTTCTGAATTACTTTTTTAATTTTACTCAGTTCGTCCATCAAATGTGCTTTGTTGTGTAACCTTCCTGCAGTATCTATTAAGATCACATCTGAATTTCTAGCAACACCACTTACAACTGTATCGTAGGCAACTGATGCGGGATCGCTACCTTGTTCTCTCTTAACTATAGGAACGCCGGTTCGCTCACTCCAAATGGTTAACTGCTCAACAGCAGCAGCTCTAAAAGTATCTGCAGCACCTAACAATACTGATTTACCCGCCTTGGAAAAATTGTAAGCTAACTTGCCAATGGTTGTCGTTTTTCCTACACCATTAACCCCAACTACTAAAATAACATGTGGTTTGTGGCCTGTCGGTAATTCATAATTTTCGTAAGAACTATCTGCTGTAGAGGTTACCAGCAACATTTCAATTTCCTGTTTCAAAATACCGTTTAGTTCTGCTGTATTAATGTATTTATCTTTTGCTACTCTTTTTTCTATATTCTCAATAATTTTTACTGTTGTTTCTATCCCAACATCTGCACTTACTAGTGCATCTTCAAGAGCATCCAATACATCTTCATCTACATTGTTTTTGCCTGCAATTGCTTTTGTTATTTTACTAAAAAATCCTTCTCTGGTTTTTTGTAATCCGGTATCTACTGCTTCCTGTTCTTCTTTTTTCTTTCCAAATAATTTATCAAATAGACCCATGTTTAATTTTTAAATGCTTAATTATTTTTAAGCAAAAGTAACCCCATTCGTTTAAAAATCTTGTCTGTAAAACGACAAACCTATTTATGCAAATAAGCTGATACCAATTTTAGATTTATTTAATTAAAAAAGCCATCTCTATAAAAAGAGACAGCTTTAAATAAAATATCAAAATAAAATTATTGAGCCAGGTGAGCTTGAATTTTATCTTTATGTACAATAGATTCTTTAAAAGTATAAGCGCCGGTTTTAGCACTACGTATTGTGCGTATTACTTTGGTCCAGTTCTTTGCATCAGCTGCTGCTTTTTGATCTTTGGTTTTTATCGCCGTTTTGGCTGCTTTTGCCATGATATATTAATTTGAAAATGTAAAAATGTGCCAATTTTCAGGTTGGCTAATTTGCTTAATTATTTAATTTCTTTATGAACTGTTACCTTTTTTAGAATGGCGTTAAATTTCTTTAGCTCCAAACGCTCGGTGGTATTTTTTTTATTTTTGGTAGTAATATAACGGCTGGTGCCGGGTTTACCGCTGGTTTTATGTTCAGTGCATTCCATAATAACCTGCACTCTGTTTCCTTTCTTTGCCATTTTATTAATTTGAAAATTTGAAGGTCAAAATTTGTATTATATACCAAACCTTAAACAATCTTAATTACTTAATTTAGATTTTAGAACCGGCTGCACGCATAGATTTTACTGTAGCATATAACCCGTTTTTGTTGATTGTACGGATCGCTTCTGAAGATATTTTCATAGTTATCCATTTATCTTCTTCTGCAAGAAAATAGCGCTTTGTTTGAAGGTTAGGTAAAAACCTGCGCTTTGTTTTTATATTTGAGTGAGATACCTTGTTACCTGTAATTGGTCTCTTACCCGTAAGTTCACATACTCGTGCCATTGTCCTTAAATTTTGGAGGGCAAAAGTAATGAATTATATTTATAAATTAATGAGATTATAAAAAAATTACAGAAATTAAATTTCTGAGTTTCACATTTTTTTTGTTGATCTATCTTCAAAAAGCAATCTATTTTGTTTTTGAATAAATAGTACAATAAAACCAGAAAACAAATTACTTAGCAAAACTTTTAATTTTTGCCTGTTTTAGTAACCTAAACATTTGTAATACAATTGCCAGTAAAATAAGTGCAACACCAATGTAAAATTCCTTATGAAAAGATTTGCCTTCTCCAAAAAATATAAATGCAAGTACTATTCCATATAAAGGTTCTAAATTGTACATCAGGTTAGAGGTAAATGCTGATATTTTTCTTAAAGCCTTTAGTTGTAAATCAAAGCACAGCACCGTACAGATTACCGCCAATATTATTAACCATCCAAAATCTGTTACGGTGGGAATATAATAGCTATTAGGCGTAAACTTTAAATAAAACGGAAGCAACAAAGAAAGAATAACAAATCCCCCAAAAAGTTCGTAAAAAGTTAGTGTGCGGGGCGAAAATTCTTTTATGAGTTGCTTATTGAACATAGGAAAAATTGCAGCACCAAGCGCCGCTAAAATGCCGTAAGCAATACCTAGTTTGAATTTTGGGTGAAAATCGAAAATGATGTAAATGCCTGCAATTGCCAAAAGTCCAAGTAAAACTTCAGCCAATACAATTTTCTTTTTAAAAAGAACGGGTTCTATTAAAGCTGAAAAAAAACCTGCTGCTGATAAACATACAAGCGCAACGGAGATGTTGCCGTATTTAATGCTCCCATAAAAAGTAACCCAATGAAACGCAATAATGCCTCCTACACCCGCCATTCTAAAAATATCTTTCGCATCAATTTTCTTAAATTCTTTTTTCACATAAAGTATCACCGCTAGCACAAGTACAGTTATTAGCAATCGGTACCAAACCAATAATCCTTCGTTTAAGGTAATAAGTCTTCCTAAAACTGCAGTAAAGCCGGCAAGAAAAACAGCAATATGTAATTGTATAAAGGCTTTTTTCATAGTAAAAATATAAATATAGTTTCAACAGGTTATTTTAACGCTTATCATTTAGTCAGCATTTAAAATGTAAAATTGGTCGCAAAATCAAATGAATAATCTTCTTTTATTTTTTTTATAAAAAACAGTTTGTCACTTTACCTCACGGTTAAACATACTTATATTTGCGACCTTATAACTAACTACATTACCATGAATTTTAAACGCATTAATAATATTACAGGTTGGGTAATTTGCATCATTGCCTGTTCCGTTTATGTTTTAACAATGGAAAAAAATGGCAGTCTATGGGATTGTGGTGAGTTTGCCTCCAGCGCATACAAACTACAAATACCACATTCTCCCGGGGCTCCTTTTTTTGTGTTAATAGGTAGACTATTTATGTCTCCCTTTTCCCCCGCAAATGCAGCCACCGGTATAAATTTAATGAGTGCCTTGGCAAGTGGTTTCACCATTTTGTTTTTATTTTGGTCAATTACCCATTATGCAAAAAAGATGTTTGTTAAAAATGGTACAGAAATTAATTCAGGTTCCATCATCGGCATAATGGCTGCAGGTGCAGTGGGTGCGTTGGCTTATACTTTTTCAGATACTTTTTGGTATAGTGCAGTAGAAGCAGAAGTATATGCATTAGCCTCTTTTTTTACAGCCTTGTTGTTTTGGCTGATGTTAAAATGGGAAGATGAAGTAACTGCTGAACAGCTTGCAGGTATTAGAGGGCATTTTACAAAAGCGGATAGGTATATTGTAGTAATATTTTTTTTAATGGGTTTATCAATTGGGGTGCATTTGCTTAACCTCCTTACTATTCCAGCCATTGTAATGATATATTTTTATAAGAGATACAGGGTCACTCCTTTAAGAACTTTTTACGCATTTATTCTGGCTATTGTTATTACCGGGTTTGCACAAAAGGCATTAATACAATGGACGGTAAAGGGTGCAGGCAGTTTTGATATTCTTTTTGTAAATGATTTTGGACTACCGTTTTTTACAGGGTTTGCATTTTTCTTTATCGTTCTTGTTGCATTAGTTTATGTAGGTTTAAAAGTAGCCCATAACAAAAACTGGAATCTGCTCAAACTTGGTTTGTGGAGTTTTCTGTTTATCACGCTTGGTTGTTTTGCTTCTTACTCAACAACACTTGTGCGCAGCAATGCAAATGTGGCTGTAGATATGAATGAAGTAGATAATCCGGTAAACCTGATGAGCTATGTATCTCGTGAGCAATATGGGGATTGGCCGATACTTTTTGGACAGGATTTTACTGCACAGATACAGGATTCAAAAGTTACAGAGACTTATATAAAAGCAGGTAACAAGTACGAAAAAGAGGGAAGAAAAGTTGAGTATGTTTATGCTCCTGAAGACAAACATTTTTTCCCAAGAATGTGGGACCAAAGCAACGACCAGGGGCACGCAGATTATTATGCTGATTATGCTGAAATAGGAAAAAATAAAGATGGTACATATGAACATCCGCCAACGATGGCAGATAACATTGGTTTCTTTTTCAGTTATCAAATTAATTGGATGTACTGGCGCTATTTTATGTGGAATTTTGCCGGAAAACAAAACGATGTTCAAGGTGTTCAAATGAGTAATGTAAGAGATGGTAACTGGAAAACCGGCATTGGCTTTTATGATAATATCCGCCTTGGCGACCAGAGCAAATTACCTGATACACTTAAAAACAATAAAGCAAACAACAAGCTTTATATGTTACCGTTTATACTTGGTATCCTTGGGCTTGTTTATCAAATTAAAAATGATAAAAGAGATGCACTGGTTATAGGTTTATTTTTCTTTTTTACAGGCATAGCAATTTCAATGTATTTAAATATGGCGGGTAACCAGCCACGTGAAAGAGATTATGCCTTTGTGGGATCATTTTATGTATTTGCCATTTGGATAGGGCTCGGTGTTTTGTATGTAAAAGATCTGCTTACCCCGGTTTTAAAAAGTACTAAAAATGCATCTATAGCAGCGGGTATAATTTGCCTTTTGGCGGTACCTGTAATTATGGCCTCGCAGGAATGGGATGACCATGACAGGAGCAATAAAACTACAGCTCCTGATCTTGCAACAGATTACCTGGAAAGTTGTGCTCCTAATGCAATTCTTTTCACCTTTGGCGATAATGATACTTATCCACTTTGGTATGCACAGGAAGTTTTGGGCGTTCGCCCCGATATTCGTGTTATAAACACAAGTTTACTTGGTACAGATTGGTATATAAACCAATTGCGTTATAAAATAAACCAGAGCGATCCAATAGATCCGATATGGAGTGCAGAGCAAATAAGAGGTTCAAGCAGAGATGTAGTTTACAATGCGCCTCAGGCCGGCATAGATCCTACTAAATTTATGGATTTGTTTACCATGATGAAAGATTATGCAGGAAGTGATGATCCGGCTAAACTTCAACAGGGCAGGGATGGGAGTAGTTTAAATGTTTTTCCAAGCAAAAAGGTTTTTGTGCCGGTAGATATTGCTTTGGTAAAACAGAACGGTACTGTAAATGCCAACGATTCTGTTTTACCTACCATGCAGTTTGAAATTCCTAAAAATGTTTTGTATAAAAACGATGCAGCGATATTAAATATAATTGCAGCAAATAAATGGAAACGTCCTATTTATTTTACGTCTCCTTATGGTGAATTAGGTTTTCAGCAGTTTCTTCGTCAGGATGGATTATCGTACAGACTTGTACCCATAATTAATGGTGAAGTAAATAAAGATTGGGTTATGGATAAAATGATGAATAAATTTTTGTTTGGTGGTGCTGATAAAAAGGTTGTTTACTTTGATGAGGAAAACCGCAGACATCTAAATTCTATTCGGTTAGCGTTTGCACAGGCTGCTTCTAATTTAGCCGATGGGGGAAGAAAAGAAGATGCAAAAAAACTGTTGAACAAATGTGATAAAGGAATGTCGGAAACTAATATGCCTTACGGTATGGTTAGCAGACAACAGCAACAAAACCAGATATCACTTCAGTTTTTAATTGCAGCTTACAAAGCAGGAGATTCTGTTCTTATTACAAAAGTTACTGCAGCACTTAAAAAAGATATGGAGCAACAGGCTGCTTATTATGAAAGCCTATCAGATAATAAACGAGCTGCACTGAAATATGAAGAAGACAGAAATGCGCAACTACTCGGTGGGTTATTACAAATGGAGCAGCAGTTTAAACAAACGCAAATGACACCTGTAAAAGAAAACCCTGCAATAATAAACACACACCCAATAGATACAACAAAACCCTAAAATATAAAATAAATTATAATTGCCCCGTTCCATTTTTTGGTCGGGGCTTTTAGATAAATAAAATATGCTAAATGTGTAGCTGGTTGTTAAAAAGTTTTCTATTCCGCATTACGATACTTTGGCAATAATGACAGTGCTAACTTTATACAAATTCTGTTGGTTAGGCCTGCTATACAGCAATTTTAAATTTTAATATTTCAAGTACACTGCAGGTCGAATAAATTATACAAAAAATAATAAAATACACTACATGCTTGGTTTTAATTTTTCAAAATATGATCCTTCATCAAATGAACAAACAGGGTTTGAAAAATTGATGAAAATTTTTACACAGCTTCTTACTTATACAAGTGGAGAATTTAATGAAGCTATGCAATGGATGAACGAACTTGATAAGGAATACAAACTTACCAATGCTGAATATGGAATTGGCGACTTTTTAGAAGATCTAAAAAAGAAAGGGTACATAGACGAAAATAACCAGAAAGGCGAAATAAAAATTACCGCCAAAACAGAACAAACAATAAGAAAGAGCAGCCTGGAAGAGATTTTTGGAAAACTTAAAAAAACAAAATCAGGGAATCATCAAACATTTAAACCCGGCGGCGGAGATGAGATAAATCCAGAAACAAGGCCGTTTCAGTTTGGTGACAGCATGGAGCAGATAGATTTTACATCATCCATTAGAAATGCACAGATAAACCATGGAATAGACAGTTTTAAAATGCACGAAGATGATCTGGAAATTAGGGAAACAGATTTTAAATCGCAGACGAGCACAGTGCTGATGATTGACATTTCGCACTCCATGATTTTATATGGTGAAGACAGGATTACACCTGCAAAAAAAGTGGCTATGGCATTGGCAGAATTAATTAAAACAAAATACCCAAAAGATACACTGGATATTGTTGTTTTTGGAAATGATGCATGGCCCATTGAAGTAAAGGATTTACCATATTTGCAGGTTGGACCTTATCATACAAATACTGTTGCGGGTCTGGAACTGGCAATGGATATTCTTCGCCGCAGGCGAAACCCCAACAAACAAATTTTTATGATTACAGATGGTAAGCCTACCTGCTTAAAAATCGGCAAGCAATATTATAAAAACAGTTTTGGTGTAGATAGAAAAATCCTTACCCGTTGTTTGAGCCTTGCCACACAATGTAAAAAAGCAAAAATTCCAATCACCACTTTTATGATTGCCAGCGACCCCTATCTGCAGCAGTTTGTGCAGGAGTTTACTGAAACAAATAATGGAAAAGCATTTTTCGCTTCGCTTGATAAACTTGGAGCTTTTATTTTTAGAGACTTTGAAAGTGGTAAAAGAAAAACCGTCTATTAAGCTTGAAAGCTTTTCCTTAAAAAAATAAATGATTTTCATAAATAATTCACCATAATAAAAATAATGAGCGGTATAAATACAATGGAATTAACAGCAATAAAAACACTAGGAGAATTAAAAAAAAGTGGCTACACATCAAAGTCTATAAAAGATGAAATTAGAGAAAATCTTATATTAAAAATAAAGGCAAAGGAGAATCCTTTTCCCGGAATATTAGGTTATGAGGATACTGTGATACCTGATACAGAAAGAGCATTGCTCAGCAGACACAACATGCTTTTTCTTGGTTTGCGTGGTCAGGCTAAAACCCGTATGGCCAGGCAAATGGTTCAATTATTAAATGAATATATACCTGTTGTAAGTGGAAGTGAAATTAACGATGATCCGTTACAACCAATATCTCGTTATGCGTTGGATTTAATTGAAGAAAAAGGTGATGATACGCCTATATCCTGGTTACATAGAAGCAAGCGTTACGGAGAAAAATTAGCAACACCTGATGTAAGTGTGGCAGATTTAATCGGAGATATTGATCCAATAAAAGCCGCCAATTTAAAATTAAATTTTGCTGATGAACGTGTGCTTCATTATGGTATTATTCCACGAAGTAATCGTTGCATATTTGTTATAAATGAATTACCGGATTTACAGGCCAGAATACAGGTTTCCTTATTTAATATATTGGAAGAAGGAGATCTGCAAATTCGTGGGTTTAAACTTCGACTGCCCCTGGATGTACTTTTCGTTTTTACAGCCAACCCCGAAGATTATACTAACAGAGGAAGCATTGTTACTCCTTTAAAAGACAGGATAGAAAGCCAGATACTTACACATTACCCTAAAACTTTAGAAACTGCTTTACAGATTACTGAACAGGAAGCAGCCATTAACGATGCACAGAAACAAAGAGTGGAAGTTAGTGATCTTGTAAAGAGATTAATTGAGCAGGTTGCTTTTGAAGCCAGAGACAGCGAATTTGTTGACAAAAAAAGTGGTGTGAGCGCAAGGTTAACTATTGCAGCTTACGAAAATGCTGTGAGCGCTGCAGAACGAAGAGCGATTATAAATGATGAGCCAAAAACGCTTGTATGGTTGAGCGATCTTACAGGAATTATTCCTTCTATAACCGGTAAAATTGAACTTGTTTATGAAGGTGAGCAAGAAGGTCCTTTTCAGGTTTCGTACAATTTATTGGAAAAGGCAATTCGTACCCAATTCAAACAATATTTTCCTGATCCTGATACTTTAAAAAAGAAAAAAAGTACTAAGGTACCTGCCCCTGAAAATCCTTACAAAGCAGTAACAGGTTGGTTTGACAGTGGAAATTCTCTAGATCTTTTTTTAGAAACAAAAGATGATGATAAGATATTAAAATTGTATAAAGTAAGTGGTTTACACGCACTCGTAAGCAAGCATTACAATAATATAAGTGAAAATGAAACTGCCCTTTTGATGGAGCTGGTTTTGCATGGTCTTGCAGCACATTCTTTAATAAGTAAAAAAGTTATTGATGGTAAAATAGAATTTAAAGATTTGATGGGAAGTATGCTCAATATGGGCAGCAGCGAACATTTTACTGAAGATGATTTTAATGAAGATGATTTTAATTAAATTTTTGATAAAAGAAAAGCGCAAAGAATATTTTCTTTGCTTTTTTACAATTTACTTTTTTTAAAAAGCATATCCAAAAGAGACTCCTGCCCAATAAGGTATAAAATATCCCTTCCCAAAAATTGGTGTTAATCCTGCTCTAAACAGAAAACCACCATCTTTAGGTTGAACTCTGTATCCAAAATAAAGATGTCCGAAAGTTGAATTAAATCTATCATTTGAATTTTGATAGTATGGATCATTAAAAGTATTCTTTTCTTTAAGAGATACAAATGTTGCGCCTGCACCAAGTTCAAAAAAATGTTTATTATCTTTTCCTAGCAAATAATTTAACCCCACAGGTACAAATAATGCTGTTGTTTTGTAGGAGCCGTTATTGATAGAAAATCCTCCAATACCTATCCTAAAACCGAGTCCATCATTCTTTTTCATTATACGCATATCATAATTTATAGAAGCAATACCTGCTCCTCCTAACTCTACATACGCAGCTTTAGTAGCTTTTTGAGCAAATAAAGAAGGAATTGTTACTATAAAAATCAATAATAAAATAAATGTCTTTATCATGTTAGTATCATTTGGTTTAAAATAAATATGAAGTAAATATATGTAATCAAAAGTTTTTTTTCATTGACATAAGTCAAGAAAAAATTTCATTGCAAGCTGTTTAGTATTATTAATCTGTTTTAGCTGCTTTGTTAATGTAATTTCTAAACAATATTTACTTCCCTTTCTAGTGATACATTAAACATCAACTTTACTGCATTAATTATTTTTTCACTTACATCTAAAATTTCTTCACCGGTAGCATTTCCATAATTTACCAATACTAATGCCTGTTTATCGTGGCAGCCTGCATCATTTAATCTATAACCTTTAAAACCTGCTTTTTCTATTAACCAGCCTGCGGCAAGTTTTGTTTCATTCATGCCTGCCGTATAGCCAACAATTGCAGAAAATTCTTTTTTTAAATTTTCAAAATCTATGTTATTAATAGTAGGATTTTTAAAAAAACTACCCGCATTGCCAATAACTTTTGGGTCAGGCAATTTGCTTTGCCGTATCCTTATAACCGCATCTGAAATGGATTTTATGCTGGGCGTTTGTACACCCATTTTTTGTAATTCAGTTTCTATGGCACCATAGCTTGTATTAAAAATTGGAAATTTATTTAATCTGAAAGTAACAGAAGTAATTACAAATTCTCCCTTCACTTTATTTTTAAAAATACTTTCTCTGTAACCGAATTCACAATCTTTATTTGTAAAGAAAATTATTTTTTTATCATTTATGTGATAAGCTTCCAGCTCATAAAAAATATCTTTTAATTCCACACCATATGCGCCAATATTTTGCATGGGCGATGCACCTATACTGCCGGGAATTAGAGAAAGGTTTTCTGTTCCTGCAAAATTATTTTCAATACAATACAAAACAAATGGATGCCATCCCACGCCTGCACCCGATTTTATATAAATATATTTTTCATCTTCTTTTATAATTTTGATACCATCTATTTCATTTTTTAAAACGAGGCCGTTAAAATTTTTTGTAAATAAAATATTGCTCCCGCCACCAAGTATTAATTTGTTTTCGTTTGCCGTTGCTAAAATTTCTGCCAGTTCATTTGTGTTTTTAAAACCGGTAAAATATTTTGCGCTGACGTTTATACCAAAGCTGTTTAAATTTTTTAATGAATAATTTTCCTGAAACTGCATTATGTAAAATATTGAAACATTATTAAAGATGAATTTTTAAGTTGCACAATTGATGCTCAATAAAGGTATAACGTACAATTCCCGACTAAATGTAAGGTCGGGATGCCTATGTTACACATAATCGTCAAGTGACACAACGACGATGCCCATAGCTGCTTCTTAGTTTGGACAATAACCCTTTCAATTTTACAGCGGATCCACGTCTGTGACAACAACAACACTTCTGTAATTTTTTTCGCCCTGCAATAAATTTATATGGTTGCGAATTACTTTTCTGTACGTTAAACTCATGCCGGCTTCTTTGGGAAGTTTAATCATTAATTCCATGAGGTACATGTTGCGAAGCCGACCTACCACCGGAGCTGCGGGGCCGGTTAAAAATTCTTTTAAATCCTGCGAAAGTAAATTTGCCAGTTTACTTGCAGCCGCTTCAACAGTTTCTTTGTCTCGGTGTTTTAAAGTCAGCATTACCATTCTGCTAAACGGCGGATAAAAAAATTCTTTCCTTTTTTCAATTTCAAAAAGATAAAACTTTTCATAATCGTGTTGCTGCACTAACAAAAGAATTGGATGTTTTACATTCATAGCCTGTATCAATACCTTGCCTTGCTCATGCTTTCTGCCCGCTCTGCCACTTACCTGTTCCATTAATTGAAAAGCTCTCTCGTTGGCCCTAAAATCTGCAAAACTTAGCAGGCCATCAGCATCCAATACACCCACAAGACTAACTTTTTCAAAATCTAAACCCTTAACAACCATTTGTGTTCCTACCAAAATATCCAGTCGCTGCTGTTCAAAAAGATGAATTAAATTATCGTGAGCTGTTTTCCCCCGTACACTGTCCACATCCATTCTTGCAATTTTAAAATTTGCAAAATCATTTTCGAGTTGTTCTTCAATTTTTTCAGTTCCAAAATTTTTCTCCAGCCAATTATTGCTTCCGCAAGCCGGGCAGGTAATAAGTTTGGGGTAAGTGCTGCCGCAATAATGGCAATGTAATTTATTGCTGTATTTGTGTAATGTGAGTGATACATCGCAGTGGATGCATTGTGGTAAATAGCCGCAGGTACCACAAATTAAATAAGGATTATAGCCCCGCCGGTTTTGAAAAAGTATAACCTGCCTGTCAGCTTCTACCGCTTTTTGTATGGCTTCTTTTAACTGAGGACTGATCATTACTTTACCCCTCTGCACAACTTGTGTCGTGTTTATAATTTCTATCTCCGGTAATTTTATGCCGCCAAATCGCTCAGCCAATCCCACCAAACCATATTTATGTTGTTTGGCGTTGTAATACGTTTCCAGCGATGGGGTTGCGCTGCCTAATAATATTTTTGCTTTAAAAAGGGAACCGTAAAATATAGCAGCATCTCTTGCATTGTAGCGTGGTGCAGGGTCTTGCTGTTTGTAAGATGGATCATGCTCTTCGTCTACTATTACCAGTCCCAATTCTTTATACGGCAGAAATAAGGAACTCCTTGCACCAAGTACAATTTTTATTTCGCCGGTTCTTATTTTATTCCAAAGCTCTATTCGCTCCTGGTTATTAAATTTAGAATGATAAATAGTAATGTTGCCGCCAAAATGTTTTTGCAGCCGCCTTATAATTTGTGCCGTTAAAGCAATTTCCGGTAAAAGATACAATACCTGTTTGCCCTGCATAAAATATTCCTCTATCAGCTTTATGTAAATCTGCGTTTTGCCGCTGCTAGTAACGCCATGCAACAGACAAACGTTTTTCTCTGTAAAAACATTTCTTACTTCTTGCCATGCAATATTTTGTGCATCACTTAGAGTAAAATCTATTTGTATACTTTTCGGCAAAGCCTTTACTCTGTCTATACTGCGTTTTTCAACCAACAAAATATTTTTATCTGAAAGGGCTTTTAATTGCGCAGCCGTGGCACCGGCTTTTTTAAGCAAAGCGGTTTGTGTTACCTCTCCCTCGGTTTTATTTACATGTATAAATGCCAGCACCAATTCCATTTGTTTTGGTGCGCCTTTCCAATCATTTAACAACGGTGCAAGCGCTTCTTCATTGGAAAATGCAGGGTTAAATATTACATAATTTTCTTTTTTTATTTTGTATTTTTCATTTAAATCTTCTCTTATAAAACATACATTTTTCTCTATCAGTTTTTTTATGGTAGGGTATACATGTGTTGCATCCATAACCTGCTGCACTTCTGTAATGGTTAACTCTTTTTTTAGTAAGAGCGCTTCTCCAATCAAAAACTCTTCATTGCCAAGGGCAGAAAAATCATCTCCATATTCTTCATTAAAAATTAAAACGGTTTCGCTGCTCAGTTTAAAATTTGCAGGCAATGCAGCCGCCATTACTTCGCCTTCTGTACACATGTAATACTCACTCATCCATTGCCACAGTTTTAACTGTTGCGGGTAAATAAGTGCTGTATCATCCAATATATTTAAAATGGGTTTTGTTTTATAGGGAGGTTCTTCAGTTATTAATTTTTTTATAATGCCGGCATACTTTTTATTTTTTCCAAACAAAACTTCTGCACGGCAACCAGGGTGTGCAGCGGCAATCATATTTAGTGGAACGCTGTATGTATATACATTTGGCAGAGCAAGCGGCAAAATAATTTCTGCCCAGTAACCGGAAGTTGGTTCGTTAAAATTTAATTCGTTTTCCACAATCGTTTTTTTATTGCCAACCTGTTATTCGTAATTTTAAATTCATAACCTGTAATTATTTTAGGGTTTTATCCAACTCGCTTTATATCTTACCAAAGCTGTTTCCATTTCATTGTAAACATGTTGTTTTAATATTGACATATTACTGCCCGGTGCTATTTCTTTTAAAAAAACTGCTCGTGATTTACCCGGTGTTAGGCTAAATATGCTGTGGTAATTTAGGCGGTCATAAGCATCTAAAAATAAAACAGGCTGTATGGGTGTTTTTGTTTCCACTGCAATTTTAAATGCACCATTGTAAAATTCTTTTAACGGTTTATGAGTCATGTTAAAAGTTCCTTCCGGCGCCATTACAACCGATATATTTTTAGCTAAAACCTTTTTTAATTGCTGTACACTTCTTACTCTTCCCCCATCACTTTCCCTGTCAACCATCACCGTAGCTTTTTTATAAATGTAACCAAACACAGGCACTTTACTCATCTCTGCTTTGCCAAGAATACGTATGGGGTCTTTTCTAAAAGCCTTTAATATAAAAGGAATATCCATGTAAGAAATATGGTTAAATACAAAAATTACTGCATGGCTGTTTGACTTCGGAGCTTCAAAAATATTCTTATGCTTTATTCCCCATAAAAGCAGCACAACATCTGCCCAAAATCTGCAAATGCGGTAAATCATATTCCCGCCATCAACTTTACCAAAAAACGATGATAATGCAATAAACGGAAACAGTAAAAACATCAATATAATAAATGTAAGCAGCGCATAAATGCTGTAAATGTAACCGACTATTTTTCTCATAATATTTCTTCCGTTACGAATATACAATTTCATTTTTTACAGAAAAGTTTGGGGTTTTCAACTGCATACAATAATTTAACTTTTGCTTGGTCTCTTCGCTGTACCTCAGCTTTGCTGGGGTGCCGCTTCTATCCCGCAGTTTTGTTACATTTTTGCTATAACAAACGATACTGCGGGACTTTCATTCTATGCTTTCAATGAAATAAGTATTTGCGTTTATTGTTACTGTATTATCTATGTAACACCCCATTAATTTTGCGCCAAGTAGCGACTGTGGTGATATTGCCATAACTGATTCTGCACCAATAATCAGTTTGCCTAAAGCAACACTTATATAAAAATTGCCTTTGTTTGTTTTTACATAGCTACCTGGCAAAACTTTTTTCGTAATAATATGAGGATTAATTGTAACTAAAACGGAGCGTTGCTCCAATGCTTCTTGTAATTGTCCCCGGGTATTTGCCTGTTCTATTTGCAACATGGCCAGCGCAGTCTCATGTTTGTCTCCTGCAGTGCTTTTAGTTTCATTGCTGCCACTCTCTTTAAGGTCTGCAAGTGTTTGCTGCAGCATTAAAATTTTACTGTTTATGACATCAATATAATGGCTATGTATTTGTTGTTTAATGTGCATTAATATATAAGTTAAATCACCGTTTATACAATTATTTAATTCTACTTTTAATCTTTAAAATAAACAGTATGTCTACAAAAGAAATATGGATCAATCTTCCCGTAAAAGATGTTGCAAAATCAAAAGAATTTTATAAAGCTATAGGTTTTGTTCACAATACAACTCATGGTGACTCAAATGAGTCAGCATGTTTTTTAATAGGTGAGAAAAATAACGTTTTAATGCTTTTTCAGGAAGATGTTTTTAAAAACTTTACAAAAAACCGGCTTACAGATACAAGTCAGTCATCGGAGGTTCTTTTTTCTTTTGATGCAGAAACAAGGTCAGAAGTAGATGATATGGCAATTAAAGCCGAAACTGCCGGTGGCAAACTTTTTAGCAAACCTGAAGAAATACAGAGATGGATGTATGGTTGTGGCTTTAGTGATCTTGATGGCCATCGCTGGACTATGCTGCATATGGATAATAATAAAAGGTATCAACCCGCAAACAGCAATAAGGAATGCCTTATTGTTCACACAACAATAAATGCAACAGCCAAAAAAGTTTGGGATTATTTTACGCTCCCGGAGCATATTCTTATTTGGAACAATGCTTCTGATGAATGGCATACGCCCAAAGCAGTAAATGACTTAAAAATTGGCGGTAAATTTCATTTGCGAATGGAAGCAAAAGACGGAAGTAGTGGTTTCGATTTTGAGGGGCATTACACACACATTAAAACAGAAGAAGATATTGCTTACACGTTAATGGACAGTAGAAAAGTAAACATACATTTTGAAAAGGTAGAGGAAGGAATTAAAATTACGGAAAGCTTTGAGGCTGAAACTGAGCATTCAACGGAACTACAAAAGCAAGGTTGGCAGGCAATTTTAAACAATTTTAAAAAGTACACTGAAAATAATTAATTCATTGTCATTGTAACAACGGTAAAATTTTTGGTGGAAGAATATTTGCCCATTTTAAATATTCTTTCTCTGATGGATGCAAATTGTCAGGGGCAATAAGTGTTTTATCTGTAGCAGCTCTGCAGCTAGAAGGTATAATAGTATAATTAATTTACATTTACAGGGTTACCTGTTTGTTCATTGCATTAAACCAATCTATTTCTCTTGTAATTTGCTCAGCTTTGCCCTAACGAAAAGGGGCTTTACACTATAATCTGGAATGCTCAACACAAAAACCCTTTCCTTTTTTGCTCCTGCACATTCAATAGCCTTGTTCAAACATTGCAAAAATCTTATTCTCCTCATAGCGGTATTTACTAGTTGAAACTGATCATTTAAACCTATCAGATGAGCTACAAATTCAAATGGGGATGATAAAAGGTTTCCTGAAACTGCTAATTCGTTTAAAAGACTTTGCGTTGACCATCCTGTTCTGGATATAATTTGAGAGGGGTATTTTAGGTTGATGGTGGATGCAGTAAGAATAGATATTGTTTCAAACGGAAATCTTTCTAGCTCAGGTACTGATTCTCCAATCATATAACTATTAATTATGGCAAGGATCCTTTTTTGTGAATTTGGTGCAGGATTGGTCGTTGTGCCAAATGTGGGCAAAGTATCCTTTTTGCAGGATTGTGGAGTTACAAAAAGAAAGCTGACAAGACAAAGAGCAAAATTGAAAAAAACTTGAAACTGAGCATTTGTATTAATAAATCTATTTCAATGAAAAGATTATCGTGTTTAAAATTGTAAATTATTTTAATAAAATTTACTAAATTCTATTGTGCAAGCTACATAAGGAATAAGTTTATGTAATTTTCAATTAAAGTAAACCTAAGTTATTGATATTTAGTGCGTTTATTCGGTAACTCTTCCCTTTTTTTAAAATAGAAGACATAATTCTAACATAATTTAGATTTTTTTATATAAATTTCTTACTTTTGCCATCCTAAATTTGGATTCGATATGTTAGCAATTGTAAAAATAGCTGGTCAACAATTTAAAGTAAAAGCAGGAGACAGCTTTTACGTTCCTCACATTGAGGGTAAAACAGGAGATTCTGTTGAATTTTCTGAAGTATTGTTCACACAGAACGGAGATGATGTTTTAATTGGAGCAGGCGTAAAAGCAATAGTAACTGCAGAAATTATTAGCGACCTGGTTAAAGGCCAAAAGGTAATTGCCTTTAAAATGAAAAGAAGAAAAGGTTTCCGTAAAAAGCACGGTCATCGCACTCAGTATACTCATTTAAAAGTAACTGCAATAGCTTAGTTGTTTGCCCTATTATTTTGTTGAATATTCTTCACAAACCGATCGGCAATAAACAACAAAACTTTAATAAAATAAATAAGAAAAAATGGCACATAAAAAAGGTGAAGGTTCCGTAAAAAACGGTCGTGATTCACAGAGTAAAAGATTAGGCGTAAAAATATTTGGTGGTCAGGCAGCCATTGCGGGCAACATCATTATTCGCCAGCGTGGTACCCAATATCATCCGGGGAAAAACGTTGGTGTTGGAAGAGATTTTACCATTTTTGCTATGACCGATGGTATGGTTGAATTTAGGAAAACTAAAGGTGATAAAACCTTTGTATCTGTAAATGCTGTAGTAGCAACTGCTTAATTTTTTTATTTTTTTTTGGTAGTATCAAAATAGTATTTATTTTTAAGTATTATTTACTAACCATAATTAAATTCAAAAAATGGCAACAGCAAAAAACGCAGCTCCTAAAAAAGCAGCACCAAAGAAAGCAGTACCTGCAAAGAAGGCAGCACCTGTAAAAAAAGCAGCTCCTGCAAAGAAAGCAGCTCCAGCAAAAAAAGCAGCTCCTGCAAAGAAAGCAGCACCGCTTAAAAAAGCAGCTCCTGTAAAGAAAGCGGCTCCAGCTAAAAAAGCAGCACCTGCTAAAAAGGCAGCACCTGCAAAAAAAGCAGCTCCTAAAAAAGCGATGGCCAAAAAGTAAAAAAACCTGCTTTAAAAATCCTACATTTCATGGGTTCCGATTTTCATCGGAACCTTTTTTATGCCCTGTAAGTCAATACTGCGTGAGTTTCACAAGAAAAGTATTGAACAATGAATTTAATTTCTATTAAATTTATTTATTTTATTCAAATTTTTTAAACAACCATTTTTATTTGTTTTACATCAATTTTAATTTTAATTATTTTTAAAAAATAAATAGGATTAGCAGGCAATAAATTTTAAACTTTACATTTAAAAAAAAGTATTTTTTTGTATGAGCAACTCAGATATAGCAAATTCATTTTCTTTACTTGCAAAACTTATGGAGATAAATGGTGAGAACAGTTTCAAAGCAAAATCATATTCTTCAACAGCATTTGCAATCGAAAAATTACCAATTCAATTATCTGAAATTGAAGTAAATGAGATTCAATATTTAAAAGGAATTGGATCCTCTTCTGCAAAAAAAATAGAAGAATTACTTAAAACAGGTACATTAATTCAACTCGAAGAAATAATCTTTTCAACACCTCCCGGTGTTTTAGAGATGATAAAAATTAAAGGACTGGGACCTAAAAAAATTAATAAAATCTGGAAAGAGATGGAGCTTGAAAGTGTTGGTGAGTTATTGTATGCATGCAAAGAAAACAGACTCAAGCTTTACAAAGGATTTGGAGAAAAAACCCAGACAGCAGTTTCGGATTACATAGAATTTTATTTAAAAAACAAAGGCAGTTACCTTTATTCACAAACAATAAATATTGCAGAACAATTCAAACAATTATTCCAAAATATATTCGATAAAAAAAACGTTTTTATTACTGGAGATTTTGCAAGGCAAATAGAGATAATTTCTCTATTGGAATTTGTCATAAATGAAGATGTAAATATTGTAGAAAACACCATTCTTAATATAGAAGAATTCCAATTATTAACTAAAGACCAAAATGAACTTTTGTACAAAACCGAAACGGGAATAAATATTAAAATTTATGCTATTAAGGAGAACGTTATTGAGAAACTAATTGAAACGTCTTCATCTGTTTCTTTTTACGAAGCCTTAAAAAGCAATATTGAAATTGCAAACAGCGAACAACACTATTTTCAAATAAGAGATTTGCCTTATTTACCCGCTTTTGTTAGAGAAGATGCAGCAATTTTGGCTCAAAAGGATTACCTACATGAGCACCTGCATGAAAAAGATATTAAAGGCTTGATACATTGCCACAGCAAGTGGAGCGATGGCAATAATAATATTGAAGAAATGGCAAATGCATGTATTGAAAAAGGTTTGGAATACATGGCCATTAGCGACCACAGCAAAACCGCATTTTATGCACAAGGTTTAAATGAAGTGCAGATTAAAATGCAGCAAATAGAAATTGATGAAATTAATATAAGGTTATCACCTTTTAAAATATTTAAAAGTATAGAAAGTGATATTTTAAATGATGGAAGCCTGGATTACACAAACAGTATATTGAGCACTTTTGATTTGGTAATAGCATCTGTGCACAGTAATTTAAAAATGACGGAAGAGAAAGCAATGAAAAGATTGTTAACTGCAATTGAAAACCCTTACACAACTATATTGGGGCACTTAACAGGTAGATTATTGTTGAGTAGGCCGAGTTATCCTTTAAACTTTAAAAAGATAATTGATGCTTGCGCAGCTAACCATGTGGTTATAGAATTGAATGCAAACCCAAACAGACTTGATATTGACTGGAGGGAAATAAAATATGCATTAGATAAAAACGTACTGATTTCTGTAAATCCTGATGCGCACAGTTTAAAAGGAATTGATGATATTAAGTATGGGGTGTTCTCAGCGCAAAAGGCAATGCTGACAAAAGAAAAAAATCTAAGTAGTTTTTCTTTACAAAATTTTAATGATTTTGTAGATAATAGAAAAAGAATAAAGGGAATTTAAAAATATTTTTTATTTAGCTAAGGGTAAAGTTAAAAAGAAAGAAGTGCCATTTGCGGATGTTTCGTAGTTCAGATCTCCCCCAGCCTGTTCTGCCATTCTTTTACACATGGCCAAACCCAAACCTGTTCCTGAAGATTTTGTGGTAAAATTAGGCATAAATAATTTCGGTTTTATTTCATCACTTATGCCGATGCCGTTGTCGGTAATTTTAATTTGAACATTATTATTGATGAGCGTTTCATTAATAATAATATGCGGTTTTATAGGTTCGTTTACTGCCTGAATTCCGTTTAAAATTAAATTGGTCAATATCCTGTTTACATGGGTTTTATCGGCTTTAATCATAATTGTTTCATCTGTAAAATTCCAGGTAAAATTATGATTCCCGTCATTGCTGTATAATTGCTTTATAGAAAGTAGTGCATCATTAATATTAAAAATTTCGGGTGAAGCTTTTTCTATGGTTGCAAAACGGCTGAATTCCCCGGCTATCCGGCTTAAATGATCAATCTGTTCAACCAGTGTAGCAGAAACTCTGGCACCAAGGTCTTTAATATTTGGTGCACCATTTTCAATAGATTTTTGCAGAAACTGCATACTTAGTTTCATAGGCGTAAGTGGATTTTTTATTTCATGCGCAACCTGTTTTGCCATTTCCTGCCAAGCGCTTTCTCTTTCACTTTTTGCAAGCGCAGCAGCACTTTCATCCAACTTTAAAAGCATTTTATTGTATTCCTTTACCAGTGCACCTATTTCATCATTTCTATTCCAAATCATTCGCTCATTGGTTTTACCAAGATTAATTTTTTTCATTTTATCGCTTATAAAAGAAAATGAATTTGTTATTCTATTGGTGATGATGAGCGCAACTATTCCTGCAATTAAAAAAATAAATGCATTGAGGTTAATAATAGTAATTAAAAAATTAGATATCTCTTCTTTAATTTTGGTCTGGGAAATATAATTAGGAATATTTAAGTATGCAACATCATTACCAGCACTGTCTGTTACAGGAATATAGCCACTAATAAATTCCAGAGTTCCAATCTTTTCTTTTTGAAAATACTGAATTTCTTTACCGTTATTTAAATGATAATAAGCCAAAGGATTCATTTTTGTGCTTACAATTCCTTTTAAATAGGGTAGTGGCAGAGAAGAGATTTGTAAATTGCCTGAAAGGCTGTAAAGATTTATATCAAGCCCATAAATCTTTGCAAGATTGTTGACGAAAATTTCACGGGGAGACGCAGAGTTTAAATAATTGTGATCTAAAATATTTTCCTGTATTTTTTCGTTCGCTAGATTTGCTGTAAGTTCTTCCTCCACATTTTTTATAGTTCTGCTCAGCGTCTCCTTATTATTACTTTCGTATCTGTTTATAAAAAATAAAATGGTTGCAATACCTATTATTAGAAAGGAAAAAATACTAAAAAATATAATGGTTCCATGCACTTGTTGCTTGATGGTTAATTGAAATTTTCTTCTTAAAGTACTTATTTTAAGCTTTGATTTTATAAGCGTTGCTACTAACCATGATAAAGAACTTAAAATTAAAAAAGAACAAAAAAGGTATGAAAACAATGTAATTAATTCTATAAGAATTCTGTTTTCTTTTACAAGAACAACATATTTTTCTGAACCTGCATTGTACCAAAGTTCGTTGTAATCATTTTTTGTATCCATTAAAAAAGATCTTCCCGCAAAATATTTTTCCTGGTAAAGGGATGAAAATGCATAATTATTATGACTGCTTATGAGTTTTCCTTTTTCGTATACGGCAAATGAATAGTCATTTGAATTTTCTATTGAATTATTGATATTTCTGTTAAAAAGTTCAGGCGAGAGATTTTGTGCTGCTGAATTTCGTGCTTTTATTACAACAAATACATAACCTAGTAATGCATTATTAAAATCTCTTACAACTATTCTTGAAACATAATTTATTTCGTCGTAGCTGGAATAATAATACTTTAACCCATTTACTGCTGTTGGTTTTGCCTGGGTTAATAATATACCCGTAATTGAATTATAGGAAACCGGATCCTGATTGTAAAGTGGATTTTCCTGGCTATCATAAACCAAAACTTTGGTTTCATACTTATCAGAATAGCTGCTGAAATTATTATTAATTAAGCTGTCTCTAAGTAGCGAAGCAGTCTTCTCTTTATAAAATAAATTAAATTTCGTAGCAAGCAGTGTAGGATTAAAATCAGTTAAAGTTGTATTTAATAAAATGTTGTTTATAGGATTGGATCTCGCTGCAATCAGCTCAGCATAATGCTGCCTGTTCTTTATTTCTTTTCTGCCGTTTTCAGAAATGATGATCAAAGAAATAGATGCAGAAAAAAAGAAAAGCCAGAAAATTAACCTAGAAATAATTATGCTGCGGGAGAAGATTCCTGAAAGTTCATTTTTAATTAAATAGAAAAACAGCAGTAGCCATAAAAGTCCATAGAGTTCAAAACCTCCGTTTATATTTCCTACTTTAAATGAAAGTAAAAATAAACCCAATACAGTAATTAGTAAAAAAAATGGAATAGTAAAAGAGGGAAATAAAGTTTGTAAAAGAAAAAAGACTGTTCTGCAAAAATAATAATAGCTTATGGCAATGCAACAAAGCACAACAAAACCAATTATGCTGTAAATATTGAGTGTAAAAAAGTTAAGTACATCAAAAGAAATTTGTGAATCGGCCACCATTGATTTTATTATTTCAGTAGTAGCATAGGTTATAAATAATATAGCAAATACAGCAATATTTAAAACAATCCATTTTTTAAATCCGCTTGAATCTTTGTCATAAAAAGATTCCTGTTTAATATGATTTTTAATAAAACTGATAATCCAGAAAAAAAATAGGGAATTTATTAACAAATCTCCTAATGACCTAAGAATAAGCCCTGATCCATAAATACTAGGATCAAACAGTTCAAAGCTGCGGAGTTGTAGAATATTAAAAAAATAATAACTTAAGAACCTTAATACCAAAAGAGATCCAGATAAAAATGTAACAGCATAGATAAAGCCCCGTTTTGCATAAAGTTGAAGGGATGTAAAATGTAAGAAAAGTAGAAGAGGAATTAGTGAGCATATTCTTAGCCATATTGTAATTCTGGAATTTAATTTTTCACCAGGATTAATATTCTTTAAAGAAAACAAAAATGTTCCTTTACGGTTAAGTACTTCATTTTGATTTTTTTGAAAATTAATTTCGAAATTTGATCCCATCAAAGGATCTGTAATAAAATTATTTTCCAAGTAGTTACTTGCCATGCTGTATTGCCATTTTATTGGGGTCAAGCTTATAATAATATTATTACCAATATTATTTTTCTGAATAAAAAAATATCCATTTACCAATTTTTTAAAAAAGCAATTTTCTTTATTGCTTTCGACAGAACTATCGGGAATAATATTTTGTGTACTCCAAAATATTAATTGGTTGAAGCCTTTTACATTTTTATAAACGAAAATGTATTGTCTGTATTTATTTTGTTCATCAAATAAAGAAATATCTTTTTGAGAAGCAATCAGTTTATCTACGGCAACTTTATTTTGAGTAATTTTTTCAAACTCATTTTCTGATTGATTAATTTGAGCTTGCAGCTTTTGAGTATATGTTTTTGTTAAGCTTTTGGCGGAAGGGGCTTTACCAGTAAAGATTGATACAGCAAGCAGCAACAAAGAAATCAGTAAAAGATAAATATTATCTTTTAAAAAACGATTTGGTATACCGGGTATTTGCAATTTTAAGCTTAGCTAAAATGTAAAATTATAAATTTTCTTTTTTCTTAATTTCATTCCATATTGCATCCATTTCTATAAGGCTTAAATCCTGCAATGCTTTATTTTGTGCAGTTGCTACAGCTTCAATAGCCATAAATCTTCTTATAAATTTATTGTTGGTTCGCTCAAGTGCGCTGTCAGCATCTACCTGCAAAAACCTTGCAAAGTTTACCAAAGAAAAAAATACATCACCCATTTCGTCTTCTATCTTATTATGATCACCGGTTTTTACGGCTTCTTTAAGTTCACATAATTCTTCTTCAACCTTTGCATATACCTGCTCAATATTTTCCCATTCAAAACCTACCGTTTTAGATTTTTCCTGCAAACGTATTGCCTTCACCATCGAAGGAAGCGATTTTGGTACACCTTGTAATATAGATTTTTTACCTTCCTTTAATTTCAATTTTTCCCAGTTTTGTTTTACATCATCCTCTGTTGCTACGGTTTTTAATCCTTCCATATTGCCGTCTCCATAAATATGTGGATGACGATATATTAATTTATCGCAAATTCCATTTATGACATCATCTAATATAAATTCGTTTTTTTCATTGCCTATTTTTGCGTAGAAAACAATGTGCAGTAAAATATCGCCAAGTTCTTCTTTTATACCAGTCCAATCTTCTGCATCTATTGCGTCAGCCAATTCGTAAGTTTCTTCAATGGTAAGCTGGCGAAGGGTTTGAATTGTTTGTTTCATATCCCACGGGCATTTTTCCCTGAGTTCATCCATTATTTTTACCAGCCTTAAAAAGGATTCATTCATAATTACATTTTAAATATTGTTAACCCAAACAGCAGCAACATAAAAAATATGGAGAGAAACGTAAGGGCAAAACTGAGGATAAATAATTTTAGAATGGTCTTCGCTCTTCGCTGTTCATAAAAATGCCTGACGGCTTTGTATAAATATAGAGGAAATATAAACCACAGTACGCTTATTACTATATCTAAAAAATACAAATGAGGGAGTTCACTCAATGCCCGCAAAACCAGAATACCAATTATAGCGATATAGACGAAAATGTAAAAGTGAATGGTAAAAATGATGTGAGATACATAATAAAACTTTTGTTGGCGGGCATATAATAATTTTAACAGTAAAGCAAAAAATGGAAGGGAGAGCAGCAAAACCTGTGGAATAAGATGAAGTCCTTTTTCCTTTAAAGCCTCTTTAGCTCCCTTGGGATCGTTATCAAATTTTTCCTGCAGTTCAAATTGTTTTTCCATCAGAATTCTCTGTATAAAACCGCATTCTATTTTTTTTATTTTATTCAACGAATCAAATTCTGCCCTGTTTTTATAGGAGTAAATGCGAAATATTGTAATTGCACCTTTACCATTTTGTAAAAGTTTTTGTATAGAATCTATTCCGTAAATTTTCATGACCATTACAAGTTCAGCAGAATCTTTACCCTGTAATTGTAATTTTTTAAAAAGTTTTACAGAGTCTTTTTGAGTATAGGTTTCAGGCTTTTCACTTTTCTTAATTACGTCTTCACTCTTAACAAAAAAAGAAAAAATTATCAGAAAAAAAATAAAGGAGGTAAACACATAAAATCTTACAGGATTTAGGTACGACATTCGTCTACCTCTTATATATTCGGATGTAAGAAAACCTGGTTTGGTAACAACATATTTTACAGAACTAAAAAATTTGCCATCAAAATGGGTTATATCTTTAAAAAAGTGAACTATTAGATGCAAGATTGATTCTTGCGGATCAACGTTTTCCTGACCACAAAATGAACAATACTTACCATGTACTACAGCATTACAGTTAAGGCAGTTTTTATCTTTTCTTTCCTTTAAATGACTCACAAGTTAATTTTGTTAAAAATAATAAACTTTATCTTGATGTTGTGAACAAACAAAATGAAAGGATTGTATTTTTACTATATTCAAATTATTAGTAAATGAAGAAATTTTTTTTAGCTGGATTTATTTTACTTTTTTTTAATACCCTTCAAGCTCAATATTATTATAAAGATTTAGTTAGTAATGCACAGGTAGTTTCAGATATGAAGGTTTATAAAGACAATAAAATAAAAAAAATTATTTTAAAAAGCTTTGAAGATAATGGCTCGGAAAGCAATGGTTTTTTTTGTGAAAAAAAATTGAATAAAGATTATTCCAAATCAGAATTATATACCCGTGCAGATATTTCTGCGGCGTCCCTGTTTACATCAACATTTGACAAAGATGGAAAACTTTTAAACACTTACGATAGTTCATTGTTAGCGGTAACCCAAATTATTTACACTTATAACTCTGATAATCTAATCAGCAGCATTAACTCAACAGTTCGGTCTTCCGACGAAGATTTTGGAAATGAAATAAAAGAAGACCACTTTTATAAATATGAAAACGGTAAACCTTCAAAAATAACGAGGGTAAAAAATGGCAGAGATACAACAGATATTTTATTAGCATTGGATGATAAAGGAAATGTCGCCATTGAAAAAGATACCAAAAACGGTACAAAGTTTTTTTATTATTATGATGCAAAAAACAGACTTACAGATATTGTACAAGCCAATGAATACAGCCAAAATGCCAAGCCCAATTATATTTTTGAATATAATAATGCAGGATTAATTACACAAATGACTGCTGTAGAGGAAGGTAGTAAGAGCTACTATGTTTGGAAGTACAGTTACGATAATGGGTTAAGAATTAAAGAGCGTTGCTTTACTGACGAGCGCAAATTAATGGGCAGTATTGAGTATGTGTACAAGTAGAGTGGGAAAGAGCAAAGTGAATCTTAGACGACAGACGACATTTCTTATGAAATGCATTTTTATTTCACGATTCTTAATTGCCACTTCCTAATCAGCTTAAATATTTTATAAGCAAAATAATCACACCGTACAACACAGTAGTTACAAATAAACCCTTTCCTGTTTGGTCTCTTCTTGCATTCACATACATAGTAAAAAAGAAAGCATTCATCATAAGCGATACGCTTAGCCCTGCCGTTAATATGCCATGCCCTGGTTGTGTGTAAATAAACTGCAAAACTTCTTTAAGGCTAAGCCTTCCAAATTTGTAATACTTTAGCAGTAACAAACCTACAATTGGAGCAAACAAACCCAAAATACAGCCATAAATAAAATTATCCTTTTTAAACATTTTAAAACAGTTTGCTTTTTTCCAGCAGCGCTTTTAACTTGTAATTTGTAAGATCAAATTGAACGGGCACAACACTTACATAATTATTCTCTAAAGCCCATACATCTGTATCTCTTGATTTGTCAAAGTTTTTGAACTCTCCGGTAAGCCAATAATATTTTTTCTTGTGAGGATCTAATCTTTCAGAAAATTCTTCCTCATATTTTGCATAAGCCTGCTTGCATATTTTAATTCCTTTTATATTATTGCCAGCAGGTATATTGACATTTAAAAGTAAATGCTTGTCAATTTTCTTTTTCATAACGCCCTGCACAATTTTGGCAACAATTTGTTTAGCTGCTGATAAATCTGCCTCGTAACTGTAATCCATCATTGAAAAACCAATACTTGGAATACCTTCAATACTTGCTTCCATAGCTGCAGACATGGTACCGCTGTAAATTACATTTATTGAATGATTGGCACCGTGGTTAATACCGCTTAAACAGATATCGGGCTTGCGGTGAAGTATTTTGTCCACAGCCAGTTTTACACAATCAACAGGTGTACCGCTTGTGGTCCAGCTTTCAATACCATCAAACATATCGAGTTTGCGCATGCGCAATGGAAAACCAATGGTTATTGCATGACCCATTCCGCTCTGGGGCTTATCCGGCGCAACAACTACAACACGCCCAAAATCTTTGACAGCATCTACCAATGCCCGAATACCCGGCGATGTGATATCATCATCATTTGTTATGAGAATAATGGGCTTCTCTTTTACTTTTTTTTCTGTCGTTTTTTTAGCTATAGCTTTCTTAACCATTAGTTATTTTTCTGTTTTTTCTTGCTTCAATAAAACTGCCGATAAATGCTATCAGCGCTACTGCATTGCTTATGACACAAGCAAGAAAAACATATTTTTTATCAACCCAGTTTTGCACTTTTACAAAACGCATAATGCACATTACAAGCAACAAAAGTGTGAGCACTACCACAACATGAGAAATTATTTTATTATGGTTTGCCACCCCTTTCTGCATGGCTAAAAATATAATCCCAAAGGCTGCAGGTATAAGTGCAGTAAGAGAATGTGTACCATCTGAAGCCGCTATACCAAAGTATCCGTAAAGGCCTGCTGCTATTAATACAATTGCATTTAAAATATTTGCTGTTGCTGCTTTCATTTTTATTTATTTTGATTGCAAATATAAATCTAAATAGTAAATAAGTCCAGTTGAAAAAATGCTGTGGATTTGTTTGGCAACAGGAGTTGGCAATTCCTAAAATTATTTTGTTGAACTTCTGTTTTTAAACTACTTTCAGTTTTAAAGTTAAATGACATGAAAGAACAAAATCTAGCAAACCATTCCCAGATTGTGCCTGCATTTCATTTTGGTATTTTGATACCTGTTCTCGTTTTAATTGGATTTTCTGCATTAAGTTTATATAGGCATTACAGTGCAGGATTGGGTTTAATGTTACCTTCAATCGCTTTACTTGGTAGTGTGATGCTTTTTTTAGTTGCATTTTTTGCAAGAGGCTTTGCCCTGAAAGCACAGGACAGAGCAATACGAGCAGAAGAAAATCTTCGTTATTTCGCCATTGCAGGAAAATTGCTTGACAGTAAATTAAGTCTGGGGCAAGTTATTGCTTTGCGTTTTGCTCCCAATAATGAGTTTGTTGATCTTGCACATTTAGCTGTTGAAAAAAACTTATCTCCAAAAGAAATTAAGCAGGCAATAAAAAATTGGAAAGGCGATTACTACAGAGTATAACTTTTTAGATTTGTAAATATTTTATGGGGCTACCAACTAATTAAATTTTGTCATAAGTTGTTCGGGCTGTCTGTAGTAGCCTGCCTGCCGGCAAAGGTAGGTGCCGCAATATTGTCTCAGAAAAAGTATAAAGAATTATTTGCGGCAGCTACTACTGCCCATCCCGGAGCCTTTCAGCATTTTTTCTATTTTCAACAAACATTTTCTGAAACTAAAAATATCCCTTTAATTTTTCTTCCAATTCTGTCGGCATCTTAGCACGTTTCATTGTAACGGCTTCCATAAAATAAAGAATAACATTTCCTGCATTTAACAGTTTATCGTCCTCATTAAAAATTTCAAAAAAGAAATTTATTGCATGACCCGTTGGTAATTCCCTAAGTGTGGTTTTTACAGTAATGAGGTCATCGTACTTGGCAGGTCGTAAAAATTTGCTGTTCATTTCCACCACCGGCATAATTATTCCCATGGCTTCAATATCTTTATAGGTATAGCCAAGCTGCCTTATAGCTTCAGTTCTGCCTATCTCATAAAACTGCGCATAGTTGCCATAATACACTACACCCATTTGATCTGTAAGTGCATAATGCATGCGTATCTGTGTTTCAGTAATAAACAATTTTATAAGTTTTAAATATTCTATTAATTATTTTCCAGAATAAATTTTCGCAGCATATTTAAAGCATTTAATGCAGTAAGCCGTATGTTTCTTTCTCTGTCAAACCTAAAAGTAAATTTATCTGTAACAAGTTTTTCAATACTGCCTACACAAATCCATACGGTTCCAATTGGTTTATCATTTGTTCCGCCATCTGGGCCCATTATACCTGATACTGCAATAGTATAATCTGTAACAATATTTTTTAAAGCGCCCGCAGCCATTTCTTTTACTACTTCTTCACTTACAGCACCAAAAGTATCAAGTGTTTGTTTTTTTACTTTTAGTAAATTTTCTTTTACTTCATTAGAATAACTCACAATACTGCCATTATAAAAAGCTGATGAACCCGCTATTGCTGTGAGTAAATGTGCAATATAACCACCGGTGCAGCTTTCGGCAGTACTCATTGTCTTACCTTTTTGTATTAATAGTTTACCTACATTTTTCTCCATTGTCTCATCTACATCTGTCACTAAATATTCGGCCGTCAGCTTTTTTAGTTGAGCGAATTGTTCATCAACACTTTCTTCAACTTCAATTGTATTTTTTCCTGTTGCCGTAAGTCTTAGCCGCACCATTCCATAACTTGGCAAGTAAGCAAGTTTAATATTTTTTGGTAAATTATTTTCAAAATCAATAATCATATCGGCTAACATACTTTCACCAACTCCCGCTGTTAACAATGTACGGTGAACAATATGAGTGGATGTAAATTTTTGTTTTAAATATGGTATAACATCGTCTGTCATCATTGCCATCATTTCAAACGGTACACCCGGCATGCTTATAAATATTTTTTCTCGTTCACCTACCTTCTCACTAAACAACATACCGGGTGCTGTACCCTTTTTGTTTTGAATGACTATGCAAACATCAGGTACTTCTGCCTGTTTTCTGTTGCGTTCGGTAAAAGGTCTTTTAAAAATATTTTCAAAAAGATGCCGTACGTTGGCATATGTAGCTTCATCAATAACCATCTTCCCTCCAAAATATTCGCAAAGCAATGGTTTGGTAATATCATCTGCTGTAGGCCCAAGGCCCCCGGTAATTAAAATAATATCTGCATATTTCTTTTCTTCATCTAAAGCAGTTCTTATGGCATTATAATCATCGCCAACAGCCACGCGGCGTTTTACAAAGAAACCTGCAAGGTTCATTTGCTGGGCTATAAATGCGCTGTTGGTATCAATTACCTGTCCTATTAAAAGCTCATCGCCAATGGTGATGATGGATGCATTTACCATTAAAAAAATTTATACAAACTTATGCATGTTTGTGTAAATAACCGATTGGGCAAAACATAAAAAAACCAGAGAAATTATCTCTGGTTTTTTTAAAATATTAATTTTATTATTAAGAAGGAATCAATACGTGATCAATTACATGAATTATACCATTGCTTTGATAAACATTTGCTGTGGTTACAACTGCTGTTCCACCATTCTCATCTTTTATTAAAATGGCATCTCCTTGTCTTGATAGCATTAACTTATGGCCTGAAAGTGTAGTTAAAATACCGGTACCATTTCCGTCTTTAATCATTTTTGCAAGGTCTGCAGCATTCATTCTACCTGCTACTACATGCGAAGTAAGAATTTTTGTAAGTGTTATTTTATTATATGGTTTTACCAAAAGATCTACAGAACCTGCAGGCAATAAATCGAATGCTGCATTGGTTGGAGCAAATACAGTAAAAGGACCTGCACCCTGTAAAGTTTCAACAAGACCGGCTGCTTTTACAGCAGCGACAAGTGTTGTATGTTCGCTTGAGTTCATTGCGTTTTCAACAATATTTTTTGTTGAAAGCATTTGTGCACCACCAACCATAACTGGTTTAGATGAATCTCCCATCATGTTTGATGATGAACAGTTGGTAAATGTTATTGCACTCATTAATAGAACTGCAACTGAAATTGATTTCATAAGATGTAATTTAATAGTTACTAAAAATACTTTATTGTATTTCTATTTGCAATATTACAAAAAAGATGCCCCTCATTGAAGGATATTGGTGAAATTATTAAAATGTTTATTATTATAGCTGATGAGAAAATATGGGGCAATTAATACCCGCACTTCCCACCTTTCAAATGTTTGATAATGTTTTAATTGCTGAAGGGCTGCGGGATTGAAGTGGATATGCCTGGCCGAGTTCGTCATTCAGGCGGGCTTTTTATATAGCTTGAGCGAATAAAACGATAGCAACGCAAAGCCCGAACAAAAGTTGAAAAAGAATCTAACTCTTGAAAGCCCCAAATTATCTTGTACTAAAATTCACCACTAACCATTCACTACCTCACTCTCTTTAAATCAAGATCCTGGAAATCGAAACTAAAATCAGTTAATGGCGAAATTGTTTCCATGGTAAAACCGCTGGCTTTGCCGTTTCTATCCATATTAAACAAAACGTAAGCATCTGCATCAAAACTTCTGTCGGTCCATTTTACGATAAATGTATTGCCTTTGTATGGCGTTACATAACCATTGAGCCTTGGCGATTTTACAGAGGCGAACCAAAGCCCGCCATTTTTAGGAGTGATGTTTACATTGCCAAACCATTTATCGTTGTAAGTGCCGGTGAATAATGAATCAATAATTTTTGCTGCAGCAATTTTTTGTTGTGCTGCACCATCTGCCGCAATTTGATCAGTAATTTTTTTTGCAGCGGCATTGCCATTGGTTGTTCGATCACTATAAGTTTTTACCCAACCTCGGTTTGGATAACCAAGGTAGCTGTCTTTAATAGTATTTGTGATGGCGCTGAAAGCCGCACCGGATTGTTGATTTGTAAGAACGATGATACCAAGTTTAAGCTCGGGCAGTAAAGTGATTTGTGTAACTGTACCTGCAAGCCCGCCCGTGTGTGTAACCTGTTTGTAGCCTTTAACATCGCTTAAAAACCAACCCAATCCATAGGAAGAAAAGTGGGTGTTGTAAGGACCGTCTTGTGGTTGTTGAATGATAGTTTGAGGGCTCCACATTTCGTCGTGAACGGCTTTGCTGAAAAGTTGTTTGCCGTCACCATATTTGCCGTCATTCATTTGTAAAATAATCCACTTTGTAAGATCTGTAAGATTGCTGACAATGCCACCGGCAGCGTTAGCAACGGGGTTCCAATCATGCGGAATCATAATTACTTTTCCATCAGCAGGAGCGTGGGCATCAATAATATTAGGATTGTTTGTTACCCTGTTGTAAGATGTTTTGGTTGTGGTAAAACCTATTGGTTTCATTATGCGCTGTTCTACAAATTCCTCCCAACTCATGCCGCTTATTTTTGCAATTACTTCTCCTGCTACAATGTATAAATTATTGTCGTAATCATATTTTGTGCGAAATTCAGATACCGGTTTTAGGAAACGCAAATTATGTATCATTTCCGCTCTGGTAAAATTGCCACCATCAGGAAAGAACATTAAATCACCACTGCCAAGCCCAAGGCCACTACGGTGTGTAAGTAAATCTCTCACCGTAAATGCATCTGTAACATACGGATCGTACATTTTAAATTCGGGGATATAATCTCTTACTTTATCATCCCATTTTAGTTTGCCTTCATCTACCAACATTCCCAAAGCCGCACTTGTAAATGCTTTGCTGTTAGATGCAATGCCGAACAACGTATTTTCATCAACGGGCAAATTATTTGCAAGGCTTCTAACGCCATAACCTTTTGCATGAATTACTTTACCGTCTTTAACAATGGCTACAGCAATGCCGGGAACATCAAAAGTTTTAAGGGTAAGGTTTACAAGAGAATCTATTGATTTTTCTGGTAATTGGGCCTGGGCTGAAATGATTATTGAGCAAATTAAAAACAGCAGTATACATTTTATCATAGTTGGTAAATTGAAGAATAAAAGTAATTGAAAAAAGTTTTTAAAATAATGGTTTTAGTTTGTGCGTTGACAATTTGATAATTGGCAATGTTTTATTTAATTGCGAGGTAGTAAATTGCTCACAAATTTGTTGGATTAACACAGATTTTTTTATCTTTTCAAAGCGCCTGTTCCTAATTTCTTTTTTAAAAACCGAAGGCATTAAATACTTTTTGTAAATACTTGTGGTAGTTTTTATAAGGTTTTGTACGAATGTGATTTGTTGTTTTAAAAATAAAAAAAATAAATTTTGACAAACTAAATATATTAGTATATTTGTGCTAATCAAATTAGTCAACATGTCACAGGCAGGATTAAATTTAAAATACCTCCGAAAATTACGGGGTTGGACTCAAGAAGAATTTGCAAACAAACTCGGTATTAAACGATCGTTGATTGGCGCTTACGAAGAAGAACGTGCAGATCCCCGATTAGATGTCCTGGAAATGATTGCAGATATTTATAAACTGAGTCTCGATGAGCTTTTCTTAAAAGATCTCAGTAATGAAAGTGGCAGTTATTTAATGAAACGCCGCAAACAGAAAATGATGACTGAAGAACGTAATGTCATTCATTTTGTTCCTGTAAAAGCTGCCGCAGGTTATCTTGCAGGTTATGCTGATGCAGAATTTATAGACGAACTGAACACGTTCACCTTGCCGATGCTTGCCGGCGGAAACTACCGTGCATTTGAAATTATTGGTGACAGTATGTTGCCTACCCCAAGCGGAAGTATTATTGTAGGCGAAAAAACGGACAATATTGAAGATGCAAAAAACAATGCTGCATATATAGTTGTAAGTCGCAATGAGGGCATCGTTTATAAAAGGCTGGTTCGCAATGCAAAAAATAAAACAAAAATTACTTTGGTAAGCGACAATCCATCATACCAGCCTTACCAGGTAAATGCAGAAGATATTGTAGAATTATGGTCTGCCCAGGTTGTTATAGGAAAAGTAGCGGCTCAGCAAAGATGGGATGTAAATTCTTTGGCAAACCTTGTAAACAATTTGCAGGATCAAGTAAGTACGCTAAAGAAGAAAATGAACTAGATAGGAATAGACAGTAAACACAAGATCTTAGTCGCAAGACAATGGATGAAAGACGAAAGATTTGGATGAGATTTCAAGAGCAGGGACTACATTTTTATTTTAACTTTATTAGATACATCAATTAAACAAATACATCACTTAAAAAACAGTTATGGTAAAATTACAAATCGTAGGTAATCTTGGAAAAGATTGCATCGTAAAAGAGGTAAATGGCAAAAACGTAATTAATTTCAGCGTAGCTCATACAGAGCGTTTTAAAGATGCCCAGGGCAACCAAAAAGAAAAAACAACCTGGGTTGAATGCGCTTACTGGACAGACAAAACAGCTATTTCTCCTTATCTTTTAAAAGGACAAATGGTTTATGCAGAAGGTGCGCCGGAAGCAGAAGGTTATACAAATAAAGATGGAAATGTTGCAGCTACTTTACGTATGAGGGTTCAAAATATTCAATTATTGGGAGGCAAAAATGAAAATCCCGGAGGACAACCACAAGTTGGATATGCTAATTCCAACGCAGGTAATGTTTCAAATTCTGGTCACATGGCTCAAGTAACTGCCCGCACACCAATGGCTGCAGCCGACATGCCATTGGACGATGACTTACCATTTTAAAAAATTTTAATTTTTTATACTGAGCTTCCTTATTTAAGGGAGCTTTTTTTGTGCAGCATATTTTAATACATTTCATTTTTTTATTTTACAGATATTGTAATCACTTTTAAATAGCTTTAAGTCTTACAATTTATTTATGAAAATCTATCGGCTTTTTACATTGGTTGCACTGCTTATTTCATCATTTTCTTTTGCACAAACAAATTATTCAAAACTTGTAAATCCTTTTATAGGAACAGGCGGTCACGGTCATACTTATCCAGGGGCAACTGCACCGCATGGTATGGTACAGTTAAGTCCTGATACAAGGTTAGAAGGTTGGGATGGTTGTGGCGGTTATCATCATGACGATAATTATATCTATGGTTTTACTCACACACACCTAAGCGGCACCGGTATACCCGATTACTGCGATATTTTGGTAATGCCAATGGCCGGCACACCATCATCAGATAATAAAATATACGGTTCTACATTTTCTCATAAAAATGAAAATGCATCTGCAGGTTATTACAGTGTATTGTTAGATAATGGAAATATAAAAACGGAATTTACAACAACAGAAAGAGTTGGCTTTCACCATTACACATTTTCTAATGAAAATGATAATACCATTATTTTAGATTTAAAACATAGAGATGAAGTCTTGGAATCATCCTTAAAATTAGAAGACAGTGTTACAGTAAGTGGTATGCGGAGAAGCAAAAGCTGGGCGCAAAACCAATACGTCTTTTTTGTAATGAAGTTTTCAAAATCAATTAAAAATTATGGGATTTGGAACAATGAAATGTCCACCAATAAAATTATAGGGGATACACTTTCATCCAAAAATATAAAAGCATTTTTTCAGTTTGATTTAGCAGCAAATAAAAATATTTATGTAAAAGTTGCACTATCTCCTGTGAGTGTAGAAGGTGCTAAAAAGAATCTTGCAGCAGAATTACCAGGCTGGGACTTTGAAAATACAAAGCTTGCAGCCGAAAAAAATTGGAATAAAGAGCTTGGTAAAATAGATGTAAAGGGTGATGAAGAGAAAAAGAAAATATTTTATACGGCTCTTTATCATACTGCGGTAGTGCCTTGTATAAACATGGATGTTGATGAGACATACAGAGGTCGGGATAACAATATTCACAAAGCAGACGGATACACTTACTATTCGGTTTTTAGTTTATGGGATACTTACCGTGGGGCACATCCACTTTACACCATTATTGATAAAGCAAGAACGCTCGATTATATTGAAACATTTTTGACACAATATAAGGAAGGTGGCAGGTTGCCTGTATGGGAATTGGCAAGTAATGAAACCGAGTGTATGATAGGCTACCACAGTATTCCGGTAATTGTTGATGCTTACATGAAAGGTATTACAAATTTTGATACCAAGCTTGCATTAGAAGCAATGCTCCATAGTGCTCACATGAATCATTTTGGTTTAGCGGCTTACAAAACAAAGGGTTTGATTGAAAGTGAGGATGAGCAGGAAAGTGTAAGCCGCACTTTGGAATATGCATACGACGACTGGTGCATTGCCATATTTGCTAAAGCAATAGGAAATCAAAATGTGTATAATGAATTTTTACAGCGGGCACAGTATTATAAAAATGTGCTCGAGCCAAAAACCGGATTTATGCGACCACGTAAAAACGGTGATTGGTTAAGTCCTTTTGACCCCAAGGAAGTAAACAACAATTATACAGAAGCCAATGCCTGGCAGTACAGTTTCTACATGCCGCAGGATATTTCTGGGTATTTACAAATGACAGGTGGCAAAGATGCCTTAGAAAAAAAGTTGGATGCATTGTTTAGCACCACCACAAAAACAACCGGGAGAGAGCAAAGTGACATTACCGGATTGATAGGACAATATGCACATGGCAATGAACCAAGTCACCATATTGCTTACCTCTACAATTATACAAATTCGCCCTGGAAAGCACAGAAAATAATTAATAAAATTCAGACAGAATTTTATAAAAATACTCCTGACGGTCTTATAGGTAACGAAGATTGCGGACAAATGAGTGCATGGTTTGTGTTAAGTGCAATGGGTTTTTATCAAATAACTCCCGGGACTAATCTTTATAATATTGGTACACCATTATTTGAAAAATCAACTATTAAATTAGAGAATGGAAAAACGTTTACCATAAATGCTAAAAACACAGGAGGCAAACGTTTTTATGTAAACGATCAGTTATTTTCTGATTCTAAAATAAATAACGGAGAAAAATTAATTTTAAATTCTTTTCAGTTAGATAATGGGGTAGATATTAATTTTAAAATGGATGAAAAGCCCTTGATACAAAAGAATGTTCAGTTTGATCATTTGACCGGCATTCAGGAAAATGGGTTTGTAATAAATCCTATAATACAGGGAGGAGCAACTAGCTTCCAAAAAAGTAAAACAGTTCCGATATTGACATCACAAAAAAATGTGACCATTTATTTTACAAATGATGGCAGTGAACCAACTAGTAAAAGCTTTAAATATACACAACCTCTGATCATAAATGAATCTCAAACAATAAAAGCAATAGCATTTAATAAAAATGGTAAAAAGAGTTTTGTATCAACGGCCATTTATAAAAAAATGGCGCATGACTGGACTGTAAAATTAAACAGCAGCTACGAACAAATGTATGATGGTGGCGGCGCTTTGGGTTTAATAGATGGCATAAGAGGAGATACAAACTGGCGCAAAGGAAACTGGCAGGGTTATCAAAAAAATGATTTAGATGTGGTTATTGATCTTAAAATACCAACAACGATTTCTACCGTAACAGCAGATTTTTTACAGGATACCCGTGCATGGATAGTTGCTCCAAAACAAATGATAGTGCAAGTTTCAGAGGATGGGGTCAATTACAAAACTGTATCTGATATTAATAATTTTTTACCTGTGGAAGATCTTTCACCGCAGGTAAAAAATGTAAAGGCAACTTTTGCTTCCACTAAAGCAAGGTTTGTACGTATTAAAGCATTGCAATATGGTAAGTTACCTTCCTGGCATGAAAGCCCTGGCGGCGATACACATTTGTTTGTAGATGAAATAGAAATTAAATAACACAGATATTTTTATTGTCTAAATTGATTTTAATATTTTATTCCGTCAACTTTTTTTAAAAATGAACAGCAAAATAAATAATGAAATATAAAAGGGTAAAAGTATAATGGAAACAAATACCCTAATTTTATAGCAATAATTTTTTTTAAAACCAACTTTACATAGATGAGATTAATATTTACAATCCTGTTTTTTTTTCTTGCATTTAATCTTTTTGCCCAGTCTAATATTCCACCGGGGTTAAATTTAATTAAAACAGAAGATCTTAAAAAGGACTTATATGAATTTGCTGATGCAAAATTTAAAGGTCGTTCGGCCGGTACACTAGATGAATTAAAAGGTGCTGCATGGCTTGCTGAAAAATACCGGGCAATAGGTATTAAACCTGCAGGCGATGATGGAACATATTTTCAGTATTTTACTTTATGGCGCAATTATGTATCTCCGCAATCTACTTTTGCAATTAATAATAATCCACTAAAACTCTGGAAAGATGTTGCTGTTTCGCAAATGGCAAATATTAATTTAAATGCACCTGTAATTTATTTGGGTAGTGTATTAGATATAGAAAGTTCATCTGTAGATTTAAAAGGAAAAGTAGTTGCCCTCGAAGCCAATAAAAGGGATATCAACTTAAATGTTTCATTACCTACATGGCGATACCACAGAGCAATTTTTACAAAATACGGTTTACCATTACAGCAAAAAGGAGCAGTAGGTATTATTTTTATTGCCGACGAAACTGCAGATCAGGCTTGGGATGACGCCAATGAAAATTTTAAGAGAGGTACATATGACATTGAGGGTGGCGTAAACGAAAATCTTTCAACATTTGTTCCTGTTCTTTGGTTACATGCTGATATGAAAAATACTTTGCAGCAAAACAATGCGGTATTAAAGACAAATATTATTATATCAAAATATGCTTACCCATCGGTTAATGTTGTTGGTAAAATTGATGGTACTGATGCAAAATTAAGATCTGAATATTTATTATACAGTGGTCATACAGATGCACATGGTATTAGAAATGAAATTAAAAATGATTCTATTTTTTACGGTGCAGATGATAACGGAAGTGTAAATGTTGCCATGCTCGCAAATGCAAGGGCGTTTATAAAATTTCCTGCAAAGCGTTCAATTTTATTTGTTATTCATGGTGCAGAAGAGAGAGGTTTGTTAGGGTCTAAATATTATTCACAACATCCAACTGTACCAATAAAATCTATTGTTACGGTTTTAAACGGTGATATGATTGGTAGAAACAATATTGACAGTGCAACAATTTTAGGAAGCATTCCTCCGCATAGAAATTCTATAGAGCTTGTAAATATGGCATTTGCAGCCAACAAGGAAGGTCCTAAATTTATACTTGATTCATCGTGGGATAAAGTTACCCATGTAGAAGGCTGGTATTTTAGAAGTGATCATTTGCCATACGCCAGGTTAGGAATTCCGGCACTTATGTACACAACTCTTTTGCATCCTGATTACCACACGCCTCAGGATAATGCTCAAAATATTAATTATGCCAAATTAAAAAAAATGGCAGACTGGATGTACAGAACGGGATACAAAGTTGCTAATGCGGCAACAAGACCGGCAACAGATAAAAATTTTAAATTGGAAAGATGATAAGCTAATTTAAAAACACTTTTTAAATTAAAAAAATCCCCTTTGAAATTTTCAAAGGGGATTTTACTGATAAATAAAATTTATATCGTTGAAACATCAATAACAAATCTGTAGCGAACATCACCCTTCAGCATTCTTGCATAAGATTCTGTGATGTCTTTTATATCGATCATTTCAATATCTGAAACAATGTTGTGTTCTGCGCAATAGTCAAGCATTTCCTGTGTTTCTGCAATACCACCAATACCTGAGCCTGCAACACTTTTTCTGCCGCCAATAAGTGCAAAAGCAGAAATTTTATGAGGATTTGAAGGTGCGCCAACACAAATATGTACACCATTAGTTTTAAGCATTCCAAGATACATATTCATATCATGTTCAGCTGATACAGTATCTAAAATAAAATCGAATGAATTTTTCACGGATGCAACCTGTTCTTTATCTTTTGTTACAATAAAATGATGAGCACCCAAAGCTTTTGCTGCTTCTTCTTTTGAAGCCGAAGTACTCAATACTGTCACATCAGCGCCAAATGATACACCAAATTTCACGGCCATATGCCCTAACCCACCTAAACCAAGGACGGCAAGTTTATGACCTTTGCCCACTTTCCAATGTCGCAGAGGTGAATAAGTTGTAATGCCTGCGCACAATAACGGCGCTACAGCCGGCAATGAAAGTTTATCCGAAATATGCAATACAAAATCTTCGTTCACAATAATATTATCTGAATATCCCCCGTAGGTTGGAACACCATCTTTACCCATTGCATTGTAAGTCCCTACGTTTCCGTTTTCACAATACTGTTCAATTCCATCTTTACAATTATCGCATATTCTGCAGGAGTCAACCATGCAGCCGACACCGGCGAGTTCACCGGTTTTAAATTTTTTAACTGAACTTCCTGTTTTTAAAATTGTGCCAACAATTTCGTGCCCTGGTACCATTGGAAAGATTCCTGGGAACCAGTCATTTTTTATTTGATGAAGATCGGAATGGCATACACCACAATAAGCAATATTTATTTGCACATCGTTTGGGCCAAGTTCTCTTCTTTCGAAATTCCATGGTGTAAGGTCGGTTGTTGGGCTCTGGGCTGCGTAACCTTTTGCTGCTGTCATAATTTTAATTTAAATGGATAAAATTTTATAAGATCAAACTATTTTATTGCTATTCGCATAAGTATCAGATACAAATTAGTTGAGAGCTATTATATGATCAATAATTTTTATAAAAAATAAGGTGCAAAAAAAATGCCCCAAAATTATTTCAGGACATTTTTATAAATATTTTTTTAATCTTTTTTCTTTGTTCCGTTATCCAACTTGCTGTGGTATCTGCTGTAACCAAAATAAATTACAAAACCAATTGCAAGCCATGCTACAAGCCTTAACCAGTTTGTCCAGCCAAGTCCGTAGATCATGGCAGCACAAACAATAATACCAAGTATTGGAACAACCGGCACCCAAGGCGTTTTAAACTGACGAGGAAGGTCAGGATCTGTCTTACGAAGTATAATTACAGCGATACAAACCAACATAAATGCAAACAAAGTTCCTATACTTGTCATATCACCCACTATATCACCTGGTACTAGCGCAGCAAACGAACCAACTATTACAAGTATAAATAAATTTGCTTTGTAAGGTGTTTTGTATTTTGGATGCACATCACTAAAAACTTTAGGCAGCATACCATCTTTACTCATACTGTAAAACACACGGCTTTGGCCTAATAGCATTACAAGTATTACGGAAGAAAAACCCGCAAGAATAGCAACAGTTACCAATTTGCCTAACCAGCTATAACCCGGCATAAATTTATTTATTGCTGCTACAACAGATGCTTCGCCCCCTTCTGTACGAAAGAAATTTACATCACCTAAACCTGTAAGTACATGTGCAAATAAAATGTAAAGCACGGTACAAACTGCTAAAGATCCTAAAATACCTATTGGCATTGCAACTTTCGGATTTTTAGTTTCCTGCGCTGCAGTGCTTACTGCATCAAAACCAATGAAGGCAAAAAATACTGTTCCCGCTGCTCCCAATATTCCCATTATTCCACCAAAGGCATGTGTTACACCTGCATGATCTGTAAAGGTTGAAGGTTCAGGTATGTATGGTACATGATTAGCAGGATTAATAAAACTCCAGCCAAATATTATTATAAGTATAACAATTGCAACTTTTGCTATAACAATAATCCCGTTTACAAAAGCAGATTCCTGTGTTCCTTTTATTAATAGTAAGCTTAGTAAAGAAACTATACCAAATGCAGGAATATTTAATATGCCGTGATGTATTACACCAGTAGCATCAGGTATGGAATGTTGAAAAGGAGAGTGACACCATTCGTATGCAATAGCTTTCCAATGAAAAACGTTTACAAGTAAATTGTTCAAATATTCACTCCATGCAATACCTACCGTAGCTGCACCTA
>ENA-OFCI01000007-OFCI01000007.1-metagenomes-genome-assembly--contig:-NODE-7-length-154440-cov-6.225747_pt1 | contig 154440 bp, 129 predicted proteins | sample MGYA00153391_OFCI01 | MGnify analysis MGYA00153391
AGGTTCGAGATCGCCGACGTGGAAGGACTGCGGCCTCACTACGCTTTGACGCTCAGGCACTGGGTCGCAAGGCTCGAACACCGCCATGCGGAAGCGCTGAAGTATGTGAGCGAATCGACTTGGCGCGTCTGGCGCCTTTACATGGCTGCGTGTGCACTCGAGTTCGAGTCGGGAGAGATTGGTGTGTACCAAATCTTAGCCAGCAAACGCGCTTTGGGAAGTATCTCGCTGCCATTGACGCGCCACCATATGTATCAGACATACGACTGGGCATTCGCCACCCGACCCACCCCAAGCGTCAGTACACGCCCGACCAGCAACGATGATCAAGCCGCTAATTTCTGGACGTGATCGCCATTTTGTGCGACGCGGCTCCCGTTCGCGGGCGCTGGAAGCCGCGCGCGCAAACAAAAACGTCGCGACGGAAGCGACCGATCTTCGACCACTCCAGTTGGTGTTTCTGGCAGCCGCGGTGTTTGTGGTGTCTGCCGGGTATGGCGCATTGATGCCTTTGCTGCCCGCATGGCTGTTGCAGCAGATGCCTGAATCGAGCGCAAGCGAAGTCGCGCGGCATGTGGGATTTCTGAGCGGAGCCTACACGTTCGGCGTGGTGGTCGCGGCACCGATATGGGGCTGGATTTCCGATCACCTCGGGCGGCCACGCGTCCTGATGGTCGGTTTGGTCGGCTACGTCGCCAGCCTGCTGCTATTGCTCGTGCCGATGGACGGCTTGTGGACGATCTACATGCTGCGTGCCGCCGCCGGCGTATTTGTCGCCGCCGTCGTGCCGGTGGTGCCCGCGCTGATCTCCGCCCACACACCGTCGGCACAGCGTGCGCGGCGCTTTGCTTGGCTGGGTGCGGCATCGCTGCTGGGGTTCTTGTTCGGCCCCGGACTGAATACGGTCGCAGACGGTCTAGCGACTTTGATCACGAAGGGTGCGGCGTTGGCACCCCTTTCAGCGCACATCGTTATCGTGTTGTCCGCGGTCTTAGGCGCAGCCATGATGCTGGGTCTGGCAATGACATTGCCCGCGCACGAGATTGCGTTGGAGACTGAGACGCCGGAAAAAGCATTGCGAGACCGTACAGGTATCGAGTCCTTGTGGTGGCTCAGCATCGCGGTCATGTTTGTTCTGTCCGGCTTCGAACTTGGCATTGTGCTGCAAGGCGGGCAACACACCAATCTCACGACCCAGCAAGTCGCCTATATGTTCGCGGAATGCAGCCTAGTGATGCTGGCGGTCAACGCCCTGCTGTTTTTTACATCATTGCTGGACAAGATTCCTGCCCGCATCATCATCGCTGCGGGTTCGGTGATTGCCATGTCGGGATTGGCAATGCTGGCACTGCACCAATCAAACGAGTGGATGTATATCGGCGTCAGCCTCACGTCCGCAGGAACGGGATTAATCCTTCCGGTGATCGCATTTCTCGCCGCTGGCGCGGCGACGCACAGGCTCGGTACCACCATGGGCAGTCTGGCAACGGCGGCGGGACTCGGGCAGACGCTCGGCTCACTGGCTGGTGGCTGGCTGTTCGGTGCCATGGCTCAGCTCAGTTTCGCGTGGCTCGCGCTGCCGCAGCTGTTGACGCTGATCCTGCTGCTTTGTCGACCTGCCTGGTGGGCCGACGTTGCTGAGTTACCTGTCACCGGTGCCGCATGATTTCCCTCGTCGCAACACGTCCGATCGTTGTGACTCGCGACTGCCGCGCTTGGCATCGACACGAACCTAGGAGCAATAGACCATGACGACCCGATTACTCCCGTCAAATCTCACCGCGATGGCGTTTGGTTATAAAGTGAAGCTAAACTTCAAGGCAGAAAACGAAAATGAGATCGCGAAATTACCCAAAGTGGAATTTGGCTTTGCCTCCGGCCAGTCCCAACACAAGGCACCGACCAAATGAAGATAATCTATCTCGCAAAAGCCGCATTTTTTGCTATCGCGCTGTTCCCGGTTTTCGCCTCCGGCGCAGAGGTCCTGGTTCCTGCCTTGACAGGACGTGTCATCGATAAGACTGCAACACTCACCGTCGAGCAAACGGCCGCATTGGAACAAACTTTGCAAGCGTTTGAAGCCCGCAAAGGTAGTCAGCTCGCGCTCCTAATTGTTCCTACCACCGCACCGGAAACAATCGAGCAGTATTCCTTGCGCGTGGCCGAGCTGTGGAAGCTTGGGCGCAAGAAAGTGGACGATGGCGCGGTTCTCATTGTGGCCAAGAACGACCGTGCCCTGCGCATCGAAGTTGGTTACGGCTTGGAAGGGGCAATTAATGACGCAACCAGCAAGCGCATCATCAGCGAGATCATTACACCGCGCTTTACAGACGGTGACTTGTACGGGGGCATTACGGCGGGAGTCGGTCAAATCATTCGTGTGATCGATGGTGAGTCTTTGCCGGTGCCCCCAGCAAAGCGCGGCATTGACAGTGCCAATGTTCGGCAGTTTATCCCGGTCATTTTCATTCTTGCACTTGTATTCGGCGGGGTGCTTCGCTCAGTGCTTGGCAGATTTCCTGGTTCGATCGTGACCGGTGGCGTGGTGGCCGCGATGGCCTGGCTCTTTGTTGGCACTGCATTTATGGCGATTTCCGCTGGCGTAATCGCGCTATTCTTCACGTTGCTCGGCAGCGGGATGCGCGGGATGATTGGCCCCGGTGTCGGCGGTCATCGTGGAGGCTTCGGCGCTGGTGGATTTGGCGGCGGCGGATTTAGTGGAGGCGGTGGCGGCTTTGGCGGCGGCGGCGCGTCCGGGAGATGGTAGCAATGGACATCAAGCGCATCGCAAAGCACCTAACGGCCACGCACTGGCAGGTAAATCGGGCGTTCCCCCATCAAACTTTGAATGCAATCGAGAAGGCAATCAAAGCCAGCGAGTTTGCGCACATCGGCGAAATTCGTTTCGCGGTTGAAGGCGCGTTGCACAGCACCCCGCTGTTTAAGGGCCAATCGGCAAGAGAACGCGCCATAGAAGTCTTTTCGCAATTGCGGGTTTGGGATACCGAACACAGCAATGGCGTACTGATATATTTGCTGCTCGCTGACCGCAATGTTGAAATTGTTGCTGATCGCGGCGTTCATGCAAAGGTGAATTCACAGGATTGGGAGAAAATATGCCGCGCGATGGAAGTGGACTTCAAACAGGCGAATTTTAAAGACGGCGTAGTCAAAGGCATCCAGGCGATTGCACAGCATTTGGTGGAACATTTCCCCGCGCAAGACAAGAACCAGAATGAATTGCCCGATAAACCACTAATGCTCTAGGGCAAACCAGCCATTCAGATTAACTCATGAGCGCTGCGCCCACTGATTTCAAGTACGTCTGGCTGCTATGGGCCAGCACATTCATGCTGCCATGGATGATTCTTTATATTTTCGCGCCCGCCGTTCGACGCCTGATGATTCGAGCAAGTCTTGCGACCGCTGCTTTCGGCCTGACAGAACCATTTTTTGTACCCGCGTACTGGAATCCACCCACGTTATTTGAATTGGCGCAACGCACTGGATTCGATCTCGAGAGTCTGATTTTTTGTTTCGCGATCGGCGGCATCGCTGCTGTGAGCTATCGCGTTTTCACCGCGTTACCGGATGCGGTGATGGATCACACCTTGCGGCAAGTGGGAAGACATCGCTGGCATCTGGCGGCATTGGCTGTCCCATTTCCGATTTTCTTTTTGCTGGTTTTTTTGCCGTGGAACCCGATCTACCCAGCTATTTTGGCATTGTTCGCCGGTGCGCTGGCTGCGGTGTTGTGTCGCCCTGACTTGCTGCGCAACAGTTTGTCGGGCGGCGTGATTTTCCTCGCGCTGTATTTCGTATTTCTGCTTGGGCTGCGCTGGATCTGGCCCGGCTACATCGAGGCCGTTTGGAATCTCCCGGAGCTACTGCCTTGGCGCCCAATGGGTTTACCGGCCGAGGAGCTATTGTTCGGGTTTGGCATCGGACTGTATTGGAGCTGCGTCTACGAACACGTAGCATGGCGGCAAGGGCAAATTGATGCGTCATTGCACAGCGCCGTCGGCTAGACGCCCCACACATGAATTGCAATGCGCGGCATCCGCGACGACGTCCGCGACCGCATCTACTTCTTGTGTACACCCTTCGCCGGGGTAGCTGGCTTTGGCGGTGTCATTGGTTTACTCATATTGTGCCCAGCGTGGGGATCCGGCTTGGCCGTGGGGGCTGGTGCGCCTTTAGGAGTTGGTACTGGTTTAGCAGATTTTCACGAGTTTACGCGATGGTGGCCATTCATGGTCATTTCCTTAGTTAATGTTTTTAACCGTGAAGCGAGTCTGCACGGTAAGCAATCATTAGCCCTATTTCAAAAGCCGTCTGTGCGCCGCCGTACGGCCAATGAAATTCGCTGCGTGCGGAGGCGCACAGACGGAACACAACGACACAAGTAACTTAGAAACGGTTTAGATAAAACCAATTTATTAGTCAACAAAAATTGTTTTGCCCTAGCACGCAAACGCGAAAATATTTATGTGTCAACGAATTTTGGTGCCGGTAGAGAGCAGTCCGACCTCGAATGCGGGACTCAGCGAAGCGCTCAAGCTGGCCAAGCTCACGGGAGCACGGGTGCGACTGTTGCATCTAATCCACGAAATGACATATCTGATGAATGCTGACGGAGCTGGCTATATGATCGTAGAAATGCTTGCGTCTTTGAGGGCGGCCGGTGCAATGATATTTGAAAAAGCGCGGCTCCAAGTCTAACAACAGGGCATTGCTGTGGACTCCGTCTTGCTCGATACCTTCGCGGCTTGCCTATGCGAAATTGTGGGCGAGCAGGTGGTCGAATGGCGAGCCGATGTGGTCGTGCTCGGCACCCACTGCCGTCGGGGCGTGGGGCGGGTGCTGTTGGGGAGTGATGCTGAACAAATTGTCCGCGCGGCGACAGTCCCAGTATTGCTGATACGCGGCAAGGAGCCAGGGTTCATGCAAGTGAAAGAAAGATAAATTTCTGTCTAAACCGGCGCCAGGAAAAGGGGTCCGCTTTGATTCAACAGCCGCACAATGCGCAGTTGGCTAACTCTGCTAGCGAAAGGCTGGACGCACTGCAACGCCACAGCTTCGAATATTTTCTTCACGAGACCAATCCCATTACCGGACTTGTCGCCGACAAATCGCAGGCCGGATCACCCGCCAGCATTGCGTCCGTAGGCTTCGCGCTGGCGGTCTACCCGGTGGGTGTCGAACGCGGCTGGATGACTCGCGCTGATGCGACCTGGCGCGTGCTGAAGGTGATGCGGTTTTTCTCGATCAGTCCGCAAGGAACGGCGGTTGATGCGACAGGCTACAAGGGTTTCTATTTTCACTTTCTTGATATGGAAACGGGCAAGCGTGCAGGCGGCTGCGAGTTGTCCACTATCGATACCACTTTCCTGATCGCGGGCATGCTTGCCGCAGCGACGTTTTTTGATCGCGATCACGAAGGTGAGCACGAGATTCGGACATTAGCCGAAGTACTCTATCGCCGTGTCGATTGGCGATGGGCGTGCAACGCTGGAGCAACCGTTACTCACGGCTGGACCCCGGAGGGCGGCTTTCTGCCTTACCGGTGGGAGGGCTACGACGAAGCAATGCTGTTATACATTCTCGGGCTGGGCTCACCGACATTTCCACTACCACTGGAAAGTTACGCCGCCTGGGCTTCGACTTATGAGTGGAAAAACATTTATGGCTACGAATTCTTTTACGGCGGTCCGCTCTTCGTCCACCAGTATTCGCACATTTGGGTGGACTTCCGCGGGATACAGGATACGGTCGCGCGCGAAAATGAGATCGACTATTTTGAAAACAGTCGTCGTGCAACCTTCGTACAGCGAGAGTATGCGATTCGAAACCCGCTCGATTTTGCGGGCTACGGCAAAAATTTCTGGGGGTTGACGGCTAGCGATGGGCCGGGCTGGACATCGCGCCGAATCAATGGCATTGATCGCTCCTTTTTTGACTATGTTGCCCGAGGTGCGCCGTATGGCCCCGACGATGGCACTGTTGCGCCGTGGGCGGTAGTGGCGTCGCTGCCGTTTGCGCCGGAGATCGTGTTGCCTGCGCTGAAGAATTTCCAGGACGTTTATCCACAAGTTATTGGTGAATATTGTTTCAGGTGCAGTTTCAATCTGAGTTTTCCAAACGGCGGCGAGGATAATTCCGGTGCTGGCTGGACGTCGTCGTATCATTTCGGGATCAACTTGGGCCCGGTAGTGCTGATGTGCGAAAACTATCGATCGGACTTTCTGTGGCGATTGATGCGCGCTTGCCCCTACGTCGTCACCGGACTGCGGCGGGCGGGGTTCCGCAATGGCTGGTTATGAGCGCTTGTATCCGGCCACCAATGATTGTGCGGTTGATCGCCAAAGCAGAGCTCGGGGAATCAGCATCAAGTTTTGCCTACTCGATTGAGCTCATGAAAATTTGCGAGCGCCGCAGCCGATCTTCAACCCATTCAATCATTAGAGAATTTACGTCATGTGCTTTTCTGCGACCGCAAGTTTTATAGCTGGCACCGCCCTGTCGGTTCTTGGCGTGGCGACGCTGCGTACAGCGCGGCGGAAGGCAGAGATCCCGTTTGCAGCGATCCCGTTGCTGTTCGGTATCCAGCAATTTATCGAGGGAATGCTGTGGTTATCGTTTAGCTATGAGGCGCCGCAACTCAACGTGGCCATGACTTATTTGTTCTCGATCTTCTCCCACGTTCTGTGGCCAATGTTGGTGCCATTCTCGATTGGCCTACTCGAAGTAGTGCCTTGGCGCCGCAATATGATCGCGGGGTTCCAAGCAGCCGGACTTTTCGTTGGCCTTTATCTGCTTTATATGCTTGTCGAATACCCAGTGAAGGCGGTGTTGGCTACAAATATTGTGTACGTCTCGCCACACTTCTACAAAATACCCGTGATGCTGCTGTATCTGGCCGCAACGTGCGTCAGCTGTTTCTTTTCGAGTGTCGCCACGATCAGGTTGTTCGGGGCGCTCGCGCTGGTTCTGTTCGTATTCGCCAATTGGATTTTTAGTGTCGCGCTATTCTCCGTCTGGTGCTTCTTTGCTGCATTGTTGAGTTCAATTATCTACGTTCACTTCAGGTTTTACTCACCGATGTTTGAAAGTCGGCTTGGTGGCGCGATATGACCATACATCATTTGAGATTGTTGCATGGGTCGTGCCGCGCGAAGTCCAGAATCGTGCACAAATAGTTTGAACAGATAAGTGCCATACCGTACCGACAGCGTCAAATCTTTGACAGTACGCTACCTTTAAGACATACGTTAATTTGCTCGTAACGCCACTCGACTGGAATTGCCGTCAGTAAAGCAAAGTTGCATACTGCCAAAGCTACCGGATATGTTGTTTTCAATACAAAAAAATTGACTGGAGTATTCGAAATGATGAATGGCGACATGGGCAGTTGGCAGTGGGGCTTCGGTTATGGCCATTGGATATTCGGCGTGTTGATTTGGGGGGCGGTGATTCTCCTTATCGCCGTCGCTATCAAGTACTTCATCAAGAAATAGGCAAACCTCCTGGAAAGCGCCGCGCGATGAGGCGACGTGGGCTCTTATTGGCGGCCATGGGTTTGGGTGCAGGTTCTGCCGCGTGGAAATTGTGGCCGGACGAGGGCTGGTGGAATCCGTGCCGCCCGCTTCCTACACCCGAGCATCTGGCAAATCACGAATTCGTCCGCTCGGCCTGGATCGGCCTAGATCCGGCAAAAGTCTGGGACGTACATGTCCATCTTTTGGGGATGGGGGCCGGTGACAATCGCATTTGGGTCAACCCGGCCATGCGCAACATCCTTCATCCGTTCGAGTTCATCCACGCAAAGTTTTATGCCAACGCCGCCTGCGAGATTGGACGCGACGAAGCCGCCGAGAATGCATATGTTGCAAGACTGACCGCACTACAACAAACGCGCCCGGCAGGGTCGAAGTTGATGTTGCTTGCGATGGATTATTTCCATGATGAATCCGGTAACCGTGTTCCCGGGCGGACGGTTTTCCATGTGCCCAACGACTATGCCGCCGAGATTGCCGCCAGGAATGCGGCGCGCTTCGAATGGATCGCCTCGATTCATCCGTACCGTAAGGACTGCGTCGAGGCACTTGAGTGGGCGGCACGCCACGGCGCCCGAGCGATAAAATGGCTTCCCTCCATCATGGGGATCGACCCCGCGTCGCCGCGATGTGTTCGGTTTTACGACGCATTGGTGCGACTGGACATGCCGCTGATGAGCCACGGCGGCTATGAGCATCCGCTCCTCGACTCCGGTGCGTTGCAGGAATTTAACAATCCGCTTGCGTTGCGGCGGCCGCTGGAACGCGGAGTCCGCGTCATCGTGGCGCATTGTGCCAGCACCGGAGCGGGGATCGATATTGATCGCGGCGCACACGGACCCGAGGTGGAGAATTTCTCGCTGTTCTCGCGGCTGATGGACGATCCGCGTTATGTTGGCCGTTTGGCGGGAGATATTTCAGCGCTGACCGAAACCAGCCGCGTGGGGCCAATCCTGAGGCACATCATTAAGAAAACCGAGTGGCATGGTCGATTGTTGAACGGGTCGGACTATCCGCTGCCGGGTTATATCCCGGAAATCTCCATCGCCCGACACGTCGATCAGAACTTCATCACGCCGGCACAAGGCCGGCTTCTGGTGGAAATTAGGCAATACGACCCGTTACTTTTTGATTTTTTGCTGAAGCGACAAATTTCGGTGGACGGCGCACGTTTCGGTGCGGCGGTGTTCGAGACCGCGGATTTCTTTGCAAAAGGCAAAAGCAGGACATAGGTAGCGCCGACTCGCGAGCAACGATTTAGCCGGCAAGCAAACAAATGCGAACTCGCCGGACGGCTCGGTCGGCAAATTACCAAAAATTGCGGGGTAGTTCATCAATGCGGCGCGAATGGACTAGCTGAAATATGCCCCTTCATCGCTGCCCTATCGACACCAGATTCAAGTTAATCTTGGTAAATCGATAAGCAAAATCGCGCTTACTGTGCCCTGAGCAACGACAAAGGATGCCGCTGCGCAAGGCGAGCCGAAGATCGTGGCAAGTTACTTCGAGGCTTCGATTTTGGTCACCGTAATATTGCCATTAATTTTATCTGCCGAGAAGTTAACCTTATCGCCTGCCTTCACCTGATCGAGCATCGCCGGTTCCTTGACGCGAAAAACCATGGTCATACCAGGCATATCAAGATTTTTTATCTCGCCATGCTTGATGGTAATTTTGCCTCCCTCTTTGTCTACTTTCTTGATTTCACCATCGGTCATCGGTAATTTAGTCGCTACGGGTAAGGCCTTGCTATCAATAGCGGCGGCAGTGGCCGAAACACCTGCTTTAACGTCCGGCGCGGATTTCGCGGCATGGTCACCCGATGCGTAAACCCCCATCACAGTCAACGAAAATAATGCTGCGGCTAATGCAAATCGATTTTTCATTTAAGGCTCCAAAAAAATGTTTAACAATGATTAGTCAGGCCAGCGCTATGACCGGCCCATTTTTGCGAGCAAACGCAGCTCGTGTATTACCGAGAGAATAACGTGTAGAGCTACCGCAACGATGACCGACAACAGTACACATACCCATGTTCGATCACATTGCGAACAGCAAATTAACGGGAACAACGCCAAAATAAACACTGCGTATCGCATGATGACTTTCCTTAAGCATCCTGGTCGTTTGGTTCGATCAAGCGTTGCGCTATTTCGTTGCCACCACGATTTTCCCGACCATGCCTGACGAGTAGTGACCGGCAATCAGACAGGCAAAATCGAACTCACCGGCTCTATTGAACGTCCAAATAATCTCGCCCGTTTTGCCCGCAGGAATATGTGCCATATACGGCTCATCGTGCTCCATAGAGGGGAATTTGACCATCAGTGCCGCATGCTCCTCCAACTCCTTTTTCGTGCCAATCACCATTTCGTGCAGCACCGCACCCGTATTAGTCAAAGAAATACGCACGGTTTCGCCGCGCTTAACGTCAATCTTGTCTGGCGTAAAGCGCATTGCATCTGACATCGATAATTTGATAGTCCGCTTCACCTTACTGGCGTCACCGGCAATGCCCCATGCCTTTTGTTCCTTTTTTGCGACAACATTTTTCTTTTTCTCATCATGCCTCTCGTGAGCAATAGTGTTTTGTAAAGTGAACAATAATGCCGCGACGATAAATAAGGTGCTAAAAATTTTCATGATAAATGTCCTTGTGAGTTTGATGTTTGGGTTTGTTGTTAGCCAATGCGGCAAAAATTAATGCCCCATGCCTTTCATATCACCCATCGGTTTACGAATTTGTACTTCGACTTCATTTTTTTTATCGGAGCGCGGCATGGAGGCTTTTCCTTCAGATTTGAAACGTCTTGGTTCAGCTAAAGAGCCAGTCCACTCAAACGCCGTCGTGCCGGGCGGCTGTTGGTACCAGCCGGGATCTTTGTAATCGCCCGGCTTTTGATCGCGCCGCACTTTCAGCACTGAAAACATGCCGCCCATCGCAACAGATTCAAACGGTCCTTCACCGGTCATCATGGGTGCGGTGTTATCGGGCAACGGCATTTCCATCTCGCTCATATCCGTCATGCCGCGCTCACCCATCACCATATAGTCGGGCACCAGTGAGGTGATTTGTTTGGCCACACCACGATGGTCGACACCGATCATGGTGGGCACATCGTGACCCATTGCATTCATCGTGTGGTGCGCCTTGTGGCAGTGGAATGCCCAATCGCCTTCTTCGTCGGCCAGAAACTCGATCTGGCGCATTTGGCCTACTGCGACATCTGTCGTTACCTCCGGCCAGCGGCCGCTTTTCGGGGTCGGTCCACCGTCCGTGCCGCTCACGACAAACTCATGACCATGCAAATGAATCGGGTGATTGGTCATCGTGAGATTGCCGATGCGAATCCGCACCTTGTCGTTTTGGCGCACCACCAGCGGATCGATGCCGGGAAAGATGCGGCTATTCCACGACCATAAATTGAAATCGAGCATAGTCATAATCTTGGGTGTGTACGCACCCGGATCGACATCGTAGGCATTTAATAAAAACACAAAATCACGGTCTACTTCCTCAATTAGCGGATGTTTGGTTTTCGGATGTGTTACCCAAAAACCCATCATGCCCATCGCCATTTGGGTCATTTCATCCGCATGAGGGTGATACATGAAAGTGCCGGGGCGACGTGCGACAAACTCGTAGACAAAAGTTTTGCCTGGCTGAATCGCGGGTTGGTTCAAGCCTGTCACGCCGTCCATGCCGTTTGGCAAGCGCTGACCATGCCAATGTACTGACGTATGCTCGGGCAGCTTATTCGTGACGAACACACGCACCCGATCACCTTCCACGACCTCGATTGTAGGGCCGGGACTTTGGCCGTTGTAACCCCATAAATGCGCTTTGAAACCTTCGCACATTTCACGCACCACCGGCTCGGCCACCAGATGAAATTCTTTCACACCGCTATTCATTCGCCACGGTAGTGTCCAGCCGTTTAAGGTCACTACCGGGTTGTAATGACGACCATTCGCGGGCACGAGAGGCGGCATGGTGTCCGCTTTGGTTTGCAGCACCGGTTCGGGTAACGCCGCCATCGCGACTCGGCTCACCGAGGTTGCTGCAACCGCACCTACAACGGCCGCACCTGCTACACCTGCATTCCTAAAAAAGCTTCTTCTGGAAATCATTTTTGCTGTCCTCATTAATGACCCGCGGGGGCATCACCTGCCATCATCGCGCTGGTATTTGTTGGTGTCATATTTGGTTTACCGATCATGGCCATGTCGAGATTCGCTTTGGCTAGCCAAAAATCGCGGAGCGCATCGATATAGCCGTTCACGCTCGTGATCTGTGCGCGCGCGTCGGCGAGCAAATCGAAGACGCCAATCAACATGCCGTTGTAGCGCAGCAAATTTTCTTCCGCGATACGTTTGCGAATTGGCACGATTTCGTCGCGATAATGTTTGGCGATATCGTAGGTCACGCGGTAGCCTTGATAGGATTCGCGGACTTCCGAGCGCGCGTTGACCGCAGTCTCAGCGAGGCGATTGACCGATTGCATGTATAGCGATTCTGCTTTGGCCACTTTGGCACTGCCCCAGTCAAAGATCGGTATTTCCAAGCTCAGCTCAAAGCCTTTTTTGTACGGATCCGACTTCGCTCCTTCCAGTACTCGCGTCGGGCCGACCTCCAATACGTTAATAAAACGCGTCGCCTTCGATAGGCCCAAGTTTTTGGCGAGTGATTCAGTGCCCAATTTTATCGCCTGTACATCGAGGCGCTGTGCCATCGCAACTTGCTCCACATTCGGCAAATCATCAGGAGCAGCCGGCAAATCGGGTAAGCGTTCCGGCAGTTTGAAATTAATATCCGCGCCCCATAAGCCGAGCAGACGAGTGAGCTTCTCACGTGACCCCACTTGGTTTTGTGCCGCTCTCGCATGGTTAAGTGCGGCATCGGCGTAAAAGCCCTGTTCCCGCGCCTGCGAAAGCTTGTTGAAATTACCCACACTCGCCATGCGGCGTGCCAATTCAGCGCTCGACTCAGCTACTGTTTTCACCTTGTCCATGTAGCGCACGTTTTCCTCAGCCGCTACCGCGAGGATGTAGGCTTTGCGCGCCTCTGAGGCAAGTCGCAACACCTCCATCGTCAGCGCTCGCTGTGTTTGTTCGAAACGCCGCTTCTCGATCTGCGTTTTGAGCGGGATGGTGAGAACCGAGAGCAAATTGAAAGTGAGCGTTTGTTCGATCACGTATTCATCGCCATAGTTGGCGCGACGCAGCGAGATATGCGGATTAGGAACGCGCCCTGCAGCCACGACGTCAGCTTCGGCGATACCCAGTTCGTCAAACGAGGCTTGAAGGCCACGATTGTTGAGCAGCGCGATTTGCACCGCATCATCAATAGTCAATGGTTTTTGCAGCAACTCGTTGACCCGTTTTTTAGTGGTCTCCCGATCACGATCACTGCGTGCCCACTTAAGATCTTTATCGATGCGGTCTTTGGTCGTTTTTTCGATATCGCTGAACCCGCCGTCGGGTGCGAATGACGCACATCCGGCGAGTGCCAAGCCCACAAGAGCGAACAACACCAGCCGTGCATAGGGCCGCAATTTTGTCGTCATCTCCCGCTCCTATTTCGGCTGACCGTGACCAGCGTGGTCGGTGTGATCCATAGGGACAGGCTTCACGGTGGACTTTACGGCAGGCTCTGCAGCAAGTTTGTCGGCCGGCGTGGATCAGGGACTAGCGACAATCCCCGGCTTGGTTACTGGTTTGCCTGGTGGTTGCGGGGGCATTGATTCTTTTGCTGCGTTGTTGACCGATGCCTCGCGTGCATAAACACGCCAGCCGCCAATTTTGCCGACTTCATCGTTGGCCGCTTTCCAGGGGATGCGTTTGTCTTCGCCTAGCGGGCGGTAGTCCTTGAATGGCGACTGATATTGTATGCTCGGCGCTAGCGGCGATGTAACAGCGGTTGCTGCATCTGCCTCAGCAGCGACACAATTTGCAATATTAGCAGCAATGAAAAACGCGCCCGTGAACACGAGCGTGCCAATAATTTTTTTCATGGTGAACCTCTTCTCGAAACATTTCGGAATGAATAACGAAAGAAACGAGCGGCATTCTGCACAAGCAAATGGCGCGATTTGCGCCAACGACTCAACAGAAGCCCCCCGCGGTTAAGCGAGGGAGGCCCGCGGAGGCGGGATGAGAAGGTCGGGAATAAACGAGGGATGAGGCAATGTTGGGGCAGTTAAGAAAAAATGCGCCGATGGGACTTGCGGCATGATGGGCACCGCGCTGAGCGCTAACGCACCTGCAAGGTGACATAGCACGCAGTGGCTACAGGACTGGCCCAGCGATGCTTTTACCGAAGCAGATTTGTCATGACAGGGCATGATAAAAAAGTTGCCACCTGAACTTGCTTCAGAATTTACCACGACCGTCGCAGTAGCCAATGTACCTGCCGTTGCGGTTACTAAAATGCCTGAAATGGGCATAACAGCCGCGGTTGCCCCGGCAAATGGAAGCCAAACGAACATCCAGGCTAGTACTAGTTTTTGGAAAAATGGCATATTTATTTGACATACTATAACGCTGATGGGTTCTTTTGTGAAAACGAATGTCTTGCTGCCGCGTTGGCCGTCAAGGTCATCTAGATATTGCGCAATGACTCGCACCAAATCCGTTGCGCGAACGCTACGCTGCGAAACTGCTCGGTTTAATGCACACGGCGCACCACAACGTTGCCCGAATACCGATCCAAGATGCGCTGAAAACTCGTTCAAGGTACCCAAAAATGAAGGTTTTTGTTTCGAATCGGCATCAAAGAAAAATGGCTGGAAAGTTTTGCCAGTAGCATAATTTTGCCATACGAAATAAGTTTATTGGGTTGCACTCTGGCAACCACGGTCTCACTTGTAACTCGCTGTGGCAGCGCAAAAATTAATCCGCTTTAATTTTTAATTTCAATTCAGCGGAAAAAAACGATCCAACTTAGTTATCGTTTGTTTTGTTAGCTGATTTCTGGATGCTAAATATTTGATTCAAATTTAGAGCAAATGACTCTATTTATTTAGTCACTCGTTCATTTTGTCGTCAAGCTGATGCTTAACACCGCTAATTCAAGCACGTTCTCCAGAGCGGCGTTCGGATCATTGCTGGTCTGAACGCTGCTCTGGTATTAGTGCTTTTATTTTTAGCAAGACCAGTAACACTGACGATGCACCGCCTGCTATTGCAAGTCGGCCACGCCCCGATTCTCGCGCTCCCCTCGCGCCCTCTCCTTCTGGTAAATCACGTACAAAAAGCGGGATGCCGTCTTCTGATTGAGGGATGGAGCAGCAGCAAGTCGCAAATATCCAAGGTTCATGAAGCGATTCTTATTTTAAATTTTTATTTTTCTCTCGCTAGAGACAACTTGAAAATGGATTTAACGTGATTTGTATCTGCCTCAACATGCCGCGTGTCTGGCCTTTGGGTTCAGCATGTTCTTTGATATGCTTTCATGTTTTTTTCATCATGCATTTTTATAATGTGTTTGCCTGTTACGCTTGTGCCTAACATTGATCGTCAAGCCAACCTTTTTACACAACGGTTTTATGATTAAAGGTTTGGTCATTGATACCAGGCCTACTTTGTTTAAATATTTAGTGAAGGAATCACCTCATGGTTACGCGTCGCAACTTATTGATTGGCACGGCAGGTCTTGCAAGTGCGGCGGCATTGCGCCCGGTGATGGCGCAGAAAAAAACGCTTCGTTTTGGCGTAGGTCCGCTGCTTGCGCTGGCCGAAGATACCAAGAAGGCTTACACCCCCATTTTTGCCCATCTTGCCAAACAGCTGGACGTCGATTTTGAGTTGGTGGTAACAACAGACTGGGCAGGCATGGCGGTTGCCATGGGATCCGGAAATCTGGATGTGGCATGGATGGGTCCATGGGGATATATTCTGGCGAATGCATCTACCGGCTGCCAAGTCGTCGCCACCGTCAAATATGACCAGAAACCTACTTATCAGGCCATCATCATTGCGCGCCCGAACCTCGTGGTTAATAAATTCCCGGACGACACGCGCGGCCTTTCGATCTCCTTTGCGGAGGTTGGCTCCACGTCGGGTTGGCTTATTCCGACTTTCTACAGTAAAGAGGTATGGAAAATTGATCCAAAAACCTACTGGAAATATAGTGAAGGCGCATCGCATCCCGCGAATGAAATTGCGGTAGGCGCGGGACAAGTTGATATGGCTACCGACTATGATCGGAATCGCAACGCGATGATTGAGTCGGGTCGTGTGAAACCGGATAGCAACAAGATTATTTGGACGTCAGCGCCGCTGCCAAACGATGCGATTGCGCTGCCCAAAAATGCGTCCAAGGAATTGGTGGCGCAAGTGCAGAAAATCCTCACTGACATCACTGTTGAACAGGCAAAAACGCTGTTGCCTAACCATTACACCGGCTTTGTGGCAAATACTCATGCGGGCTATAAAGCCATCGAGGATGCCGGGATCGCCGTTGGCCGCATCAAGAAAAAATAGCTAGGCGTGTTTTGCTCGACAACAACATGACCGAGGCAGAACTTGCGCTTGAAAAGATAGATGCCCACGACCATTCATTTTGGTCGCGACGCATTCGTTTATCGCTCGTTGCGTTTGGCGTTATTGCTTTTTATGCGGCGAGTTGGGTTCTGGCAAAAGTCGATTTGGGCAAGCTGGTTACTGGCCTGCCTAAGCTGTGGTTTTGGCTGGCCCAGGCATGGCCTCCCGTGTGGGAAGAGGTACCGCTATTTTTACTTCGCATTGGCGAAACAATTGCGATGGCAGCCATCGGCACCACTTTCGCAATTGCCTTGGCGCTGCCCATGTCAATTCTCGCCAGCCGTAACATCACCCCTTTCCCCAAACTTTATCAACCCGTGCGCTGGTTCTTGAATATGCTGCGGGGCATCGATGCGTTTGTTTTTGCTTTATTGTTTGTGGCAGCAGTGGGACTGGGGCCGTTTGCAGGCGTGATCGGCATTGCACTGCACACGTGGGGAAGCGCCGCAAAATTTTTTGCAGATCATTTCGAAAATACCAATCTCGCTGCATTCGATGCGGTGCGCACCACCGGCGCCAACCGTTTCACCGCAATCATGTATGCGTTGGTGCCTGACGTGCTGCCAGTATTCGCCTCGACCGCCTTATTTTGGCTTGAGTTCAATGTCCGCGCTTCCACCGTGCTCGGTGTCGTCGGCGCAGGTGGTATTGGGCAAGAGTTAAAGAACAGCATGGATTTACTGGATTTCGCACGACTCTTCACGATCATCGCGCTGATCTTGATTGTAGTCACGGCGCTTGACCAACTCAGTGCGTGGCTGCGGCGGAAGCTGGTTTGAAATGAGTTCATTTATCGCCATTTCAGACGGCCACAAAAATAATTACAAAGACAACGAAAACGACCCTACATCGGATCTTGTGGCGACGACGCGCAAAGCCAGCGCCAGACTATCAGTACGTAATTTGCGTAAAGTCTTTGGCGCGGACGGTCCTAGCCAGCACGTTGCGCTGGAAGACATCAACTTTGAAGTGCACGAACGCGAATTGGTCGCCGTGCTCGGGCCAAGTGGGGCGGGCAAGACAACGTTGTTTCGCTGCGTCACCGGACTGCTCAGGCCCGATTCTGGCGTTGCTAGTGTGGCCGGGCTCGACGTGGGGCAATTACGCGGTCAGCAAAGACGACATATCGCAGTGGTGTTTCAGCAATTCAACCTGGTCAGTCGATTATCCGCGCTGGACAACGTACTCGCAGGTCGTCTGGGCTATGTTAGCGCGTGGCGTGGCTGGTCGCGGCGATTTCCTAAAGCCGACCGATTACTCGCGCTGGAATGTCTGGATCGCGTGGGCTTATTGACCAAAGCACAGCAGCGTGCCGACACGCTATCTGGCGGCCAGCAGCAACGCGTTGCGATTGCGCGCGCCCTGGCACAACAGCCCGATATCATCATCGCGGATGAGCCCATTGCCAGTCTTGATCCCAATATCAGCGCCGAAATCATGGCGCTTTTGCGCGATATTTGCCATACCGACGGGGTATCGGTGCTGTGCAGCTTGCACCAATTGCATCTGGCCACGGCGTATGCCGACCGGCTTATTGGTTTGGCGGGTGGAAAACTGGTGACTGATGGTCCCGCCAGCGAATTTGATGACCTTGCCGCGAGTCGCGTTTACGGTGCTGAACGCAGATGAACGCGGTAGTCGCTGGTCTCCCGCGCAAGCAAGATGGAAATATTAAGGTCAATTCCGCAGGATATGCGTATCGGCATTGGTGTTTGCAATCAAAAACACACGCATATTGAATCAGTCGATGAAATCGTCGCCCAAGGTAAAGTGGCGATACCGCTTTTCGGCAAAGAACGGGTATTGTTTACGCCCGATTGGGGTTTCGCGTCCTTTGCTGACAACCCCATTTTGCCAGACAAAATTGCCGAGGCTAAATTGTAGGCGATGGCACAAGCCGTGGTGCGGCTTCGCGAACGTCACGGAATTCATTGATGCCATGGCCAGCGCTGATCCAAACCACAATATTCGCAAGCTTTGTCTGCTGGTATTACTCACGGGCAGTGCTGATCTGGCTTGGCGAATGCTAAGCTATTGAATGGGCGATTTGAATAAACAAAACGCGTTAAGAGATATGATTATTGAATGTGAACGAGTAACCATGGATGCCGTCTCGACTAATTCCAGCAGCGGCCGAAGTTGCCCCCTGCACTACCGGTATCTGCCGTCCGTATTCGCGCGCGAACCAGATTTGCACGCCGATACGATTTACGTCGTGGGCGGCCTTTACGGGAATCAAGCTGCGCTCGATAGCGTGCTCGAGATGCTGGCTACCGAAAGCGGTCATGCCGCGCTGGTATTCAATGGCGATTTCAACTGGTTCAACATTGATGCCAGCAGTTTCGCAGCCATCAACACCACCGTTTTGTCGCACTATGCGCTGCGCGGTAATGTGGAAACCGAGCTGGCCTCTGATGACGACAGCGCTGGCTGCGGATGTGCTTATCCAGACTCTGTGTCGGACATTGAAGTCGCGCGCTCCAACCAGATTCTTCAACAACTTCGCCGAATCTCATTGACCTTTCCAGTACTCCGAGCACGCTTAGACCAGCTTCCCATGCACGCCGTCGCCCATGTCGGGGATGCGCGCATTGGTATTGTTCACGGCGACGCTGAATCTCTTTCAGGCTGGCAATTTGATGTCGATGCGCTCGATGAGGCCAATCAGCATGATCGACTCGAGCATTTTTTTTCGATGGCTGAAGTCGACGGGTTTGCCAGCAGTCACACGTGCGCACCCGCGCTACGCGAATTCACGTTTGCAAACCGCAATCGCTGGATCATCAACAACGGTGCCGCCGGCATGCCTAATTTCAGGGATACCCAATTTGGCTTGCTCACGCGAATTTCAACCCGACCTGCCCGCACAGGATCGGTGCTATACGGCATAAAAATAAAGGACGTTTTTGTTGATGCGTTGCCGATTAATTACAGCCAGACGCGCTGGCGCGATGAATTTTTGGCTAACTGGCCAACTGGATCTGCCGCTTATGAGTCGTATGGCAAGCGCATTTTAAGCGGCCCCGATTTCAGCATGGCTCAGGCGAAGCCACGCCAAGTTGACAATGAAATTCGCCGGTTGTCAGTCGCGCTTCGGAGGACGCGCAGTGCCGCTTGATTAGTCCAACGGCTGGCTCGAGAATTAGCTCACGACCGAACACAATGGCAATCTCGCTAACGTATTTTGCTCACAGGGTGTATCAAAACTGGCAGCAGACCATTATGCTTCGCAACCAATGAACTATGGATGTGAGTGCGCGTAAAAAGCCAGAAACGCTCCCGCCGTTCACCTGGCCGCGCGCCCTCCCATTTGAGTTGCCACTCCTTCGCGTCAAGTCCACGCGGGCCATCGCTCGCGACGCCTTGCCACAGCAGCGCATCGCATTCACTGCCACGATCAAGCTCTCGTCGTTGCGGTTCAACATCCGCAATGTAGGTTAGCATCGCGCGCTCGGATTCCCCCAGCCCAACGCTGGCAACACAAGACTTGTTTTCGCCCAGTGATCCCGCCAACGAAGTAAAAGTGGACTGATAGCTCTTGGCCGCGTCAATCCACGGCAATAAAAGTGCTAACGCGGTGCCCCAGACAAGGATGAGTCCGCTCACCCAGCTAATCGTTGCACGCGCAGCCAGGCGCGGTAAATAGTTGATGATAAAAATCCATCCCATCATCAATAATAGCGCTATCGCGGCGCCTAACGGATCGACATGAAACGGAAAATCCATGGGCAGATGCTTTGCGAGTATTGGCAGGCGCAGTGGTTCTTGTACAACAAAAAAACAAAACCAGACTATCCAGCATGCAGCTGCTGCGGCGCCAAAAATAATACGGGCCGTCCAATCTGAGACTCGGCTAAAACGATCAGGAAGCATCGTGATTGCAGGCGCGCTAATAATGGCCAATGGAATCAACATCGGCAACAGGTAGACGACGCGGCCCGACGCCGACACCCCGAGCACCACGCATAACACCGCTAACACCACCAGGCTCACTTGAAATGCGGGCTGCAAGTTGCCGGCCGTGTTTGTGTCCGACACCCGCCAGCGCCGCCAAAACACCCAGAGCGCCCAAAGCGCCAGCGGCAGCGCCGGAAAGGTAAACCAGGGGATGGTTTGGATTAAATGTCCGCTTTCATGCTCTGCACCCAAAGTGGGCACCGAAAAGCCCACAAAACGACCAACGTTGTTGATCCAGAACCAGTCCATAAAAAGCGTTGGACTACGCCCATAAAGGGCTATCGGCCAGATCAAAATCCAAGGCAAGCTTGCTGCGATTGTTACCAGCAATCCCTGCGCATAAGACCGGGTTCGCCATAAACGAAACAGCAAAGGTAACAGCAACGCAGACAAGACGAGCACGCCTGGACCAAGCAAGCCTTTCGCCATCAGCGCCATGCCAATGCCTGTGCCAAGCAGGATACCGCCTTTAATGGGTCGCTCCTGCATCCACGCCCACCCGCAGAACGCAACCGCGAAACCCGCCAGCAGCGGCAGATCCGCGATCATCATGCGTCCGTGCTGCTGTAGCCCGACGCTGGCTAGTAACGCCAACACGGCATAGCGGCCAAAGCCCCGCCCCCACCAGCGTCGTGCCGCATTGGCAATGGCGATGAATGTGATCAGCATGAAGATACCAATCGCAAGACGAGCACCGTATTCAATATTTAGCCAGGGAGACGCTAGCTTAGATGTCAGGGCAGCAACCCAAACGAACAGCGGCGGCTTCTCCATAAACGGCTCACCGGCAAGCGTGGGAACTACCCAGTCACCAGTTTTTAACATGCTGTCGATAAGCCCGAACATGTACGGTTCATCCGGCTTCCAGGGCCCGTAGGCAACCACGCCCGACAACGTAAATACCAATGTCAAGATAATGAGCAATGCCAACCCGAGGGTAAGGTGCGGGGTGGCTCGGTTGACAATCTGTGTTGTTTGCATGGACAAATAATAACTTAAGTCCGTTTTAACGACTTTCATAGGCAGATCACGGCGAGCCGTGTGTGCTTTCGATTGCCTTGGTGGAGGGCGCCAGGTTTGGGGCCAGATTGGGCTTCGGCTTCACTTTGGCAAAGAACACAAAATATAAGGTCGGTAGCACAATCAGCGTCAAGATGGTCGCTGATACCAGTCCGCCGATGACCACTATCGCCAACGGACGCTGGGTCTCCGCACCAATCGCTTTTGAAAGCGCCATCGGTAGAAGCCCAAACATCGCCAACAGTGCTGTCATTAGTACCGTGCGCAGGCGCTGAACCGAGCCCTGCATTACCACCTCTAAAATTGGCATACCCGTATCGCGAAGCTGGTTAAAGTAGGTCACCATCACCACGCCATTGAGTACGGCTTGACCGAACAGCGCGATGAAGCCAATCGCGGCAGATACCGATAGCGGAATATCGGTTATCAATAGCGCAAGAATGCCACCGATCAGGGCGAACGGGATATTCGCCACAATCAAGAGTGCGCTTTTTACGGAGCCAAACGCGTCAAACAGCAGTAAAAAAATCAGCAAAATGGACAAAGGAACAATCCACGAAAGCCGCTTCATCGCCCGTTCCTGGTTTTCAAATTCGCCCGACCATGTGACTTCTTCGCCGTTAGCTAAAGTTCCAATTTCACCAACCTTGGCTTGCATATCTTTGACCACGCTTCCCATATCTCGTCCGCGGATAAATACAGCAACTGACACTACACGGCGGCCATTCTCGCGGGCAATATTCATTGCACCAGATATGCTCTTGAAGCGCACCAATTGTGAAAGTGGCACCTGCGCACCGTTCGGGCTGGCGACTAATAAATTGGGCAGATTAGGCAGTGCACGCTCCCCCTCTTTGAGCCGTACCACCACGCTGAAATGCTTTTCGCCTTCCCATAGTTCGGAGGTAGCTTTACCAGCCAACGCTGTCTCTACCAAATCCTGAATATCACCAATATTAATGCCATAACGCGCGGCGGCTAAACGATCTATATCAAGAACGTACTGCGGCAAGCTGCCGCTGCGGTCGATTGCCGCCCTTGTTACGCCTTTTACATCGGAAATTAGCCCAAGAATCCTTTCTCCGTGTGCGACGATACTTTCCAAATCGTCACCTCGTACTTTGATCACAATTTGTCCGTCAATCTGCGAAATCGATTCCAAAACATTGTCTCGAATTGGCTGTGAAAAAGCTGCCTTGGCACCGGGTATGGCAGACACTGCAATATCCAATTCGCTAATCAAACCATCTTTTGTTTTGCCGGAACGCCATTCATGCTCAGGCTTCAAATCAACAAGAAATTCAGCGCCATTAAAAATTTTAGGATCAGTACCATCATCTGGGCGTCCCACTTTTGAAATAACTGTATTCACTTCTGGAACACTTCGTAACGCATTTCTAATGGCCCTTGCCTGCTCCTGTGCTTCAGTAGGCGATACTGATGGCGGTAAGGCGACATTTGCCCAGATTGAGCCTTCATCGAGCTCCGGCAAAAATTCACTGCCCATCTGCGTTGCACCCACCAAACTTAACGCGAGCGTAGCGACTGCAGCCCCAATAACCCACCGTGGTCGCGCCAAAGCCCGCGCCAATAGGGGCGCATACCATGATTTGAGTTTCGCGACGAGGCGGTTATCGCCATGCGGCACATTCTTTTTCAAAAACAAATAAGTCATCAACGGCACTAGCGTTAACGACAAAATCAACGAGCCGATCAGGGCTGACGTAACCGTCCACGCCATCGGTGAAAAAATACGACCCTCGTGGCGCTGCAGGGTAAATATGGGGATGTGGGCAGCAATAATAATGATCATCGAAAATACGGTCGGGCGCCCCACCTCTACTACCGCATCGCGGATCGCGGCAAACCGCGATTCGTTATCAGCCACACCACCCGCGCTGAGTAACGATAGCCGAAAAACGATGTTCTCCACAATGATCACCCCACCATCCACGATGATGCCAAAATCCATCGCGCCTAATGACAATAAATTTGCCGGAATACCGACGAAAGTAAGTCCCAAAAATGTCGCCAACAGGGCGAGCGGAATGAGCAGTGCAACAATCAGTGCCGCGCGCAAATTGCCTAGGAATAAAAATAAAATCAGTGTGACCAGCATCGCCCCTTCGGTCAGGTTGCTGAAAACGGTTTTAAGTGTTTTGCCGATCAGCCATGAGCGGTCATAGTAAGGGACGATTTCTACTCCCTTAGGAAGTATGGATTTATTCACAAAAGCGATTTTTTCTTTCAGCGCTGTCAAAACAGTCGAAGGATTTTCGCCTTTTCGCATTATCACTACACCGTTGACGATGTCGTCCGCGTCGTCCTGTCCAGCGAGGCCCTGAGCAGGCGCACCATTGATCGAGACTTGGGCAATATCGCGCACCAATATCGGTGTGCCTTTATTTTCAGCTACCACTACCTGCGCGATATCGGCCGAGCTTTTAAAGCTTCCCAAACTACGCACTAAAAATTGCTGACGGCCCTGTGTCACCCCGCCCCCGCCCGCGTTGGAATTGGCGCGTTGGAGCGCGCCGAAAAGCTGGGCCAGTGTGACTTTGTAATCGCGCATTTTCGCCAGATCGGGATTGACCTCGTATTGCTTGATGCTGCCGCCCATTGTCACCAAATCAGCCACGCCCTGGACTTGACGAAGCTGCCTTTCGACGACCCAATCCTGGAGCGTGCGCAGTTCTTGCGCCGTTTGGGTATCGCCGCGCAGACGAAACCGAAAAATCTCGCCAATGGCTGTTGAGAGCGGCGCTAATTGGGGCTCGACTCCCGGTGGCAAATCAATCCCGCGAAGCCGTTCAATGACCTGCTGGCGAACCAGTTGATCATTCGGCTTGTCGTTAAACGTCAAGATGATGTACGAGAGCCCAAACTGGGTATGCGAAAACATCCGCACTGCATTGGGCATTCCGGATAGAGCAGTCTCAATCGGAATCGTGACCTGGCGCTCCACCTCTTCGGCAGCGCGGCCGGGATAAAGCGCAATCACATTCGCTTGTGTATCCGACACATCGGGAAACGCTTCAACGGGTAAATTGATGAACGCAAAAATACCCGCCGCGATAAACAGTAGTGTGCCTAGCAGTACAAATAAAGGCTGCTTTAAAGAAAAAGTGATGAGACGATTCATCACGGCTTGGTTACGCTGGCTTTGGTATCGGTGATGGCAGGAATAGCCGTGACGGCAGTGTTGGCGATAGGCGCAGTTTCGGCGGCTTTCACATCGTTACCGCGTTTACCATTTACTTCGTCGTTCATCCTCTCGGCCGCGACCATTTGTTGCATAAACAAATTACCAGAAACGACCACTTCATCCCCTTCCTGAAGGCCGCTCAACACTTTAAGACCGGTCTGTGCCGCAACTGTATTGGTCGAATCCATGGCAACTTTTATGCCGCGCCGCGTGAACTTCTCCGGGCTTGTTTTAACAAATACAAAGCGACGGATACCCTCCAGAAAAACTGCGTTTTCGGGCACCGTCGGGTATTCGCTTTTTGCCAACGCCACACGGGCGGTGACAAACATTTCTGCTTTCAAGCGGCGATCCAGATTAGACACCACACCACGAATTTTTAGCGTGCGCGAGACTGGGTCAATATAGTCAGCAATTTGTTTTATCTCGCCCGCAAACGCATCGTCTGGATATTGATTACTACTAATCACCACCGCTGCGCCAGGCTTGAGCTGCTTTAGATCCGCTTCGGCGGCGTCCAGTTGCACCCATAGTTTGCTAGGATCGGTCACTACAAATTGTGGCGCGGAGGGTTGATCGGGTCGCAGCTCTTGTCCGGGATTAAGGTTACGTTCCACTACCGTGCCCGCCAGCGGACTCACCAGGTTGAACTTTTGATCAATATTCTGCGTATTGCCGTAGAGTTTGAGGCGCGCCTGAGTACGACGGGCTTCGGCCTCGGCATTGGCATAGTCTGACTCGCTTTGTTGCAAATCTTTGCCTGCTGAAACGCCGTTGGCAGCAAGTTCTTTAACCCGACCTAGCGCTTGTTTTGCCAGCGTCAGCATGGATTGTGCTTTGCGTGCATCGGCCTGTGCCGCTGCGAAATCAGGGGATTGCAGCTCTGCCAGCACCTGCCCTTGGGCCACCTTATCGCCAACGTTTGCGACCAGCCGGCTTACGCGGCCGGCGAAGGGTGTGAATACGCGAACCGTGTGATCCTCGTCCCAGACGAGACGACCTGGAATATTGAGTTCACGCTCGCGAGGGCCCGCCACAATTGCTGTCTGAATATTTTTGATTGCCGGACTGGCGGCTGGGAACGTAATAACGTTACCCACCACGGTTGGCTTAGCCTCCTCCTGTAATTCTGTTTTATGGCCACAGCTGGATAGTAAAAATAAGCACAGTAGGCACAACATCAGCAAAGGAGTTGGCAACCAATAACGATTGAAGAAAATACTGACGGTTGATATTCTTAATGTTTTGCTTTTCATCTTGTTGCATCCATATTCTGTTCAAGCGATTTATCCGGCATCGTTTCAGTACTGGCTGACCATTGCGCCCACGCTTTCCCTGCGTCAGCGCTGGCCTGCGCGGCATCGAGCTCTATTTGTTTCAGGGTGCGTCGGGCATCGAGTAAATCAAGGACACTGGTGGCGCCTTTTCCATACGCAAATTCCGCCGCTTTGGCGACTTCTAGAGCCAGCGGCAAGATGTCTCTTTCAATTCGCGCCACACGACTGGCAGCAGCTTGCCAGTTGTCTAGGTTCAGTCTTGATTCCGCCATGGCCTGCACCTGAAGCCGGATCAATGCATCGCGTGCCGCTTGCAAATCTGCTAGCGCACGCTTTACTTCGCCTTCATTAGCGTGTCTGAGTGATAGCGGAATGGAAAAATAAAACCCAACAGAATTACCGGTTCCTTGCGGGTTCGCGTTGGAGGCTGGCCATCGATCAAACTGGGCGCTGACCGTAACATCGCGGGTCGCCAAGCTCTTGGCTAGTGCACGCGCCGCCTCGGCAGCTTGGATGCGACTGGCAGCGGCGACCAAATCCGGACGTTGATCCAAATCAGCGAGCGGTTTGAACCCTTCTGCGCCAACTAACGGGATTGATTGAGCGCTGATGTCCGCGGCGTTTGCCTCAGCGCCGATCGACTTCGCCAGTTCGAGCCGTGCTTTACGCGCCTCTACTTCGGCCTGACGCGCATCGTTTTGGGCACGAGCCTCATCCAAACGAAAACGATTTGCCTCATTTGGTGCAATGTCACCTGCTTTGAGCCGCTGCTCGGCCGCTCTTAAGCTGGCTTTCGCATAGCCGGAAAATTCCCGTTGCATTTCGATGCGCGCTTGCTGGAACAATAATTCAAAGTAATTCTGCCGCAGCAGCAATCGCTGCTGGCGAATGACGTCCCGCCAGTCCGCCCGCGCGGCGTTAATTAGTGCATCAGCCTGACTCTCACGCAGCCCGGCCTTGCCGCCGCGTTCTACCAACTGGTCCAGGCGGATAGAGCTATCAATAGTTTTATCTTGCAACCCCCCCGCACCGAGGCCCGCGTGCGGATTGATATTGGACGTACCGAGCGTCAAATTAGGATTAGGTCGCTGGCCTGCCGTCACCCGATCAGCTTCTGCCGCCTCCAGCGCGTGAAATGCGACCAGAACGTCACGGTTGCACGCAATGAAACGCAACTCTAACGCTTTAAGTGTCAGGGGCGACGTAAGAGGCGGTATCGATGGGCAGTTCGGAAGTTGCACCGCGTAAGCTGGGCGGGCTCCAAAAATATTAAAAGCTCCAAATATACTGAGCCCGATCAAAGGCGGCAGCGATACGAACAGGCGCGCAAATATTGATACAGCACGCGCGCGGTGCAAGTGAGCGCGGAGTCGTAAATGAGTGGCTCCGACAAAATATTTCATTACATTATCCTATCAACCGCCAACTCAAAAATATGTCCGGCGATACCTTACAGAATCGATTTAAAACCAGCGCTTCAACCCAGCAGAACCCGCAAAATAGTATCGCTACTTTTTACTGCTGCTGCCGTTCGTGCGCCTGTACTGCGCTGCGTAACAGCTCGGAGCCATCGTTTAGTCCCATTTTTTCTTTAATGCGGGCGCAATAGGTCTGGATGGTTTTTTGGCCAACACCTAAATCTTCTGCAATGCGCCGAGTGGAGTGGCCCATACCAATACGACGGAATACCTCCAATTCGCGGTCACTTAATGCATCCGGGCGTGCTGCTGGATTTTGCGCGTAGCTATCAACTCGTTCAACGAGCCTTGCAGCAAGGTCGGGCGCTAAAAAAATCTTGCCCGAATACACTTGGCGTATAGCGTTGACAATTTGGCTGGTCGATTCGCGTTTCATCACATATCCGCGTGCGCCCGCTTTGAGTGCTCTTTCCACGTCACCAACCTCTTCGTGCATGGATAACACCAGTACACGTATGTCTGTTTGTTGGCTTGATTGGCTCAACGTATTATCCCCGTTTGCACAAATAGCTTTGATAAGATCCAGACCCGAGCCACGCTTGAGAGACAAATCAACCACAACAACATCAGGCACTGCCTCCGGCAAGGAAGCCATATTGGATATACCCGCCATGGCGCTTTCCGGCTCATCCGCTTCGCCCACTACTTCAATGTCCTCTTCCATTCTGAGTAAATTACCCAGCCATTCGCGAACCAGCGGATGATCATCAACGATGAAAACCCGGATAGGACGCCACATCATGCTGTGGCCTGCGAACGCGGAAGCCTGCAAGTAATGCGGGTGCCATGCTGTTCAGCGCCAGAATGAATGGTTAGCGTAGCGCCAATAAACGCCGCCCGATTTGACATGATTCGCAGTCCCATGCCGGATTTTTCAGTTGCGGCATGCAACGTATCTACCAACATGCCTCCGCCGTCGTCATGAATAATCAGCTCAATTGCGGATACTGATCCCACCAGCGAAATATCGATGTGTCGCGGCGCTGCATGTTTCAGCGCATTACGCAACGCTTCGTGGGCAATTCGAAATAAATGTGCCGCAGTGCCGGCATCGCGGACGAGCGTATCACCGACCTGTGTGAAGCGACAATGAACGCTGTCGCGGCTGGCCTGATCGGCTATTTCAGATAATTTATCTGCTAATTTTTCAGGCTCCAGTTCAGACAGCAATAAACCATGTGCCAGCTTGCGCGTTTTATCCGCGCCTTCTTCCAGCAGCGAAACAATAGTTTCGGCATTGGCGGCGAGCGCACTGTTTTTTTCATTCAATCGCTGGGCAAGCACTTGAGCGGCCAGCGCCGTGCCCACCAGATGCTGACAAATTTCATCATGGAGTTCGTGACCAATCAAATTGCGCTCCCGCGAACCTACGGCGAGCAATTCTTTTTCGAGCTGCCGTCGCGTATTGGCCGCATCCACCAACGCCGCGGTGCGATCTTTAACCCGTTGCTCTAACTGCCGATTCAATGAGAAAAATGCATCAAGTATCCAGATCAGGATCAAGAAAACCGGCAATGCGCCTATTGCATTCCACCAATTCCACGTCGGTAAATTGTTTCCACCGTTGGCAAAATAGTCCCCGATCAAGCGAAGTAACTCACTCCCGATGGCAACCAGAACCGCTGATCGCCAACCGAGCCACGCAATCGCCAACGTGACCGGTATCAGATAGAACAGCAACAAAGAGACATTAATGCCGGTCGCATAATCTGAGAGACCGATAACTATCATGAGCATGACAATAATCAGAATCGCGCGACTTCGCTTTTGGGTGGGCAATCCACTGACGTTGAGCTGCAACCAATCTGCCGCTTTTTTGCGAATAGTGTTCACGTTCACGATCTGGATTCGATGGTGGTGAGCCGTTTTTTTAAACGTCCTGAGACGTTTAAAAGCGCGCGCCCAAGGAAATTCGCAATTGCGAGGTGGGCGAAAAATTGACATATTGATCGCGTGCAACGCGCAAAAAATACGAGTGGAAGTCATACGTTAACGTGGCGGCATAGCCGCGCACGAAGGTTTCATCGGTCGTCAATCCACTTTTACGAGAGACATCCAGCGTCAAGCGATGATGATGGGAGAATTTTCGCCGAATTATCGCGTGTGTCACCCGCTGTTGCGTATGCAAACGGTCATCCCAAAGATGATAAAAGGTGAGTTCAGTGTCGGTAATGGCGCGACTTCCAACGCCCAATGTAATAGCGTCATTGGGATCGAAATTGAGGTTGTAATAATCACGGAGATTGGTGCGCCCAAATCCGACAATTCCAAATACATCGCCCCCGACCTCTGATGTAATGGAGCCGCCAATAAATCCACTACTCGCAATCTGCGCGGATAAAACAGTTCGCAGCCATCCACCATCCAGCTTATTTTCGTAACCCGTTCGAGTTTGCGCAAAGCCCGTTTTGTCCCGATAGTATCCAAGCCATGCCGTCTGGGTCTCGGTATTCGCCCGAAGGTTAATATCGCCTGCGCGGCTGCCATCATCAGAGCGATACCAGGATGGCGTGAGCTTGAAGCTAATGTGGTCATCGACCGAGTTTGCACCCGCCGCTGGTTGCGAGCCAGTGTCTGACGATTGCGATTGCACCGCACCCGAAGCAAACAAGATCAGAAGAAAAACGAAACCTACGATGTGGTCCCAGATGCGCACTGACAAATTGGCGTGCCATTGTGTAATTTGTAACGGTGGCTTCGGGCTGGTGTGCTTCATGAATTTATAGCTTAAATTTCAATTTTGGTTATTGTGTCGTGCCGCCGGATATGTGCGGTGAGGTTAAGCAAATGATTCTGGCGTGGTCATCGCTTTCATTACTGTTTCCACGCGCCCATTGCGTTCGCGAGTCTCGAACCACCAAGTCGCGCCTTTTTTTACCGCGACATAGCCGTCTACGCCGTTAATCAAACGTGCCGCCACCATACCGAGAGTGGGTTGATGACCAATCACGATGACGTTGAATGCAGAATCAGGCCAGCGTGCCGCACTGATAACAGATTCTGGCGCGGCGTCCGGCGCAATGCCGTCGACGGTTTCAAATTTCATCTGCAAAGCGGCCGCTGTCTGTTGCGCGCGGGTCGCCGGACTGGCAATGACCCGCCAACTGCCGAAATCATCATGCAACTGTTTTCTCAGCCAGGTGGCCATGGACTCGGCCTGTTTGCGGCCTTTCAGCGTCAGGTTTCTGGCTAGGTCCGTAGGTGCCAAATCCTCTGCTTCGGCGTGTCGCCATAAAATAATTTGCATGCGAATAAGTCCTTACAAAACGACAAATGAATAATATTCAATTAAACGAGAACGTGTAGCTTAGATCAATCGAATTGTCTGTGCCGGCGCGGACAATAATCGAGATTCGGCGCGATAAATTGTAGGTTAATTTCACCACGCTCGACGCACCTGCCAAGCTTTGCTCATATGATACATATGCGTTTGCTGACAAGCGTTTGCCCAGCGTCACAATTTGAGAGTTTAGATTTGCCGGGGCCCCGCCGCCACCCGAGCTGGTCGTCAAGCCTGCGGCGGTCGTAGTGGGCAGGCTGCTCTGGTTGCCACCAAGGCTGCCGGAGCTTACCGTCAACTGATCAAAACCTAGGCCCTGCGCGATCTGGCGCGGCAGGCTGTCGGACGACCCACCAAGAATTGCCGTGGCCGCTGATAACAATAATGCAGAGTCACTGCTGCCTGCCTGATCCTGGCCACGCCCCACCACAATCCACGATAGCTTTTCGGTATCAGGAACATTGGGTTCGGACACCAAACGCACCCGCGGCTCGGCCACTGATCCGGTAATTTCAACTCCTGCCTCCACTGCCAGGCCTTTGCGTAGCGCCAACACATTTAGCCCAGCCGTCTCAATGGGCCCCTGAAAATTCAGGATGCCTCGCTCAATCGTAAGGTACTGACCATACGCGTCAAAAGTGCCGCTGACTGCACTCACCGAACCGAGCACGCGCAGCGCACTCTTCGGCTGAGCTCGCAGGCTGAGCGCACCCGCCAAACGGGTGCTTAGCCCGCGACCGTTGAAATAAAGCTGGTTCCCCAAGTCGACATCAATATCGACGCTGAATCGCACTGCTTTATCAGCCGGAAGCGTGCGTCCTCGCACCAGCACATCATCCGACAAGTGCGGCGGTGCGGCGCTCGCGATTTCAAAATAACCTACATCGGCACGCAATTTTCCATTCACGCCCACCGCATCCCAAGCCGTATTGACAGTGGTCTCACCACTCAACATCAGCCAGCGATTGGTGCGCTGAATCAAGGCAAGTTTGTCAGCTTTGAATTTAAACGCGCCCTTGCCATCGGCAAGCGCCAATTCTCCACTCCCTGTCAAGGTTCCCGGTGTTGATTTGAGCTCAGCAAAATTAATGCGGCCTTCACGCGGACGCACAATAGGATCAGCGCGGAAGCTAAACCGACTAAGCTTTGCGCGGTTATCCGCAAAATCAATATCAACAGCTCCATCGGACAATTTGAAACCTTCGTCTGGCCACGCGGCGGTAATGTCTGATCCTCGTAGCGAGCCCATCGCGATCGGCGATGCGCCAGTGCCTTTTACATTCAGTGCGCCGCGCAGTTTGCCGGTTAGCTGTAACGCAGGGTCGATCAGCGGGCCCAACCAGGAGATTGAAGCCATATCGGCATTCACATTCAACTCAATTGGCTTCGATTTCGCAAGTTGCCAGAATCCCGACTTACTACCCGTGTTGCCTGTGCTAACCGGGCGCTGTAATTCAAACGCGCCGCTGCCGCTCAGCGAACCTAATTTTTCGCCTTTGGCCAGCAGTGTGGCGGACACCTTGTCTTGCACTGCGGTGAGCTTGATTTCCAGGTCAGTCAAGCCTGGCACGATAGCGATATCACCCGGCAGCTGTATATCCCCTGACTCGCGAAATACCCGCAGGCTGCCGTTAAGATGGTCGGTGGCACGCAGGTCCCAATCAGCACCCAGCGTAAGTTTTGATCCATCAGGACTACGCGATTTCGTACTCGCATTTATCCCACTGCCGTCCGTGAGGTCTTTATTCGCGCGTAACGCGCTTAATTGCAAACCGCTCTGCAGTTGCAGACCGCTGACATCGCCGCGTAAACGCCAACCCATTGGCGTCCATTCGGTCTCGATAAAGCGGACGCGCGCGGCAGGCGCATTGGCCTTTGAAAATTCAGACGGACTAGCGGTGTTTGCATTTATGGATTTACTGATCGCAGCGGTTGACCGCAGCTCCACCATGCCGAGCTTGAATTGCTCATGTGCAGATTGCCAGGATAACGCTAACGGGGCAGAGCGCGCGGCCGCTAAATTGGCAAACCGGGAATGGATCGTCAAACGATCCAGGCTACCTTGCCAATCCAACCCTGATGCTGATGTCGGCACCGTAACTGCCGACGAGCCCGACATTAACCCACCAGCAATTCCGATTTCGGCAGTCTCGCCCTCCGATACCTTGGCGACTAATCGCAAGGTGTGGGATGCGCGCGTGCCGCTAAGATTGACATCTATTTGCTCTGCCAGGGTCACCGGGGCAGCGCCCGTCGGTGGGTTTGGACTGTGTTTTACGCCAATTATTTTGAGTGCGCCGTCCAGCGCACCCGTCAGTTCTTCTTTCGAGTTTGTCGTCAGCTTCGTGGTTGTCTTCGGGCTCAGTTTTACATTAAGCATGGCTTGCTCAATCGAAAATCCTGACCCTAAATTCAACGATATCGCGTTCGCGTTTATCTCACCGGTCGGTGCCGCCATGGTTCCGGTCAGTTCGCCGGTGGCATCGATTTTGCCACTTACGCCAAATCCAAGCGTATCCAGGCTAGGCGCCGCGATTCTAAATTTTAACTGGTCATCTGCCCTGCCCCATGCGCCATTGGCGTCGAATCGATTTCCGGCCAGGTCAAGCATGACCTCAAAATGCGCCAAGCGTGATGGCGTGAACTGAATATCGCCGCGCCCCGCCAGCAGGTGTGCGCCATCTTTCGCCATGATGACGCTGTCGCGCAGATCAAATTTAATATTTGCGCTCAACTCGGGCTTCAGCTCGCCGGAGGCATTGAATCCCGCATTGAGCTTGGCACGAGGTAGATCTGCAAAGCGAGACGGGTCGAAATCGTTAACACCACCACTAAGATTAAAAGCACGATTTTTTATCAGGCTTAAATGCCCCCTGGCCTTGAGTGAAGCGTTGCCTGCCAGCAAGTTGACGGCCTTGATTTCTACTTCGCCATCCTTGTGGGCCGCAATGAGTTCACCGCGCCAAGGCGCTATTTTATTGCCCGGTTCCTGCAATTTTGCATCGATGGATTGCATCGTTTCGCTCGCCATCAAGGTAAGCCCGCCATTGAGCCGCGTTGATTTTAAAGTCGATACCCATAGCCGTGGATCGAGATTGGTCACACTCAATTCGGCGCTGACCACGCGGTTGCGAAGACTAGCAGTACCGGTCAACGTTGCTGCACCAGGATCATTTGTTAACGATAAATTGCGCAGTGTCAGCGCATTATTTTTCCACTCGGCATCGGCGCGTACTGACGTGATCGGAATACCGCCTAGATCAAGTGCCAACGCGTTTCGATTGGTGATCTCAATCGGCCCGGTAAGAACCCACTCATTGATTCCAAAAGCAGCGCCGGTAGTTGCACTCGTAGTTGCGTCGGCTGCTGTAGTGCGCGTGATATTTTTCGCGGTCAAATCCGACACCAGATTGGCGCGCATCGTCAAAGCTGCTTTGGGCGCGCCGCTACTAAATACAGCCGGGTCAATTTCGCCCATGTTGATCGACGCACTTTGAACAGGCACCCGCGCAAACGGCGTCAGTTTTATATTGGCATCGCCCGATAGATTCCAGCCGGTAGCTGTTGCGCTCACGACAATGGCATCAAGGGTTCCACTAACATCCGCACTGATCTTATATACCTTGTCATCGCGAGCGCCGCTGATCTTTGCCAACGCGGCCAAATTGAATGGCGCCGCACCATCCATCATCAGGCTGGCCGCCACCTTACCCGCCACCGTCGTGAAACCTGCATCAGTAACTTTATGAAATCGTCCATCGCTCACGATGCGGGCCTGAATATCCCTGACCTCCACCAATGCAACAGGAGCCAAGCCTGCTGCGGCTTCCCACGCCACCACTTGCAGATGATCAATATGAAGCGATGTGATTTCCAACGGCGCCGACAACGTTAGATTCGTCGGAATTTTTGCCAGATCATTGCTGGGCTTGGTCGCTATCGTCAAGCGCGCGATGCGCAATGAATTAATAATAACTTTTCTGGAAAATGTCGCGCGTGATTGCCAATCAAAAGATATGTCCGTTGCGTCAATAAGCTGGGTATCAGACTCGAAATGCAGCTTGGCAATCTTGAAGGGGCCGGACAGCTTGCCATCAAGACCCTCAACGGTCAGAACGCCGCCTGCAAGACGTTCGGCCATCGAAACTGCCACGCGCAGGCCTGGCACCGTATTCAGTGTCCATGCTACGAACAGCAGCGAAGCGATAGTCAGCGCAACGATACCTATAACGACCTTCCACAGCCAATGTCGGCCTAACCGCAAGGGAGAGTTCGCGCGATTTTTTGCGCTGCTGACGTGTGGCGTAGGCATAGTCAAAATTTTAAAAAGCAACCGAAATTGAAAACACCGGCCGTACCTTACGGTCACGCACGCTATAAGCTAAATCCAGTGCTAACGGTCCGGCTGGGCTGCGCCACCGCGCGCCCATTCCGACGCCGGAAAGCAAAGGAAATAAGCCCTTGGGCTGATCGGTGACACCCCCAACATCGTAAAACGCCGCCACCCCCCATTGCGGGCTGGCCGAGTCGCCTAGCCAATGTACATATTCTGTCATGCCAGCGACGAGGTAGCGTCCGCCGACGGTCGCGTTGCCTTCGCTGACGCCGATGCTCTGATAACCATAGCCGCGAACCGATTGCGCGCCACCTGCACGAAACAAATATTCTTCGGGTACACCTACGCGCGATTCAGCGGCCGTAATGCCGCCGTCAAATCGCATCGTGAACAGGTCATTATTAAAAACCGTCCAGTACTGCTGAATTTTAAAAATGCCGCGTATGAAATTTTGATCGGATAACAACGCCTTGGCGGCACCTCCGATTTGTGCATTTATCACCTGACCACTGCGTGGATCCAGCACGTTATCAACGTTGCGCCAGGTCCATGAATAATTGAGCGCCAGCGCATTACGTGGCGCATTGTTTATCGGGATCGCGTTCGCCGCGAGGCTAGCGTCAACGTCGCGCTGCTCGCGCTGAAAATTAAGCGAGAGACGCGTTTCAATGATGCCGCGATTTTGTGCGCGCGCCACGCCGACGCCTTCGCGACGCGTCAGCAGGCCTTGATTGCGGGAGCGTTCCGCCAACACTCCAAAAGTATCGCGATATCCGCTTAACGTCTGCGGTAAATTGATATCGGCAAAGCCCAACTGCTCAATTTGATCAGCGCGCAAGCCTACGGCCAATAGCCAGCCGCGATTGAAAATATTGGCATCGCGATAAATAAGCTCGCCGCGTGCACCATTGTTGGTGCTGAATCCCGCACCCACCGAAAACCGCTTTGGCAGCGCTTCTGTCACCCTCACCCTCACTGGAACCCTTACCTGCCTCGACTCCGATTCCAATCCTGAAGCATTTGAAGTGGTCTGCGGCGGCTCTACGACAGCGGGCCCAGCGGGCAAAGTGGGATCAAACTCGGAATCAAGATTGATGTCAACCAGCACCGACGAAAAATACGGCGTATTTTGCAAGGAGCGCTGTAGCTCCAGCAATCGCCGCTGTGAATACGGCTCGCCCACATAGAGCTGGTTATAGCGCTCAATCAAACTTCGTTTGTAAGTTTTAAGGCCCTCGATTTCGACTAAGCCCAACGTATAGGCGGGCCCGCTATTGAGCTCGACGCGGAGGCTGACAGTCGCATTTTCTGCGTCTACATCGGCCAAGCTATCGGTCATCACCGCCGCCGGATAATCTTCGGCAAACAAGTTTTGTAACAGCTCGCGCTTCGCCCGCGACCAATCGGCCTGCCGAAATGGGCTACCTTTTGCCAGCAGCCAAGCGTCGCGCAATTGCCTCATACGATCCTGCTTTGCTTGCTTACTTGCTCCGCTACGATCTGCCGCACCATCTTTGGGCACATCCTGTGAAGCGATATCTCCAGAGAAAATAATCTCGACCGTGCTGATTGCACTGCGCGGCCCGGCCTCTACCACCAGCCGCAACCCGCCTGATTTTCCTTTATCGGCATCGCGAACCAGCTTGAACGTTGCTGCGAAATATCCCTCGGTTGCGGTCAACTCGGCCGCGCTTACGATCGCCGCACGTGGCAGGCTGACCACGTTATCGGTAATCATTTCGTCGGGGTTGGGCAACGTTAAATTTGCTCTGAGCAAGGCCTGCAACGGTTCCGGCGCATCAATGGCCACGGAATTGGGCACGGCTGCAAACACGTTTGCGCCGCCACCGTAAAGGAACAGCGCGAGGGAAACAATGATGGGGAAAGTGAAGGAAAACGTAAACGCGAGTGCGACGGATCGACGCGGCATAAAGCCACTCACGCAAGAGCGCGGCATCAATATCTGATTGCAGCTCGACGACTGATAGAAACTCACGGATTCAATATTCACGGCGAATTTTATCAAGCCAAACGCAGCCGCTACGAATATTGTTTTTGTGGGTCAATCCGCGCAGGGCAATCCCGACACTTCAAATCGGCATACACAGCTACTAATAGTCTATTGACGGCATCTTGCGCGCGTCAATCTCGGCTCGCCGATTCATTACGGAACGGTGCAGCTATGCCGAAACGGCATGAAAATTGCGGTGGTTTTCTTGAAATACGCACCCCGAAAACATCTTTCACAGGTATTCTTAAATTACTCCTTCCCCAGTAAACATTGCGACGCTAACGTTGACGACACACCTTTAAGACGCACCTACGGAGATCAGGCCATGAATCGCTATTCACGCTCACTCATTTTCACACTGCTTGCCGCTGTGTCCTCAAGCCTGGTCGCGGTAGCAGACGCACAGACCACCATTGAAAAAATCCGCAAAACCAATACCATCACCATCGGCTATCGAGAGTCCTCTATTCCGTTTGCTTATTTGGATGACACTAAAAATCCGATCGGCTATTCGCTCGATATATGCGCCCAACTCGTTGAAGGCATTAAACGCGAATTGAAGTTGCCTAAACTCATCGTTAATCTGGTGCCCGTTCAAGCGGCCGAGCGTATCCCCTTTGTAACCAACGGAAAAATTGATCTCGAGTGCGGGAACACCACCGCAACAGCAGAGCGTAAAACCAAAGCCGCATTTACCATGCCGATTTTTATTGCGGGTGCCGCCACACTCGCGCGCGTCAAGCCCGATACATCGTCACTGGGCGATTTTCGCGGTAAGCAAATTATTGTAGCGGCTGGCACCACGGGAGAAAAAGTACTTTCTGAGGCAAACAAAGCCGGTTACAACATCAAATCTTTGATCGTCAAAAGCAATGCCGATGCATTCACCGCACTAAAAGAAGCCAAAGCGGATGGTTGGATAACAGATGACGTTCTGCTCGCCAGTTTTCGCGCCACAGCCGATAAACCCGCTGATTTTGTGCTGCTGGAAAAGCGCCACACCATCGAGCCACTGGCGATCATGATGCGCCTGAATGACCCTGCGTTTGAAGCGCTGATTGACAAGGAAATGATCCGGTTGGTAACGGACGAAAAATTACAGGCGCTTTACAAAAAATGGTTCACGTCGCCCATCGCGCCGAAAGGGATAAATTTAGCCTTGCCGCCGAGTCGCATGCTGCGCGAATATTTTCGTTTTCCGACAAAATCAGTTTCAAATGTAGATATTATTTTGCTGTAGCTGATGTGGTTTTGGCGATTTCCGTCCCCTCCTCTATCCGCCAGAAAGGCTTCTAGCGTCGATTTCACTTCAATATCAGATGCGACGCCCTTGCCTTGCGTAAACGCGGAAATGCTCATTAAATTCCAGAAGTTGGGCACACGCACGACAATTCCGCTGTTAGGCAGCTTTAGAAAGAAAATGCGTCCCGCCGTCGGCCCTTCTGCACTGCCACCGGTCGCCTCGCCAATCACCGACACGCGTTTTTCATCTTTTAATTTGGCAATCAGCACCGTCGTCCCAGACGCATTAACCGGGCTGGATAATAGGGTGCCCCGTCCCGAGAAACGATCTGCAGCGAGCGCATTTGGGCGCTGATCCGGGGTAGTCTCGTTGGTAATACGCTCATAAAACCCGCTCGCCAATCTGCGGAAATTTCCAACCGGCGGCTCAAAGATTTCTGTGCGATCTCCCCATGTTTCAACATCCTCGGTCCACGCACCAAAGCGAATCGCCTTTTGCTGAATCGGCTTATTCCAGATAAACGGTTTCTTGAGCAAAAGCAAAGCCAGCGCCACATTCGTATCGCCCGATCCGCCACCGTTTTCGCGCAGATCAATAATCAGATGCTCAACTTTTTCACGATTTAGCACCTTAAAAAATGCCGAATAAAACCCCGCAGGATCGACTGAATGACGATAATTGACGAAGGTGTCAATTTTCAAGATCGCCGTCTTGTCACCAACCAGCTTCCAATCAATACTTTTATAAAATTCGCCGCGATATGCAGTGGACTGCCAGGGCAATTTCACCCATTCACGAAACGTAATAGCAGCTAGAATCACGGCTTTTTCCTGCGTCTCGCCTGGCATTACCATCGACCGTTTAAATTGCGGTGCAAAGCCATAAAAAATCGGATAAAACTGATCAACATCAGAACCCATTAAGTCGCTATCCGCCGCCAGCTTGCTCTGTCGCGACTCATCCGTAAACCCGTCGACCGAAATCGCGCGCTCGATTCGCTTAAGAACAGTGCCTACCGGCTGGCCATTGATCGCCATGATTTCGGTGCCACGAGGCAATGCGTTTTGTGTACCATCGCCGCCAAAAACAAATATGTGATGATCGAAAAGTTTGAACCGAAACGGCAAATACGTGAGTATATTGCGGCGATATTTCATCATCGCGCCTGAAAACTCCACTTTGGTATGATCGCAGCGGATAGTCGCCAGCATCAGCGATATTTCCCCATAAAGATCAGCATCTGTGATCAGGGTTTTCACGCGCTTTTCGAGCTTGTCAAACGCAGCGTCAATGTCTGATTTCGGCACATAACGATACAAACCGGGATGCGCTTTCTCAAGCGCTACGCGTAGCAGCATCACATCTACCCTTGCCTGTTCAGAGGTAAGCATCATTTCAGCGTAGGTTAAAGGTATGGACGCTGCCGCATGCGCGCACATATGCATACAAATGAGCAGAAAAGAATTCAGAATCGTGGCTATTTTCGTAACAGCGCTCATGCGGGCTTCCCGGTTGGTTTTCGACTTTGCAAAATTACCGGTTTGTTAAGCGTTACGCGTCGCAAAAAACTGAACTCAACATGAATTTATGATTTGAGACGCGTAACTGCCACGAGATTAGATATAAAGGCGCCATATGAGACTTAGAGACTTAGAGACTTGGCATTGCCCCAAATTTCGCGCCCCAAATGGCCTACAACAAAACGCCGTTCGGCGCAGGCGCGGAACGGCGTTTTGTCATGTTTACTCCACACACTACATTGGATTATTTCAAGCCATCACCACATCAGCACGCGCTGGGCTGGCGGCAGGTACATTTTGTCGCCCGGTTTGACGTTAAAGGCATCATAAAAAACCTGTTGGTTGACCACGGCACCGTTCCCGCGCATGGGTGCAGGTGAGTGCGGATTGGATTTGATCAAGGCAATCAGAGCGTTATCACGGGTTTTATCGCGCCATACTTGTGCCCAGCCGAAGAAGAAACGTTGATCCCCGCTTAGGCCATCGATCACCGGTGCGCTGGTTTTACCGAGCGATAACCGATAGGCTTTATGAGCAACTGCTATACCTGAATTATCGGCAATATTCTCGCCGAGGGTCAGCGCGCCGTTGACGTGGTAGCCAGGCAGCGGCTCATAGCCGTCATATTGCTTGACGAGCGCTTTTGTTTTGGCCGCAAACATTTTGTGGTCTTGTTTAGTCCACCAATCCCGCAAATTGCCGTCGCCATCATATTGCGCGCCCTGATCGTCAAAGCCGTGACTGATTTCGTGGCCGATCACCGCACCGATGCCACCGTAGTTGGCGGCATCATCCGCTTTTGGATCAAAGAATGGCGGCTGTAAAATGCCAGCTGGAAAAGTGATGTCATTCATTTCCGGGTTGTATTGTGCATTTACCAGCTGCGGCGTCATGCCCCATTCGCTACGATCAATCGGCGCGCCCAGCTTGGCGAGGTTGCGACGATATTCAAACACGGCTGCGTTGCGCACATTGGCCACGACATCGTTGCGATCAACCGTCAGCGCGGAATAATCCCTGAATTTCGCCGGGTAGCCGATCTTGACCGCAATTTTTTTGAGCTTGTCCTGCGCAGCAATTTTGGTTGTAGCACTCATCCAGTCAAGGGTATCAATATCGAGACGAAAGGCTTCGAGCAAATTGCGCACCAACTCGTCAATCCGCGCTTTATCCTGCGCGCTGAAATACTGCGCCACGTAGATTTTGCCAACTTCTTCTCCCATCGCGCCTTCGACCAGCGCAATACCCCGCTTCCAGCGCGGACGATTTTCGGGAATCTCATATAGCGCCGTGCCTTTGAACGCGAAATTCTCATCCACCATCGCCTTGGTCAGCAGCGCTCCATAGCTATTGAGCACATGCCAGCGCAGGTATTGCTTCCAGACCGGCAGCGGCATCTTGTCAATTAACGCCGCCACACGTTTCAAATAGCTCGGCTGGCCGACAATCAAATAATCGATTTTGCCGTCGAGACTGGCGGCCTTCAAATAGTTGGCCCACGCAAAACCAGGCACTTGTTGCCCCAGTTTATTGATCGCAATTTTGTTATAGCCTTTGATGGGATCGCGCAGCTCGACTTTGGTCCATTGCGCACGCGCCAGCTCTGTTTCCAACGCAAAAATATTTTTAGCCGATGCCTTTGCATCAGTATCGCCCGCCAGTGCAAGCATGCGTTCAATGTGGCCGAGATAGCTCGCGCGAATTTTGCCAAGTTTGGCGTCTTTCATGTTCAGATAGTAATCCCGATCCGGCATGCCAATGCCACCCTGCTGCAAATCGACAACGTATCGGGTTGAGTCACGATTGTCCTGATGCACAAACATCACAAATGGCAGCGAAGCTTCTTCGCCGCCAATTTCTTGCGCCAGCGCGCCCATCAATTGCGCCACGTCTGCCTTGCTTTTGAGTGCCTCAATTCGCGCGAATTCAGGCGCCAGTGGCTTAAGCCCATTCGACTCGATCGTGGCTTCATCCATAAAGCTGGTGTACAAATCACCAATCTTACGCACACCACCGGTCGCGGCAGTATCCTTCGCCGCACCCTCAACAATGCCGCGCAAGCGCAGCTCGGTGCGGTCATGCAACTCATCAAAAGCACCGTACGACGCTTTGTCAGCGGGCAGATTGGTGTTGTCCAGCCATTTGCCGTTCACATGGCGATAGAAATCAGATTTTGGCGAGACTGATTTATCAGCATTGGCCAGATTAATTCCGGATGGCATGACAAGTGCCGTAGTGGCTGAGGTGGCTGGCACCGCCGCTGCCGCCGTCGGCGCGGACGCTTTGGGCGTGGCAGTTTGCGCCACAGCCGATGGTGCGGTGAGCGCGCTTGCGATGGCGATAGTAGCGATCGCCAGTGGTACCAGCGCATTAAGATTTGTCTTCAAACTATTTTCCTTTCAGGAGATGGAACCGAACATTGTATGCGGGTTTGTAGTGCGATTCAAAGCGATTTCGCCGTCACTGGCCACTTGCCTCAGCAAGCATTTTTAAAAATAGAATTCCGCATGATTGAATTGCAGCGATTAATGACAAACCACCCCAAGCGCACCACGCACTTTCCGACGCCGTGTGACAAGTCGTTAGCGCAAAAAAATAAGACACTAAATCTAACATTGACAACAAAAATGCAAAGCAAAATCCAACAGGCACAACAACTGGTGCATAAGTAAAAAGAAGCACCACATCAGCACCGCCAAGCTTGTTCAAATCCCCCAAGCTGACTGCGATTGAAAGCATCATTAGTAATATTGACAGATCAATCAAAGCCCAAAGAACCATCAAATCGATGATTTTTCGCTCTTGATTTTTGACCGCGACACAAAGAATCCACATCACCCAAAGTATAGGAAACACAACACAAAGTAGTCCCGCAGGAAATTGTGGGGTAAAAAAAGTTGCGAGTACAGCACACATAACCACAAGCGAAGAAATCGATGTGATGCGAAAAAGCATTGGTATATCCGCAATTAAATGTTGTCGCTGCGTTTATTTAAAGCCCAAGCATGCTGGAAAAATATGGCAGGATTCTGGCGTTCAGATTGAGAATTAAACAGGTTTAAAAACCTCATCAATTCTTGTCACACCTTTGGCACAAAAAAACTGTCGGCGTGATGCCGTCTATCGCTTTGAATAATTGGTTAAGTTGGCTTTTGAGCTGAAGCCGGCTTCGAACGTAATATGAAGCATGCGCCGCGATTCGCATGGATCGGGCCACCAATGGTTTGGGATGACGCTATGCGGGCTTTTTGGCGCTCGCCCCAATGCGCGCATCAATTAATTTCGACACCATGGCAAGACTTTTGGTACTCATTTTTACCCAGCCTTCCAAGGTCACCGCCAGTTCATCCATTGCCTTATCGCTAACGCGGGCCGCAGCGGCGGCGGCGAGAATTTTATTTGCCTTGTCGAGGTCGGTTTGAAGCTGTTTTTTGAGTGCTTCCAGCTGGAGCTGGTTCATGCTCTGAATTGTTTTGATCTGCTCCAGACGTTCCGCCATTTGCGCTATTTTTTTGGTCGATTCGGTCTGAAATTTCAGTTGAGATTTAATAATATCTTCGCGTGTGGTGCCGCTATCCGCCGGCGCGGCAGCCGTGGCTGCAGGCGCAGGGGCGGCAGGTTGCGCCGCAGCGGGCAAGCAGACAAAGGCGGCGGTCGCCATTATTGCGATGATTACTGCGCAAAAAGTAAAATTTTTCAAAACATGCCCCCAGGAGTTTAAATATTAATTAGCCACAGAATACTTGAAATTCCATAAAACTCGCAGCACGTCCGACGAACGTATTTTTGAATATAAAAATGAAAGCCTAATATAGGCGGACATCTTGGCGGCATTTAGGCCTAAATGGCACGCCAGCTCTAGAGTTTCGTGATCAATACGCTGAAATTCAGCTTAGCCGACCAGCGCGGCAAATTTGGCGATATCCACGTTCCCACCCGAAACAATGACGCCGACGCGCTTATTTTTCAATTCCACCGCGCCGTAGAGCGCTGCCGCAATCGCTAGGCAGCCCGTGGGCTCGACAATTATTTTCATGCGGCTTGCCGCAAATTTCATTGCATCTACTAGTTGCGCATCCGTCACGGTAACAATGTCGTCGACCAGCGCTTGAATTACCGGAAACGTGTGCGCACCAAGATGCTGAGTTTGCGCGCCATCGGCGATCGTTTTCGGAACCTCAATATGCACAATCTGGCCACGGCGAATACTTTGCTGCCCATCGTTCCCGGTTTCGGGCTCGACGCCAACCACCACACATGATGGATTAAAGGTCTTTGCCGCCACCGCGCAGCCTGATAACAATCCACCACCGCCTAGGCACACCAGCAGCAAATCTAGCGGGCCGCCGCCGGCGGTGTCTTCGATCAATTCCTTGGCGGTCGTCCCCTGCCCGGCCATCACGTGCGGATGATCATAGGGTGGGATCAACGTCATGCCACGTTCCGCCGCAATGCCCTTTGTGAGTGCTTCGCGATCTGTCGTGTAGCGGTCAAACAAAACCACTTCTGCGCCATAGCCGCGAGTCGCATTAATTTTCATTTCCGGCGCGTCCTGTGGCATGACAACAAGCGCGGGAACACCCAAAAGTGTCGCGGCCAATGCAATGCCCTGCGCATGATTGCCCGACGAAAATGCAATCACGCCCGCCTGACGCTGTTCGGCTGAAAATTGCGCAATCGCGTTGTAAGCACCACGAAATTTAAACGCGCCCATGCGCTGAAAATTTTCACATTTGAAAAATAGCTGCGCATGAACGAGTGCGTCAGCCGTAGCGGAAGTCATGACCGGTGTGCGATGAGCAACCGATTTAATACGCTCATGGGCGGCGGCAATATCGGCGTATGAAATGGCGAGAGTGGGCATTGGTTTCTAATGGTGGCGACGATTCGTGGGATGGGTGGAGCGGCTCGACTGGCAAACCAAGCGATAAACATCAAACATTGGGACACCGATGATGCGAATCGAAAAAAACTGCTTTACTCATCCTACCTGAGTCTCAACAACAATCAAGAGCCAACGTGGATGCGGCGATTGGAACAATATTGCTCCAATCGCCGCGCCGCTACGTTAGTCTAACCTTGCTATTAAGCCGCCACTTTTATACGAATTTCCTTCGATGCCGCACCGACTCTTGGATGACGAAACTTCTCCCACAGTTCCGCCTCGCGCTTTTTCGCTTCAACAAAATGCTGATGCTTGACGTGCCCAAAACCGCGAATGTGTTCCGGTACCGACGCTAAATCAACCGCCGTATCGTAGTTATCCGCAGACAACTTTGCCAGCACATCATCAACCGTTTTTGCATAATCCGCGATCAGCTGGCGCTCCATTTTCCGCTCGGCCGTGTAGCTAAAAACATCGAGCGCGCTTCCACGCAAACCTTTGAATTTCGCCAGCAGGCTAAACGCCGTCATCATCCACGGTCCAAACGTTTTCTTTTTCAATTCACCGGTCACCGCATCGGTTTCACTCATCAGCGGTGGAGCCAAATGAAATACCAACTTGTAATCGCCCTCAAATTGTTCAGCAACACGTTTAACGAAATCAGTCTGCGTGTAGAGTCTTGCGACTTCGTATTCGTCTTTGTAGGCCATCAGTTTAAATGCGTAACGAGCGACCGCAGCGCTCAGTGCCTTTTTGCCCGGCAATTCCGCCGCGCGAACTTTTGCCACCAAATCGCCGTAGCGTTTTGCATAGGTCGCGTTTTGATAGTCGGTTAAGTATTTAACGCGGCGCTCCACCAATTCTTCAATGGAATCTGACATCCGCTGGCTCTCCGGCTTGGCTTCCGGCGGTGTGGCGATACGTTGTACGGCGCGCAAATCGACTGCGGCACGACGACCCCAATCAAACGCCTGCTTGTTTTTTTCAATCGCAGTGCCATTGAGCTCTATCGCGCGTGCAATTGATTCTGCCTTCACCGGAATCATCCCCCGCTGATAAGCGTAACCCATCACGAACGGATTGGTGAAAATCGCATCACCCATCAGTGAAGTCGTGAGCGCAGTTGCATCGACAAAATCGACTGAACCCTTGCCCATTGCCTCAATCAGGACTTCTTGCATCTCAGCCACGGGAATGTGCAAATCTGCGTTCTTGGTAAATTCGCCGGTCGTCGCCACATCTGAATTCACCACGCCTCGCGTGAGCCCGTTTTGCATTTTGGCAAGCGCTTCGTCTGAGGTTGAAACAATCATGTCGCAGCCCAGCAAGGCGCTGGCTTCGCAGGCGGCGATGCGCACGGCGTGAATATCTTCCGGATGCTGTGCAATCCGCACGTGGGTGTAAACGCTGCCGCCCTTCTGCGCCAACCCAGTCATATCCAGTACCGCGACGCCTTTGCTTTCCAGATGTGCGGCCATGCCCAGCAACGCGCCAATGGTGACTACGCCCGTGCCACCAACACCGGTAACAAGGATGCCGTAAGGCTTGTCCAGCGACGGTAAGTTTGGTTCTGGCAGCGTCATCAAAACTTCTTGCACGGTCGGCTTTTTCTTGCGCAATTGGCCGCCTTCCACCGTTACAAAACTCGGGCAGAATCCATTCACGCAGGAAAAATCTTTATTGCATGATGATTGATCGATGGTGCGCTTACGGCCGAATTCCGTCTCGACCGGCGAGACCGACATGCAGTTGGATTTTTTGCCGCAATCACCACAACCCTCGCACACGGCTTCGTTAATGACAACGCGTTTTTGCGGATCAGGAAACGTGCCACGTTTACGACGCCGACGCTTTTCGGCCGCACAAGTCTGGTCATAAACCAGAATCGTCACGCCAGAAATTTCACGCAGTTCACGCTGCACTTGATCCAGCTCGTCGCGATGGCGAATCACCACGCCTGGTGCAAAATCCGCTCCAGCAGGATATTTATCCGGCTCGTCGGTCACTACATAAATTTTGCCCACATCTTCTGCCGCCAATTGCCGCGTAATCTGCGGCACGGTGAGCGGGCCGTCAATCGGTTGGCCGCCGGTCATCGCAACGGCATCGTTAAATAAAATTTTATAGGTGATGTTTACGTTCGCCGAAACGGCAGCGCGAATCGCTAACAAACCTGAATGAAAATAAGTGCCGTCGCCCAGATTCGCAAACACATGTTTGGTATTCGTAAACGGCTGAATCCCCACCCACGGCACGCCCTCGCCGCCCATTTGCGTGAAGGTCATCGTTTCTTCAGGGCGAATCCACACGGCCATGTAGTGGCAGCCAATTCCGGCCAATGCCTTCGAGCCCTCGGGAACACGGGTGCTGGTGTTGTGCGGACAGCCGGAGCAGAAATAAGGTATTCGTGCGGCTTTGGCGCGGGGCTTCGCGAGTGCGGCTTCTTTGGCTTCCAAAAATTTTAACCGCGTTTGAATAATCGAGCTGGTATGAAATTTTGCGATGCGTGCCGCAATCACGCGCGCAATCATTGCGGGCGTTAATTCACCGGCGGCAGGCAGCAGCCACGGCGCGCGGTGGGTTTCCCATTCGCCATGCTCATCGTACTTGCCGATCACGCGCGGACGCACATCGTCGCGCCAGTTGTAGAGCTGTTCCTTGAGCTGATATTCGATCAGTTGGCGCTTTTCTTCCACCACCAAAATCTCTTCAAGCCCCTGCGCAAACTCGCGCACATGCGTCGGCTCGAGCGGCCACGGCATGCCGACTTTCATCACGCGCAGGCCAATTTCGGCGGCGTGGCGCTCGTCGATGCCCAAGTCTTCCAGCGCTTGCAAGGTATCGAGATAGCTCTTGCCGGAGGCAATGATGCCAAGACGCGCGGGCTTCCCAGAATCACTTGCGCCGATCGTAATGCGATTCAATTTATTGGCGCGGCAATACGCGAGCGCGGCGTAAATTTTATCGTGCTGTAAACGCAACTCTTGATCGAGCGGCGTATCTGGCCAGCGGATCGAGACGCCCGTTTCGGGGAGTTTAAAATCTTCCGGCAAGATGATTTTCGGCGAGTCAACATCGATCAATACCGATGCGGACGCATCAACCGTATCCGAAATACATTTGAATGCAACATAGCAGCCGGAGTAGCGCGACATGGCAATGCCATGCAATCCCAATTCCAGAATATCCTGCACGCCAGTCGGATACAAAACCGGGATCATCGCCGCGTCAAAAATATGTTCCGATTGATGCGGCAAGGTCGATGATTTACAAGCGTGATCGTCACCCGCCACCAGCAACACGCCACCGTACTTGGACGTACCAAACGCGTTCGCGTGTTTGAACACATCGCCCGAACGATCCACGCCCGGCCCCTTGCCGTACCAGATACCGAATACGCCGTCGTATTTCGCGCCTTCAAATAACCCCACTTGTTGCGAACCCCAGACGGCAGTGGCGGCTAATTCTTCATTCACGCCAGGCGTGAAGACAATGTGATTTTCTTTAAGGAATTTTTTTGCCTTCCACAGCGCCTGATCATACGCACCCAATGGCGAGCCACGATAGCCGGAAATAAATCCTGCTGTATTCAAACCGGCGGCCAAATCACGCTGCCGCTGAATCATGGGCAGCCGCACCAGTGCTTGTGTTCCGGTCATAAAGGCGCGACCGTGCTCGAGCAAATATTTGTCGTCGAGGGAGATTTCTGGCAACGCGGGGGGGGATGCGGGAAGTAGAGATTGCGACAATACAGCAGACATTCGGAACTCCTCAAAATCGTGTTTTGGGGCCCATTTGGGCGTTAGCGTGATTTCATTATGAAGCACGCGAGCGGCGTAATCTGTAGGGAATTTTGTTCCCTTTAGATGGCGCGCGGAAGTGTACCGGAAAAGCAGGTATTCGGGTGAATGGTTGTAGCGCGTTAGTGTGGCTAGATTGAACGAAAATCAGCCACGAGCTTTTTCTCGTCTCATGTTTTTTAATGCGTGCAATGCTGCCACACCCTTCTCGAAATTGCGACTGACAACAAACTCCTTCGCATTGGCTTGCGCAAACTGGCGTGCTGCGGCAAGGCCGATGCCTTCGGTGCCGCCGGTGATAAGCGTTACTTTATTTGCGAAGTTGTGCATGATGGCTTTTGCTCCATTTTTACTTGGACATTATGTTTAGCTCGATAAGCTTGTGACGAACCTCAGCAGGGTTGCGTGCAACAAACGCGTCGATGTTCGCCTTTTTCGCGCCAACACAATTAATTTCATTGTCATCAAAAAAGATCGCTTCGTCGGCATTGATGCCAACCACATCAAGCGCATGAAGGAAGTATTCGACATCGGGCTTTAGCTTGCCTATTTGATGTGACGCAACAATGTGTTTGAAATGGTGGGGCACACCAGTGGCCTCAATCTGCGGCCAATGCGCAGCACAGGTGTTGGTTAGCAGCGCGATGGTCGCGTGTGCCTTAATATCAATGAGGAGCTGGTGTGCGCCAGGAAATGGACCGACGATCCAACCATGAAAGCTCGCGATAAAGTCATTCGCACAAATGGAAAGCTTATATTCGTCAACGAGCGAGGCGGCAAACTCTTCGATTGAAATTTGCCCGCGTTCATGTGCGCGCACGGATGGTGACGCAATCCATCGTGCCCACAGCGCTTCGCGTGAAAAATTGCTACCGAACAATTTCAGCATTTCACGCTCGCCTGCGATTTCAACCAACACGCCGCCCAAATCCAAAAAGATAGCTTTTTTCATTTTTCCGTCATGACCTGACAACTCGTTGTGATCAATCCCTGGTATTTGATCGATGGCGCGAGGCCGTTCTCACCCAACAATATTTTTACAAATAAAATTTAATAGACACCAACACTAGCGAGCCGTTCACGGCATTTGTGCTTGGAATGGCAAGCGTGGCTTGGCCTAGCCTAGCGACCTTTGTCACGTAGCAAAACACCATCAAGCCTTCTCCACCGCAATCACATTGTCTTTTGGCCGTCGATCAATCAATTTATTCAGCGGATCAATGCCCGCTTTGGCTGGTTTTTTATCGACGGTTAGAACAAACACCGTTTCTTCTTTTTCGATTTTGCGTTTCTCGATAAACAGCGGCACCCCTTTTTCGTCCAGCACGCCGATATCAATCCAATCGTTTAGCAGAACATCAGTTTCTTTACCGAGTTCATCAGATTTGCGTTTTTTTGCCATGACTGCCACCGTCACCTCAAATTTCCCGTTCGGCAGTTGCTTATAGGTCGCTTTAGTCGCGCGGTTGTCATAGACAATGATGGATTCAAATAAATCATCAATCACGTACTGCAAGTGTGGTGGCGTCACCTCCCGAATGCGCTTGATCAGCATATTGGCATTAGGATAGGGCGGGCCTTTGTAGGCGGTTTCATCGCGGAACGCCTTGATGGCGCGGTTAAGGTTGTCTTCACCGATGTAGTCTTGCAGTGCGTACATCACCAAGCTAGCCTTCTGATAGTGGATGTATTGCTGATTTTCGACCCGCCCCAGCGGCACTTCTTTTTTCTGCTCAAACGCCCTGCCCTTGAGATAGCCATCGAGCTCATAAGCTAAAAATTTCTGCATTTTGGCTTCACCAAATTTGCGTTTCATCACCATTAACGCCGAGTATTGCGCGAGTGATTCCGACAGCATCGTGGCTCCTTGAACGTTGCCGCCCATCACCTGATGCGCCCACCATTGGTGCGCCGCCTCGTGGGCAGTAATGTAGTAGGGATAATCGATATCCTTCTCATCGCTTGGATCGACCCGCGCAATAAACCCAAGCCCCTCTGAATACGGAATAGTGTTGGCAAAGGCCTGCGCAAACTCCTGATAGCGTGGAAATTCGATAATCCGGAATTGCCGGTGCTGATACGGCCCAAACGCTTTGCTGTAGTAATCCAGCGAGGCCTTTGCGGACGCAATCATGCTGTCTAGGTTGAAGTTATGTCCGGGATGGTAATAAACCTCAATCGAAACATCGCCATCGGGGCCCTTCCACACGTCTTTTTTCACGTCGTAGCGGGCGGATTGGAACGCGAAGAAATTAAGCACCGGCGCATCCATTTTGAAATTAAAATAGCGACGGCCACCCTCCGTCCATTCGCGCTGCAAGTATCCGGGCGCGATGGCAATTTGATCTTCCTCGGTGCTGACAGTCGCTTCGAAATCAATCCAATCTGAATAGTTGGTCAGATAATTTACTTTCAGGCCCTCGGGATCGTCGCGATCAAGCATCCGTTCTTTGGGGTTTAGACCGTACTTTTTGCGATCTTTGTCCTGCACAAGTTCAGCGGTGTCCTGATAACCAATGAAAGGCAAAATCTGGCGTCCATTAATGAATGTACCGTTGTTCACGACGCTGGTATTGGCACCGCTGTTTAAAAAACCGCGGGTCGGCAAACTGAGATCAAAATTCAATGAAAGCTTGCCGCCCGGCGCAAGCGGCGTTTTGAGTTTGTAATTGCGCAAGCCCATCGCTTCGTTATTGCTTGCCAGCTCGGTTGGCTGATCGAATTCCAGCCGGTCATATTGGAGCTGCCGCGCCGCCATGAAGGTGAGCCGTATGTTCTCAACAGGCACAATATTTTTATTCTCAAGCCGATAAGTCCCGCTCAAACGCGCGCGCTGCGTGCTCGGAAATAGCTCGACATTTATTTTAACGCCCACCACTTTCGGCTGTGGCTCTAGGCGTGTTGCCTTGTATTGCTTTTCGTAATCAGCCTGTTGCCGTTCGCGTTCTGACCTGGTTTGATACACGTTCAGAATGTTGGTGTTGTAAAAAATATATCCTCCCAAGCCCGCAAACAACAAGATGAAGATCGCCATGGCTTTCCAGACGCGTTCGCTGAACCGGGCCCGCGCGATGGCAACCCGCTCGCGCCAGCTGGTTGCAGTGCCTCGGCTCCAGAACAAATACGCCGCAATCACCAGCAGCGCCGCCGCCGCCGCCCAATAAAGCGTGAATATGCCCTCTCGAAACACATACTGGCCGAAGCCATTCATATCGGAATAGCGTTCACTCGGGGCCGAGCCGTATTTGTAAAGGTTATGTTCAAACCCAAGCAGTCCTGAAAAGCTGATCGCAAAATAGTAGGCAATCATCACAAAATGACCAATGTATTTATTGTTCACTAGGCTGTGGACGGCGATAGCCAGCACGCAAATTAGCCATAACCCTATCAAGTTGTAACCAAACAAACTCTTTAAATACACGCCAAATTCAAAGTTGTAATAGCCTTTGAACACCTGCATACCGACACCGCAGGCAAATAAAAAAACCTGCAGCAAAAGAGGCACCAGCATCAGCGCCAACAGCTTGGCGGTGATCGGCAGCCACGTCGGAGCAGGCATGGCATCAACGATCTGGTCTATGCGCTGGTCGCGTTCCCGCCAGACCATCTCGCCCGCGTAAAGGGTAATGATAATGAGCATGAAAAGCCCAAACCCGCCAGTGACAATCTCCACCACTTGGTAGGTCACAGGCCAAGTGGCAGTGCCATAAATTTTGCCGATCGCGGTGCCGGCCAGAATCATGAATAGCCCGCCCGCAAACACCAGCACCCCAAAATAAACACTTTTTATGGTCTCGGTAAAATTAAGCCACACCATTCGCGGCAACATGACGAAACCGCGTGGTTCGTCGGGGCTAATCACCAACCGTGAATTTACAGTCTGATTTTGGTCATTACCCGGAGCGGGGTTGAGCCCCGGCTCTGCGGTCGTTTCTGTCGCGATTGGATTGGGAGTTTTGCGCGACACGCTTTCGGCGGCAAATTGGGCAAAACTAAACCGCCAAAAACAGAGCATGATTGCAACGATTGCCACACCCAACCAGAGCATGCGATTCCATAAAAAGACGCCCTCCAGCGGGATCAGCTTGACGTTACGTTCGGCGACCGTCCAGTATTCGGTTACCTGGCCGATTGCGATGGTGCCAAACGGATCGAGCATTGACGCGAAAACTTTGTTATCGATATCGCGGACGAGCTGCAATGCGATCAAATATCCCAGTAACAATAAGATGCTGCCGACATAAACCGGCAGCATCTTCCTCGTGAGCGTGGCAATCATAAAAAACACGCCGCCAATCAACAGCACATTGGGAAAAAGAATGAGCACATACGGCCACAAATAGGCAACGAATCGATTGGGGCCCATCCGGTCTGCGTCCATGCCGGGAAGCAAGGTGGCTAAAAATGCGCCGATGCCCACACTTAAAAAAATCGCCACCACGATCGCCAAGGCACCGAGAAAGCGGCCACCCAGATATTGCAATTTTGTAATCGGGGCAGTGAATAAAAAATGATGCGTCCGGTATTCAAAATCGGACTGTACCGCGCGGCCCATGATGGTGGCCACAATGATGAGGCCAAACATGCCGAGCACCGAGACCGTGGTCGCCAGCGCAAACGGAGAATTTACAAACACCTTGCCCGAACCAAAGGTAACGTTTGCCTCTTTAAAAAGTCCGCCCGCCGCCGCGATCCACAAAAAAGCGATCAGCAGGAACAGACCAAAATATACCCAGGTCGAGATTCGCGATAGTCGGGTTTTGATTTCAAATAGCGCAATAGCTTTCAGCATGATGAAGCCCTATTCTGCAGCTTGCTGAATACTGTTTTGCGGCGGCACAAGAAAGCCTCCAATCGCGGCAAAATAGGTATCCTCCAAGGTCGGGGTGATCGCCTCGAAGCTGGGGCCGGGTGCAGAATCGCTGATGACATGGATCAGGGTTTGTCCGGCAATGAGGCGCGTCGAAATCACCGGGAATTTTTTCTTGGCTTCTTCCAGCTCGGATCGCGCCACAGAAGCAGACCAGGTACGGCCTTTGAGACCGGCAATCAACTCATTTGGGCGCCCGGTGAGCAGCACTTCACCGTTGTTGATGATGGCCATATTGGGACATAAATCGCTCACGTCTGAAACAATGTGCGTGGATAAAATGACCACAACATCATCACCAATCTCGGCCAGTAAATTATGAAAACGCACCCGCTCTTCAGGATCAAGGCCGGCCGTGGGCTCGTCGACGATAATCAGGCGCGGATCGCCCAACAGCGCCTGCGCAATACCAAAACGCTGACGCATACCGCCTGAAAAGCCACCCAGCGCTTTGAAGCGCACGTTGAATAAATTGGTTTGATGAAGCAAACCGATCACTACATCCTGACGCTCGCCACGATTATTGAGCCCTTTCAATTCTGCAAGATGATTGAGCAAATCCCACGCTGTCACTTTAGGATAAACCCCAAAATCCTGCGGCAAATAACCCAGTATTCTACGTACCCCGTCTTTGTCCTTGAGCACATCAAGGTTACCCATCACCGCCGAACCACGGTCGGCGTCCTGCAAAGTCGCCAATGTGCGCATCAGCGTTGATTTACCCGCGCCGTTGGGGCCCAACAGACCAAACATTCCTGCTGGAATCGTTAAAGTCACGTTTTTAAGGGCTTCCACGCCGTTCGGATAAGTCTTGGAGAGACCGCGAATGGTGAGTTCCATATTGATGCTCCGGCTGATGTTTAAATGTATTTAAAGACTTGGGGGAGTTGTGGCCGAAAGACAAGGATCAGGAACACGTCTAGTATAAAAGCAGGCTCAGGTCTGCGTTTGCGCTCAGCTTAGCAATCCAATACCCCATTTAAGAATGATTGCACAGGAACGCTTCCATCACGTTCACAATGCGACGAAACCCTCGAATTATGGGGTGAGGCATGCGCCGTAGGCAAAATCAAGGTGTAGACTTTTTACTTTCCCCCATCATTTATTACAAGAAAATTTATGCGCGGTTTCCGTACTTCCCAACTCCCTCGCTTAGTCTTACCCACTCTTGTACTCGCGACCGCCCTGTCCGGCTGCGCGGTGGTTGATCCGCACAATATTATTGGCCGTATTTATGTTGCGCCACCGTTGGCCGACACCCCTGTGCCGACGATAGGGGGCGATAGTTGGAAGCAGGAAGCACTTAACTATGTGTGGCGCACGATTAACGAAAAATATTACGACCCGAAGCTGAATGGAGTCGACTGGATGGCGGTGCGCGCCAAATATGAGCCGCTACTTTTGGCCACAAAAACCGACGACGACTACTGGGAGCAGCTCGACAAGATGACCGGCGAGCTCAAAGATTCACATACCCGTGTGCAATCGCCCAAACAGGTCGCACAGCAACGCGACAACGAAGCACATTCACTCGGATTCACGTTTCAGGAATTAGACGGGGGTTTGATGGTGACCGGTGTCAACGCCGATTCGGACGCGTATTGGGCCGGAGTGCGGGCGGGCATGGTGATAAAAACAATCAATGATGAGCCGGCGCTGCCGCTTTATCGGCGTCTGATTTCAGAAGCACGCGATTCGTCCACCGCATGGGCTCGCAGCCGGGGCGCGCTGCGAAAAATTTCTGGCGGTGAAATTGATACCAAAGTCGATATGACATTCATTCGCGCCGATGGTGAAGACAACCGTGAGGCCGACAACGCGCATGAAATCACCGCGACGCTGAAACGTCGGGCATTTAAAACGCCACCCGATTTTATCCAGCGTGTATTGCCTTCCGGCTTTGGCTATATCCGTTTTTCAAATTTCATTGGCTCGCTGGAGGGGAAAATTCTGAGAGCCGTCGACGAAATGAAAACCACACCAGGCATGATTATTGATTTGCGCAATAACGGCGGCGGGTCGCTATCGATGTCCGAACAATTAATCACCAAATTTTTGAGCGATAAAACCAAAGGTACCAAAATTCTTACCCGCACCGGCAAAGCGCCAAGCCTGTTCTTCATCGAGACCACCAGACTTGAGCCCGAATTAAACGGCTCCAAGGCAAACGCCTATATCCAGCCGCTGGTGATTTTAACCAACCAGAATAGCGCATCGGCCTCAGAAGTATTCAGTGCAACCTTGCAGGATTTAGGCCGCGCGACGATCATTGGCGGGCGCAGCTGCGGTTGTTTATTGGGCTATATGGGCTATGCCGACGTCCCCGGCGGCGGTCAGCTGGCGTACAGTGAAATGGGATTTATCACTCCAAAAGGCAAGCGCGTGGAAGGCGAAGGCGTAACCCCTGACGTGGAATTGGTGCTGGCAAAAGCCGACATCATGCTGAACCGGGATCGCGCACTCGAAGCCGCCGTCACGTTTTTACAAAATAAAACGGCCGCAAAAAAATTGGCTATATCATCGACAGACGGAGCGAAATGAACGAACCCATGGCATCGGCTCGACCCGATCTGAAAATTCTCGTGCTTGGTGCCGGCGGTACCGGCGGCTATTTTGGGGGTCGCTTGCACCAGGCCGGCGCCGACGTAACGTTTTTGGTTCGCGAGCGCCGATCCGCGCGAATAGCGCAACATGGATTACAGATTGAAACGCCAAGTGGCAATACCGTGCTGGCAGTCAAAACAGTCGTTGCCGCCGATTTTGCAGGTTCGATCAAGCCCGTATTTGATGTCGTCATCATTGCCTGCAAGGCTTACGATCTCGATGCCGGCATCGCCGCAATCACACCGGTCATGGCGGCGCGTACCATGGTCATGCCGCTGCTGAACGGCATCGCGCACCTTGACAGCCTCGATGGCGCGTTTGGCAAGGCCCGAGTGATGGGCGGAAGCTGTCAAATCTCGGCCATTCTCACCAAAGAAGGAATTGTCAAAACCATGGGGCCGACCCAGGCCATCGTGTTGGGAGCACGCGAGCCTGGCCAGCGGGCGACTGCGCTGGCGTTGGGCGCATCTTTTGCAAACACCGTCGTCGATTGGCGGGTGTCTGAAAACATCATGCTCGAGATGTGGGAAAAAGTTGCTTTTCTTTCCACGCTTGCGGGCATTACCTGCCTGATGCGCGCAACGGTGGGCGAAGTGCTGGCGACACCAGGCGGAAAATTATTGATGCGTCAGTACTCGGATTGCGCCATTGAAATTGCGCGCCGTGAGGGCTATCCACCACGCGACGCGGTGCTGGTTCGTTTTGATAGCGTGCTTAATTCAAGCGGCTCGACATTGACCGCCTCTATGCTACGCGATTTGGAGACGGACAATGATGTTGAGGCCGATCACATCGTGGGCTACATGCTGACCAAAGCCCGCGAACATGGACTTGATGACACGATTATCAACGTGGCCTACACCCACTTGAAAGCGTATCAAAATCGTCGCGCCAGCGGCCGCAATATAGCGAAGTAGTACCCGAAGGATTGCCTTAACCGAGTTTAATTAAACATCACTGCCAACCCCACATCGAACAACAGGCATTGCCGTTGGCAACCATCGCAAAGGCGATCACCAAAATGATCGCCACCCACATCACTACCATCAGCGCATAAAGCTTTGCTTTGCCGCTAGCGTGCTTTGCGGAACGTTCAATTTTTTGTGCGGCACTATCGCGGAAATTGGCGCCGGAGAAAGCATCAACGTAGCGTCGGTGAGTATCCTCGGCAGAAAGGCCTGCGCCTTCGGCCATCGGATGAGCATACTTTTGTGTGGTGGTATTTACGTTCATCATCAGTCCTTGTAAATTTTTCAATTGCTGCTCAAATTGAGCGCCGTTTAAACTTGCGATTGAGCCTAAAAAATAAGGACTCACCAATAGAACGAAATTGAAGACAGAAATCGGACACGTATTTCGTAAATATTTTTCGGCTGACCTTTCTGCCTAAAGCCAATCAAATATAAAAAAACTTTTAAAAACTGAGAAATCAGTGCCGTAATATGAAGGTCGGCAATCGTCAGCGGCCCGCCCCACGCGCTCTTTTAAGCAGCATATCAGCGCTAAATTATCGTGCAATACCTCAATCGCGGTAGTGGGCGGCGTTCAGGAACGTAATTTCCTAGCACGACGGCTCTAGCGCTTGCGACCACTTCGGATTAAATTAAATATGCTTCGTTAGCTAAATCAAAAAACCACTACGGCAACGCGCATTGTTTAAACTGACAGCAGCGTTTATCCGGTGGCTTTTCAGCGATTAAAGAGACTAACCATGAACAGCGTTACCACCTTGTTTCCCGACGCACACGCTGCGGAAGCCGCCTTGCCAGCGAGCAACAATCAAATGCCGGTGGATGAATTGTTTGCATCGTTCTACGACGATTTGCGTCGATTGGCGCACGCGCGCTTGCGGCGTTCAAACGATCTGACCGTACTCGACACCACCGGACTGGTGCACGAATCATATTTCCGATTTCTCAGCGCTGCAAACTTCGTCCTCAAAGATCGGCCGGGCTTTTTGGCATACGCATCGCGAGTGATGCGATCCATCGTTGTGGATGTGGTCCGACAAAAGTTGGCTCTCAAAAACGGTGGCGATGCGGTTGACGTCACGCTGAATACCAACATTGTTGAATCGGTGTGCGCGCCTGAAAACGAGGTGATGCGTATTCATGACGCGCTACAAGAATTGGCGGCGATTGATGAGCGTTTGGCGCAAGTCGTGGAAATGCGTTATTTCGGCGGCCTGAGTGAACAACAAATCGCTGAGGTGCTCGGTCTCAGCACACGCACTGTCAAGCGCGATTGGGAAAAAGCCAAACTTTTTCTGCATTACAATCTTCGCTAACACCATCCCGCGCGGAGGCTAATTTGGGACGCACTATCAGCCGCGCGGCTTGGTAAATTTCGCCGCCACCTTGCTCGCGTATTATTGCGCGCATGAGTTCTGCTTTAAATGACGGTGTTAAAAAACGCGAAGTTTTCGCGTGGGCAATGTATGACTTCGCCAATTCTGGCTACACGACGGTCGTACTCACGGCCGTGTTCAATGCCTATTTCGTATCGGTGATTGCGGGTGGCGCTGATTGGGCCACGTTTGCATGGACGGCGACGCTGGCAGTTTCATATATTGCGGTGATGGTTGCGGGCCCATTATTGGGCGCATATGCCGATGCACACGCCGCAAAAAAACGCGTGCTGTTTTTTGCCACAGCAGGCTGCGTGATCAGCACCGCTCTGCTCTATTTTGCGGGGCCGGGTGCCATTTATCTGGCGATCACGATGATTATTATTTCCAATTTTTGCTACGCTGTGGGCGAGAACATTACCGCTGCGTTTCTGCCCGAGTTGGCAAAACCTGACGCACTCGGCAAGGTCTCGGGCTGGGGATGGAGCTGGGGCTACGTCGGTGGCTTGGTGGCGTTGGGGCTCAGTCTGATGTGGATCATGGGGGCCGAATCGAGAGGGGAAAAAACCGCAGATGCTGTCGGGCTGACGATGTTGATCACCGCGGCAGTTTATGCCGCAGGCGCGTCGATTACGTTTATTTTTTTGAAAGAACGTGCTTCTCCTGCGCCTAAGAACATCTCGACTGGAAATGCATGGACGCGACTAATGCGTTCCGCGCGCGAAGCATCTCGCTATCGTGATTTGATTCTAGTTTTTGCATGCGGCACCTGCTATCAGGCCGGGGTTTCGACCGTGGTCACCCTCGCCGCGATTTATGCCCAGGAAGTGATGAGCTTTACAACGCAGGACACGCTAGTGCTGGTGCTGATTGTGAATGTGACGGCCTGCGTAGGCGCGTTCGGATTCGGTTATTTGCAGGATCTGATTGGAAAAAAACGGGCGTTAGCCATCACCTTGGTAGGCTGGATATTAATGGTGGGTTTCGCCTGGTTTGCCACCACGCGCGGACTTTTCTGGGTAGCTGCCAATTTAGCCGGTATTTGCATGGGGTCCAGCCAATCCGCGGGGCGCGCGTTGGTGGCGTATTTTTCACCAACTGCGCGAGCGGCGGAGTTTTTCGGACTGTGGGGCGTGGCTACTCGCCTCGCCGCGGTGTTGGGCCCGCTCACCTACGGGGCGGTGACCTGGATCACCAACAATAACCACCGGCTGGCGATGCTGATAACGGGGGTATTTTTTTTGGCCGCGCTACTGGTACTGGCGCAGGTGGATGAGAAACGTGGCAGGCGCGCGGTAGTTGGAGCAGCGGCGGAAATGGCCTAGGACGCAAGTTGTTTCAAACGCAACTTCAGACGCAGCGTCATCTCTAGCTTCGGGCGCAATTTTGCTGAAGAACGCGAAAACAAGTAAGCGCCGCGAGCCACACTTCTAGGCGATAATTGTGCTCCTCCATGCACCCTGAATTTGAATATGTCGAACGGCAACGCCTCCAAACCATCCGAATCCATTAAAACCGCTCAAACCACCAACTTTATCCGCAACATTATTGATGCTGATTTAGCCGCTGGAAAATACGCTTCTCGCACCTGGAGCGGCGCACCCGGCCCCGCCGTGAAGCAGGCAAAGGCGGCGATTGATCCCGCCAAAATTCGCACCCGCTTTCCGCCCGAGCCCAACGGTTATTTGCATTTTGGTCATACCAAATCTATTTTACTTAATTTCGGTTTGGCGGAGGATTACGCGGGCGTTTGCCATCTGCGCTTTGACGATACCAATCCTGAAAAAGAAGAGCAGGAATATGTCGATTCAATCATTGATTCTGTTCATTGGCTGGGCGGCAATTACGATAAAAACGGTGCGTCGCATCTTTACTTTGCGAGCGACTATTTCGACTATTTTTATGACTTTGCCGAGACACTCATCGAGCACGGTTTGGCTTATGTTGATTCGCAATCGGCGGAGGAAATGCGCGCGAGCCGTGGTTCGCTTACTGAACCGGGTAACAATTCACCGTTCCGCAATCGTAGAGCCGCTGAAAATTTGCAATTGTTCCGTGAAATGCGCGATGGCAAACACGCCGAAGGTACGCACATCCTGCGCACGAAAATTGATATGGCATCACCGAATATCAACCTGCGCGACCCGGCGATTTATCGCATCAAACACGCGCATCACCATCGCACGGGCGATAGATGGTGCATTTACCCGATGTACACCTACGCCCATCCGGTGGAAGATGCATTGGAAAACATTACGCATTCGCTTTGCACACTGGAATTTGAAGATCAGCGGCCTTTCTACGATTGGCTGCTGGCGAAACTGGCGGAGTTCGGCGCACTCAATACCCCGCTGCCACAACAGATCGAATTTTCGCGCCTTAACCTCACCTACATCGTCCTCAGCAAACGCTATTTGCGCCAACTGGTGGAACAGCATCACGTCGAAGGCTGGGATGACCCGCGCATGCCCACACTGGTAGGTGCGCGCCGTCGCGGCTTTACGGCAGAAGGCTTCAAATTATTTGCGCAACGCATTGGCGTTTCAAAATCTGATTCGTGGATCGAAATGAGCGTACTCGAAGATTGTCAGCGCGAAGTGTTGAATGAACAGTGTCTGCGCAAGGTGGCCGTGCTCAATCCGCTGAAGCTGATTATTGATAATTATCCGGCTGGCCAAACGGAGGAATGCTTCGCACCGAATCATCCGCAGAAGCCTGAACTGGGCAAACGCGCCATGCCGTTTTCGAGCGAATTATGGATCGAACGCGAGGATTTTGAAGCGACACCGCCCAAAGGTTTTTTCCGGCTGTTCCCGGGCAATATGGTGCGGCTGCGCTACGGATTTGTCATCAAATGTATCGGCGCGGATAAAGATGCGGCGGGCAATATTACGGCGGTGCATTGCGAATACTTTGCGGACTCCAAATCCGGCACACCGGGCTCGGACACCTATAAAGTAAAAGGAAATATTCATTGGTTGTCGGCGGCACATGCGGTGCAAACAGAAGTCAGATTATTTGACCGACTTTTTTCAGCACCCCACCCCGGGCGCGGCACTGAAAATTTCCTAGATGATCTTAATCCGACATCCAAACAAGTGATCACGGCGTATCTTGAAGCATCGCTCAACGACGCTGCCGCGGAAGCGCGTTTTCAGTTCGAGCGCCATGGTTATTTTGTGGCGGATCGGGTCGCTTCAAAGCCCGGCAAGCCGGTTTTTAACCGCGCAGTCACGTTGCGGGATTCATGGGCAGCAGGAAGCTAGAGATGATGTGATTGCCAACCATGAAAAGTTTTGAACCCTAGTATAGGCCTTCCTTTCAGGCCATTTTATGCTGTAACGCCCCGCCAGTGGCAGGTTTTAAAATTCAACCGTGCATCTATGGGCTCATGGATAAAACCTCGATTTTCGGACAAAATGCGGCATCGCTTGCATCAAGAAACAATGCCAAAAGCGAACATTTTTAAGGACAGCTATGCGCTTCAATATTTCACGCATCATTCTAGATACAACAAATGCTCGCTATAGGCTAGGCTTGGTGTTGACACTGGGTACGCTGTTAGTCACGTCTTTGACTGCCCTAGCGCCTGCCAACGCGCTATCGCCAATATTTTTGCCAACAATATTGCCGACACTTTCAACCACAGTCGCGCCATCGCCGGAAACAAGTTTAAATGTCGAAATTGCCAACGGCAAGATGCATCGTGGTTTGCTTGACGGTGTGCCCGTCAAATTTACGATCTTTAATGGCTACGCAATTAGCGAAGGCGATATTCTGCTCGGGTCCGCCAGCGCGGTGCTTGAGCGGATGCGGGCTGAGGCTCCCAACGGCAAGTTTCCGCTGCCCGGTTCCACATCACTAGCCAAAGGCCACACTTACGGCGGCGCAAATCGCCTTTGGCCGCGCAATGCGCAAGGCGTGGTTGAGGTGCCATATATGATTACGCTGGATCCGGACAATCATGTGCCGGCAGCCATTGATATTGCAAACGCCCAACTTGCGCCGTTCATGAAATGGATTCCGCGCACCTTGGAAATTGATTACGTCTCGTTTAATTTGAGCGAAGACGAAAACTATGGCTCGTGTTTTTCCAGCGTGGGACGCACCGGCGGCTTGCAGAATATCGGCGGCAGCAAAATCTGCGCCGGTGGTGTGCTGGTTCACGAAATGGGCCACGCGGTCGGTCTTTATCACGAACAACAGCGTTCAGATCGCGGCACCTGGCTCAGCATCGACCTTTCCAATATCGACCCATCGTATGTCGGTGCAAATTACGAGCCGCCCTCCAATCAGCGTGATATTGGCGGTTATGACTATGGCTCGATCATGCACTATTCGGCGTTCAGTTTTGTCAAGGTTTACAAGCCGAGCCTGAATACGATTCCGGCGGGCATTCCAATCGGGGCGCGCGAACGTTATTCGTCGGGTGACCTTGAGGCGATTCGCCGACTGTATGATTTTGTCGAGTCCACGATCACGATTGATTCGTTCCCCACCGGACAAAACGTGCTGATCGATGGTGTTCTCAGCGTTACGCCGACCGTGTTTAACTGGTCACTTGGTTCCAGCCATACGCTGGGCGTGCCAGCGGGCGTGTTCAATTCAGGCGGCACCCTGGTGACATTTGCGCGCTGGAATAATGATCGCGCTGCTAATTTGAATCCGTCTCAAACCATCACCATTGTTGCGGGCGATGGGAGCCTCGGGCAACCGAATAATCGACCCAGCGTCAGCACCTACACGGCGCATTTTTCCAAGGTCGTGGAAGTCAGATCGTCGTCAAGCGTGACTGGTGGCATCGCCACGCTATCGCCCGCGCCACAGCCACTGGCGGGCGCCTCGGGCGTTTACTATCGCGCCAATACCCCCATGACGGCGAACGCTATTGCACCCAGCGGGTTCCAATTTGGGCTGTGGGGTCCGTCGACAGGATTGTTTCATTATCCATCCGCGTCGAATCGCTCATCCAACCCGTACAACGGGCCGGTTGCGGTCGGCGCTGATTTTGTGCTGGCAGAATGGATTGCAAATTTTACCGATACCGCGTTGGTGCGAATCAATGCCGAACATAGCGGAGGCGAATTTACCGGTGCGATAACCAAGCGCGTGGATGGCAGCAATAATATTGACCAGAATTTACCCGCTACAAGCTACTTATGGGCGGCAGGCGAAGCGCGTGAATTTGAAGCCAAAACCATTTTTCGCGGCCTGACCACTAATGTCCGCTACAAGTTTATCGCTTGGGAAGGCGGGCCGACGTCGACGGTGCCAGAGCGCGTGATTGTAACCAAGCCCGCGGGCGGCTTGAGCGGAAATGTGGTCTATACCGCCCGCTACATCAAGCAGTTCAAGGCCTATACGGTGATTGATAACAGCTCAACGTCGTGTGGCAGCGTGTCGCTCGACCGCGCCGGTCCCGACGAAGGTTTTTACAACTTTGGCGATGCGCTCACGGCCACCTACAATCCCCCCGCGGGCATGCGCATTACCCATTGGAATGGCAACTTTGTGGGGAGCGGCAATCAGGCAACATTCATCGTTAACGACATTCCGTACGCTGCACCCGAAATCAACACCGTTGCCGAACCCTTGCGCATCACGTCATTGAGCAGGACGCAGTTTGATTTCAATACGCCAATCGAATTCGATATCTTCGGCACCGGCTTTACAGCCACCAGTGAAGTCTATGTTGCCAATGTTCGGCGCACTGCCGTGCTGGTCGCGGCCAATCAAATTCGGGTCACCATTGCCGCTACGGAAACCCCGGTAGTAGGGAAAGCGGTGGTGTCGCTGGCCAACCGCGTCGGCGCATGCTCGGCGCTGGATGCTTCAGCGATCGACATTAAATCGGGCATCGCGATAGCCGCTGGCAATGCACCGCATACCGGCTGGTGGTGGAATCAGGCAGAAAACGGTCGCGGTTTCTTTATCGAAAAGCGCGGCAATTCGTTGTTCATGGCGGGTTACTACTATGAAGCGGACGGACGCTCAACCTGGTTCACGTCATCAGGGTCATTTACCAGCAATGTTTTCACAGGACGCGCCACCGCCCTCAAAAACGGCCAAACGCTGGACGGAAGTTATGTAGCCCCGCAAGCCGGTGTCGATCTGGGCAGCATCACCCTGACATTTACCGATGCATCAACGGCGACCATGGTGTGGCCGGGCGGCACCACGCCGATAACCACGTTCGTCTTCGGCGGCAACGGTGCCAGTACTGGCGAGAATGGCTGGTGGTGGAATGCGGGCGAAAGCGGACGCGGCTACTCGATTGAGGTGCAGGGCAATTCGCTTTTCATGGTGGGTTTTATGTACGATGCGGGCGGCAATCCGGTGTGGTATCTGAGCTCCGGACCGATGCAAACACCCGCCAAATATACGGGACCGTTATTGGTGGTACGCGGCGGTCAGACGCTGACTGGCTTCTATAAGGCACCTGGCAATACCCCTATCGGCAACATCAGCATTGATTTCAGCGCCGCGGATCAAGCCAATATGGTACTGCCAAGCGGTAAAAATGTTGCGATCACGCGGTTTCGCTTTTAGTTCCGATCCGATTTTTATCAACTCTCCGATTCACCAATCGAAAGGGGCATTTTGATGTTGTCTTTGGTGTCGCGCTTATTTTCTCTGGTTTTGCCTACCCGCTTAATTCAGCTCAATTTTCAACCCATTAAACGAGCAGCTGCACATCGAGTTGCATGTCGAGTTAGATATTGCTCGTCGTTGCCGAGAACCAGAATCTATGAGCAAATGAATGGCTGGCTGCTACTGTGTTTGCTGGTCGTGACGATGCTGTTTGCTGCTCCATACAATGCCTACTCGCAATCTAAACCTGATGGTCCGCCGCCCTACGGTATCAAGGAAAATTACACCAAATACGAGTACCGCATTCCCATGCGGGATGGTAAAAAACTGTTTACCACGGTGTACGTGCCGAAAGAATCAGCCAAGCCCGTGCCGTTCTTGATGGTACGCACCCCTTACAGCGTGGCGCCCTATGGCGTGGATCAATATCGCGACGCCTTGGGGCCATCAACCGAATTTGATCGCGCCGGCTATATTTTTGTGTTTCAGGATGTGCGCGGACGTTATATGTCGGAAGGCACTTTTATCGACATGACACCGCACAAAACCAAAAAATCAGCCACCGATGTTGATGAAAGCACGGACATGTTTGATTCTGCGGAATGGTTGCTTAAAAACATTCCGAACAATAATGGCCGCATGGGTCTATGGGGAATTTCTTATCCCGGGTTTTATGTATCGGCCAGCATCATTGATTCACATCCGGCGATCAAGGCCGCCTCTCCCCAAGCGCCGGTCACCGATATGTACATGAATGATGATTCATATCACAACGGCGCGTTTATGCTCGCCGCGAATTTCGGTTTTTATACCGGCTTCAAACGCCAGGAAAATCCCACCGTGAAGCCCAACAAATGGGACCCATTTGAATACGGCACCAAAGATGGCTATGAGTATTTTCTAGGGTTGGGCACGCTCGCGAATCTGAACAGCAAGATCGACAAGCCGGAATACGTGATGTGGAAGGACAACATCACCAACGACACCTATAACGATTTTTGGCAATCACGCAACATCGCGGCGCATCTCAAAAATATCAAGGCATCAGTGCTCACCGTCGGCGGCTGGTTTGACGCCGAAGATCCCCAAGGCCCGCTCACCACCTACCGCAGCATCAAGGCCAATAATCCAGGCATCTATAACGGCTTGGTGATGGGCCCTTGGGTGCATGGCGGCTGGGCACGCAATGATGGCGAACGTATCGGCATGGTGAGCTTCGCGGCGAAAACGAGCGAGTATTACCAGAAGAAAATCGTGTTTCCTTTTTTCGAGAAAAATTTGCGCCCGGCTGCCGCGAATGATCCCAAATTGCCCGGCGCAAAATCGGCTGATCCCTTTGCAGAAGCGCATGTATTTGAAACCGGCACCAACATCTGGCGACAATATCCGCAGTGGCCGCCTGCCGAAGCAAAACCCAAAATGCTTTATTTTGGCGCGCAGGGAAAACTAACTTGGACGCAACCTGGCACATCTCAAGGTGCGGCGTTGACGTACGACGAATACGTGAGCGATCCTGCAAAACCGGTGCCCTTTATTGCCTATACCGCGACCGGTGTGCCTCAGGAATACATGGTCGGCGATCAACGGTTCGCGTCTACCCGCACCGATGTGCTGACGTATTCCACCGAGGTGTTGGACGAGGATGTGACGATTGCCGGCCCGGTCATGCCGACACTTTTTGTTTCCACCAGCGGTACCGATAGCGACTGGGTGGTGAAATTGATTGACGTTTATCCGCCTGAGCTGCCTGACGAAAGACCCGACAACGCAGCACGCCCCAAAGATGCGCCGGGCCCCAAAATTCAGCTCAGCGGGTATCAGCAGTTAGTTCGTGGAGAGCCGTTTCGTGGAAAGTTTCGAAACAGTTTTGTCACACCGCAACCCTTCAAGCCCGGAAAAATTGAGGCCTTGAATTTCACCATGCCCGATGTGCTGCACACGTTCCGGCGTGGCCATCGCATCATGGTTCAAGTACAAAGTTCGTGGTTTCCGCTGGTGGATCGCAATCCACAGGTTTTTATGCGTATTCCCGAGGCAAAGCCGGATGATTTCAAGATCGCTACCCAGCGCGTTTACCGTGCGGGCGCAACGTTTTCAGGCATTAGCGTCGGGGTCATGAGCATGGGTCAAGCCAACACAAGGGCAGAAGGCCGCGCCGGTCAAAGCGCAAAATAATGAGGACAAAAAAAAGGCGCATTCAGAATGCGCCTTTTTTATGCTTTGCTGCTTGGGGACTTGAATACTTATTTAGGCAGCAATACGGTGTCAATAACGTGAATCACGCCGTTACTGGCGACGATATCGGTCGATGTGACGGTCGCGTCGTTGACCATGACTTTACCAGCCGCTACTGTGATTTTGATGGATTGGCCATTAACGGTTCTCACGTTGCCCGGCTTCACATCTTTCGCCATCACTGCTGCAGGTACAACGTGATAGGTCAAAATGCCGGCTAATTTAGCTTTGTCCTTCAACAATGCTTCCACGGTGCCGGCTGGCAATTTCGCAAACGCTGCGTCTGTGGGTGCGAACACGGTAAATGGGCCTTTACCTTTTAACGTGTCAACCAAGCCTGCGGCCTGAATAGCGGTTACCAGCGTTTTGAAAGACCCGGCAGCAACAGCAGTATCGACAATATCCTTTGCCTGAGCAGACGCGCCCGCAGCAATAAACATGGATGAGGCAACGGCAAGCGACGCCAGCGTGGAGCGAGTAATAGCATTGAGTGCAAATTTCATTTGAATCTCCTTAGGGTTGGTGTGTCTGTAAAAATGCCTATGAAACGTATCTATGCAACTATTTGTAAAACAATATGGCTAGAAAACGTTCAGTTGATGGTGCGGTAAAAGTGCATCAACATAATTCTTAGACGTGGATTTTCTGAAAAGTTAAAGCAACTTCGCAAATCCTACTAACGCAAATAAGGCAAAATTAATCATGCGTAGATATCGTCAGTTCATCGCGACCTGCAGCGTTTATTACCGATATGTTCAAAACTTTTACTTATGCGTATTATTGATAAAATATCCTATAAAAAACAAACGTTTAGCCTTCGCGAGAATGCAATTCTCGCCGCGGCACATCGCCTGCTGGCGCAAAAAGGCTTTGATTTGATGACCATGGATGAGATCGCCGCCGATGTCGGCATCGCCAAACCAAGCCTCTACAAGCACTTTGTCTCCAAGGAACAACTGGTTGGGGCGGCGATGATTCGACTGATCGACGGCGCATTGGATTTTATCGATCAGATTCCCGCGACCGAATCCCCAATGGTCAAAATGAAATCCATCCTCAACTGGGCGCTGCAGGTGCGCCTAAGCGGTGGTTTGCCCTTCTTACCAGCAACCAGCCCGCTCGTGCGCGAAATGCTCCTCAAAAATATTCGCTATGTCAGCAAACTATTGAAACTGAATTCGCGGGTCGCCGCCATGGTGCAAAACGCCAGGCAAACCGGCGAACTGCGCAGTGATATACCGGATGACGTGATTTTGTTCAGCTTTTATGCGCGTTCGTGCGACCCGGCAATCGATTTTTTAAGGCTTTACTCCAAGCTCGATAATGAAGCCATCATCGCCCACATTACGAGCAGCTGCTTCGACGGCCTCGCCCAGCCGATAGCGATGGGTAAGAAAGGTGATGCGCGTTTGAGCATTGGCAGTGCTGCCCGTGATGCAAGTTGCCCACGCGCACCAGCGGGTCAGCCATGAAGACAGCAAATCCGGTGCTAGCCTCGCAAATCACGCGCCCGCAGTCCGCGTTTACCTTGATCGAGATTATGGTGGTGGTCGCGATCATCGCGATTCTGGCCACGATGGCGGTCCCTTCGCTTTACCGAACCGTCATTCGCCAACAGATAACCGACAGCATGCCACTGGCCGATCTGGCGCGAAATGGCGTCGCCGTGTTCTATCGGCGCGAAGGCAAAATGCCCGCTGATAACGAGGCGGCAGGTACACCGCCCGCGAAAAAGATCATTGGCAATTTTGTCACCCGCGTGTCGGTCGCGGATGGCGCAGTGACGATGACATTCGGTAACAGCGCCTACGCTTCAATAAAAGGCAAACAACTCACCTGGCGGCCCGCGATTGTAGTGGATGCGCCAACGGTGCCGATCGCATGGGTGTGTGGCGGCAAAAAGCCGCCGGAGGGTATGACGGCACAGGGACGGGATGAAACCACCCTCGCCGCCACCGTGCTGCCGGGTGGATGCGGTTAATCTGCCAGCAGGTATTTTTAAATCGGGATCAAACATGAAATATTCGTCGCTGGGTAAATCCGCCCTCTCCGTCTCCCGCCTATGCCTTGGCACAATGATGTTTGGTGATCAAACAGATTTGTCGGAGGCTGGCAATATCGTTGCCCATGCGCGTGAGCATGGTGTGAATTTTATTGATACCGCAGACGTCTATTCGCTCGGTAAATCGGAATCGATGGTGGGCGAATTACTCAAACATGACCGCCAGCATTGGGTGCTGGCGACCAAAGTCGGTAACAAGATGAGCGACCGGCCAAACGAGTCAAAATACGCTCGTTCATGGGTGCTGCGGGAATGTGAGGCCAGCTTGAAACGTCTGGCGACTGACACTATCGATATTTATTACATGCATCGCGATTTCAACGGGATGGATTTGGGCGAGGCCATGCATGCGATCGAGCAACTATTGCGAGACGGTAAAATTCGCAACTGGGGAATATCAAATTTTCGCGGTTGGCGCATTGCTGAAATGATGCACCTCGCGACGCAACTGAACATGCCGGGCCCCGTGGTGTGCCAGCCATATTACAACCTCCTCAACCGCCAGCCTGAGATGGAAGTGCTCCCGGCTTGTGTGCACTATGGCATCGGCGTGGTGCCGTACAGCCCGGTCGCGCGCGGCGTGCTCACTGGCAAATATGCACCGGGCAATGAGACCAACGCCACGATCGATCCGAATAGCCGAGTTGGTCGCGGCGACAAGCGCATGATGGAAACCGAATTTCGCGAAGAATCGTTGGCGATTGCGCAGAGGCTTAAAATTTATTGCGAAAAAGACAACCGGCAATTGGCCCATTTCGCCACCGCGTGGGTGCTGGCGAACAAGGTTGTCAGCTCGGTAATTGCCGGGCCGCGGACACTCGCTCAGTGGCAAGATTATTTCGCATCCGTGGACACGGTTATTTCGAGCGCCGATGAGGCGTTTGTTGATTCACTGGTGTCGCCCGGCCACCCGTCAACGCCCGGCTATAACGATCCGGCTTATCCGCTGAATGGCCGCATAGTTGGCTAGAAGTTGATTAAAAGCAGGCTAAAAATTAACGCAATAGCCTGACCAGGGGGCTCATATCTGCAATTAAGGCCCCTATATCCAGAGCGGCTTTTTGGGCATTTCCATTTGCCACCCGCCGCCGATAGATGATCTGCATATTTTTCATCGCGTTCAGGATTGCTATTAACAGGGTTCCGCCGACCAACGATGCATCGGAAATTGTGGTGCAGTGCAAACGCATGCTATTGCTCGTTGACGACGACCACGACCACGAAAATATTCTGACTTCCTTGCGGCGTTTACTGCGCCGAAATAGTTACGAAATTTTGTATGCACCGCCGTGGCTGAACGCTTATTCCTAGATCTCGAGATAGAGCGAGTCCGGCAGTTCATTTATGCCGATCAAGCCGAAACAAAAAAAGACGTGGCCGATTACATCGTCGGCTGCCACAACGGCATCCGACCGCATCGTGTGTTGGGCAACCTGTCGCCGTGGGTCTTCGAGCGCAACCTGACAGCAGAGACCCCCCCATCGCTGTGTCTTAATCAACTTGATCACGACAGGTCGCGATACCCCGAAGGACGTCCCCTTGGCAGACAACACAATGCTAGCGGCATTCAAGTCTGGCCTGTCAATCGCCCATTGAGTTTGAACGTGACTTTGCAGGGCAAGCAAAGGCGGCAAACGATGAAGTAATTCAGGAAAACAGGCAAACTGCACAGCTGACTAAAGGGGTGGCTTAATTCCCAAATAAAGCTTACCAAGATCGCTGCGGATCAATCCCGCCCTCTGGTTTTGCGCGAGGAGAATGAAGATGGCCATGCGCGAGGTCCACCGCATCAAATTATTTTGCGATTGTTTCGCTTGGTTTATGTGCAAATGGCGCGCGATCCAGCGCATTTCCCCACATCTGTTTCCACGGTGGCCAATCATGACCGCCTGGGGCGGAAAGCAAACGCTCAGGCGGCAGAATCGTGCCCATGATCTCCTGAAATTGCGCCAACCCATCGTGGGTTCCATAGCCAATATAAAGGGGCGGGCGCTTGTTAGCTGGATCGACATAGCCTTTAAGCCAAAGCAATAAATCGCGCTGATAGTCATCCGATTTCAGCGGCAATTCAGGTGTCCATCGTGCCAGCCCGCCCGACTCGGTGACTTCGCTCAAAACATCGCTTGAGGCAATAAACGGTGCAATAGCGATTACGCCCGCAATATCGTCCGGGAAAAGGCGCGAGTACATCAGGGAGCCAAAGCCACCGAGCGAAATGCCCGCCAGCCAGATTGATTTATAGCCCTTGGCGCGAGCAGGCTCGATGATATCGGTGCGAATCCGCGTGTCGAAAGTGCGGTTGAAAAAATAACCCGCGTGTGAATCGATAACGGTGACATCAGCATCAATATTGCGGGCGCGTACTTGTTCAACAAAGCCTTCCTTGACAATATCAATCGGCACTTCCTGCGCGCCTGGCAAAAATACAATCAGTGTGTTGCTTGTCAAGGTTGGCGAGAGTGGCAGCGAAATAGAATCCATCGGCACCTTAGTAGCGCGTATGAATGCGCAGCCCGTCTGCGCCAGACAAAGCAGCACTGCAATTCCACTCAATATTGAGGCGCGCGTATTTTTCATTTGTGTTCCTTGTGATTCAATAATGATACAGAATCAAAACACTTGCCAACACAATCACCGAATTGATAACCGCTCCAAATTTTGAAAGTTCATCATGATAACGGGAGTTGGCGAGCAACTGGCTTTTAGGCAACTGCCGCGAACCGGGACGCACATCCAAGCCCATTTACATGCGGTGACAAAGCGCAAGATTTTGCGCGTAAGCCGCGTTAGAGCCAAGACGTTATCTGAGTTCATGCAAAGTTATCTGGCGTAGCAGCCCTACCAGCAGCATCTACGCGAACCATTCAGGAGAGAAATTATGATCCGCAAAACAGTTTTATCCTTAATAGCGGCAGCAGGAACACTCGGCGCAGTTGTTGTGCCGTCAGTGAGTAACGCCTTCGTTGATATCCGCGTGAATGTCGCCCCACCACCGTTGCGCTATGAAGTCGTCCCGCAGCCGCGCGATGGAAAAATCTGGACGCGGGGTTACTGGGATTGGCGTCAGTATCGCGGTGGCTATCATCACGTTTGGGTCGGTGGGTATTGGGTGCCAGCACATCGCGGTTACGTATACACCCCCTATCGCTGGACTCGGCGTGATGGCTTTTGGGTATCAGAGCGCAGCCGCGGGGATCGTGATAGTGACGGCATCTCCAATCGATATGATCATTATCCTAACAATCCCTATCGCCGGTAATCATTCACTCATTAGTCCGAATTTCCGGTGTTAGATTGCTCAGGTTAGCTCAGCCCTTCCCCTACTTGGGAAGGGTTTTTTATTACCGTCTGACTGACCTTCGAAAGGCGTTCACCCCAAAAAGCCGAGATTCGATGTTGAAAAATTTCCGATATTCGGCAGCACTAAACGCATATCGGTATCGCTGACTCCAAACCATCGCGCCATCGTCGCGGCGAATTGATCAACTGACGTGGTCGGCAGCAGACGTCCTGACCCCACCTCATCATTGTTGTTAAGGCCCATGATTGGAAACGTGCCGTAGTACTGGCTACCTTTTACGGCACCACCCATTACAAAATGATGCGATCCCCAACCATGATCGGATCCATCGCCATTACTGGTCAAGGTGCGACCGAAATCGGAGGCCGTAAAAGTCGTTACTTTGTCCGCAATTTGCAGAGAATCAATATTGGTTTGAAAGTAAGCCAAGGCAGCAGCAACTTTAGCGTGAAGCGCCGGTTGCACATCAAGCTCGTTGTCGTGAGTGTCAAACCCACCCAGCGAGACAAAGAAAACCTGGCGCTTGGCACCGAGTGAATTTCTCGACGCGATCATGCGCGCCACGATTCTGAGCTGTGCGGCGAGGCTGTTGGTGGTGAGATCCGCCGACAGCGGAAAATCAGGCGCGCTCAGCAAGGCCGCCGACAAGCTCGCATCAGCATCAATGGCTCGCGCCGTGGTATCGGCTAAATCCTGTGAAAAGTAGCTTCCACCGCCAGTAGTAATAATATTTTTTAGCGTGGCGCTCGCGCTGGCGGAACCGAATAGCGAACCCTTGATGCCTGATATCGGTACCGACCCTGAGGTGCTCACCTGGTATGCCGCAACATTTTGTCCCGCCAGAAAAACCGCGCTGCCTGAAACCGAATTGCAGGTAAAAATCGTGCTGGCATTTTGCGATGCAAACAAATCCCCCATTCGACCACCCCAACCATAGCGCGCGCCCTCTGGCGCGCTCGCCTGCCACACCGACTGCTGATCGTTGTGTGAGAATAGTTTGGGCGGTAACGGAACGGACAGATTCGTAAATTGGGTTTTGGTGGTGGGCACAATAAGCGGGCCCACGTTGGCCACAACCGCTAATTTGCCAGCATCCCAGATCGCTTTTAACGGCGTCAATTCTTTAGCCAGACCAAACTGTCGGCCTGCATTTGATCCGGTCAGCGCCACCGATGGCGTAAGCGGCACAACATCCGCGAGCGCACGGGCAATGGTGGAACGAGCTCCAGAATACGCAGCATACGACGCCGCATCGACGGGAATAACAGTGTTGTTATGATCGTTGGCGCCATAAAAAAATACACATACGAGCGCGCGATAATCGGTCGCGGTCTGCGCCGCTGCAGCGCCGATCCCGGCAAGGTTCAATGCGAATGGTGCCGCGGTGCCGGCGATTGATAATTTTGCCGCCGTGCGCAAAAATTCGCGGCGCGATTCATTACCCGTTTTAACCACAATATTTTTCATTTTTATCTCCAGTCAGCTTGGGTAATTAATTCTGCAAGATATATTCGGGCGCCGCCATCGTCAGATAGACCGCCAGATAAACACGATTCTTTTTATCCCCATCCGGGTTTGATGTCCCAATCACAACGCTGGCCACCGCGTCACGAATCTGGTTACGAGCGGTGGTCGACAGGCGCCCTGCCGCGAGCAACAGATTCACGCGATCCACCAACTTGTCAGGATCAGTGGCAAGGGCAATTTCGGCGCTGTAGTCAGGTTGAATATCTCGAATACCGTTCGTGGATGTGCCGATGCCGGAAGAGATATTGGAACGCATATAGTTGAGGTAGCCTGCCACCGACGTTTCACTGGTTATTTGCGCCTCAGGCGAAACTAGACCAACAGCACCAGCTTTACTATTTGGTGGAATATAGCCGGGTCGGAAAAAGTTAAATACAGAGGGCGAACGCAGCGGCGATTGGCCGAGCTGGGCGGCTGGGTCGGAGGTCGTGCTGAGCAGGAAGCGGCCATCACTTGAACGCGCGTTAAATGCGCGCATCCATTGCACAAGACGGACCACCTGCTCGCGAAGTTTGCCCGAGCGAGCCGTAACATTGGTTAAGTCGCGCGCCTCGGGATCCAGCAATACTGCTTTAATGACGGCCTTCAGGTCACCGCGAACACCTGCGCCGTTGTTGTTAAACACGCTGGCAACTCTGGCGACATAGCTGGGCGACGGATTGGCCGTCACCAACCGCTGGATCAATTGTTTGGTAAAAAACGGGCCAACGTTCGGGTGATTAAACAAAGTATCCAGCGCGATCCGAACATCCGCATTCGTGGCCGCCACCGTTTGCGCGGGAATCGTCACGCCCAGGAATTGCTTTTGCGAAATTGAATGATATTGATCGTAAGCCTGCATTGATTTTATCTGCCGATCAGGATCTGCATTGCCACCATAAAAACGTGTGTTTGAAGTATCGGGCCCCGACCAGCTTATGCCGGTAAAAGTCTTGGCTAGCCCGGCCACATCTGCGTTCGAATAAGTTTCGATAGGGTTGCCATTACCATCCAGCCGGTTTGAGCCATCTAGATTGAGCTGGTAAAGGCCGATGGTAAAAAGCTGCATCACTTCCCGTGCAAAATTTTCGTCCGGGGTACTGCCGGTGGTAAGGTTTTCTTTGGCACTTCCCAGCGACGACAGGTAACGACCCATCATCGGCGAATACGTCACCGCTTCCAAAAGATCGCGATAATTGCCGAACGCTTTATCACCCAGGGTATCCATGTATTGCGCGGTACCGCGTGGATACGGAAATGACAAACTGCTATCAAGCGAAATCACGAATATTTCTGATAGGGTAAATGCCATGCGCTGCCGCAATTGATCATCACCTGTCACAAAATTTTTCCAGAGACTCCAGTTGAAACTTGTTTGCCCATTCTGCATATTGGCTGGCAAGGTTGCGAGGTACGCAACCGTGTTGGGGAGATGCAAGGTTTGCGGCGTTAAAAATTGGGTATTTAGCCAGGCATCGGGCGTCGATGCGGCCAGAGCATCAATATCCACCATGCGTGGGCCGAAGGTGGCTTGGGCGAGGAAACGCGAGGCGTCGGCTGATTTTGCGTAGGTGGCAGTTGAACCAGATACACACAGATTTGTATTCCCGCCCGCGACCGCAAAACGCGACAAGGGAAGGGACCTGGTTGCATTTGGAATTGAGTAACTGAACGTCCCGGTTTCACCATTCGCGAAGTTGAGCGTAAAGGTGCCAATGGCAGCGGACGCAGTCAGATTGGGCCCGCTGATCTGGCTGAATGGCATACCCGTGTTTACTTTGCCGACGCTGCCGGTAAATCGGGCGGGATTTGCAATATCCTGCGTGCCTAATCCGGTTAACCAAGAGGCGCGGCCTTGATCGTCGTAGCCATACCAGCCAAAAAATATCTGGTTTCCCTGATGTGATATCTGCACGCCCCAACCTGCGGCGCTCACCCCGCCCCACCATAAGTCTGTGTAGTTAATTGCACTTGCACGCGACGCGGCTTGCAGTGTGCAGGTTGGCGCACTGGAATTTCCACCAAAATTGAATGGCTCAAGAGCGGATTTGGTCTGCGTTACCGACCCGATTGTGTAGGTCAGGTTCAGCCGATTCGAGCTCGTCAAGGTGAGCGAGCCAGTACCCGATATAACCGGCACCGGATTTGCACTGGTGACGATTTGCGCAAACGGCAAACCCGTTCCCGAGATTAAATTACCTGCGCATACAGCTCCCGCAAACGCGCAATCCAGCGTATGCCATATCGGCACACTTTGATCGCTAAACGTGTACCAAATCGCAAAAGTACGGGTGCCTTGCTGCTGAATACTGAGGCCCCAGCCAGATTCGGCAGGGTTCCACCAGAAACCGACCTGATTGGCAGACTGGGCAAAAGAGGTCGCACTTACCGACAGTAACGCTATCAACAACAAGCATGACATTAGTAATCCAGACAAGGCAGCGCGGGCAGATCGGATCGTGTTTGTCACCCTGTACAAATTGCTTTCAACCCGTCCTGCGCATAGTTGATCAACGAGCCCGATAAAATTTGAGTGCTTAAAAGTCATAGCGAAACCTCTTTTATTTAACTTTTACTGAATAAATACACGATACCAAAACCTTAACGCCAGAGGTGACGAAAAGATGAACAAAAGATGTAACGAGATACCAGTGCGTGTAACAAATTACCACCAACCTGCCCGAATAGGCTTACGTCGACATCACGTCTCGTCCCTTTAACGTTTTGCCGTATAACTTTTTGGCCTTATTGGACACCAGGCTTTCGATAGATCACGCCGTCGCGCATTACAAACTGCATTTTGCTCATCACCGAAATTTCTTTGGATGGATCGCCCGGCACCGCGACAATATCTGCCAACTTACCGACTTCCAAAGTGCCAATGTCACGTTCCAGTCCCATCACCATGGCGCCATTCAAGGTTGCAGCGCGAATTGCTTCCAGTGGCGGCATTCCCGCTTCAACCATGTACTCGAATTCTTTCGCGTTATCGCCATGCGGCGCGACACCTTGGTCGGTGCCGAAAGCAATCTTCACGCCTGCCTTGTATGCACGTGCGAACATGCCCTGAATTTGCGGCCCGATCGTGGCAGCTTTGGTGCGAATTATTTCGGGAAAATAACCTGCCAGCTTTGCCTTATCTGCGACAAAGCGACCTGCCGAAATCGTCGTGACCAACCATGTACCACGCGCCTTCATGAGCTGGATTGCCTCCTCATCCATATAAGTGCCATGTTCAATTGTTTGTACGCCCGCGCGAATCGCCCGCTTCATGCCGTCGGCGCCATGTGCATGGGTGGCCACCGGATAGCTGTAATCTTTCGCAGTCGACACAATCGCTGCGAGCTCTTCATCCGCTAGCAACGGCGCATCACCACTTCTGGCGAGCGACAGCACGCCGCCCGTTGTCGATATTTTGATCAGATCAAAACCTTCCTTGTAGCGCTGCCGAACCGCTCGCCGGGCCTCATCAGCGCCACTGATAATGCCGCGATCAGCGCCGGGATTACCCATTAAATCGATACGCAGTCCATTGGTTGGGTCGCCGTGACCGCCAGTAGATGTGATCATGCCAGCAGCCTGTATGCGGGGGCCTTGGGCCAAGCCTTGATTAATCGCGTTGCGCAACGCCACGCCAACCCCTGGCGGGCTGCCAAGATCGCGCACCGAGGTAAAACCCGCCATTAATGTTTTTTCCGCATTGCCAACAGCCCGTACGGCATAGTCGGCAGGATTAAATGAAAAGCCCTCGACGGTCGCATTCGGCGTCAGTGAGAATGCCAGATGAACATGCAAGTCAATCAACCCGGGCATGCAGGTCTGGTTGCGCAAATCAATGGTATTTGCGTCGGCGATCGTGATGTAGCCACGCTCAATCCTTACGATGCGCTTTTCCTCCACCACAATGGTGCGTTCTGTCAGCACTTCCAGTGCGCGTACATCAATCATCCGGCCACATTGAAGCACCGTCGTCGCAGCGTCCGCCAGATTGGCTGCGCATGAAATTACGCAAATACAAATTAACGTAATACGTCCCATAATAAAGTCTCCGGATGAAAAAATTAGTGTCCTGCCAACCCGATGCAGGCTCGCGATATAAATTAAAAGCCTAATATCGTGGGGTGCTTACAGCCATTTATGCTCCAAAAATCCCGTCAATCCCAGTGTTACGAAAAATGATGTGCCCTATTGAAATATTTGCCGGCGCTTTGCGGCATTATTTCTTTTTAAAAACGATGACATGCTGCCACGGCAAAATACTGGCTGTACGCTCCCAAAGCAGCGAATGCGTGAGCGCCTCCCGCTTAACTTGCGCCTCTGTCATCTTGTGCACTTCTTTGATCGGAACGCGCTGATCTTCCGCACGGTATTCCACAAATACGAGGCGACCACCCGGCCTCAGCGCGCTGATGATTGAGTCGATCACCTCATGCGGGAATTCAAGCTCGTGATAAACATCCACCATGATCGCCAAATCAATCGACTGCGACGCAAGCTTTACGTCGTTCTCGCTACTCAGTACCGGCTTGATATTTGAAAATTCAGCGCGCGCTGCCACGTCCTTCAACATCGAGACCATCTGTGGCTGTACGTCTACCGCGTAAACGACACCTTTCGGCCCCACCATCTTCGACATTAATCTTGAGTAGTAGCCCGTACCTGCGCCGATATCGGCCACCGCCATCCCGGCTTGCAAATTGAGCTCAGGTAACAATAAATCGGGCCGCTCCTCCCGACCGCGTTCTTCACGTTCCAGCCAGGCGGCCCCTTGCCAACCCATCACGCCAGCAATTTCGCGGCCCATATAAATCTTGCCAATGCCGTCGGCGCTGGGTTTCGCCGTTGTGTAGAGGCCAGCCTGAGATTGATCACTCCCCGAGGGCGTTGCAGCGCGAGTGCTTGTGTTGTCGCTGCATGAAGATAAGGGCACCGCTGAAAGTATTACGAGCACAGCGCGAATAATCTTTTGGCTAACCGTCGTTGAAAATTTGAAACTGGCCATAATTTACCCATGAAGATTTGATCCTCCTATTCTAAAGCGTAACCCGCGGCGCGCATAATCAACAAATCGCAAAACTGAATAAAGGCAACATCGTGGCAAATCACATTGAAAAATTCGACGCTATCGTTATCGGCACAGGGCAAGCGGGACCTGCATTAGCGGTGCGCCTGGCAAAATCGGGGCGCAAGACCGCAATTCTGGAACGCAAACTTTTCGGCGGCACCTGTGTGAATGTGGGTTGCGTCCCGACCAAGACGCTCATCGCAAGTGCCCGAGTGGCGCACCTGGCGCGACGTGCAGCGGATTTTGGCGTAATGCTTGACGGCGGCTTTCATGTCGATATGAAAGCCGTAAAAGCGCGTAAGGACGGGGTGGTTAAACAATCAAACACCGGTGTTACCGATTGGTTAAAAGCGACGCCAAATCTCACGGTGATTGAAGGACATGGGCGATTTGAAAGTGCAACAACCGTCGGCGTGAACGATAGATTACTGGAGGCCAACGAGATTTTTATCAACGTCGGCGCGCGCGCCGCGGTGCCCGAAATTTCCGGCCTGCGCGAAATTGAATACTTCACCAATTCAAACATGATGGACGTTGATTTTTTGCCGGAGCACTTGGTCATCGTTGGCGGCAGCTATATCGGCCTGGAGTTTGCCCAAGCCTACCGACGATTCGGTAGCCGCGTCACCGTAATCGAGATGGGACCCCGCTTCATTGCGCGTGAAGACGAAGCTGTTTCAAAAGCCGTTGAAAAGATTCTTGAAGCTGAAAGCATCGGGATTCGACTCAATGCCAACTGCCTTGCCGTTTCGCGCAAAAATAACGGTGTTGCTGTGAACGTGACCTGCGACGGCGAAACTGAGGAAATCGTCGGTTCACACTTGCTACTTGCCGTCGGACGCAAACCCAATACCGATGACTTGGGTCTCGATAAAGCCGGTGTTACGGTTGACGCGCGCGGCTTCATCACTGTTGATGACCAACTCCGCACCAACATACCGGGCATCTGGGCGATGGGCGACGCCAACGGCCGCGGCGCATTTACACATACGGCATATAACGATTTCGAAATCGTCGCCGCGAATTTGCTCGACAATGACCCACGCAAAGTGAGCGACCGTATTTTGACCTATGCGCTATTCATCGATCCACCACTTGCACGCGTTGGCATGACTGAACGCGAAGTGCGCGCCAGCGGCCGCAAAGCGCTGATTGGCAGAATGAACATGGCTCGCGTCGGTCGCGCACACGAACGCAGCGAAACACAAGGCATGATGAGCGTATTGGTTGATGCCGAAACAAAAAAAATTCTTGGTGCAGCACTGTTGGGGATCGAAGCCGATGAGGCGATTCACGCAATTATCGACGTGATGTACGCCGATAAGCCCTACACCGTGATTCAACGCGCGGTGCATATTCATCCGACGGTGTCGGAGCTGATTCCGACTTTGCTGGGGGATTTAAAAGAGTTTGTTTAACGCCAATCCACATCAAGGCACAGGCAGTCAACATCGATTCGTGGTCTTGCTTGCACTATATAGCGAGAAGAAGTTGACTCTACTTTCATCGATTTTCCCGGCGGCCAAATGCGGCACCGCAAGCTTCTAGCGGCTCTCTAAAGGCATACGACTCTTCAAAACCCACTGCTCGGCTTCGCCGTTTGCGATATGTTTCGCTATCTCCGACGCGACACGAGAAATCAAGATGCTGAAATGCAAGTGCCTCGCTATCGGAATACATCTTGAGTGATCTAAATTCCTCAACTAAAACTTGCTAAGGTCGCACGCCATTACTTTCATTCGACGACATAAGCGCTAGATTAACCAACTCGAAGTCTTTGTACTCTTAACAAAAAAAGCGTTTGTCCGCCTTCGCGGTGTATAAAAAACATTCTCGCCGCGATATGGTTTGAAAGCTTCAACTGCGCAAAACACGATCCAGATCGGAAGACAGCAAACCTTCACCAGTGTAGCCAGGTGCACCGCTTTCGCTAGGCGTAATACTGCCCAAACGGACTGGCAATAAACACTGGCAACGGCACCGATTCCTGCCGGACAAATCCGCTACCCGCTTGTTTGCTGGGCTCCAGCTTTCCGTTGGCCAACAAATCGACCATGGTACAGATACCGGATGCGGTGGTGAGCTGGATCGCGGAGAGTAATTTGCCGCTTACTTTTTTGGCATAGATTTTTTTGGCGTAACTTTCCTGTGCGAGGCGGCCGTCACGATTTCCTGTCACGGAGACGAATACGAGTACGACATCCTGAAACGTAATCGGAATCGCGGTTTCCAAAACATCTTTTAATAATTCGCGACGCTCAGACAATCGCAAATCGTTGACGAGGATTTTCATGATGGCACAATGGCCTGGGTAGCGGACGGTTTTGTAGTTCAAATTTTGAACGCGACCCGCCAGCGATTCGCAGAGCGTTCCCAAGCCACCAGAGGTATTGAATGCTTCGTAATCCAGTCCGTCCATCGAAAAGTGCTCCAGCTCTTCCATCGGTGGCGTTTCTTTGATTTTGCCGTCGATGATTGCTTCACACGGGTTCAAATATTCGTTGATGAGGCCATCGGTGGACCACGTTAAATTATATTTGAGCGCGTTGGTCGGATAAATCGGCAATGCCCCCACCCGCATGTTGACGTCACGCAGCGTTTCAAATTTTTGCGTTAACTCGTTAGCCACCACAGAAATAAAGCCTGGTGCCAAGCCGCACTGCGGCATAAAAACCGTGCCCGCACCTTTGGCGATTTCTTTGACAACTTTGGTGCTTTCTACGTCTTCAGTCAAATCAAAATAATGTGCGTTGAGGTTGCGTGCGAGCTTGGCTAATTTTGCAGTCAAGTAAAACGGGCACGCTGAAATAACAACGTGAACCCCTTTCAATTGCACTGTTAAGTCATCGTTGGCAACGTCGGCCATCACCACTGTCGCACCCAAAGCTTTCATGGGAGCCAAACGTTCGGCGTCTTTATCCACCACGGTCAGCTTGTAACCACCGACTGATTGAAACAAGGTGACGATGGCTTCGCCGATTTTTCCTGAGCCGATAAGTGCAACATGCATCATGATGGTCATTCCTGAAAGTAATTTTGATTGAACTAATACCCAAAGTGTAATTTTTGCAGCATCAAATTCGTAGCTGCAAAAGTACCATTTGTTCGGTTAAAATTGCACATTACGTTAACGTTTTTATACACAATGCTAAATTTGCTCACTAATGCAGAGCGCGAGCTCCTTAATTTACTGCGAGCAGATGCGCGCGCCAGCGTGGCCGACATTGCCCGTCAGCTGGGACTGGCAAGAGCGACGGTGCAGGAGCGGATTCGCCGTCTTGAACAGAAAAGAGTGATTCAAGGCTATACGGTCCGCCTTGACCCTAGCTACAGCCGCAGCCGTGTCACGGCGCACACCTTGTTGCGAGTTGACGCCAAGAAAGCCGAGAAACTCTACGAAGTTCTCAGAAAAATGCCTTCGGTAAGTGGTGTTTATGCGTTATCAGGCGAATTCGATGCGCTGGCGGTGTTGCAGGCCGATACAACCGCTGAACTGGATGAGGCGTTGGATCAGCTAGGCAGGCAGGATGCAGTTGAGCGGACGCAGACATCCATTGTGCTGAGCGTGAAGTTTGAGCGTTGATGTTTGGTGGTGTGTCTGGTGACGATTGCGCACAAGGTTTGATATACTCTGCTTGCAATGTTGTTCCAGTCCCCGCGCTGCAAGTCAATTACGACCTCGCTTATTTAAGCAAACACCCCCGCACCTAGACTGGCGTTCCCACACAAATCGGAGCGACAGGTTCGAAATATTCGAAAGTTTTCTTATGTCATTTTCCGCTCTCGGTTTATCCGAGCCGATCGTCCGTGCTGTTTCCGAACACGGCTACACCACACCTACGCCGATACAGTTGCAGGCGATTCCAGCTGTTCTAAATGGCGGCGACCTGCTCGCCGGCGCACAAACAGGGACCGGCAAAACCGCTGGATTTACCCTACCCATCCTGCAACGCCTTGTCGCCAACCCACGTCCCGCAAATGCCGGAAAAAAAGTGATCCGCGTGCTGGTATTAACGCCAACGCGTGAGCTCGCTGCCCAAGTCGAGGAAAGTGTCCGCACGTATGGCAAGTACGCAGGCGTTAAATCCACCGTGATCTACGGCGGTGTCGGTATCAATCCGCAAATTTCCATACTGCGTCAGGGCGTCGATATTTTGGTCGCCACACCGGGGCGGCTATTGGATCATCATCAACAACGCACGGTAGATCTTTCACATGTCGAAATTCTGGTGCTCGACGAAGCAGACCGTATGCTCGATATGGGTTTTATTCACGACATCAAAAAGGTGCTCGCAGTTCTGCCTAAAAAGCGCCAAAACCTGCTCTTCTCAGCGACATTTTCCGATGAGATCAAGAAGCTGGCGGATGGCTTGCTGGACAATCCGGCACTCATCGAAGTCGCGCGTCGCAATTCAACCGTTGAGATGATCACGCAAAAAGTACATCCGGTTGATCGTGACAAGAAAAAAGACTTGCTGATTCATCTCATCAAACAAAACAACTGGCATCAGGTATTGGTGTTTACGCGCACCAAGCACGGTGCAAATCGTTTGGCTGAGCAGCTTAACAAGTCAAATATTACGGCCTTAGCCATTCACGGCAACAAGAGCCAGGCCGCCCGCACCAAAGCGTTGGCTGAATTTAAAACCGGTGACCTCGCCGTACTGGTAGCTACTGATATTGCAGCGCGCGGAATCGACATCGACCAACTGCCGCATGTCGTGAATTTTGAAATTCCCAATGTGCCCGAGGATTATGTGCACCGAATTGGCCGTACGGGGCGCGCAGGCGCGACCGGTGAAGCGATTTCACTGGTCTGCGTCGATGAGAAAAAAATGTTCTACGACATCGAGCGTTTGATTAAGCGCGATGTTGAGAGCGTGGTTATTCCTGGATTCGAGCCTGATCCAAACGCAAAGCCCGAACCCATTCAATTGCGTTCCCAGGATCATCAACCGCGTGGCAGAGGTCAGGGAAACAAGCCTGGTCAACCGCGGGGTCAAAGCGGACGCGCAAAATCAGCGAGCGGAAGTAACGGTATCGGCAACGCAGGAAGCAGAGCGGATGCGGGCCGCAGGCCACTAGGCGAGGCCAAACGCACGCCATCTCAGGGCGCACGCGGTACGGGTGCCAGTCTAGGCGCGTCACAACAAACACGCCGCACCGGCGGTGGCGGTGTTGCATCCGCAACCCCGGCATTATTTCGCAAGTCTGGGCGCTAAAGTCTGAGCAATGAAGGCCGGGAAGCAGCCTGCATTGCCACCTGCACAGCAATGCAGGCTGAATTCGACATGAGGCGGTTACGAAATTTCAGGGATTGAACAAGGGATTGTGAATTCACAGAACGCGGCTAATATTTTTTGCAGCTTCTGCACAGTTCCTCTTTTCGTCCGCTTTCGCTACCGCTACCGTTTCCGTCGCCGCGTCCGCCACGCCGATTAGAGCCAGCCACGCGACGTCTGACCCGCTGACGTTTAAGCGGGTTCAAGTTACCTCAATTGTGAGGCGCACGCTTGCCGCTTATAAAAAGCCGCAGTAGCAAAGCTGCAAAGCGACGAAACGTCTGAAATTACCGGGCGCTATTCTCCGGCCGAGTAGATCGCGGTCGGCAACCCTGCATTCAATCTGGGCATTGCCAGAGCGACAAAAACAACGGCCCTATTCGCCAGAGTAAGTTTTGGCGCCGCGCCGATGCCCCATCGCCGGACAGGTGATCCTACACTGGGTAGTCCAACGGTCATATTGTTTCCGATCAGCAAGGTCAAACGTCATTCCAATCCACGGATCAGTGCATATCTGAGCGCTTGCAGCCACGGCGAAAATGGGCACTAAGCGCTTGGTGGTAACGGCTTCGCAGATAATAGTGGACCGAGCGATATGAACCTTCGTTCGGCTAACAAGCGAGCAGAATCAGTGAAACAGAAGCTCATCACACTCGGCGCGCCGACTGACCGCATTGAGATTGCGACCAAGATTAAGCCTGCCGTTGTCTTGCCCGCCCGTTGCGGATAACAGCGTTGAAGGCCGCCAACGCAATCGTCGGGTTGAGATATCTTTACTCTAATGTTTTTTGCGTCAGAGAGCTCACGTCGGCAGCAAGGCGCGTTAATTGCCCGCACACCACGCCTCTGCTGAATACGAAACCCGTTATACTTTTTATATAAATTTATGTAAGTAACGAAAGCGCGTGCCAGCAGCATCGCGCTCGGGTAAAAACAAAAGCGCGTTGCGTCTGCAAGACTTTGAGGATGATGTGAACCTGCGCAATATCTTGTTTTTGATTGGAATACATCAATGAGTCGCGTTCGATGCGCCCGTCGAGGCGAAATTCATCACCTCAATTCTGCGCCCGGTCCGACCGCCCTATGACCGCCCTATGCCCGCGCGTGATCGACAAGTGATTAGCAGGCAGCAAAACATTTTAAGCTCGGTCGGCCACAGGAGAATCGCATGCAAATCTTACTGAATTTTTCCAGAACCATCGACGGGCTGAATAATCGCATCGGCCACTTTGCCTACTGGCTTACCTTGGTTGCAGTTCTTGTCAGTTCGGGCAACGCCACTTATCTTTATGTATTTGGCGACAGTTCAAATGCTTGGCTGGAACTGCAGTGGTATCTATTTTCGGCCATTTTTCTGCTTTGCGGCGGCTATGCATTGCTGCACAACTCGCATGTGAGAATTGACGTCGTTTATTCTCGTTGGTCGCGGCCTACACAGCTTTACATCGATGTTTTCGGCATCCTGTTTTTTTTGATGCCCATGGCCATTCTCATTCTTTATTTGTCATGGCCGGTGTTCATAAACGCATACATGAGCAAAGAAATGTCATCGAACGCCGGCGGTTTAATTGTTTGGCCTGCCCGAATGCTCATGCCCGTTGGATTTTTCTTGCTGGTGCTGCAAGGTTTCTCGGAACTGATTAAACGCATCGCGATTATTCAGGGGCTGATACCTGATCCGACGCTAGATGACGGGACAACGGCGGAAGAAGAATTGGCGCGGGCCATTCAGGAAGCGCGTGAAAAAGAATCGCTTCAATCAAAAGCTCCGGGCCTAGGCCTGTAAGCGCCTGAACATTCAAATCTCGCCAACAAAAATCAGAAGAAAGCATAGGGCAAGCATCAGATGACGCAATTCATCATTCACAACATGGCCCCCTTAATGTTTATCGGGCTGTTTGTATTTTTATTATTAGGCTATCCCGTCGCATTTTCTCTCGGCGCCTGCGGTATCGTTTTTGGACTCGTCGGGATTGAGTTGGGCTTATTATCGCCATCATTGTTCCAGGCACTTCCCGAACGCATTTGGGGAGTCATGTCGAATGACACGTTGTTGGCAATCCCCTTCTTTACGTTCATGGGCTTAATCCTTGAACGAAGCGGGATGGCAGAGGATCTGCTCGATACGATCGGTCAATTATTTGGCCCCATTCGCGGTGGACTGGCGTTCGCGGTCATTTTTGTCGGTGCGTTGCTCGCCGCGACCACTGGCGTGGTGGCGGCGTCTGTAATCTCAATGGGACTGATCTCATTGCCCATCATGCTTCGCTACGGTTATGACCGGCGCGTTGCGGCGGGCGTGATCTGCGCGTCGGGCACGTTGGCGCAGATTATTCCGCCATCTCTGGTGCTGATTATCATGGCAGATCAACTCGGTAAATCAGTCGGCGACATGTATGCGGGCGCATTCATCCCCGGCACGGTGCTTGCAGGCTTGTATGTCCTGTACATCGTGGGAGTCGCTGTTTTCAAGCCCGAGTGGGTGCCCGCGTTACCCGCCGAGGCACGAACCTTCCGCGAGACGACGGGACGAAGCGGCGTTATCTCGCTCGCAATCGTGATGTTGATTGCCACCGCGGTAGCAGTTTTGTATGCAAATTTCTACCCGCTTAAAGCGCTTGACGAAACCATTGTGGTGTCGGCTTCGGTGGGGATGGGCCTCGCTTTTACCACCGCGCTGCTCAATCGACAATTCAAATTTGGTCTGCTTTCCCGGCTCGCCGAACAAGTTGTATTTGTACTGGTACCGCCGTTGGCTTTGATCTTTCTTGTGCTGGGTACAATTTTTCTGGGTGTGGCCACCCCGACCGCTGGCGGCGCGATGGGTGCTACTGGCGCACTCATTATGGCCGTCATGCGTGGACGACTTAATTTCAAACTGCTTCGCCAGGCGATGGATTCAACCGCTAAGTTAACCGCGTTTGTGGTGTTTATTCTTGTTGGCGCACGTATTTTTAGCCTCGCATTCTACGGCGTGAACGGCCATGTGTGGGTGGAGGAATTGCTGGTGGGATTGCCGGGCGGGCAAACGGGATTTTTGATTGTCGTGAACGTGTTGGTATTTGTGCTGGCGTTCTTCCTCGATTATTTCGAACTTGCATTTATTATTGTGCCGCTGCTCGGCCCTGCCGCTGAAAAGCTGGGTATTGACCTAATCTGGTTTGGCGTGTTGCTGGCGGTTAATATGCAGACTTCGTTCATGCATCCACCTTTCGGCTTTTCACTGTTTTACTTTCGCAGTGTGGCACCCGCCAAGCAGTACATAGACCGGGTGACAAAGAAAATGACGGCCCCGGTGACCACAGGCCAAATTTATTGGGGCGCAATTCCTTTTGTCTTGATCCAGCTGGCCATGGTGGGCCTGGTCATTTCTTTCCCACAAATGGTGATGGTCTACAAAGATGAGGTCAAGCAAATTGAGCCCGGCAAACTGGACTACAACCTCGAACCAGCGGCTACCGATGCGGACCAGCAAAAAAGCGAAGATGCAGGCAATACTGACCTGATGAAATCTCTTGGCGGTGCCGCGCCCACAGCGCCTGCCACACCAGAGCCACTCAAGACTGAATCGCCCCGCGATGACATCATGAAGTCCTTGAGGGGCCGTCCAACGTCTGACGGTAGACCCGTTGACACGCCCCGGGATGCGCCCAAGGCAGATGCAAAAAACTAACTCAAAAACGGACAAGGGCGACGCTAAGTCTCTGCCAGCCGAGCCCAAGACTGCCGATGAAAAGACAGCAAACGACATTGAGAAAGCGCTACGAGACGGCAAGTAAGTCCAACATTTTGCCGCGCTAATGGTGGCTACTTCTTAACGCCCACCGCTTTGTCATTGGTTTTCCCGCTGGTCTTATCGCTGGCCTGATCGGCAGTCGCCATAAAATTATCAAAATTTTGCTCTGCTACGCGGAACCAAAGAATCTGGTCCTCTCGGAATTTTTTCCACGGCTCATAGATTTTTTTGAACTTTGCATTCTTCTCGGCCTCTTCCGCATACACCGCATTGGCCGCCGCATAGCAGGCGTTCAAAATCTCGCGACTAAACGGCCTCAATTGCACGCCCTGAGCCACCAGGCGGCGTAGCGCCGCGGGATTTACCGCATCGTATTTCGCCAGCATATCCAGATTGGCTTCCGCGCACGCGCTTTCAAGAACCGATTTGTACTCTGGCGGTAGCGCTTCCCACTGCTTGATGTTCACGAACAGATCCAATTGGGGTCCGCCCTCCCACCAGCCAGGATAGTAATAATATTTGGCGACTTTATTGAACCCCAATTTTTCGTCATCATAAGGGCCCACCCATTCGGCGGCATCGATGGTGCCTTTTTCAAGCGCAGGGTAAATATCGCCGCCGGATATCTGCTGCGGGACCACGCCGACCTTTGCCAACACGCGCCCCGCCAGGCCAGCGATGCGCATTTTAAGACCCTTCAAATCAGCCACGGTTTTAATCTCTTTTCGGAACCAGCCGCCCATTTGCGCACCGGTGTTTCCCGAGGGGAAATTAATGATGTTGTAATTTTTATAAAACTCGCGCATGAGTGCCAGGCCACCGCCATGGTACATCCATGCATTTTGCTGACGTGCATTGAGTCCGAACGGCAGCGCAGTACCAAACGCAAACGTGGCATCTTTCCCAAAGTAATAATACGGCGCGGTATGGCAGCATTCCACCGTACCATCCTTGACAGCATCCAATGCAGACGGGCCGGGCACGATTTCACCGGCGGCAAACACTTGTATTTGAAATTTACCGCCGGTGGCGACAGCAACGCGTCTGGAGATGACGTCGGCCGCTCCAAAAATGGTGTCCAGGCTTTTGGGGAAACTGGAGGTAAGCCGCCATTTAATAGTGGGTAACGCGGCGGCTTGTGCACTCGCGATCGTCGAAATACTGCCTGCACCGACGGCGAGCGCACTCCCGGCGTTGCTTAGAAATTTGCGTCGCTGCATTCAATTTATCCTCTAATTTTTAGGGTGGAACAGTAAAGGCGCTTTATTATTAGTTGCCAATAAACACGAATGTAGTATCACGTGAAAATTTCAGACTGCCTGATGCCCGCGGTGGCACCCGATGCATCCAATGATTATTCAGCGCTGCCGGCAATCGACATTTTGTCGATCAATATTGAGCCCGTTTGCTTCGAACCCAGTGCCAGCACGTCATTACCGACCGCAACGATGCCCTTCAACATATCTTTCATGTTGCCCGCAATGGTGATTTCTTCCACCGGATAGGCGATCTCACCGCCCTCCACCCAGAAACCTACCGCGCCTCGCGAGTAATCCCCCGTCACGCTATTGACGCCCTGCCCCATGAGCTCTGTGACCACAAAGCCGCGATCCATTTTTTTGACCAGTCCCGCGAAATCCAGCTGACCCGGTGCCACGATCAAGTTGTGATTGCCGCCCGCGTTGCCAGTCGTCGACATGCCCAATTTACGCGCCGAATACGTGGACAGAAAATAACCATTTACCACGCCGTCTTTCACAATATCGCGTGCCACGGTCGCCACACCTTCGCTGTCAAACGGCCCGCTTGCCAAGCCACCGACCACAAACGGATCCTCAAATATCGAAACCTGCGGTGAAAAAACCTGGGTTCCCAAGCTGTCCAGCAAGAAACTCGATTTGCGATATAAAGACGATCCACTCACTGCCCCCACAAAGCTGCCAATCAAGCCGGACGCCATGATTGGATCAAACAACACGGGCGCTTCGCAAGTCGCGGCCTGCCGCGCGTTCAAGCGTGCGACGGTACGTTCGCCTGCCAATCGCCCGATCGTCTCAGGCATTGCCAGCTTTTCACCCGAGCGTGCCACGTCGTACCAATAATCGCGCTGCATGCCGTCATCGCTGCCAGCAATGACCGACACGCTGGCGCTGTGGCGCGATGAGGGAAACCCGCCCATAAATCCGAGCGAATTGGCGTAGATAAAATCAGATTCCGAGGTTGAAACTGATGCGCCTTCCGAATTGTTGATCCGCTTGTCTACCGCGAAGGCCGCCGCTTCCATACGTTTTGCAAGCTCGGTTGCGGCCTCGACACTGAGCGGCCACGCGTAATATAGCCCTTCATTACTGTATGGCGCGGTTGCGAGTCGATGTGCGTCAGGAAGGCCGGCAAATTCATCGGCTGCGGTGTATTTGGCAATCGCCAGTGCGGCGGCCACGGTGCGCTCGATGGCGGCGCGCGAAAAATCTGTTGTAGATGCATTGCCACGTTGTTGACCTAAATAAACGGTGATACCGAGGCCCTTGTCGCGATTGTGCTCAATAGTCTCTACTTCATTCAAGCGGACGGTAACCGATTGACCGACCGAGGTAGAGACCTCAACATCTGCAGCCGTCGCGCCAAGGGCTTTGGCACGTTCGAGCGCAAAAGCGGCGAGGTCGCTCAGCGAGTCTTTACTGGCGGCGTTTTGAAGCGGTGTTGACTTAATAATTTGGTTCTCAATTTGGGTCACGGGCGGATATCCAGCGTAGGGTAAAATAGGGATGAAATAATAAAAAACAAACTTAAAGATACGCGGAAAAACAGTGCGGAATAAAACAACACAGAAAACGAAGGCAATTGAAAACTTGTCGCGTTCGAAAGATGACATCGAAAACGATGACACCCTTGACGAAGCTGAAAATTCTATCAGCAAAAGCCAGAAAAAACGGAACATGCTGGCTTTGCAATCAGTCGGCGGGGAATTGGTGCTGCTCTCGACCGAAGTTATCGCCAAACTCGACTTGCCAGATGAGTTGCGCGTGGCGGTTCTCGATGCAAAACGCATCCCCGGCAGCAAACATGGGGGTAACAAGCGCCAAATGCAATATATCGGTCGCCTGATGCGCGAGGTTGATCCCGCGCCAATCCTGATCCAACTTCAAGCACTCAAAGCGCCGAATCAAAAGCAAACGGCGCAGCATCACCTGGCAGAGCGTTGGCGGGAACGGATGTTGGCCGATGCGACCTCAATTGCTGCGTTCGTTCGCGAGTTCCCCGAGGCCGAACAAACGACGCTTGAAAAGTATCTTGCAGACGCAAAAGACGATCACTCTAAACAGCGCCCGCCGAAAAATTTCCGATTGCTCTATCAAACACTGCATAAACACATCGTCAACCAATTTGAACGCGAACAGCACCCGCCTGAATACTAATGACTGACATCGTAAAAGTTGGGCTTATATCCGTCAGCGATCGCGCCTCAAAAGGCATGTACCAGGATCAGGGCCTGCCAGCACTTGAGTCATGGTTAACAGGCGCACTGAAGAATCCACTCACGATCATTAGCCGTGTGATTCCTGACGAACAAACGCTGATTGAAACCACGCTTAAAGAATTTATAGACATTGAAGGCTGTGCGCTGGTGTTGACTACCGGTGGCACTGGCCCTGCCCCGCGCGACGTGACGCCGGATGCAACACTGGCCATTTCTGATCGCGTCCTGGATGGTTTTGGCGAGCGCATGCGCCAAATATCGCTACGTTTCGTGCCGACGGCAATTTTGTCACGCCAAGTCGCGGTGATTCGTAAACAATCGCTCGTGATCAATTTGCCAGGGCAGCCAAAGGCAATAAAAGAAACGTTAGAAGGCCTGAAAGACGCTGACGGTAAACCACTCGAAGTTGGAATTTTTGCGGCGGTGCCGTACTGCGTGGATTTGATTGGCGGTCCTTATCTGGAAACCAATGATGACGTGATCAAGGCGTTCCGACCAAAATCCGCCGTTCGCCCCGCTGCGACATAATTTTTCAAACTCAATCACTAGAGCGGCGTTTACGGCATTTTTGTCCCAAAGGCCACGCCAGTGCTAGTGATATAAACTCTAATTTGGATCTGCACACCATGACCACCCTCATCCCACATATCGAACTCGTCACTGGCGCAAACCCCAAAGGCACCGTGATCTGGATGCACGGACTAGGGGCAGACTGCTGGGATTTCGTGCCGATTGTGAAAGAATTGAATCTGCCAGCAGCATTGCCTTTGCGATTTATTTTCCCACAGGCGCCGATGCGGCCCATCACCATCAACAATGGTCAAGTGATGCCGGGCTGGTACGATATTTCGATGCAGGATATTGCCCGAAAGCCGGACGAAATCGGCGTGCGCGAGTCGCAAGCCGCGATTGATGAACTGATTGAGCGAGAATTAAATCGTGATATTGCCTCTGACAAAATTATACTGGCGGGCTTTTCCCAAGGCGGCGCCATTGCGCTGCAGGCAGGTCTGCGCAGCAAGCATGAATTAGGCGGCATCATGGCGCTCTCAACTTACCTGACGCTCGGTGATGCACTGGCGAAAGAAAAAACAATTGCCAATGCGAACATCCCTATTTTGATGGCGCATGGCACCCAGGATCCGATTGTGCCGCTAGCCCTCGCAAAGTCATCGCGTGACGTGCTCACCCAACAAAATTATCAGGTTGAGTGGCGCGAATATTCGATGCAACATTCGGTGTGTGCGGATGAAGTGGCGGCAATTTCAATGTGGATGACAAAACGCTTTGCGTCAAAAATATTGCTTGCCTGATTTATCGGCGTAGGTCCTACGCCGCTTTTTTCTCCGCAATATAAGCGTCAACAACGTTTTCTAAAACTGACATAGGCATCGAACCATTCGTCAACACGGCATCATGAAACTCATGAATATCAAATTTCGTGCCTAATGCGGTTTTGGCACGCTCGCGAAGCTCTAGAATTTTCAACATGCCCACTTTGTAGGCAAGCGCCTGACCGGGCATCACCAAATAGCGTTCAATCTCGCTGATTACTTCACCTTCGGGCATGCCGGTATTGGCAACCATGTAGTCAATCGCCTGTTCACGTGTCCAGCGTTTTGAGTGCATACCGGTGTCCACCACGAGGCGCACGGCGCGAAACATCTCGGCGCGTAATCGTCCTAAATTGTCGAGCGGATTTTTTTCATAGCCGGTCTCCCATGCAAGCCGCTCTGCATAAAGCGCCCAGCCTTCGGCATAGGCTGTAAACGGCACAATATTGCGAAAAACCGGCAAGCCTTTCAACTCTTGTGCGATTGCAATCTGCATATGATGTCCGGGTACGGCTTCGTGATAAGCAAGCGTGCGCATGCCAAATTTTGGCGTCTCCCCCACATCGCGCAGATTGGCGTAGAAAGTACCTGGTTTGGAGTTATCCATCGGCGGCGAGTTGTAATATGCGCCCGGCGCCGTTTTTTCGGTAAACACCGGCACCCGTCTTACTTCCACTACGGCCTTGGGTTTGGTAGCGAAGCTTTTATCAAGCCCGCCAATGACCTCATCAATGATCGACTGATAGTCTTTCAGAATCTGTGCACGGCCATCATCCGTATCCGGATAAAGTTGCTCGGGCGATTTGGCAAGCTTTTGCATGCGTTCGGCGCGGCTGCCTTCGGTGTAGCCAGACTCAGCCAAAATCCGATCCATCTCAACGCCAATGCGGGTTACTTCTTGCAGACCGATCTGATGAATTTCATCCGCTTTCATGGTCGTTGTGGTGTTGGATTCGATTGCGTATTGATAGAATTTATCGCCATCCGGGAGCGCCCAAACGCCATCATTTCTTAAAGCTTTAGGCCGCAGTATTTCCAAGTAGGCGTTGAGCTGATTGTAGGCAGGTAAAACACTGCTGGCCACCGCCTGCTCGACCCGCGCGATGAACGCTGTACGGGCCGCGTCGTCCATTTTGTCGGCGGGAATCTTGCCGATTTTTTCCTTGAAGCTGATGGCGATCGGATTGCCAACGGCACCAGGCGCTACAAACCCCTTTACCTGCTCAATCACTTTTTCAACGGCGAACTTTGGCGGGATGATGCCCTTTGATTCGCGGAACTTCACGCTCTCGATCACCTGTTCGATCTTGCGTGGGAATTCACCGAGCCGGGCAATGTAGTTTTCCGCATCTTTTGCGTCGTTGACTTGCTGCGCCTGCGTCATCAGATTCGGTAATTCGCTCTGTACGCCAAACAGTTGATTTACCGGATAATTGTGAAAACGCCAAGGGCTGCCTCGCACCTGATCGCCCAAAAAATAAGCCAGAATGTCGTATGAAATTTTGTCCTGGCCTTTAAAATCACGGGTGTCATAACTGCGCAACGTCGCTTCATCCGCCATCAGCTTTGCGAACACTTTATCCGCGTACGCAATGGACGAATCGCTCAGTTTGGCGTTGTGCGAACGAATGCCGACTTGTTCCAGAATCCTTAATTGCGTCAACAACTCCGGGTTATCAATCGCAAATTGCATAAAAACACGATTATAAAACCAGCCGATCATTAACGGTTTGGAATACCATGTGTGTGCCGCCAATGCCGCAACGATCAGCATTAGTCCAAGCAGCATGAGGGCAAACCATTTCAGGGTACGTTTCATGTTCTGTTCAGCTCCATTTTTGGCCGTGGTAGAGGAAAAGTTTGACTGCCTCTTTGCCAACCTAAGCGAGGTTATTTTTACAGCAACATTAAAGCACAACGCGAACGTGGACCAGCGCACTGCAGCACCGCGTTGGACAAATAATACTTAAGGAATTTTGATGAGTACTGTTGACGATGCTCTAGCGAAAATGCGCGTGAATCTACAGGAGCGGACCGGCAAATCATTCGCGGCATGGATTAATATCGCACGTTCGCTCGGCAGCGCAAAACATAGCGACATCGTCGCGTATTTAAAAACCGCCGGGCCAATGGGCCACGGCTACGCCAATACGATTGCGCTGGAATCTCGCAAGAGCGATGTCGTTTCTGAGGAAGACCCTATTGACGCGCTCTTCGCAGGCAGTAAAATCACGCTAAAGCCGATATACGACGCGATTTCAAAAACGATCAACACATTCGGTCGCGACATCGAATTTGCGCCCAAAAAAACGTACGTTAGCGTGCGCCGGGCAAAACAATTTGCCATCCTGCAACCCTCCACTGCGCAACGATTCGACATCGGCATCGACCTAAAAGGCGTCGCCCCCAGCGGCAAACTGGAAGCCTCCGGTACGTGGAACGGCATGATCAGCCATCGCGTCAAAATTGAGTCTCCAACGGAATTCAACAAAGACATCATGCTGTGGTTGAAGCAGGCTTATGACCAGGCGGGATAAAAATCAGAAAGCTTCACTGAGCATAGACGGGCATTTCGAAGCATAAATGCTCGAAAACGCGCGCTTACATTAACTCTATAATTTTCGATGCCTGAGGTTAGCCGGGCAAATGCGCTCAATACGCACTACATCTTCTTTGAGGTTGAGGAGCGATGGTTGTTCAGTTTCTATTCTCGCAGCGCCCCGACCACGCACTTAAACAGCTGATAAGCCTCACGCCCAATAGCGGGCTTACCGTATTCACCGGCTGTGATGACGACCACCAAGTCCAGTTCTGGCACTAGAAACAGCCGCTGTCCACCGTTGCCAAATCCGCCGCTCCAATCGCGTTTTTCACCCACTGCTTCAATCTTGCCAACCCACCACTGATAGCCGTATTGCCAGCCCAATTCGTTGCCCATGTCGATTTGACCGCGCAGAGAATCAATCAACCAGGCCGAGGGTACAATTTGTTTGCCATGCCACTTTCCACGTATTTTGTCCTCGCCTATCACCATGCGACCGATACGCGCCAGATCGCGTGAACGCAAACGCAATCCCGCAAATGCCAGTGGCCGACCACGAACATCGTTTGTCCATTCCCAATTGGTAATGCCCAACGGCTCAAACAATACTTTGCGCGCGTAATCGGGTAACGATATCCCTACCCGCTCGGCCAAGATTTGCGCGAGCACAGCAGTGCCACCGCCGTTATAGTTGTAGAGGGTACCGGCGGGCGCGGCCGCTGGGCGATCAAACAAATAGCGCGATTGTGACGATCGCCAGTAACGGCCCATTTCATCATTTCTGGAGTTGTAAGTACTGGGCTCATTCCAATTCAGACCACTGCTCATCGTCATTAAATGCGCGATGGTAATTGCTTCCCGCCCCTGGCTTTTGAGATTGGCAAGCGCGGGCAGCAGGTCAAGTACTGGCGTATTTAGAGGGGGCGTCTTGCCGTCGGCTTGCGCAATTCCCCAGAGCAAGCTGACCACGGATTTACTAATTGAACGCACGTCATGTCGAATCGATGCGTCGAAATCCGTTGATGATGCGAATAGTGTGTAGATGGTTTCATCTTTCCCGCGCTTATATGATTCGGCCACGAGCCGACCATGGCGCTCGATAACCAGGCTGTGAAAATTTACCTTGCTGTCGGCGAAATCCTTGAGCAAGTCGCATAAACGCGCCTGATCAAATCCTGCCGATGTTGCGCTGGTTTCAACATCCCAACCGTCGACAAGCTTTGCGGGCGCGTCGCAAGGCGCACCCAGACTTAACTGTGTAAATGCAATTAATAAAACCGCTAAAGCACATTGGCGCATAGGAATTCAGCCTTTATGAATTCTGCCTTTATTTTTTCACCGGAAAAATTCTCACTTCGCTTTCAGCCGCCACAGCGACGTAATTTCTTTTGCGCGGGCGACGTGCAGTACGTCTCCGGCATCAGAGACGCGCGGATGCGTGGGCCGCACATCCATTTTTCCCGCTACGATTAATCCCGCGGCATCAATCCAACCCAACAACAAATCGCGTGATCGCAAACCCAGATGCTCGGCGAGATCGGAAAGTATCAACCAGCCCTCGCCACCGGGCTCAAGATGCGCAGCGAGCCCACTTAAAAAACCACGCAACATGCCACTATCAGGATCATAAATTGCCCGCTCTATCGGCGACGACGGACGCGCGGGCAGCCACGGCGGATTACAAACAATCAACGGTGCGCGACCTTCAGGAAATAGATCCGCTGCGATCACGTCAACGCGATCATTCAACTTCAATCTTGATAAATTCTCGCGCGCGCAGGCAATAGCACGCGGATCCTGGTCGGTGCCGATAACGCGTTTAACGCCATGCTGCGCGAGTATCGCCGCCAATACGCCGGTGCCGGTGCCAACGTCAAACGCAAGCACCGGCGGGGACTGTGAGAGCATTGCTTCAGCCACCAAGCTCACATATTCCCCACGAATCGGCGCAAATACGCCGTAGTGCGGATGAACCTTGTCGTGGAGTGCGACAACATTGACGCCTTTGCGCCGCCACTCATGTGCGCCAATAATGCCCAGCAATTCGCGCAACGAGGCAACTGAGCCTTGATCGTAGTCTTCGGTAGATACGCCGGGCAGACCCCATGCTTCGACGCAGGCGAGCCTGACGTCCGGGGCGCGTCGCAGCGGTATCGTGTAATTACTGGCAAAAGGAATCAGCAACATCGACAAGGTTCGCGCACGCTGTGACTGGGCTTGACGGTGCAGATTAAAAGCATCTGCGGGCAATGGTGCTGCCTGTTCAACCAGTGGAAATGTCGGCCCCGGTGGCAGCGGTTGGTCGGCCGACTTTTTCAAGACTCGTTTTGATTTCGCATCCACCCGGCGCGCCAATGCTTGCAACAACTGCTTTGCGTTTTGAAAATCACCGCGCCATAGCAATCCTGTGCCTTCGCAAGCTAGTCGATACGCGGCATCTGCAGTTATCGTATCGTCAGCCACCATAACCCGCCGCGGTGCCAGCGAACCATTCTCAGCACGCCAATGGGCTGCGTGCGGCTGATTTGCTTCGACCCATTTAATTTCTGAGTCAATAATCTGGCTTGATTTCACAGTTTACGAATCAAGCTTGAAGATTCACGGAGAAACAAACGCGCGATAGACCCGCAAAAAGCGGGCATTTTCAACAATGCCATAGTCACCCGGCGCATATTGCAACAACCAGTCAAGTGCTTCGCCTTCCAACACATCACCGCCAGCACTTCGCAAAATCGTAAACGGCTCATACATTTGCCGCGCCAGGACTGGAATACGTTTTGCGCGAAATTGGTCCGCCGCAATAAGCTCATATTTCAACTCAAAACGATCGCGCGAAACACACCAGCGTTCTCCCGATTCGCTGGTGATGAGCGCATCGCCCACACGAAATCGATTAAACCCTTCGCGGCTCAATAATTCACCTTCCCGCTCCGCAAAAGTAGCGTGAACGGTTTCGTGTTTTACAAAGATTTTTGCAGCATGATCTTTGGTCAGATCAATATCGGCAAGTGTTTTCATACGTTTTCATCTTTATTGCGGCGATTGAATTTGAGCAAGCCATGAATATACCTGAGCAAGCAATCCCGCCATGGGCTATCTGCTTGCGCAGACGGTTTAAATACCCGCCATGCGCGACTTTTCCAATGGCATGAGATGAATACCTTCGGTGGCAAGAGCAATCTCAATCGATACCCCCAAGCCTAAGCGACACCGGTTCGCTTGGAGAGTGGGCAGGTTCATATACAGCAGTGGTGCCAGGTTAGAATCATTGATGCCATCGACTGCGATTCCCAGGCTCACGTTTGAGCCCAGCACCACATATTCAGCAATCTGGCCGTTCACGATATTTTCCTTGCCGCTCGCGATATTTTCTGCCGAACCGTCGCGGTGACGATGCAACGTCACGTATTCCGATGGCAATGCCCATGAGATTGACGTGCCCACGCTGAACTCGGGGGAATAGGTGACGTCGAGGATCTGCATGCGCCACATAATTCTTGTCAGCTTACGTTCATGGTCATGCTGCGTGACGGTGCCCTCAAAAATATTTTTTATATCGACAAGACGCGCCACTTCGCTGCTTGACGGCCGCGTCATTACATCCACCGGCGAGCCGATTTGCAGAGTTTTGCCGTGCCGCAAAATGCACATACGGTCTGCCAGCATTGCCGCCTCATCCAGATCATGCGTAACCAAAATCACCGGCATTTGCAGTTGGCGTCGCAACGCGGCGAGCTCGATATAAAGCTTTTGCCGAGTGGCACGATCTACCGCCGAAAATGGCTCGTCCAATAGCAGCACCTCCGGGTCGCGCGCCAGTGCTCGTGCCACCGCGACGCGTTGCTGCTGGCCGCCTGAAAGCTGGCTGGGACGTCGATGCGCAAGCCCTCCCAAATTCACTAAGGCCAGCAGCGCTTGCGCACGTGCAGCCCGAACCGCTCGCGGGCGATGCGACATTGATGCTTCAATATTTGCCACGGCACTCAGGTGGGGAAACAAAGCGTAGTGTTGAAAAACGAATCCCGTCGAGCGCTGCTGCGGAGACAAATTTATCTTTGTTTCCGCATCAAACCACGTCCTGCGATTGACGACCACGCGCCCATATTCGGCTCGATAAAGGCCCGCGATCGCGCGCAGCAATGTTGACTTTCCGCTGCCCGAAGGGCCCACCACAGCCAGCACTTCACCCGGCGCGCATTCAAATTCCGCGTCAAGCGGAATCGGGCCGCCCTGACATAGCCGGACGCTCAGCCCGTTGGTACGATGATCGGGCGCCCCACTCAAGCGCGCCGCCCGTATTTGCCGGTAGTCGCATAAGCAACTGCGATCGCCACCAGCGATAGCAATAAAAGCGCTGCCGACATCATGCCGGCGCTATTCGTATCAAACGCCTGCACGCGATCATAAATGGCGATAGCAACGGTCTTGGTTTCCCCCGGGATGCTGCCGCCTACCATCAGCACTACGCCGAACTCGCCCACTGTATGTGCAAACGTGATCACCATGGCCGACACGATACCGGGCCACGCCAATGGCAGTTCAATCGCCCAAAAAATTTTCCATGCCGACATGCCGCAACAAGCCGCTGCGCTTCGCACATCTGCGTCAATCGCTTCAAAGCTGCGCTGCATGGGCTGAATGGCGAATGGCAGATTGAAAATGATGGACGCTAACAGCAATCCGGCAAAACTGAAAACAAGCGGCTGTCCTGCCAACGATTCATAGAACTTTCCTACCATCGAGTTACCACCCATCGACACTAACAGGTAATAACCTAGCACCGTAGGCGGCAACACTAACGGGAGCGCACATGCCGCCTCCAGCAGGCTTTTACCTTTAAACCGCTTCCATGCAAAGAAGCGTCCCAGGTAAATCCCCGTGGGCAATAGCACCGCGGTCGTCCACAGCGCGAGCTTTAACGACAGGGTTAGCGCAGTCCAATCCATCAATTGCGGCGGTGTGATGTGGCTTGACCCGGCATGAATCTAGTCCTTGCCTGGCAAGCGGAAGCCGTAACGCTTGAAAATTTCGCGTGCAGCCGGGGTTTGGAGGTACAGATAAAAAAGTTGCGCTGTTTTGCCTGCATTTTTCGTTAACACCATGCGTTGACGCAGCGGCTGATGCCAATCTGCCGGGATCAGCACAAATTCACCCCGCGATGAAATGGCCGGCGAAATCGCCTGTGCATAGGAAAAAATGCCGCCCTGCGTGCTGCCTGAGGTGGCGAACTGTGCGGCTTGCGAAATATTTTCTCCCAGCACTAAATGGGGCCGGATTTTCTCCCACAATCCGGCTCGCGTCAGTGCCTGCTGCGCAGCACGTCCATACGGCGCGTGTTCGGGATTTGCAATCGAAAATTTTTTAAGCCGTCCATCCTGAATCGCGGCAGCGAGATCTTTAAGCTCGTTATCGGTCTTAAGCAGCGATGATTTCGGCGCGAACAAAACGAGCCGACCGATTGCATAAAGGGCGCCGTCGTCCACTGTTTTGCCTTCCTTGGCGAGCGCATAAACATAAGCTTCGTCTGCGGATAAAAATAGCTCGAATGGCGCGCCCTCTGCAATTTGCCGACGGTAGTTGCCAGAAGACCCGAAGCTAAGCTTGACGGTTTTGCCGGTTTGCCTGGTGAATTCGTTTGCCACTTCTGGCAGCGCGAATTGAAGATCAGACGCTGCTGCCACATTCGGCAACTCTGCACTCTGGGCAGATTTCGAATTAAGACAGACCGACATCAACGCTATCAACATAAATGCACAACGTAACCGCATAAAATAAATCCCGTTATCCGATATATACGCAGGAATATAACGGTGAACAGACATTCAGTCCAGCTGTTTGCGATTTGCGCATGGTTTGTGTAAGTTTTTATCGGTGAATCAAAACCTGCAAGTCCGCCATAGGCCAAGAAAGGCGGTAATGGCCCTGCTATATCAATCGCGCAGTAAACGGCTCAGTCTTTTGATATCGTGGTTGCTGGCTTTCAGTGCATCTTCTTCTATGCGCCGATAGCATTCAATCACCTGCATGCCGTTGGACGTAACCACAGTACCGCCGCCATTTTTACCGCCCGTCGCAGCATCCACCACGGGAAATTTAAACATTTTATTCATCGAATCAATCAACAACCATGCCCGGCGATAAGACATGCCCAGCACTTTGGCCGCCGCCGTGATTGAGCCAGTCGATACAATTGCCTCAAGCAAGGCGACTTTACCGGGCCCAAGTGCGATCTCGGCGTCCTTGGTGATGCGAAGGCGGAATTGAGCGTGTGGTTTCAATGATTTGACGACTTTAGGATGAAAAACACAGTATTACAAAATATCTTATATTGTGATCAACAACAATATTCACCGGTAGATGACAACTATCTTGACGTCTTGTATTTCGATTTATAAATCTGGCCCGCAATGAGATGCGACTCAAACGCCGCCATATTCGCCTTGTAAAGCATCGCTTTTTGTATTTCCTCGACGCCTACAACAAATGAGCTGTTGTTCCTACGTTAGTCCATCCACATATTTGTGACCATTAGGTTGGACATTTGACCATTGGGTGACTATTTCCTTCAACTCTTTTGTCCCAGTGAAAATTCAGGATAAATACAAAATGCCTAAATTAAAGACCAAGCCCAAACCCGAACTTGTTCAACCGCAGAAGTCGTTATTGATTGTCGAATCCGACGAAATTAACGCCGATTCTGAATTGGAAAATAATCCCGACGACGACGCAGCCAAAATCTTGCTTAACGAAGGCGTGTTGAGTCTTGAAGAGGAAATTGATGCGGGCGTAAATCGAGGCATTGACAGTGACGATGATAACGACACCGGAAATGGCGATTATGGAAATGATTTTGTGAAACCTAAACAGGCGAGGAATCTATGATTTTGCATGACATCAAGCGGAACTTGGACGAGCTGAAATTGAGCGTTAGCCCCAGCCTGTCGGCAAGGCCGTCACGTAAAGTTGCGCATCACAATACTGATCGTGATGCGCTGGCGAAACGAATTCAAGTTGCGTATCGGGTCTCGGCTCAAGAAGCAGAAGCGCAAATTGCGGCGGCAGAAAAGCGCAGCGCTTTTTATACGTTTAAAGTCTCAACTGCTCCCACACTCAAATCAGGCGCTAAACAATCGTTTAACCGACCTGCATGATCGGTGTCGCCGTAGGCGACTACCGGATTGATAGTATCGATATCATTTAGCACGAGCTGTTGAAGTCTTTTTAGGTGCAGCCCGTTCCATTAGCTTTCGGCAGCCCTCCGCACCTCGTCTAGCTGCCTTTTCGTCGCCTGTATCCACTAATGGAAGTAGCGCTGCCAGTGGATTAATAAGCCCCAGCAGGAATGCACTGGCCAATTTACGCCCCAACGGCGCTTTATCAAGCGAGACTTCTGGATTGCCGAATTTTCCCGTAACCCGTAGCGGCGTGCGTAACGTCAGCGGGCTAAAGTCTTTAGGCATAACCACTGCGTGCAGATCCAGCGACTCGGTGGCTAACGAAAGCGAACCTTCCACCCAAATTGCGCTGTTTTCGGTATCGATGACCATCACGCGGGGGCGGAAAATGCCGTTGTCGACGACTAAATCTGCCACCGCGCATTGAATCGGCAGCGCATCATCGCCCTTAAAAAGTACGCCCAAGGCTCCAGCTACATCGAGCCCGGCGATTTCAACGCCCAAGTGCGACACTGCGCCCTCGCTTAATTCCGTATGGTATTTGCCCTTCAAGCTGCCCAAAATCTCGGCCGTGGAGCGCCCAACCCCTTGCAAGGTGGTGCCGCCGTGAAGTCTACCCGACACAAACGGCGGTGCATTATTGGGACGAGTCTGGTGAATGGCTCGCTCCAATTGCACACCATCCCAACGCAGGTCCGCGATCCATATTGCTTTTAATGCTCTCCCGTCCAGCGACATTTTGCCGCCAAAATTCCCTTGGCCAGTGCGCGCCTCGATTTCATCCAAGGTGAGTACCCCATCTTTCAGCAGCAGGTGACTGTGCAACGGGCGCAAGGTTTCTAGCAGCTTGCTACCCAAATCGAGTTCACCCATGTCGATCAAGACATTGGCGTCCATGCTGCGTAAGGCCTTCAGGTCAAATGGACGGTCTGGCAGCACCTTGCCATTGACCTTTTTAGAATCAGTGCCCGATGGCACACCGATGCTGGGGCCGAGATCAGCCAGAATCAAGCGCGCGCCACCCAGTCGGCCGGTTAACAGCGGCACGGGGCGAGCAGTCTCGAAGGTAAAAGCACCATTCAAACGGCTGGTGCCAATCGTTGCCTTGTCAACCACTAACGACCACGTATCGCTTTGACGCACGATGGCCCCATCCATGCGAAACGCAGCAGTGGTTGGCAATGTGACGCCCAGCGGGTCACCGACCGCTGCGAGCGAGGGGCCCTGCAAGCTATAGCGCCCGGTAAATCCACCAAGATGCGATGCGTCGGTAGCGGTTCCTTTGAAGTCCAGCTTGGCGCGGCCCACCGTCACGTTCAAGGTCAGCGGTACAGATACCGCAGCGGCGTCGGCAGCCGACCACGGCAGCACATCCACTGATCGCAATTCAAGCTTGGCGTCGAGGCCGCGATATTTGCCCGTGGCGTTAATTTGAAAGAGATTTTCTCGGCTCGCATCTGAATTGCCTGATTTGACAGATTTGCCAGCGTCGGCTGATTGCGCCGTTGATGCGGTGCCGCTGGCCACGGCTAATTTTCCGCCGGGTGGCGGGCCCACAACCGATGCGCCGTTAGTCAGCGAAAGCCGCGCCTCGAGATCAATATCCAACGGCGCATCCTGGTATCTAATCACACCAGACGCAACTTGTAGTTTGGCAAACACGGGGGTCATGGGACGCGCGGACGCATCAGTTTCAATCAGTGGCGGGGATGTTTTTGGCTCGCGAAATTGCCATGAGGCACGGCCATCGGCCAGCCGCTCTAAATTGCCGTCCAGCGTAGTCGCTTCCAATCGCTGGACTCGCAGCGGTTCTCCCCGATAGGCACGCCATAAATCGACGTAGCGCAATTCAAGTGTGATATCGCTGGCCGATAAAAAATGGGGCTTTTTGCTCCACTCGGGTGCGGCAATATCGAGCCGAGACGCGGTGACACGCAGACCGCCTATAAAGCGCATGCTAAATGCTTTTGTCGTCGTCGGCGCATTATCGGGCGGGGTGACGCTAGTGCCGAAGCTTACCTGCCGATGTAACTTATCCGACAGCAGGCGTTGCGCAGGCTGGGCGAGAAAGGGCCACCCGAGCGCCTCACCAATCGCCACGATGATGATGATTGTCAGCAATGCGCCGCCGAGACCAAGAAACAGAGGGGATCGAAACCGACGAGATGATTGAGTGAGCCTGCCGAATACCGACGTCACGTGAGCAGACCGGCAGGAAACAATATTCTTGAATAAGTTAGGGTTGTTGTCATGGTTATGGCTGGGAAAGAAAATTTAGGTTTCACAATAGGGAATAATTTAATATATCGTAGCATCTTGCCGCAAACGATATTGTTACTACTGTCTGCTAACGCACAAAGCTGCCATTAACTTCAGTAAACCATTTTAACAAGGTACTAAGGTGGTCGGAACTTTCAGGTCATTTATGGCTGTAATAGCTCATGGATGTTGGGGTTTCACGTTTCATTTATAAAAATTAGCTCCGCAGAAGAATTTGCATTGAAACTTGACATTCAATGTCGGTTGAGAAGACTTGCATATTGATTTTCGCATCGTGATGAACAACACCTACTTTCGCGCCTTATTTCAGCGACTTGCAAAAGACAACCTGTTTTGCAAATGTTCTCCTGACGGATCAGCATGACTCAACCGACCCACGAAAAAAATCACGCTTTGGAAGCAGCCCGCTACGCGCTCATGCGTCGGCTGGTTCCCTCCCTCCTGCACAACATGGCAGGCGCGCTTCAACCGATTTCCATGACGGCGGCGATTATGGAAAAGCGTCTGCAATCGCCAACGCCAGATTTGATCTTGTTAGGCAAAAGCAGCACGAGCTTTAAAGCGCTGTCGCGCGATGTGGCCGACACATTTGCGCACCTCACGACTTGGCTTGCGCCCAAGTCTGATCAATCCATCGCCGTGAATGCTGGCGTTGAAGAGATTCTCGGCATGATGGCAAGAGAGCTTTCGGACCGCGGATTTGAAATCGTCAACGAAACCAAAATCACCACGGCAGAACTGCCACAAACTATCCTGCGCAGTGTCTTCATGGCAAGCCTTGTCGCGCTGACTGATACAGCCGAATCACCCGGACGAATAATAGTGACAAGCATCGTCACCAGTGTCGACATTATCGGAGATGCCAAGTCTAGCGAAAGCGATGAAATTTCACTAACGATCAGCCTTAAAGGGCATCCAGAAATGCATAAAAGTATTCCCGTTGATGTTCAACGGTACCGCAAGCTTGATTGGGATGATGTGAAATCTTTGGCTAAAGAGGAGAAAGTTGGCATCGAGTGCACCACTCATGGCGTGACGCTGCACATAAAAAATAGCGGCCGCGTCGCCAATGAAATCAAAAATGTTGAAGTGAGCTGATCGAGCCAAGTAAGTTGAGCAGCTTCAACGGGTCCACTGGCTTCTTGAGATGATGATTAAAACCCGCGGCAAGCGAGCGCTCCTGGTCCTTCAGTTGCCCATATCCGGTTAACGCAATCAACATTGCATTCGCGGTAGCGGGCGTCGCTCGCAAACGGCTTGCAAGCTCGTAACCGTCGATGCCGGGCAAACCAATATCGAGCACAAAAACTTGGGGAGGATTCGGTGAAGATGCGTCTGAAGATGCCAGTGCTAGCGCGCTTTCTCCCGACGATGCCACTGTTACTATGTGCCCATCCATTTCCAAAAGCGTCGCCAGCGTTTTTGCGGCATCGACGTTGTCGTCAACCACCATGATGTGCAACGCTTTTGCGGGCAAAGCGGCGTCCGGCGCAGATGGCGAGTCGACTTTTGGTTGAGCCACTGCCTTGAGCAGAGGTAGCGAGATCGTGAATTCACTGCCCAGTCCAATGCCATCACTCCTGACCGCAACCGTCCCCGAATGCAAGCCGACCAGATTCTTGACCAACGAAAGTCCCAGTCCTAAGCCGCCCTGAAGCCGGTCTGCACTGCGTTCCGCTTGAGTGAAAATATCAAAAATATGCGGCAGAAGACTTTGACTGATGCCAACACCGTTGTCGCGCACGATCACTTTCGCTTGCTCGCCCGCCGTCACCAATTCCAAAACAATGTTGCCGCGCGCGGGCGTATATCTCGCGGCGTTACCCAGGATATTGGAAAAGACCTGTATTAGCCGCACCCGATCTCCTTCAACGAACACGACACCATCGACCAGCTGCATCGAAAAATGATGGTGCTGCTTCTCCATCAGCGAGGCCGTTTGCTCAACTGCTTCGGCCAGAATACTTTTTAAGTCAACCACCTCACGCCGTACGGCTACCAGCCCTTTGTTGATGCGCGAAACATCGAGCAGATCTTCGATCAGGCTGGTCATATGTTCAGCTTGTCGCACTACAATTTCACTCATGTCCATGCGCGTCGACTCGGCAATATCAGGGCGACTCAAAATGTGGGCTGCGGTGGTGATCGGCGCAATCGGGTTCCTGAGTTCATGCGCGAGCATCGCCAGAAACTCATCTTTACGGCGATCGCCATCGCGCAGCATTTCTTCTGTCACCCGGCGTTCCGTCATGTCGATAAAAATGCCCTCATATTTAGCCCACGAGCCATCTGCATTGCGTCGTGCCGCGCTTGAACACAAAATATGTCGCAGGTGGCCGTTGGGCGTCATGATTCGGTACTCTTGTTTGAGCCGTCCGTCGGTGGCTAAACTCAGCTCAACTTCGGCCTTGACACGATTAATATCTGCCGCCAATATTCTGTCAAAGTAGTCTTCTTGGCGTTGGCCTTTGCCGTCGGCGAATTCAAACAATTCACGGGTTCTTGGTGAGCATTCCACGGCACCCGTTCCGCTATCCCAATCGAAAGTGCCCAGCTTTGAAATCGCCACCGCATTTTCAGATCGTGCCTGGCTGACGCGAAGTTTCTCGATGCTTTCCCTGCGCTGCGAAATGTCGTTAAAGAAAAGTGCCAGTCCGCCGTCAAATGCCGAATAGACCCTGATTTCGAGGGGAATACTGCTACCGTCCGGGAATTCGATGACTTGTTCAAAGGCTTGCGGTACGCCAGTTGCCATCACACCATGATAATAGGCTTCCAGCGGGGTCCCGGCAATTTGGGGCCAAATCTCCCAAAGGCTGCGATAAATCGTCTCGGCGCGTGAGCGCTGGCCGATGCGCAAACCCGCATCGTTAATCTCGAGCAAGCGCCAGTCACTGCCGACGATGGCAAAGCCTTCCGACATACTGTCAAAAATATGTCGGCTATGATCCCGTTGCTCACGCAACTCGACCTGCGCGCGCCGGTGGTCTGTCACGTCATTGCCGCTCACAAAAATGCCCGAGATACCGCCTTCTGCGTCCCTGATAGGCTGATAAACAAAATCAAGATAACGCTCGAAGGGTGCATCTTGCGAATCGCGCTGAAGCCCATCGCGCCAGGTTAACGGAGTAGTCTCAGCCACCACCGCTTCACCTGATTGGTAGGCCCGATCCAGCATTTCCAGAAAGCCCTGACTTACAGTTTCCGGAATCGACTCCCGAACTGATTTGCCGATCACATCCCGGTTCGATAAAAGACCTCTGTACGCGTCATTGACCAATTCAAAAATATGCGACGGCCCGTTTAAAAGCGCAATGAATCCCGGAGCCTGGTCAAACATGGTCTTAAGCTGATCGGCTGCGAGGCGGGTTGCGGCCAGCAGAGCGACGTTCTCCCGCTCAGTGTTAACGCGCTGTGTGGTTTCCATGACCGTCACCATCACGCCGAGAATGACGCCTGATGCATCGCGTGCTGGCTTGAAAATAATCGTGAAATAGTGGGTTTCAGGCGCGCCGCTCGACTCGATCACATATTTCTGGTCTTCTAGAAAGGTCGGCTCGCCCGAGTCCATCACCCGGCGAAAAATGGGTTCGTTGTATGCCCATACTTCGGGCCAGCAAGCTTCAGTGCCCTGCCCCATGGCGGCAGGGTGACGCGGCCCCAGAAACAAGGTGTATGCGTCGTTATATATTTGAATTAACGCAGGGCCCCACAGAACAATTGTCGGCACCGATGAATCAAGCGCCGAACTTACCGCGATGCGCAATGGCGCATCCCACAATTCAATCCGCCCAAGTGGTGTTTTGGCCCAGTCAAGCTGACGAATCAGCGCGGCCATTTTGTTGGTGCCGGGTGGCCATGCAGTTGGAAGCAATGTTGAATTCATTTTTCTACCAGATTTGATACTGGGATGCATCAAAACCAACAGCATCCGGTACGTTTAGATAAGATTGGGCAATAAATCGATGTTGAATGCCGACAGTAACCTTGGCTAAATCATTATGAAATGTATCACAATAAATCGAAGAAACGTGACACACTATGTTCGCTTACGCACAATACTTTGTGCATTCCATTTTTGCTTCGTTAATTTGGCAAGCAAAGGTAGATTTAGGGATAATGCGGGCATGCTTTTGTCCAAGAAGCCGCTCCGGCTACTCCTAGAACCCGATGGGGAACCCATGATGAAATCTCTGAATATTCTTTATGTAGAGGACAATCAGCAGATTCGCGATACGGTTTGCGAATTGCTTGAAGGTGACTCGCGAAAAATATCCACATTTGCCACTGCCGAGGACGCTCTCATCGCATTTGCAAAAAATTCTTTTGACGTGGTGATGACTGATATCAGTTTGCCGGGTCTGTCCGGTACCGACTTCACGCGACGCGTGTTGGCCGCGCAACCTGCACAATGGGTGGTGCTGTGTTCAGGCTACGCGATGCCGCCAGATCTCACTAAACTTGGGCCTAATGTGCGGTCACTTTTGAAGCCATTTGAATTTGAGGAGCTGGCGTCGCTGCTGGACAAAATTGCAATCGCGATGACCGGCTCGACGCTTGAACGTAAAGTATCGGCTGTCAGTGCCTGTGCGCCGGTGCCTCAGGAAGTGTAATGACGTGTGTCATATGAAAAAATAAATAGGCGTCTGACGTTCCGCTTTTTTTGGCGTAGGTGCGCCTGTGTTTAACCACTGTTTTAATGCATTCCGCTTATGTTTAACTACAGCGCTGCACGCTCACCGTAACATCCATTCCCAAATAATCGCTGGCACTGCCCGTCCATGAGCCACTCACCGGGGAGGCCTGACCAGCATGGCGGGCGAAGCCCACTCGTACCAGCTCGTTACCACCCACCAAGTTGTTGGTAGGGTCGAATGGTAGCCAGCCCGCACCGGGCAGATAGACCTGAAGCCAGGCGTGCGTTGCGCCGCCACCTACCAATGCGGTCGAATCCGGATCTCGCGTCTGCGAATAAAGATAGCCCGATACAAATTTTGCTGCATAACCAAGATGACGAACCGCCTCAATCATCAGGGTCGCAAAGTCACGGCAACTGCCGCTATTTAAGGCCAGTGTTTCGTAAGGGGTTTGCACGCCTTCTTTTTTGCGCACCGAGTACACAAACGTGTCGCGGATATAGCGCGTCATTGCGACCAGCACATCGCGTGTCCCGACCCGCTTGTTCGCCCCTAATGCCACTAATACAAACTGTTGGGCCCACTCCGCAAGTGAGCCGGCAGGATCATCGTAGTACGGGGTGATGTAAGGCAACAGCACCAGCTGTTCATCAGGGTCATAGGCAAACGGATAGTTTTCTGCGGCCGGGTCTAGCCGCAAATCGAGGGCGCGCGTTCCGGTATGTTCGACCTTGAACGACGCCACAATTTCAAGCTCGTGCGCGGGGCTCTGCGGTTGCACGATCGCGATGGAATTTAAAAATACATCTTGAATGAGTGTGATGTCGATTGGCTCAGGAGATATCTCAAGGTCAGTTGCCAGCACTCGCAAGTCGTGGCTATCGCGCGGACGAAACATAACCCGATGCTCGCCCAACATGACCGGCCTGGCGAAGCGGTAACGGGTGGTGTGAATGATTTTAAGTAATACGCTCATAAATCCTCAACTCGCTTGTCACGCTTAATCGATGCGTGCACAAAAACGCAATGTGCACAAAAACAGAAGGGATAAAAATAGCAGAAGGCGGCATCCAAAAATGTAGGACGACTCAGGACACTATCAACGATGCTACTTTGCCGTCAGCATTCTCCTACGAGATGACGTCGCTCTGGCCGATATTGCAAATTGTCTTCCTTATCCAAACTCGTGAAATAGATATTGCTTTAGTGAGTACACCCACCCCCCTCAACAATAGCCGCGAAAGTCCCATATTCATCGCGCCGCACTCATTTATTTAACCGCATTGATTGGGAATCAAACCATGAGTTATGTCACCACCAAAGACGGAATCAAACTTTACGTCAAGGAATGGGGTACTGGGCGCCCGGTTGTGATGTCGCACGGCTGGCCGCTATCAGCGGACAGTTTTGATGACCTTTCAGTCGCGATTGCGAATGCGGGCATGCGCGCGATAAGTTATGACCGTCGAGGATTTGGCCGCTCTGAACAGCCTTGGGATGGTTACAACTACGATGTGCTGGCGGATGATATGGCCGCCGTGATGGACAAAACTGAGGCAGCAGACGCCACGCTTTTGGGCTTCTCGATGGGTGGAGGCGAGGTGGCGCGCTACATGTCACGCCACGCCGCCCGCAACGTAAAACAAACGATCCTAATTTCGTCTGTACTGCCTTACATGCTGAAGACGGCAGACAATCCTGATGGCGTCGATGAATCGGTTTTTGATGAAATGACTGACGGTATGAATGAAGATCGAGCGAAATTTTGGACATCGTTTTTCAAGGACTTTTTTGGTGTAGGATTAGTTTCTCACCCAGTGAGCAATGAAACGCTTGAGTGGGCGCGCGCCACTGCCATGCAGGCTGGGTTAAAGCCCACGTTAGCCTGCGCGAAGGCATTTGCGACCACCGATTTCCGAGGCGATTTAGCGTCGTTCAAAGTGCCCACACTGATTATTCATGGCACTGAAGACAAGACCGTGCCTATTGATGTTTCAGCGCGCAAAACAGTCAAAGGAATTCCGCATGCAACGCTTATCGAATACGATGGCGCTCCACATGGTTTGTTCGCGACGCACAAGCAGAAGTTCATTGCAGACGTGCTGGCATTCTTAAAGTAAAAAGTTGAGTAATACAGGCCTGAGCCCACAGGGCACTTAACTGCATGTTAGATCACGGGCAGACTATTTAATACTCCACTTTACCCACTCCTGCTGCGTTTGTTGCTGAGTGCAGCAGTTTCCCCAATGGCATTGAAAGGATTCATCATGTTAAAAAAATTCCTAATGGTTGCACTGACGACCGGTCTGGTTGCAAAGGGCATACAAGTGCTGGTGAAACGCGCCGACCAACGTCTTCTGGCGGAGCGTAAATTTGATAAAAAAGCTGCGGTTCAGGAATGGGAAAACGAAGGCGGCCCGATTGTAAAAATCTGACCACGCCGCATTTTTTAGACTACTTGGCGCCCATTTAAATGGTCAATATATTTTTATAAGAAACAGCATTGGCGGGGCTCTCGGAGCATTTATGCCTGCAAAACGTCTCCAAACAACGGCTTTTGTATCTTGAGCAAATTTTAATCGCGACACCTCTAGAGAGGGCAACCCGCACAACCTGCCGTTCAGTAGTTGCTCGGATATAAAAAAACCGCATCATCCCAAAATAATCGGAATGATGCGGTTTTTATGTTTTTAAACTATTACTTTGCAGAATTTGTGGGTGGCAAGCTGTTATCTCGCGTGCCGTCACTTTTCTTCAGCTCACGCAAAAACATACGATCACGCAGTTCCTGGCGCGATACCATGCCCTTCTTATTCATGTCCATACGGTCATAATTCATGCCGTGATAAGCCAGATACTCGGCGCGTGAAATCATGCCGTCTTTGTTCGTATCCATGTCGGCATACATGCGTGCATATTGCGCATCGCTCATGCCCGCAACATCAGCGGGCATAGTTGGAGTTTGGGCAAATGCCGTGGTTGCACTAATGGCTGCAGCACACATTACGCCAAGCACGATTGCTTTTGAGTTGCGAATTACTTTATTCATTTTTAATCTCCTGAAAGTAAAATTACATAAATATGAGCGCTCTTTTTGTAACGCCGTTTAAATGCTTAAAAGAGCGCTCAGGTTGATGCCTGCATCCGGAATCAGTCCGGATGCACACTACACTCGCGGCTCGTGTCTCAGCGTGGTGCCGTAATAACTATGCACCTGCCCCTGCCACGTTTGATCCGCCATATCGGGCCAATCATCCTTATCAAACCCCGGCGCATCGGCCAAACGTTCTTTGTTGATATCAAGCACAAAACGTTTGTTCACGGTATCAAGCTTTAACGCGTCCCAAGGCACCGCGAAAAGTTTTTCGCCAAACCCCAAAACACCGCCGTATGACAGCACGGCATAGCTGACTTTTCCGTTGTGAACATCCAGCATGATTTCCTTAACGTCGCCTAAATCTTCGTCCTGCTTGTTGTAAACGTCATTGCCCAGCAGGGTCTCAGCACCCATCAGTCTTGGCCCCGGGCCGCCTTCATGGCCAGGCTTTTCGGTGGCATACATTCCGTACTGGTCATTTTCAAGATAGCTCATCAATATTTCCTCTCGCAGTGGTGTTGGTTGGTAATTCCGTAATGAACGCGGCGTTGGACGTGAGTCGCTGCGTTGACGCCTATCGCGCCATTGACGCAACCCAACCAATTCAAGCTATTTACCATCAGGCGCGCCCATTGCGGGTACCAAAATATTAAACAGCTTGTTCGCACCTCCACGTCCGCAAATCAGGTCATCCAGCGTAGGACGATTCACAGACGCAAAATTTTTGAGCGGCATGCGCGATAGCGTTTTTAACGCTCCGCCCATAGCAAATCGCAATAGGGTGAAGGTCAAAACTTTTCGTGTCAGGAATGTCCTACCCCATTCGCCGCTAAACGCGGATATGAGATTTAGCAGGCAGAATTTATTCTCATCCCATCAACCCTGAATTGCGAACCCAAGGAGATATTCATGGCGTCAATTTCACCCACCTTAGCTGACCGACTCGGACGATCTGAGCGCAGCTCTCCTGACGGCTTCATTACGTCGACGAACACTGTTCAATCGACCGAGGCGAATGCCTCGGGTGTCTCATGGGCAGCGGTGCTTGCTGGTGCGGTGGTGGCCGCCGCGCTGTCGCTTGCCTTACTCGCGCTAGGAGCAGGCTTGGGACTGTCGGTAGTGTCGCCGTGGGCGGGCGATGGTGCCTCAGCATCGGCAGTCGGCACCGCGAGCATCGTCTATCTGATCGCGATGCAATTGGTGGCGGCAGCGATGGGCGGCTACCTTGCGGGCCGCTTGCGTACCAAGTGGGCCGGCGTACACAACGATGAAGTTTATTTTCGTGATACCGCGCATGGCTTTCTAGTGTGGGCCGTTGGCTTGGTGATCACCGCGTCGCTTCTGGCTTCTGCGGCCGCAGCAATAATTGGCGGCGTCTCAAAAGCCGGTGTTACGGGCGCAACCATGGCAGCCGCCAAGACTTCAGAAGGATCTGAGTCCAATCCATTAAGTGGATTGAGCGCTTATTGGGTGGACGGTTTGTTTCGTGGCAATGCGTCGAGCAACGCTGCGCCAAGTAGCCTGGCTGCCGGGGCCGCTCCCAACGATTCGAATAACGCCGCCAACCGAATTGAAGCCGCACGGATTGTAGCCAACGGTGTGACCGACATGCCTGCTGCCGACAAAACCTATCTGACGCAGCTCATTGCTTCAAAAACCGGCATAGCCCCGGCCGAGGCGGAAAAGCGCATTTCTGATTTGCAGGCGCAAATCAAAGCGAAAGAACTGGCCGCGCGTGAGGCCGCTGATGTGGCGCGCAAAGCTGCCGCGAAATTGGCACTGTGGATGTTTTTGGGATTGCTGATGGGTGCTTTCTGTGCGTCATTTGCTGCCACCATTGGCGGGCGCCAACGCGACAAGGTTGTTGGTTAATTGGTTGCCGGCTAGTGGTTATTGCATGAGCGACATTGGGTGATGTTTATAGCGTGATGTTTATAACGTGATGCTCACAGCTTGATCGTTGCCGCTTGATTTTTAATTTTTAAAGGAGATTTACATGCGATCCATATTACTTTTGTTGTTGGGAATTCCGATTCCTATCGTCATTCTTATCGCGCTTTTCGTCCGATAGATGATTCACGTTGCCCCTTTGCGTCATCGGATGAATCATGCCCAAACTGAAACCTTCTTCGTCTAAATTAACACCGACGCGAACAACCGCATCAAGGTCACCGTCCAAGATGCCAGCGGAACGAGATTCATCGCGCCAGCAGAGCGGCGCCGCACCAGATTTGCGAGATCGCGTCGCGACTCAAAAGGCCGACGTTCAGGCGATGGCAGCGGCAATGCCCAGCAACCTGTTAAAGCCACTCGACTACGGCTTGAAGTCAGGCCATTCGCCGCGAGAAGGTCAGCCTGTTCCGCCGCCGCACGCGATGGACACCGCGAGCACGGTGACTGAAGATACGGTCTCGGACAAAGTGGGCACAGGCATTCCACCCGCTGGAAATAACCCCGCGAATGTTGCGCTGGATCGAGTACGCGTGGATTCAGGCGGCCAATCGCTCACCACCAATATGGGCATTAGCCTCAGCGACAACCAAAATTCACTCAAAGCTGGTTTACGCGGCCCGACCTTGCTTGAGGATTTTGTCCTGCGCGAAAAAATTACCCATTTCGACCACGAGCGAATTCCGGAGCGAATCGTGCATGCGCGCGGCTCTGGCGCGCATGGCTATTTTGAATCATTTGCGGCGCTGGAAAATCTGACCAAGGCCAGCCCATTTTCGGCGGCAGGTAAACGAACGCCCGTGTTTGTTCGATTTTCAACGGTTGCCGGTGAGCGCGGATCGCCCGATCTGGCGCGCGATGTGCGCGGCTTTGCGGTCAAGTTTTATACCGATGCCGGTAACTGGGACATCGTGGGAAACAACATGCCCATATTTTTTATACAGGACGCCATGAAATTTCCCGATCTGATCCATGCCGTAAAGCCCGAACCGAATAATCAAATCCCGCAGGCCGCTTCAGCGCACGATACGTTTTGGGACTTCGTATCGCTGATGCCTGAGTCCAGTCACATGTTGTTATGGCTCATGTCGGATCGCGCGATCCCGCGCAGCCTGCGCATGATGCAGGGCTTCGGCGTCCACACCTTTCGCTTGATAAATGAAGCCGGTGAATCCGTGTTCTGCAAATTTCATTGGAATCCGGTGGCAGGCACCCATTCAGTGACATGGGATGAAGCCGTCAAAATCAACGGTGCCGATGCGGATTTTCATCGCCGGGATTTGTGGGACGCGATTGAGTCTGGGGCATTTCCCGAATGGGAATTAGGCGTGCAGATATTCACCGAACAGCAAGCCGACAAATTCAGTTTTGATGTGTTGGATGCAACCAAGCTGGTGCCGGAAGAATTGGTGCCCGTGCAAGCTATTGGCCGCATGGTGTTAAATCGCAACCCGGACAATTTTTTCGCCGAAACCGAGCAGATCGCATTTGGCACCGCCAACGTCATTCCCGGTATTGATTTCAGCAATGACCCGTTGTTGCAAGGCCGCCATCATTCATATCTTGATACCCAGCTAAGCCGCCTTGGTGGGCCCAACTTTCATGAGCTCCCGATCAATGCGTCTCTCGCCGCAGTACATAACAATCGGCGCGATGGTATTCATCGCCAATCCATCCCGCGCGGTCGCGTCGCCTATGAGCCAAATTCGCTCGGTGGCGGCTGCCCGTTCCAGGCAGGGATGCGCGGTTTTGTGAGTTTCCCGGCGCCCGTCTTTGAGGACAAAGTGCGAGGCAAACCCGAGAAATTTGCAGATCATTTTTCGCAAGCCACGTTGTTTTGGAATAGCCAGACAGCAGTTGAGAAAAAGCACATCATCAGCGCGTTCCGTTTCGAACTGACGAAGGTACAGGTGCCAGCGATCCGCGAACGCGCTGTCTCGATGCTGGCAAACGTGGCACCGGATTTGGCGCAAGGTGTTGCTGATGGGCTGGGGTTTGCCGTGCCGAAGCCACAGCTGCGCGCGCTGGACAAGCCCGCAAAGCCTGAGCTAACCACATCACCCGCGCTGTCACTTTTTGCGCGGCAAGGCGACGGCGGTGTCAAAACACGTCAATTAGGACTTTTGCTATGCGATGGGGTGGATGCTACATCGCTGCAGGAGGTTCACTACGCGCTTATCGCGGAGGGTGCGGTGCCTAAATTTTTGGGCGCAACGTTGGGCATGGTCGCACCGCATGGCGGATCGCCGATCAAGGTAGATGTGACCTTCGAAGCGACCGCATCTGTGTTGTGGGACGCGGTGGTATTGCCCGCCGGCACCGACGCACAAACCACATTGCAGGCGGACGAGCGGGTGCTGGAATTTGTAAAGGAGCAATATCGCCACTGTAAACTCATTGTGGCGTTGGGTGATCTAGATACGCTCCTCGCCGCAGTCGCGATGCGCGCCACGCTGGAAGATCTCAAAAGTGATCCCGGCATTATTATGGTTCGCGATTCTGTTTCAGCGACGAACCCTAAAGACACGCAAGCAGCCAAGCCTGCCACAAAATCATCCGCCGAAAAAAACAACGGCGTGTTTGCCGCGGATCTTATTAAAGCACTTGGCAAACACCGTTATTTCGAACGCGAATTGGCCTAGCACTTTCAGAAAACGGGACTCGCGCCGCGGCAAAATAGGTTGTATCTTGGGCTCGCCCAACCTCGGTCACCTCTCCTCACGATTGACAAAATAACCGATATGAAAAATCCATGAAAAACGCCCTCCTTCCGATCTCTCTAGGCACGCTTGTCATCCCTCTGCTTGTCATCTCGTTATCAGGCTGCGGCGAAATTGCGCGCTTGCCGGTATCAGCCGGGACCGGTGCAAATCCAGTCTTGCCGCCGCCGAACAAGACCTTGCTACCGACCTTGAATATTGCACCCGCACAAGGCTGGGCGGTCGGTACTAAACCGGTTGCAGTGTCGGGCATGACGGTGAATGCGTACGCGACCAATCTCGATCATCCGCGCTGGATTTATGTGCTGCCGAATGGCGATGTGCTGGTGGCAGAATCCAATGCGCCCGCCAAACCGGACGACGCCAAAGGCATTCGTGGCTGGGTTCAAAAACAGGTGATGAAACGCGCCGGCGCTGTCACAGAAAGTGCGAACCGGATCACGCTGCTGCGCGATCTGGACGGTGACGGTGTAGCCGAAACTCGCACCGTGTTGCTGGAAAATCTGGTTTCACCGTTCGGCATGGCGCTCGTCGGCGATTCCCTTTACATTGCCAATACCAACTCCATTGAACGCTTTCCCTACATTACCGGCGAGACGAAAATTGTCGCCAACGCACAACGTATTGTGGAGCTACCGGCAGGCACCATCAACCATCACTGGACAAAAAACATCATCGCCAATGCCGACGGCAGCAAGCTGTATGCGACAGTTGGCTCGAACAGCAACGTCGGCGAGAACGGCATCGCGGCTGAAGAAGGCCGCGCGGCGATCTGGGAAATAGATTTGAAGACCGGCACGCATCGCGTGTTCGCGACCGGTCTGCGCAACCCGAACGGAATGGCCTGGGCGCCGGAAACGGGCGCACTGTGGACGGTGGCGAATGAACGCGATGAAATTGGCAGCGATTTGGTGCCTGATTATTTGACCTCTGTTAAAGACGGTGGATTTTATGGTTGGCCGTACAGCTACTACGGTGCGAACGTAGACGAACGAGTGAGCCCGCAACGCCCGGACCTAGTCAGCAAAGCGATTAAGCCAGACTACGCGCTCGGGCCGCATACGGCGTCCCTCGGCTTGGCTTCTGCACAAGGCTCATTACTTGGCGCAAAATTTTCGAACGGCATGTTCGTTGGCCAGCATGGCTCATGGAATCGCAAACCTCACAGCGGCTATAAAGTTATTTTTGTGCCGTTCAGCGCGGGACAGCCGGTCGGTGAGCCTATTGATGTTTTGACCGGATTTTTAAGTGCTGACGGCAAAGCTAATGGCCGTCCGGTAGGCGTGGCAATCGACAAGCGTGGCGCGCTATTGGTGGCCGATGATGTCGGCAACGTCATATGGCGGGTGAGTGCAACGACGACAAGTGCGGCAAGTACAGCCGCGAAACGTTTCTAGCAAATGCCGCTGAACAATAATCACATTATGGTGCTCGGCCGCTTGGATGGTTGGGCGGTTAAAAGCATTTACGCAACTTGCTTCAGCTATTGAAGTGTAGGAAGTCTGGCGGCTGCGTGCACGGCTGCATCACCGATCTCTGCAGCTGGCAACGATGTAGGATTTTTAGCTGGATGTTGTGCCATTAGCCGATCAAATTCCATCTTCACCACGCCATAGCATTCACATGCGGCGCGTTCCAAACCGGGCCGGTCAAGAACCTTGATATGCCCTCGGCTGTAGCTGACGATTCCCGCGCGCTGCAAGCCGCCAGCCGCCTCGGTGACGCCCTCACGCCGCACCCCCAGCATGCTGGCAATCAGTTCTTGCGTCATATTGATGGAGTCGGAAGGCAGACGATCTAGGCTAAGTAGCAGCCAGCGACACAGTTGCTGCTCAACTGGGTGGTGGCGATTACAAACAGCGGTTTGCGTCATCTGCGTGCTCAGCGCCTGCGTGTAGCGCAACAACAAATGTAGCATCGGCCCGGCGCGGTCAAGTTCAGTTTTTAGCAAATGCGCTTTGAGTCGGTAGCCATAACCGGCGCTCTGGATGATGGCACGACTGGGTGTCGTGTCGCCGCCCATGAACCGCGCGATACCGAGTAGCCCCTCGTTACCCACAATCGCGATCTCCGCCGAAGACCCGTTTTCAAGCACATACAGCATCGAGACAATCGAGGTCGTGGGGAAATAGAAGTGGCTTAGTTTGCCGCCTGATTCATATAACGCTTCCCCCAGCCGCATCGGCACCAGCTCTAGATGAGGTTAGAGGCGATTGAAGTCTTCGAACGGCAGCGCGTAAAGGAAGGCGATTTTGCAGTGGATGGTGAAGCGAGGGCATCGTGGGCCTCTAATATTATGGTCAGAGTGCTTTTGTGCGCATAACGGGAGCTAAGTACCACGATCCACGAGACGCCAGCATTTTTCAGTTCGGTGTTGGAAAGATCAGAAAATACCTATATCCGACAGTCATTGCGTTTAGTCTGATCGTTTGGTCGACGGCAAACTATGAGGCGCCTCGTCGGTAGAATACGGCGCAACTTCTTGCGTAGCCGGCAGAAAACCCGCGACGCTGGTGACCATCAAAACGATGCCGACCGCAAGCGGCAAAATCCGCGTTGAGGTTTCAACGCTTATAAAAAACTGCGCTACATCAAAGCCGACACGTTCGATTACGCTAACACCGTGAACGGTCAGTAGAAGGCCAATAACGAGCAATATTGACGATGCATATTTCATTTTTTTGTGTCGGTTTGATGTCGGGTAATACCAGATGCCCTTATCGTGCCGCGTATGCCACGATGCCTCTGTACGCTGCCGTACATACAGGCCGTGATTTTTTCCGTAGCCTGCGAAACATACCTAGAGGAATTGCTTGAGCGACAGTTTGTTGATGTGAACTGACCGAGTTGATTAAGCACACATATCCTTTCCTGGCATCCAAAATGAACCTTGGTTTCTCCGCCTGCCGCGCTATGTAACGATGTGGCGGGGACAACAAAATAAGGGATTAATTTGATATCAAACCGCCCGCCCGTCACCAATAAACTTTTAGCGGAGCTGCCTCGCGCCGTATACAACCGCATGCTGCCGCAGCTTGAAACAGTCACGCTGATGTATGGCGATATACTTTTTGAGGTAGGCGAGGTCATCAAGCATGTTTATTTCCCCAGCGATTCGCTGGTTTCGCTGCTAACACAGGTAGACAGTCATCACGCGCTCGAAGTCGGCATGGTGGGTAATGAGGGGCTGGTCGGAGTCGGGTTTGCGCTTGGTATCAACACTTCGCCAGTTCGAGCAATGGTACAAGGCAGTGGTGCCGCGCTGCGCATGAAAGCAATCCGGTTTCGCACCGAATTGCAGCAATCAACGCATCTTCAAAAAGGCGTTAGTCTGTATACCCATGCGCTGATGGCGCAAATCGCGCAAACCGCTGCCTGCAATCGCTTTCACAACATCGAGGCGCGCCTGGCGCGCTGGCTACTGATGACCCGAGATCGCGTCGGGGCGAACCAATTTCATCTCACACAAGAATTTCTTAGCGATATGCTTGGCGTGCGTCGGGTTGGCGTGACCAAGGCCGCGCACGCTCTAAAAAACCGTGACCTGATCGACTATCGCCGAGGCAACATAGATATCGTCGACGGACGCGGCCTTGAAAAGGCGGCCTGCTCCTGCTACTGGTTGACCAACGGTAAACACCACGAAGCGTGAGGCGGACGACTGCGCGAATTGCACAATTTTACCGTAATCAGACGCGATTCTGGTGCGCTCATCTGAGCTCGCCGATCGGTTTGTTCCCACAAAATTGCTCTCTGTGCTTGCTGACACTTTAACTACGATTCTTGCTGAACGCGGTCTGTAAGCAATCGTGGGACGCTGTAACGCTCGTGAAGGATATGCACAGTAAATCGTGCACCTTATGAGTATTGTGAGCCTCGTCAGCCAAAAGACTACCAAGGACCACCGCGTTAAAAAAGGCTCGGCTCCGTTTTAGTGGGGCCGAGCCGCGTAATTCAGGTGCCACGAGAAGGGAACCCGGGACCTGGTGTTGAAGCGCCCTTTGGGGGATAAAGAGCGCTCAATGGAATATTGAGCGCGTAGCCAAAAAGTCTCTGTTCGCTGGCGCACACAAGACGTCTCATTTAACACGCTGGTCTTTGAAATTCAGCCTCAGACCTTTTTTTGGCGGGCGTATGCAATGTCCTAAATGCTGCTACAGATTATTCTTCAAGCTGATCCATGCGGCTTCACAGCTGGCTTCAATTCTGCGTCTACAGGATTACTCGTCGCCGATTCGGCATGCCGCTTGGTCGGATAACCGACCACCGGGAGCGAATCAGGATTGTTTTGTAGTTTTGTTTGCTCAGCCAACGCCGCGATCCGCATGACTTCGTCCTTAAGCAGTTCGCTATGACTCCCGCTTAGCTTTGATTCAGGTTCGCTTTCAGTGTCGAAAGCGATACTTTGATTTGATTGACCGACCAACACACTTTTCTCTTTTGACTGGGTTGGCGGCACTTTCTTATGAGTACGAACCGGACTTAAATCGCCAGGTTTGGGTTTGGTTTTCATATTTATGCTCCAATTCAGATTATCCAGCGCGCGGTATTTAATTGTGCCCTAGCGAAAACGCTCGTTACTCAGCAGCCGACCCATCTCAGTTTTAACCACCGCATAACATTCACACGATCTGCCCGCCAGCCCAGCGCGATCTAATACCGTGATGTGGCCGCGCCGATAGTGAATATAACCCGCTTGCTGCAGGTCACGCGCTGCTTCAGTAACGCTTTCACGGCGCACGCCAAGCATGCTCGCTACCAATTCCTGCGTCATCGTTAATTCACCCGATGGAATTCGATCCAATGTCACCAGCAGCCAGCGGCTTAACTGTTGCTCTACCGAATGATGCCGATTGCAGACCGCGGTCTGGCACATCTGCACCATCAGCGCTTGCGTGTAGCGAAGCAGGAGGGCCATGACTAAACCGCGCTTGTCAAATTCTTGCTTCAAAAAATTGCGTGATATTCGGTAAGCGTACCCGGCTGTCTGCACCATCGCTGAGCTCGTCGTCGTGTTACCGCCCATAAACAGCGAAACATTCACCACGCCTTCATGACCGACGCCCGCCACTTCCGACGATGCACCCGACGCCGTCACGTAGTGCAGCGACACAATGCAGGTGGTTGGGAAATAGGCATAGTGCGACTGGCCACCCGGCTCATAGAGAATTTCACCGAGCGGCATGGCCACTAATTCCAGGTGCGGCGCAATTCGATCAAACTCTGCTGCGGGTAGGGCTGCAAGAAGGTGGTTTTGGTTATGGTTATGGAGGTGTTGGTTTGAGATTCGCAACATCAATACGATCTGACACCTAATGCTTGCAATATCCCCACGCTATGCGCCCATATTGACTTCGACGCCAATGCCGCGATAGCCCACAAAGCGGCTCGATCGGTTGAATATGGGTTCGCCACTGACGTGAAATTTTTGGATGCTGCCATCAGGGTTGACGCGGTTGAACACAAAATCCAGAAACGGCTCGCGCGTGGCAATGCTCGCCTGCAACGCCAGCCGTTCGGCCTCGTTCCAGCCTGGACCTTGCGCCGCTGGCGAATGGCTAACTTCTGGCGCGACTAACCCAAGTGGGGGCTGTGGAAAGCCAAGGATCTCCAGCACAGGGCCGGAAACCTTGGTGAAATGACCCTGCTCGTTTTGCTCCCAATACCAGTCTGATGCCAGCTCCACCAGGCTGCGATAGCGAGCTTCGCTTTCACGAAGATCGGCGGTTCTCGCTTGAACTTCCAGTTCCAGCATAGCGGAATAGTTGGCGAGTTTTTTGTACAGCAGACGTACTTCCAGCATGTTTCGGATGCGCGTTTTAACTTCTACCATATCAAACGGCTTACTTATAAAGTCCTTGGCCCCTGCCCGCAAGGCGCGCAGTTTGTGTTCAGGCTCAGCGGTTAGCACCAGCACCGGAAGATAGCTGTCACGATCAATCAGGTCGACTTTCAGTGCCTCGATCACAGCAAATCCATCCATATCCGGCATCACCAGATCGAGCATGATGAGATCATATCGATGTGCACGATTGAGCGCGCATACCTCGCGCGGATTGGTGGTGGAAGTAAAGCCGGTATAGCCCGCATCGTGCAGCAATTGTTCAAACATGACGACGTTTGCCTGTTGATCGTCGACGATCAAGATACTGGCATTAAGGATATCTGCTTCAGCAATGTTCATGTCTGCACCTTCGTTGTTAAACGTTCATGTTTAAATCTTCATCCTTCGATCTTCACGTTTGCGCTATCGTGGCAGCAATATCAGCCCATCGGGCGTTCTACAGCCCACCTGTTGCTTCAGCGCGATCTGATTTCGCGTATCTGTGATGTGACTCGCCGCTTCGATCAAGTCGTTGGCAGTTTCACTGTTTCCCCGTTCAGGCATAGCTTGTTGCTATGAAAGTACTGACAGCCCAACAAGAAAACCTTGCAGGACAGTTGTTTCATCTTAGCCAGCGAATATCTTGCTGTATGTGCGGTGGCACACAAAGCGCACTGGGTCAGACCATAGGTCTTCAAAAAACGGATGTCACGTAGAACGCTTCTCGTGCAGCGCAATCGGCATCATCGCGCGGGTATCGCAATTATTTTTATAAACCCTAGCACTAGCGTGCCGTTCCAGTCATTTTTGCTCCAAGATGTACGCCCATAATCGACCCTGATTTATGGAACGGCCGACCGTCGATCAATCCGTCGCCATATGATTGACTGCGTGCGCTCCCGCACATACCAGAAATCGAATTTGGCTCAGGATAGAACAAGCTGAAAAAGCAGTTTACTGAGATTGGTGATGCAGCTGGGCATATCGTTTTAAGGCGAATAGCAAATTTAATTAACCTCGATTTTTCAGCCCATTCTTTTGCCTAGACGGTGGCGTCAAGTGATCCACACCTATTTTCTCGAACAAGGATTTTATGAAAGCAACCACCCAGCTTCACCAGCTTGGCCAGCGCTTATGGCTCGACAATATCAGTCGAGACCTGCTGGACAGCGGCACGCTAAAAACCTATATTGATGAATTTTCGGTCACCGGATTAACCTCGAACCCGACCATATTCGATCAGGCCATTCGCAGCACGGCCGCTTACGACAACGCTATTCACAAAAAAGTGCAAGAAGGGCAATCCGGCGAGGGATTATTTTTTGAGTTGGCGCTCGAAGATTTAAAACGGGCAGCGTTACTTTTTTCTTCTGTCCATGAGGCGACCGGCGGTGTGGATGGCTGGGTATCGCTCGAAGTGTCGCCGCTGTTGGTTCATGATGCCCCGGGCACGATCAAAGAAGCCGCCCGACTGCACACACTGGCGCAATGCCGCAATCTTTTTATCAAGATTCCCGGCACGGTAGAGGGCGACATCGCTATTGAAGAATCCATCTTCGCCGGCATACCGATAAATGTAACCCTGCTGTTTTCAAATACACAATATGTGGCAGCGGCGGAAGCCTATATGCGCGGCATCGAGCGACGCATTGAAGCGGGACTCGACCCCAAAATAGCATCCGTCGCGTCTATTTTTGTGAGCCGTTGGGATGCGGCAATAAAAGACGAGGTGTCCCCGCAATATCACAATCGACTCGGCATCGCGATGGCGATGCGCATCTATAAAACCTACCGAGAGCTGCTCGCTGGACCGCGCTGGCGGGCGCTGCTGAAGGCGGGGGCGCACCCTCAGCGGCTGCTGTGGGCCAGCACCGGCAGCAAAGATCCGGCCGCACCCGACACGCTTTATGTTGAAGCGCTCGCCGCCGCCGAGACGATAAATACAATGCCTGAAAAAACGTTAAAGGCATTCGCCGATCACGGCAGCGTCCATGCCGCGCTACCCACCGACGGTGGCTATGCGGAAGTGGTGCTCGAAGAATTCCACCGCGAGGGCGTTGATGTTGTCGCACTTGCCAAAAAACTACAGGACGAAGGTGCCGAGTCATTTAAAAAATCATGGGACGCGCTGCTGACCAGAATCGCTGAAAAAAGCGTTCAGCTCGCCGCTAAGGCTCACGTATGAGTCCGACGAATGATGATCAAACAGCGGGTTATTTATTGTCTGCCTTCGAATATAAATGAATCCGAAAATTAGTCCCCTTGCCGGAAAGCCTGCGCCATCAGAAATATTGGTGAATGTTGCAAAACTCGTCACCGCCTACTTTAGCGAAAGTCCGGATGCGTCAAACCCCGCCCAAGCTGTGGTGTTTGGAACATCAGGCCATCGCGGCTCGGCATTGGATTCAACCTTCAATGAGTCGCATGTATTGGCAATGACGCAAGCCGTATGTCTGTATCGACATCAACACGGCATCAGCGGCCCGCTGTTTCTGGGCATTGATACCCACGCGCTTTCCGAGCCTGCATTCATCACCACGCTCACAGTATTGGCCGCCAATAATGTAGAAGTAATGATTTCGGCGGGTGGCGAATATACGCCAACACCCGCGGTGTCGCATGCAATTCTTGCCCATAACCGAACCCGAACTGATCAATTCGCCGACGGCATCATCCTCACACCATCCCACAATCCGCCCGAGGCGGGCGGGTTTAAATACAACCCCGCCAATGGTGGCCCGGCAGATACGCGGGTGACAAGCTGTATCGAGAAGCAGGCCAATAGTTTGCTGGCGGGAAATTTAAAGGGCGTGAAAAGGATACCTTTCTCACAAGCCCGCCGTGCACCAAGCGTTCACAACTTCGACTTTTTGGACGCTTACGTACGAGACCTAAGTAGCGTGATTGATATGGATGTAATTCGTGATGCGGGTATACGCATAGGGGTTGATCCGCTAGGCGGTGCGGGCGTGCATTATTGGGCGCGCATTGCTGAGCACTATCAACTCAATCTCAGCATCATAAGTGACGAAGTCGATGCGACTTTCCGGTTTATGAGCGTGGATTGGGATGGCCGGATTCGCATGGACCCATCATCGCCGTATGCAATGCAGCGGCTGATTGGACAGCGCGAGCGCTTCGATATTGCATTCGCCTGCGACACGGATCATGACCGGCATGGCATTGTCACCCCAAGCGCAGGTCTGTTGCCGTCAAACCATTATTTATCAGCCGCAATTTATTACCTTTTTCAACATCGTAAGGGTTGGCCGCAAAATCTTGCTATCGGCAAAACAGTCGTCAGTACCTGCATGATTGATCAAGTTGTTGCATCCCTTGACCGAACACTTGTTGAAACCCCTGCTGGTTTCAAATGGTTTGTCGATGGCCTTTTTGGAGCTTCCCTCGGCTTTGCAGGTGAAGAAAGCGCGGGTGCATCGTTTTTGCGCCGCGATGGCGCCGTCTGGACCACCGACAAAGACGGCATTACCGCTGCGTTACTCGCGGCCGAAATGACCGTTGGAACAGGCCGTAATCCCGGCGAAATTTATGGCGAACTTGAGGGCAAATTTGGCGCGCTTGCTGCCGCGCGGATTGAAGCTCCCGCCGATGCGGAACAACGTGCCAAGCTATCCAGAATGTCGCCTGAGAAAATTACGTTGTTGGAATTAGCGGGCGATAAAATCACCAGCAAAATAAGCCACGCGCCAGGTAACTCAGCCGCCATCGGCGGCATAAAAGTGTCGACCGAGAACGGCTGGTTTGCGGCGCGCCCATCAGGGACAGAAAATATCTACAAAATTTATGCGGAAAGCCGTAAAGGACAAACGCATCTGCAAAAAATTCTGGCGGAAGCGCAATTGGAGGTTGATGCAGTACTCAAGGCAGATACCCTGCGCTGATTTTTGCCGTGTATGTGTGCTGGCACGCAGACCGGGCAATGTCGGTAGCGCAGACTGTATTCTGTAGTTACCTTAAGAATTACATCAACGCAAAGGTCGTCCATCATGGAATCGTTTGACGCTGTACTGTTAGCGCGTATCCAGTTCGCATTTACCATCAGCTTCCACATCCTGTTTCCGGTTTTTTCGATCGGGCTGGCCAGTTATCTGGCGGTACTGAACGGCGCTTATTTATTGACCGGCAAGCAGGTCTATCAGGCGTTGTTTAATTATTGGAAAAAGATTTTTGCGGTGGCGTTTGGCATGGGCGTGGTGTCAGGCATCGTTATGAGCTATCAATTTGGAACCAATTGGAGCGTGTTTGCGGACAAGACCGGCCCTGTGCTGGGGCCGTTGATGGGCTACGAAGTGCTGTCGGCTTTTTTTCTCGAAGCAGGCTTTCTGGGCGTGATGTTGTTCGGGCTACAGCGAGTGGGCGCAAAACTGCATTTCTTTGCCACCTTAATGGTGGCGCTGGGTACCTTCATGTCTGCCTTCTGGATATTGTCAGTTAATAGCTGGATGCAAACGCCTGCCGGTTACGCCACGAATGCAGCCGGACAGTTTGTGGTGATCGATTGGGTCGCAGTCATCTTCAACCCATCTTTTCCTTACCGTATGTTGCACACGGTACTGGCCGCCTATTTGACCACCGCGCTGGTGGTCGGCGGCGTCGGCGCTTTCCACTTGCTAAAAGACCGCTCGAACCCGGCGGCAAGAACCATGTTTTCGATGGCGATGTGGATGGCGGCGATCGTTGCACCGTTGCAAATTATGGCGGGCGATCTGCATGGCCTGAACACGCTGAAGTATCAGCCCGCCAAAATCGCTGCAATGGAAGGTCATTTTGAATCGCACCCTGACGGTGCTCCGCTTATTTTATTTGGCATCCCGGATTCGGTAGCTGAGCGCATGAATTATGCGGTCGCGATTCCGAAGCTCGGCAGCCTTATCCTCACCCACGATTGGAACGGCAAAGTCAAAGGTCTAAAAGATTTTCCGCCAGACGCACGTCCGCCGGTAGGCATGGTGTTCTGGAGTTTCCGGGTGATGGTCGGCATCGGGCTGGCCATGCTGGGGCTGGGATTGTGGAGCTTGCTGATCCGTTATAAACGACAGCTTTACGACGCACCTATGCTGCACCGCGCGGCGGTGTTGATGGCACCTTCCGGGTTCGCGGCGGTGCTGGCAGGCTGGATCACCACCGAGGTGGGCCGACAGCCCTATACCGTTTACGGGCTACTGACAACCGCACAATCGGCGTCATCTATTGATGCGACGGCGATTGGCGCATCGCTTGTCGCTTTCATCGTGGTGTACTTCGCTTTATTTGGCGCGGGGACATTCTATATCCTGCGGCTGATGCGCAAGCCACCTGAATGCAACGAGCCAGAATTGCCTAGGGGTGAACCGATCCGCGCGGCCGGGCTGATGCCCGCACCCGCGCTCCAAATCGCCAAGGCGAACTTATCGGACTTGGGCAAACTGGGCACGTTCGATAAAGGAGCACCGGCATGACATTTGATCTCCCGCTTATTTGGGCCGCGCTAATTGCGTTTGCGGTGATGGCCTATGTGGTGCTCGATGGTTTCGACCTGGGCGTGGGCATCCTTTTTCCATTTTTCAAAACAGAAGACCAGCGCGATCAAATGATGAATTCGGTCGCCCCGGTTTGGGACGGTAACGAGACCTGGCTGGTGCTGGGCGGGGGCGGGCTGTTTGCGGTATTTCCGCTGGCCTATGCGGTCATCATGCCCGCGCTTTACGCGCCGGTTATTGCGATGCTGTTGGCGTTGATCTTCAGAGGTGTCGCATTCGAATTCCGCTGGAAAACACAGCGCGGTAAATTTTTATGGGACTGGGCTTTCGCAGGCGGCTCAACGATGGCCGCTTTTGCTCAGGGCATCGCACTCGGTGCGCTGGTGCAGGGCATCCCGGTAACTGGACGGGCCTACGCAGGCGGCTGGTGGAGCTGGCTCACGCCGTTTAGCGTGTTGACTGGTTTGGCCCTGGTCGTCGGCTATGCGCTGCTGGGAGCGACGTGGCTTATTTATAAGACGGAAGGCGAATTGCAAACCGCCATGCTGAAGGTCGCAAAACTGACTGGCACGGTGACGCTGGCATTGATCGGAGTCGTGAGCTTATACACGCCATTTTTGAATCCGAATTTTATGGAACGCTGGTTCACCTGGCCGCATATGCTGTATGCATCGCCGGTGCCGATCCTGGTCGCGTTGTGCGGTTTTTTACTTTACCGCGGGCTCAAGCAGAAACATGATTTGCTGCCATTTTTGGCCTCGCTCGGGTTATTCATACTTTCTTACATCGGCCTGTGTGTGAGCTTTTTTCCGTATATTGTGCCCTCCTCCATCACTTTGTGGGAAGCCGCCGCGCCTGACAATAGCCTGTCGTTCCTGCTGGTCGGCGCGGTGGTGCTGATTCCGCTGATCTTGATCTATACCGTGTATTCATATTGGGTGTTTCGCGGCAAAGTGGGCGCAGTTACAGCCTATCACTGATGTTTAAATTAAATACTATGCGCGCCGACACCAAGCAGCCAGCCCCCACAAATGCGCATCGCCCGCGCTGGATTCAGATTGGCTGGTTTGTCACTATCTGGGTGACGAGCGTACTGTCGCTAGGCATTGTCGCGATGCTTATTCGCTGGGCAGTCAAACCGGGCTGATCGGATAGCGCTCAGGGCGGGGGTGAGTGCGTCGACGGTGGCGCAATTGACGCTAGAAATTCATCACGAGAATTAAAAATATTTTCCGCTCCTACGCGCTGCAAGAAACCGGCACGCGTCAGTTTTTCGGCCACGTTTTGCCGAATCTCGCACAGTACCAGCCGCACCTTGCGTTTCCTGAACTCATCGTGCAGTTCTTCCAGCGCCTCGATGCCCGTTGAATCCACGAACGGTACGCGGCCCATGCGCAACACAACCGTATGCATGCGTTGTTGAATACTTTCGAGGATGTGTTCAAGCTTGCTGGCGGCACCAAAAAAGAACGGACCATCGATGCTGTACATCAGCATGTCGGGCGGCAGCGCAGGCGATGGTGGCAGCGCCTCCCCGTCTTTGGCCTCAGCCGCGATTTCATTCGGCTCGACCTCGATGAGTACTGCCTTTGCCATGCGCCGCATAAACAGCAGCGCCGCCAGCATCACGCCGGTGTTGACCGCGACCACCAAATCTGCAAAGACCGTCAACAAAAACGTGATGAGCAGAATCGCCACATCAGGCTTAGGCGCGGTTCTTGCCAAACGAAAAAAATGCGATAAATCACTCATGTTGTAGGCCACCACGAACAGCACTGCGGCGAGCACACAAAGCGGGATGTAGGAAGCCAGTGGCGCGAACAATAAAATAATCAGAACCAGGGTTACGACATGAACAATACCGGCGATAGGACTGGTGCCACCATTGCGAATATTGGTGGCGGTGCGCGCAATGGCACCTGTAGATGCAAAGCCACCAAACAGAGGTGAGAAAATATTGGCGACCCCTTGGCCCACCAACTCCTGATTTGAATCATGGCGCGACCCTGACATGCCATCGGCCACCACGGCAGACAATAGTGATTCAATTGCGCCGAGCAGGGCGATGGTAAATGCGGGCCCGATTAGCTTGATCACATCGCTGTATGAAATCGACGGGACAGTGAAGCTGGGAAGGCCTTGCGGAATTCCGCCGAATGCACTGCCAATCGTGGCTACACCATCGAATTTAAAATAACTTTGAATGGCGGTAATGGCGATCAAGGCCACCAATGGTGCGGGGATGCGTTTCAACAATTTCGGGCCCGCAATCAGTATGGTCAGGCTCAAAAGAGCGAGCCCGGTCGTGGCGATATGCAGAGTGGGGAACGATACAAGCAGGCGCCCTAATTTTTCCAGAAAGTGCTCGCCGGCACCGGTCGGCTGCAGCCCAAAAAAATCTTTCCATTGGCCTACCCAGATGATGACGCCGATACCGGTGGTGAACCCGACGATCACCGGGCCGGGGATGAATTTAATGACCGAGCCAAGTTTGAGCAATCCCATGGCAACCAACATGAAGCCTGCCATCAAGGTCGCCACTTGCAAACCGGCAATGCCGTACTGGGCCGTGATGCCGGACAAAATCACAATGAATGCGCCCGTGGGACCCGCAATCTGAAGACGACTTCCACCAAATAGTGAAGTCAGCAAACCCGCCACAATCGCGGTGTAAAGCCCCTGTTCTGGTTTGGCCCCGGAGGCAATCGCAAACGCCATTGCCAGCGGCAGTGCCACCACGCCCACAATCACGCCGGCTATGATATTTTTTCCCCAATATTTGGGGCCGAGCAGTCCGGCGCGCTTCGCTTCAACAATGGCTATCATTGGGTTTCACATTGGAGGTAGTCGCAATTCATTTTTTGGGCCATTTCCAATCCCTGATTTCCGGCATGTCCAAACCGTGAATACAAATATAACGTCGATGCTCAATCAGTTTTTCGGTCATTTCCTGTCGTAAGGCGGCACCTGCGGCCTCGAGTGATGGCAGGCGATCAATCGCGTCTTGCACCAGATGGAAGCGATCCAGATCGTTCAACACCCGCATATCAAACGCGGTGGTGATGGTGCCCTCTTCCTTGTAACCGCGCACGTGCAAATTGCCGTGGTTGGTGCGGCGGTAAGTCAGCCGATGAATCAAGGTGGGGTAGCCGTGAAACGCAAAAATGATCGGTTTATCCTGCGTAAATAGCGCATCAAAATCTGCATCGTCCAAACCATGCGGATGTTCGCTTGGCGTTTGCAGCTTCATCAAATCCACCACGTTCACCACACGAATTTTTAATGTGGGCAAATGGCTGCGAAGAATCGATACGGCAGCCAAAATTTCGAGCGTCGGCACGTCCCCTGCAGCGGCCATGACGAGGTCGGGGTCCGCGCTGCCAGCATTGCTAGCCCAATCCCAAATACCAATGCCGGCCGCGCAATGCGCCGCCGCGTCGGCCATCGTCAACCATTGCGGCGCGGGATGTTTACCGGCAATTACCACATTCACGTAATGACGGCTGCGCAAACAGTGATCCATCACCGACAGCAAACAATTTGCATCCGGCGGTAAATATACGCGCACGATCTCCGCTTTTTTATTCACCACATGGTCGATGAACCCGGGATCCTGGTGCGAAAAGCCGTTGTGATCCTGCCGCCAGACGTGTGACGACAAAACATAATTAAGAGATGCAATTTCGCGACGCCATGGAATTTTTGACGCCACCTTTATCCATTTCGCGTGCTGATTAAACATCGAATCGATGATGTGAATGAAGGCTTCGTAGCAATTAAAAAGCCCGTGGCGGCCAGTCAGCAAATATCCTTCCAGCCAGCCTTCACACTGATGCTCACTCAACATCTCCATTACGCGCCCATCGCTGGCCAGAAACGCATCATTGGCGCCGGTCGCGCCTTCCCACTGGCGGTTGGTCACTTCAAACACGGCTCCGAGACCATTAGAAATAGTTTCGTCTGGCCCAAACACCCGAAAATTTCGTTCTGCGGCATTAAGCTTGACCACATCGCGAATGAACTGGCCGAGCACATAGGCATCACGCGCTTCAACGGCACCCGGTGACGGCACCGTGACGGCATAATCTTGATAGTTCGGCAAATGCAAATCGCGCAACAAAACGCCGCCGTTCGCATGCGGGTTTGCGCCCATGCGGCGATCACCGTGCGGCGCAAGTTCTGCCAGTTCTGTGTGAAGCCGACCAGCCTCATCAAACAACGCTTCGGGCCGGTAACTGCGCAGCCACTCTTCAAGCAGGGCCAGATGTGCAGGATTGGCGCCTGCATCCGGCAGCGGCACCTGATGCGAGCGAAATGTGCCCTCTATCAGTACACCATCGACCGCCTTTGGACCGGTCCAGCCCTTTGGCGAAACCAACACAATCATCGGCCAGCGCGGGCGTTCGATATTTGCAGCCGATTTAGCATCTTGTTGAATAGCCTTGATGTCTGCAATTACATGATCAAGGGTCGCCGCCATCGCCTGATGCATCAATTCTGGCTCATGGCCTTCCACAAAATAAGGTGTCCAACCGTAACCGCGTAACAGCTGCTCTAATTCATCACGGCTGATGCGCGCCAGTATTGTCGGATTCGCGATTTTATAACCGTTAAGGTGCAAAATCGGCAGTACCGCACCGTCCGTCGCGGGGTTCAGAAATTTATTGGAATGCCATGCCGTGGCGAGCGGGCCGGTCTCCGCCTCACCATCGCCAATGACGCAGGCCACCACTAAATCCGGGTTATCAAAAGCGGCTCCAAAAGCATGGCTGAGCGAATATCCCAGCTCGCCACCCTCATGAATGGAGCCGGGACATTCAGGCGAAACATGGCTGGGAATGCCGCCTGGAAACGAGAACTGGGTGAATAATTTTTTTAAGCCCGCTTCATCCTGGCTGATGTTTCGATAAATTTCGCTGTAAGTTCCTTCCAGATAAGTGCTGCCGACCAGCGCGGGGCCACCATGTCCGGGCCCCGATATATAGATCATGTTCAAGTCATATTTTTTGATAACGCGGTTCAAATGTACATAGATAAAGTTCTGACCGGGGGTGGTGCCCCAATGACCAAGTAACATCGGTTTAATGTGCGAGGCTTTTAACGGCTCGCGCAACAGCGGATTGTCGTAAAGATAGATCTGGCCGACCGAAATATAATTCGCCGCGCGCCAGTAGGCATCGATTTTTCGCAGAGCATCTGGTGTGAGTGTGGTCGAATCTATTTTCATGTTTTGGCAGCCTGCAATTTAAGCAAACGATTCATATGGCGCGCGATCACCAGCTCTTCATCGGTATGAATGACTCGAACGTTCACGCGGGTCTTGGCTGACGATATGAGCGGCGCATTCACTGCATTGAGTTCGTCGTCGATTTCAATGCCCAGGAAGCCCAGCCCCGCACATATTCGAGACCGAATGGCGTCGTTGTGTTCACCGATGCCACCAGCGAACACGAGCGTGTCGAGACCACCCAGCGTCGCGGCAAACGCACCGATCCATTTTTTTATTTGATAGCAAAACAGCGCGACCGCTTCAGCCGCACGGATATCGATTGATTCAAGTTCCATCAGCTTTCGCATATCACCAGTCGTCTCCGACACACCCAGCAGGCCGCACTCATGGTTGATAAATTGCGTCAGCCGCTGTGCGTCCATAGCTTCTAGCGTGGCGAGATAGGCAATGAGACCCGGATCAATATCGCCTGCACGTGTCGCCATCACCAGCCCGGCGGCGGGTGTGAACGCCATGCTGGTGTCGATGCAGTGACCGTGCTTAAGCGCGGCTAGACTCGCTCCATTACCCAAGTGCGCGAGAATCACCGACCCGCTGGTAACGGTGGGATCGCCGAGACGCAATAACTCGTCACGCAGGAATTCATATGAAAGACCATGAAAACCATAGCGGCGAATACCGCTGCTCTCGTAGCGTCGCGGGATCGCAAGCAGCGTTGACAGGCGCGGCATGTCACGATGGAATGCAGTATCAAAACAGGCGATCTGAGGCATCTGCGGGAAACAAATCGCCATGTGTTCAATGAGCGCAATTTCTGCAGGCAGGTGCTCGGGTGCGAATGGAATCAGATGCTTCAGTTCCGCGATCAACTCAGCATCGATAATTTGTGGTGCTGACAACTTGGGGCCACCGTGCACGAGCCGATGGCCGATGGCCACAAGCCCGTTCTTTCCGGTAATTTCCACCACCTTTTCCAGCACCGCATTAAACGATTTGCCGTCAGTCTCGGCGCGGCTAACTTCACCACGAAACACCGCATCTGGCTTGCCGTTTAAGCCAAAAATGGCGTACTTATGGCTTGAGGAGCCGACGTTAAGGGTCAGCACAAATTTTTCATGCTGATTAACCTGCGGGTGAGTGTTCATTTTCTGAGCGCTTTTTTAATCCATTAAGTGCATGCTGCGGGCAGCATGAGTACAAAAAGTAACCGTTCGGCTGGTCGCGCTTGGTTCAAAGCTTCACGCGGTTAAGCCTGAGTGCATTCGTCACCACCGACACGGAACTCAACGCCATTGCGGCACCGGTAAACATCGGCGACAGCAGCAAGCCAAAAAATGGATACAGCACCCCGGCCGCCAGCGGAATACCGAGCGCGTTGTAGCCCAGCGCGAACGCCAGATTTTGCCGAATGTTGCGCATCGTTGCACGGGATAGCATTCGCGCCCGAACGAGGCCGCGCAGATCACCTTTTACCCGCGTTACGCCAGCGCTTTCCATGGCTACATCGGTGCCAGTTCCCATCGCGATGCCCACATCTGCCTGCGCCAAAGCGGGCGCGTCGTTGATGCCATCGCCCGCCATCGCGACCTTACGTCCTTCCGATTGCAGGCGCTTAACATGCCCGGCTTTGTCGGCCGGCAGTACTTCCGCCAGCACGTCTTCAATGCCAATTTTTCGTGCCACCGCTGCTGCTGTCGCGCGTGAATCACCCGTCAGCATGACGATGTGTAAACCTTCTTTCTGTAAAGCGGTAATTGCTTCAACGGCAGTGTCTTTGATCGGATCAGCGACTGCCGCCACGCTGGTTACGGTGCTACCGACAGAAAAATAGACCACGGTCTTTGCTTCGATCCGCCAAGCGTCGGCTCGCTCGGTCCAGCGCTTGGTGCTAACACCACGTTGATAAAGAAAATCAGCGCTCCCCACTAGCACTCGTTTTCCATCGATATCGGCTTCAACGCCTAGACCGTTGGAGGCACCAAATGCATCCACTGCACGCGGCGTTAGACCTCGTGCCGCGGCGGCTTCAACAATGGCCAGGCCAATCGGGTGCTCAGACAGTTTTTCCACCCCAGCAACTAATTCAAGCGCTTCGTTTTCAGCCATGCCTTCCGCCGCAAAATCGGTCAGCGTAGGATGTTCCAAGGTTAGCGTGCCGGTCTTATCCACCACCAAAGTGTCGACATTGCGCATTCGCTCTATTGCCTCGGCGTTACGAAACAGCATCCCTGCCCGGGCACCCTGCCCCATCGCGACCGTCATCGAGATTGAGGGCGCGAGCCCCACTGCACTGGGGCAGGCAATGATCAGTACCGCAATGACATTGATAAACACATAGGCCAGTCCCACGCCAAGCCCGTTCAGCGGGTACGTATTGAGCGCCCGATGCGCCAGCGATAGCCAAAATTTGCGCAAGACCGGTGCGCCAACCCACAGCACCGTAGGCGTTAACAACAGCATTTGCAGCCAGCCGGTCGTGGGCGGCAAAAGTCCAAACGGGTGACCAATGCCCACCATGGGCGACATCGCCAAAACCACCAACGGCAATGTCAATGCGATGCCTGTCCACAGCCGCCGCTTTAGCGCATGTAGTTCGACATTTTCCGACTCCGCATTGCCCGCATTAGAGCCCAACATTGGCACTAGCGCCATGCCGCACACCGGGTCTTTCAGGCTGTTGTCAGCTCTGACAGGCACAGGTGAGGGCATGAGTTGGTTCAACATCGGGTGACCCACAAAGTGGTAAATGCGATCAACTAATTATTTTTGCGTGCGATTATTGGCGCTGCGATCAATAGACGCCGAATGGGGGACAACCGCTTTAGATGCGACCCATCAGCAGCAACACGAGAAAAATAACCACGATCAGGCCAAGCGCGCCACTCGGTCCGTAGCCCCAGCTTCTGCTGTGTGGCCAAGAGGGAAATGCTCCGATTAATACTAACACCAGTAAGATCAAAACGATTGTGCTGATAGCCATGAGACGCTCCTTTGTTGTTGTCGCGGTGTGCTCAGACGCGTAGGCCGTTGCGCACTTATCCGCGTGGTAGTCTGCTCGAAGCAGAGAACGCAGTGTTGCGGAAACCCATCCATCCAGTCTGTGCGCCAGCGCACCAATGACATCGCGCGTCTAGAAGACGGGGCAAAAGCTTTTTTTGCTGGCGCGCATATCTTCAAGGGTATTTCATTCCCGGCGTCGCTGTTTGGCAACCGTCGGTTGCTGCCGGTGCAGCCGGTCGAGGCACGGTGCGGCGTCCGCGATGCGGTCGCATTCAGCCCGAAGCTGCGCCCGTTGTCGTATTTGCCAATTGATAAAAAAATTAAAGCCCATCATCCATCGGACTTAATTTGCATGATCAGTTTTTCAACGGCAGTCTGTGTGTGGCTGTCATCCTTGCCGCCAACGCGGGTGCAAACAACAACGCTAGAGAGCCCAAAGCCATCAACCGTTCCGGCGATAGATCGTATTCGATGAGCATTTTTTGCATTGAATTGCCAATCGCGTACCCGACACCGAACTCGAAACACAACATCAGCAACATCCACAGCACGCCGGTTTGGAGTTGCGCCTTGAATGTTGGTGCATCAAGCCAACGGGCCGTCAACCACGCTATGAGTAGAATCAATACCGAGCCGGTCAGCACGCCAATTTGGTGCGACTTTAGTTCGCCCAGTGCAGGCGCGAGCCAGATGCGGCGAATTGTTCCGCTGATGGATTCGGCAACAACAATCATCAGCCATACGGCAACTGCGCGTGACCCGCTCATGCTATTACGGCGTCAATGGGTCGGCCTAGCGAGCGCGACATTTCCACGCCACGTCCAAAGCAGACCACCAGGTGTAAGTGTTTTGCAACGATTGCAAGCTAGTTGGCGAAACGTGGGCATATCGCTGACACTTGTACCAGCTGTTGAAGAAACGTATCGCGGGTGTTTAATGCCGCAGAACGATCAATGCGTTTTGCATATTTTTTATTTTCATTGTTTGTTGTAAAAAAACAGACTAAACAGCGCAATACGCAACTTGCGCAATCTAAGGGGCTGCCCGACCCCTTCGAGAACAGGCCATCAACGCAACTCACCGCTTCGTCACCCAGATTAAAGTAGCGCTATCAACACACAAGCGTCCGCGGGCACTGTGGAGAAATAAAGTCTCAAGACGTACGCCAATAGGCGTGTTTGATTTTGCCACGCGTATCATTTGAACGCTTTAATCAAGGCCTCAAATTGCGTTCTTAACGATTTATCGTGCGGTGTGATTGGCGGAATCGGACGATCAATGGCCAACAGTTCATACACGGCCATTTGCGCCGCACGCACGGAATATTCGACCGTGAAAACAACATCATCTTTGATCTCGACAAACTGACTGATGAAAGCAAAATTCTTTGAGCCCACTGGCACCGGCAAGGGGCGATCGCTCGACGTTCTTGGCATAAACATGCTCGTAATGTACGGCATCCGGCACGGAATGCAGTTGGCAGATTCCACAGTTTCCGGGTCGAAGCGCATATGACCGCACAGCTCCTGCAAAATCTCCGCGCCGTTGCAATCAGCCATCGCTTTGGCAACGAAATTGCCGATGCGATCAGGAAATAGTGCATACCCCCAAAATATCTGAACATCCGCAGGCTGATTGATAAAGTGCGGCTGATGCGCCAACACAATGGACATTAACCAGTTCGAATCTTTGAACGTCACCAGCCCACCGGTACCCGCTTCATTTCCACTGAATTGGTACATCTTGTCAAAGAATGCAGCGGTTTTGAAAGTCACCGTAAACGATGTCCAATATGACTCGGCGATTGCGCTATTAAACGCCGCCGGATTTCCGAAATGCGGCCGCCCGGTCGCCAATTTTTCCCAAAGCTGCCACCCACCACTGTCACCTTTTGTCAGCTTGCTGGGTGCGCTGGTCATCGAACCCAGGCTTGAAGCGTCGGTCATGGAGGCATTCTGCATAAAGACAAAATCGCCATCATTGACGGTAATGACTTCACTTTTGCCGCCGTTTTTACTTTTGCTACCTTTGCGAAAATGGAGTCCAGTGACGACAAATTTTCCGTCCTCCGTTTGGTGATCAAGGTCTGTTACGGTGCAATTGGTGATCAATCGCACGCCTTGGGTTTCGAGCCACGTCTGCAGGGGCAGAACCAGGGAATCATATTGGTTGTAGACAGTTCGTTTGACGCCACCTAGCGTTTCAATGCGAGAAAACTCGAGCATGAAGCGATGTAGATAGCGTTTGAACTCCACCGCGCTGTGCCACGGTTGGAAGGCAAATGTGGTGGCCCACATGTACCAGAATTCGGTTTCAAAAAATGTCGGCGATAAATGATCAGTAATGCAACTTGCCCCTAGCGTGTCTTCGGCTGCAGTAACAAGTTTCAGCAACTCCATGCGGTCTTGCATGGAAAATCCCATTGACGAAACCGGCACCTTGGCTCGACGGCTGTCCACCAATCTCGCCATCGAATTCGCTTTGTATTTCTCATTGAATTCGACAGTTTCATCGAATACCGTTTTGCTTTTATCGGTTAGCGATGGGATCGTTTTGTAAAGATCCCACATGCATTCATAGTTATCGGTGGTCAACATACGCCCCCCGCGCAGGGAATAACCGTGCTCGGGATCGCCCGCGCCATCGAGGCTTCCACCTACGATCGGCATGGCCTCCAGAATTAAAATATTTTCGCCGCGCATTCCGCCGTCACGGATCATGAATGCAGCGGCGGCCAGCGAGCCGATGCCACCGCCAATCAGATACGCTTTTGAACCTGCATTCATGATGCCTTTCCAGGCAGATTTACTCGGCATATTTTGATTCTTGGGGCCTGCGGGCAAATCTTAATGGCCCGTACTATCGGCGTGGCGGGTGGATTCAAACAAGAACCAGGTACGGCGCTCAGTTTCATCAATCCAAACTTCCGTCAGGCTGGCCGTCGCAATGTCGCGATGTCCATCGCATACGTCGTGCGCCTCACGCAAACTTGCGGCAAGCGTTTTGTTGTCTTCACGCAATTCAGCGAGCATGTCAGATGGCTCGACAAACTCTGCATCGTTATCCAGCACGCGTTGGGTGCGAGAAATGTGGCCAATGGATCGAAGCGTTGAGCCGCCGACTTTACGAATACGCTCAGCAATCGGATCTGTCATCGCATAGAGCTGATCGGCTTGGTCATCAAGCATTAAATGGTAATCGCGGAAATGTGGGCCGCTCATATGCCAATGAAAGTTCTTGGTTTTGAGATAAAGCGCGAAGACGTCAGCCAAAATACCGTTCATCGCGCCGGCAATATCTTTGGTCGCTGCGGCTTTTAAGTCTGTCGGCGTCGCCAGTGGAGCCTTGCGTCTTTGCATGAGATTAGCGGTTTTTACCGGGTCGGTTTTGGCCATGATTTACTTTCAGTTGTTTTGTTGGATTGAGTTGGATTAGCTTGCATAAGGCGCTATAGGCTGAATTAGCCTACGGCCTAAATGCGCTTGATGTCGCGAACTAAAGTGATACTGCGCTCGTCAGCAATCAGGTTCTGTGCGCCAGCGAACAGAACCCTGATTTTCGCTGCGATTTTATTGCGATGTGTGGGCAAGCGCACAGACGCCGAGTTTGGAAAAATAGATTCTCTGCTAGTGGGTTGTACAACACGCACGGAGGTTCACTTATGAAGAGGTCACCATGAAGCGATTTTTCTTAATTAATCTTGTAGAAATGTGGCGTGTTAACTTCGTAGCGAAGCTCTTGCGACCGATCGGGCTGCAAACGCCGCAGCGAGCGCCAACCAATATTAAATTCGCGCATCGACACATCGGGTCAAACGTTTATGTAATGCCGATAGCACCGGCGAAATCGCAAAATGCCGATCTGTTGAAAAAAAATCAGATTATTGAATCTGCGGAAAGTAGCGCTAGAAAACAATTTGACGTGGGCGATTTGGGCCTCACTCATTTCGCGAAGGCGCAGATTTCTACTCGCGTCTGGCTGGTGCGAATGTGCGCAAGGTTAATGGGCGTAGCGGTTTGTGTCAGCGCGCAGCCAAGCAGATAAGGAAGTTGGAAATAGGCTACTTCCTCGAATGAATTCTCCGGAGATCAATATGTATTACGCAGATCGCGACACCTTTGGAATTGGCGACCCTGTTGCAGGTTTGGCAAAACCGACCCCAATGCTTCAAGTTTCTGATGTGCCTCAACTTTCCAATGTGTCTCCACTGCCCAAATTGGCTAAGGCACGGGCGGAGAGTGGCACTGATTTGGTGAGCGCCAAAAATATTATTGGCTGTTGCGTGTACAACCACCATGCCGAGAAATTGGGCAACATTAAAGAAATGATGCTCGATACCCGCAGCGGGAAAGTGAGTTCGGCGGTGCTGTCTTTTGGTGGATTTGGGGGCTTTGGACAGAAACATTTTGTGGTGCCTTGGACGGCATTAATGCTCGACAAAAAAAGACAATGTTTTGTCCTTAATGTTGAAAAATCTCACCTCAGAAATTCACCCGGATTTCAATAGAAAAGCGATCAATCGTGCCCTGTTCAGTGCGATAGCAAACAGATCCTGTTAGTTTCATTATGCAAACTCGCGCCGTATGTCGCTCTACCATCACGCTCCAAGTGAAAACGAGAGCGGACATCGAGCCGCATAGATACACACCTACAATGGAGAATTCAATATGGCATACGCCAGCATCAACCCTTACAACGGCGAAACGTTAAAAAGCTTTGAACAACTGACCAACCCCCAGCTTGAAAAAGCCCTGGCCACTGCAGATGCCTGCTTTCAAACCTGGAAGCACACTAGCTTTGCCGCGCGCGCAGTGATCGTCAATAAGGCCGCCGCGCTGCTGCAAGCACACGTGGATGATTTCGCCAAATTGGCGACTCTGGAAATGGGCAAGCTGATCAACGAAGCGCGCGGCGAGGTGAAATTCAGCGGTAATATCCTGGCTTACTACGCGAAGAATGCAGAGGCGTTTCTGGCCCCGCAAAAGCTGAACCCAAAAGTAGGCGAAGCGCATATGGAATCAAGCCCGTTGGGCGTGATTTTTTGTGTGGAGCCATGGAATTTTCCTTACTATCAATTAGCTCGTGTCGCCGGCCCGCAACTCATGGCGGGCAACGTGATTGTGGTTAAACATGCAGGCTGCGTCCCACAATGCGCGATCGCGTTTGAAAAACTCTGGATGGATGCAGGCGCTCCTGCGGGTCTGTATACCAATCTGCTCATAGGTCACGAACAGTCGGACATCGTGATCGACGATCCACGCATCAAGGGCGTGGCGCTCACCGGGAGCGTCGAAGCGGGCAAAATCGTCGCCGCGCGAGCAGGCCTTAACGTAAAGAAGTCATCAATGGAATTAGGCGGCAGCGATCCATTCATTGTGCTTGAGGATGCGGATCTCGACACGGCAATCCCTTGGGCAGTATGGGGACGCATGTACAACGGCGGCCAGACCTGTTGTGCAGCCAAGCGGTTTATTGTGGTGGATGCGATTGCCGACAGCTTCCTCGCCAGATTCAAGGCGGCATTGGAACGGCTCGAGCCAGGCGATCCGATGGATGAAAAAACCACGCACGGCCCGCTTTCAACGGAATCGGCGCTGCTGAAATTGGTCAAACAGGTTGATGCTGCCGTGGCACATGGTGCCACGCTGGTAATGGGCGGCAAGCGCATGGATCGGCCCGGTTCATTCATGCAGACAACTATTCTCGCAGACATCAAACCGGACAATCCGGCTTTCCGCGATGAGTTCTTTGGCCCGGTGGTTTCATTCTTTCGCGTTAAGGATGAGGACGCGGCAATTGCGCTTGCCAACGACTCCGATTTTGGTCTGGGCGGCTCAGTCTTCACGCAAGACATTGCGCGTGGCAAGCGCGTGGCAAGTCGTGTTGACACGGGCATGATGTTTATCAATAACCTTGATTGGACGGATGCTGATTTGCCCTTTGGCGGCATTAAATATTCCGGCTACGGGCGCGAGCTGGGAAATATGGGCATTCAGGAATTTGTGAATAAAAAGCTCGTTCGGGTGGCGGCGCTAAATGCGCCCGCTTAAATACTAAAGCGCGACGAACGCCGCGGCGTGCCTTGATTTGCCGACCAAAATATTTACTCGATCCTTGGGGTTCAACGTGAAAAAGTGCAGGCCGCCGTGGTTGAGACATTTGGAAGTCCGCCTGTCATACGGGAGTTCTAGATCCCCGCGCCGGGGCAGATGCTGGTGAAAACCGAGGCGTGCGGGGTATGTCATACCGACCTGCACGCGGCCAATGGTGATTGACCGGTCAAACCCACGCTGCCGTTTACGCCCGGACACGAAGGTATTGGCATTGTTATCGCGCTCGGCAGCGGCGTGACGGCGGTCAAAGAAGGCGATCGCGTGGGTGTGCCTTGGCTGTATTCGGCGTGTGGACATTGTGAATACTGCCTCGCCGCACGCGAACCGGTATGTGCTGAAGCACAATTTGGCGGCTACACAAAAAACGGGGCGTTTGCTGAAAGCAATGGGATTATTGGTATGCGCGGTGGATATTGACGACAGCAAGCTTGAACATGCCAAACGACTTGGCGCCGACATCACCATCAACGCCAAAAATGGCGACCCAGCGGTTGAAGTCAAAAAAGCCACCGATGGCGGCGCACATTACGTACTGATTACGGCGCCTTCGCTGCCGGCATTCCACCAGGCGAATTCCCGACACCACTTTTCTAGGTGGTGGCAAATTGCATCACCATTCGCGACTCGTTCGTCGGCAACCGCCGCGATATGGCCGAAGCACTGGCGTTCGCCGCAGCAGGAAAAGTCTAAGCAGATATCGAATTGAAGCCCTTATCCGCCATCAACCAAATGTTTGATCGATTAGCGCATGGTGATGTTCCATCACGCGTTGTGCTGAACTTCGCGGCGTAAAAAACCTCCTGTTACCGACTATAGGCCGGGCTAGACTAGGGCTGGCCCACGTAAATCGCAATTTTGCCTTTTGCCCGACCCGACTCACTCAGGCCATGCGCTTGTTTTATCTCTTTCAAGCCAAACTCTGCTCCCACGATTGGCCTTATTTTGCCGTTGTCCACCAGCTGTGCTATTTCTTCCAGTGCTGGTGCATTAGGCTTGATGAATACAAAAGCGCCACGCAAACCAAGTTTCTTGGCCTCATCTTCTGGCGGATTACTAACGATGGAGACCAAAATGCCGCCACGACTCATCACTGACCATGATTCGTTCTGCGTTTGGCCGCCGACGGTATCAAACACCACATCAATGTTAGAGGTCACGTCTGGCAGGTGCTGCGCCCGGTAGTCGATAAATTCGTCGACCCCCAGCGACTCGACTAATGCACGATTGGCCGCCGATGAGGTGCCAATGACAAAGGCACCGCGCGATTTTGCAAGCTGTGCCGCGATTGAACCCACGCCACCCGACGCCGCATGAATCAACACGCGTTGACCGGCCGAGACTTTGGCAACATTCACTATCGCTTCCCATGCAGCAATGCCCGCAAGCGGCAGCACGCCGGCCTCTATGTGGGAAATAGTCTGCGGCTTCATCGCGATTTCAGTTTCGCGAACGGTAATAAATTCGGCATACGTGCCATCGCGCTCGGCGTCGGGCCTTGCATAAACGCAATCGCCCACTTTGAATTTTGAGACCTTGGCGCCGATCTCCGCCACCACGCCAGACACATCCCAACCTAAAACAATGGGCATCCGGTGCGGGATTATTTCCTTCAAATGCCCTTGGCGAACTTTCCAGTCTATCGGATTGACCGAGGTGCCCACGACGCGAATCAAAACATCGTCTGAGCGCACCATCGGCTCATCTGCATCCTCATAACGCAGTGTATCGACGTTGCCATACTGGTGAATTCGAACAGCCTTCATGGGAAATCCCTAAAACGTTTGAATCTGAATCTTCGCTCGGTTAAAAAATGCAGTCTGTGCGGAAGCGAACGTTGCGCTTCTATTCATCAGTGATGATCGAGGATCAGCGCGCTGCAAACTCTTCGCAAAATTTTGAAATTTGAGCAAGCACATTCTGCACCGCCAGATTGGCCGCCACCACGCCACCTGCGGGGTCTTCGCTCGGCGATGCAACGCTGGCTTCAAATTCGCGAGAGGCCATTACCCTTCTGGTCGCCGCATCAACCATCACCGCGCGCATGGTGAGACGTACATGGCTCGGTGAAGTATAGAATTCTTGCTGCAAACGGATGAGCTCAGTATCCAGCCGCAACTCACTGATCGCTGCGGTCGAGCCCCGAACCACGGCACGAAATGCGCCGCTGCTTTCAAGAGTACGCACCATGAGAGGCATGAGCATTTGTACGGGCGTATCGACCCATTGGTTAAGCGCGAAGTGTTCCAATTCATGCGCTTGCCGCTGATAAACAATATGCGTGCTGCCAAACCCAGCCGAAGCGATAGGCGTACTAACCGTCAGCGTGGGAGCGGCAAGCCGGGACTGCTCCGATGGATTTGAGACCGTTGAAGCGCTTGATGCGCCTGCTGACTGCGGTGGCAGCAGTGGCGTTAGGAGCGGCCGCGTTGATAGTCGAAGCGAAGGCGGGAACGGCAATGCATCCAGCACGTACAAGGTCGGCTGTACCGGCGCTTTGGGCAAAATTGATCCACAACCGCCCAAAATGCCGAGGCTAATGAACGCAACCAGGACGGTCTGAAAAACCACCCAAGAATTCATGTTGCGCGCACACGAGCCTGTTCGACGTCGCTTATAAATAATCATGGCTTTACCTTTTCTTTTTCTCCAGGCCCCATCGGCACTTGTGAACCACCCAACAGCAGGCTCGTCGGCGTGCGCTCGGTCTGCTCTATCAAACGGCGCAATGACGGTGCCAACTGGTTTAATTCGACTAATAGCCGCTCCAACTCGGGCAGCGTCTCGGTGCTGAGCTGTTTCACGCTGCTTTCCGCCGCATCGGCGGTTCGTCCCGCACTCGCGCCCGCGCGGCTGAGGATAATCGCCATTTTCTCGATGGCATCGGCACCTGCATTGACACGATCCATGGCTGGACTGAATTTTTCGCTGGCGCGCGCGGTGTTGCTGGTAATGCGCGCTGCATTGCTGATGCTCGCGCTCAGCGCATCACGTTGACTCGACAAGACGTGCATCAGCGACGCGCTATCGGCCAGCGTTGATTTCAATGCGGCGCGATTGTCAGCGCCGAGGATGGCATTCAAATTTGTGGTCATATTGTCGAGGTTAGCCAAAACAGAAGTCGCCACGTTTTCGAGGCGCGCACTGAGTGACGGCTTTGAGCGGATCATCGGAACAGGCATCTCGTCGGTCGGCACCAAGGGTGGTGAGCCCGCACTACCGCCGTTGATTTCAACATAGGCAATTCCCGTCAGTCCCTGACTTTTGAGGACCGCTTCGGTATCCTGCTTGATCGGGGTGCCACGATCAATTAAAAACTTCAGCAATACTTGGCGGGAATCCTTCGGATCGATACCAATTTCGACAACCTTGCCGACATCAACACCCAGGTATTTCACCGGTGCATCAACACTCAGGCCAGCGACCGATTCCTTCACAATGGCCTGATAGGGCTCATAACGTTTTTTCGAATTGCTGCCCGCCGCCAGCCACAGTACGCCCGCAATGAGCGCAGCACCCAGCACCAGTACAAATGCGCCGACCACGGCATAGTTCACTTTATTTTCCAATTTTCTCTTCCTGCTGTTGTGCGGGCGCTCGCTGAGTTGGCACCGATGGGGTCGACGATACCGGGGGAGCTACCTTCGCTTTGCTGATAATTGCGCGCTGATCGACAAAATACGAACGAATAATCGGGTGCTCCTGATGCGAAAGTTCTTCCATCGAGCCCACCGCCAGCACACGACCTTCGCCGAGCACGGCCACCCGATCGCTCACCGCCCACAACATATCCAGATCATGGGTCACCATTACAATAGTTAGACCATACATCGAATGAGTTTGCAGAATTAGCTCGTCAACGCCAGCCGAGCTGGTAGGGTCGAGGCCGGTGGTGGGTTCATCCAGAAACAAGAGCTCCGGATCCAGCGCAATGGCGCGCGCGAGCGCGGCGCGTTTAAGCATGCCGCCGCTCAGCTCGTTTGGCATTTTCAAGCCCGTATCAGCGGGCAGCCCGGTGAGCGACAACTTCCAGTCTGCGATGCCATCTATAAGCTCATCGTCGAGTGAGGTGTGCTCTCTTAACGGCAGACCGACATTTTCGCGAACGGTCAGAGAACTGAACAAACCACCATGCTGAAACAGCACTCCCCAACGCTGGCGCAGTGCATGCGTTTCTGCGTCGGTGAGCGCGCTGGTGTCGTCGCCAAATAATTTAATCGTGCCCGAAGTGGGGCGTTGCAACAAAATCATTTCCCGGAGAAGTACAGATTTGCCTGAGCCACTTCCGCCGGCAATCGCCAAAATTTCGCCGCGTCGAACGTCAAGGTTTAAGTCGTTGTGGACAACATGCTCGCCAAAGCGAGTACAAACATTACGCAATTCGATCACAATATCGTCGCTGGCTGGCATATTAAATATCCAGCATGCTGAAAACGACCGAGAACAGCGCGTCCACAACAATTACCAGGAAGATGGACTGTACGACGCTCATTGTCGTCTGGCGTCCCACACTATCGGCGCTGCCCTTGGTTCTAAAGCCCTGAAAGCAGCCAATCCCCGCGATGATGACCGCAAACATCAGCGATTTACCAATGCCCACCAACAGTGTCGCCCCGTGCATCTCACGGCCGAAGCGGTCAATAAATTCGTGGAAGCCAATGCCTAACTGCGAGCGCGCCATGACCATGCCACCAAACACGCCCGTGATATCTGCAAACAAGGTCAAGAGTGGCAACGCGACCACCAGCGCCGCGATTTTTGGCAGCACCAATAATTCAATCGGCTCAATATCAATGGTGCGCAACGCGTCAATCTCTTCGGTTACCACCATCGTGCCAATCTCAGCGGCATAAGCTGAGCCTGAGCGCCCACTGATGATGATTGCGCTAATTAACGGCGCGAATTCACGCAGCATCGCATAGCCAACCAGATCAACCACAAAAATATTTGCACCATAGTGTTTGAGTTGATCCGCCCCCTGATACGCCACCACCACACCCAGCAAAAATGAGGTCAGGCCGATAATCGGCAAGGCGTTAAAACCACCGATCTGAATATTACGTAGTGTCACGCGCCAGCGTATCCGGTGTGGATGGGTGAGAACCTTGGCTGTTGCAATCGCGGTTTCGCCCATAAAGCTGAGTAGCGCAAAGGCTTGCTCGGCGACCGCTACTGCACTGCGCCCTACCCGTTCCAGCGGCGGCTGTTTTGGCACAGGCGGCAACGGCTCATTCACTTTTTCGGCGACCAGCGTCATCATTTTTTGCAGATGCGGAGGCCAATTCTGAAGGCGGGCAGTCGCGCCATGACGACCAAGCCAATGCTGCAATACCCATACGCCTGCGCTATCAATTGCGTCGATTTTGCCGCCGTTCAAAATCACCTCCCCTTGCGCGCAGTCTTGCTGGTCAAGCTGCTGCGGGACTAGGCCAAGTGAGCGTGCCGTCCAGCTACCGGACAGCATCCACTCCCCGGATTTTTGCTGGGTCATACTGGCGGGTGCTGTTGCGGATGCGATGGAACTAGACATAGGTCCGGTTGTGGCGGTTGATGTTGCGTGAGCTCCTCAGTATTTGAGCGGCTATTGTATGAATGCTCACACAGGTACCATTGCGCCTAACACTCACGGGATTAATGAGCAACCACCAGATTATCGACCACCGACGAGACACCCGGTGCAGCCCAAGACGCGGCAACCGCCAGATCGCGCTCAGACCAGGATGCCACGGTGCCAGCGAGTACAGCCGTGCCGTCGTCGTGGGTATTTACGGTAATGTGTTGAGGGTTGGCTTTTGCGATGCGTTTAAACGCATTTTCCATTTTGCCTTTGACGTCAATCCACATGACGTTAGGTTTGAGGGTGATTAAATTTGTCACGGCAATCACCCCCAGCAGATAGCGTACGCAGCCAGCCGCAGCCTCTTTCTGGTAGTGTTTCATTCCACTGCGCGACTCGATATCGTTCGCAAGCGCGGTCACGCCATAAACACGCTTCGCAATTTCTTCTGCGCTCATTTTCTGCGTGTAATGCGTTACCTGACCCGTGAACGTTATCACGCCGTTGTGCGCAGTGACACCGATTTGCGCGGCGTTCACACTTGGCCACCAGTTGAGTTCATGCAAAACATCACTTTGGACCTTAGAATCTGTCTTCATGTCGATCTTCTTTCGCCAGAGTTCATAAGGACATTGCCGCATTTCGAGCAAACATGCTTGGCGGCAGACAAACGCCGGTCACGTGTTTATTGACGCATGCAAGTAAGTCATGTTCATTTATAGACTCTTATATTAACTGACGGCAGATCTTGCTGTCTGTGCGCTAGCGTACTGTGGTCGATTAATGATCCACCACAGTTTGTCACGCCAACAAACTGACGAAGTGGGAGCCGGAAAGCAACATCTGGCGTGTGGCACCTAGCTTACATATTGACACTCACCGGACGAGAAACGCTAATTCAAGGCGAGTACGATGCCGATCAGAATTGATGCGACATCATCAAATACGGGTGCTCCGGGTTCGCGGCGCTGCCGCATCGACAAAAAAGTGTACGGCTTCGCTGAACTCTCGAAGAACGCTGCGGCACCCCACTTCGGAACAACATGATTCCCAAACAAGCATCGTTTGTGCGCTAGCAGACAGACGCCCGTTGAGGGCATGGTCATATTTAAGAAAGAAGAACCCACGCATGTGCGCTTGCAAATGCGCTACGACTCCTCAACTCAGCTCAAAGGAAAAGTTATGAACAAAATAAATACCGCCGCAATGTCTGCCGCGATTATCCTGGCATTTGGCATCAGCGCTAACGCCGCTGAGGGTGTCATGTCCAAGGCCGACTACAAGGCAGCCAAAACCGACCTCAACGCCAAATACAAAACCGAAAAAGCAGCTTGTGCATCAACGACCGGCAATGCCAAAGACATTTGCGTTGAAGAGGCTAAAGGCCGCGAGAATGTATCGAAAGCGGAACTCGAACAAAATTACCGTCCATCCGAGAAGCATCGCTACGAGGTGCGCATGGCAACGGCCAATGCTGTTTACGCAGTTGCCAAGGAAAAATGTGATGACGTAACCGGAAACGCCAAAGATATATGCCGCGCTGAAGCCAAGGCCGCGCACGTGTCTGCAAAAGCAAACGCCAAAGTCGCTGAAAAGTCTGCGGATGCCAATAGCACGGCACGAAATAAAATAGATGCGGCAAATGCAAACGCTCGCGAGACCAAGATGGACGCTCGAAGCGATGCGACGACCGCGAAACGCAACGCTGATTATGCCGTGGCGAAAGAAAAATGCGACGCACTTACTGACGGTGCCAAAACTGCCTGTTTACAGGACGCCAAGACACAACATGGCCAGTAATCGGGGGACACCGTAATGCAAAGAGTACGCGGCGGTTTATGAATGCTGCTGCGGGCGATGGCAGACGCGTTATTGACCTAGTGTTGACTTGTAATTAACTACCTGGCGGCGTTGAGAGCCATTGGATTATTTTAATCGCGAGCATAGAAGGTCTAATGGCAAAACTACGAATCGAGCGCGATTCCTTAGGCACCATCGCCGTCCCGAGCAAGCACCTTTGGGGTGCGCAAACCCAGCGTAGCCTCACGCATTTCCATTTTGCGGGCGAATTAATGCCTAGCTCAGTAGTCCATGCACTGATATTGGTAAAGCGCGCGGCGGCCAGTGTGAATTTGAGGCTTGGATTGTTGGATCAAGCCAAGGCTGAGGCGATCATCAGCGCGGCTGATGAAGTGCTCAAAGGCGATCATCCCGATGAATTTCCGCTGGTGGTTTGGCAGACGGGTTCCGGCACCCAAACCAATATGAATGTGAATGAAGTGCTGGCACATCGCGCTTCACAAATTCTCGCCGGCAAACACCGCAATAAGCAAGGCGGAAAGCGCGACTACGCGCCGTTTATCCATCCAAATGACGATGTGAATATGGGGCAATCGTCAAACGACACCTTTCCCACCGCCATGAATCTTGCGGCGACAATTGCGATCAAGCGAAGCTTGAAACCCGCATTGAAAAAGCTGCGCAACACGCTTCAAGTTAAGTCAAAGCGATTTTCAAAAATTATCAAAATTGGCAGAACCCATTTGCAAGACGCGACGCCGATTACGCTTGGCCAGGAATTTTCAGGTTATGTTTCCCAGCTGGATCATGGCCTTGAGCACCTCGATGCTGCGATGTCACATTTATACGAAATTGCGCTGGGGGGCACAGCAGTGGGCACCGGGCTCAATACACATCCAAGGTTTGGTGCGTTGGCGGCAAAAGAAATAGCATTGCTGACCAAACTCCCGTTTCGCTCCGCGCCGAACAAGTTTGAAGCTCTGGCCGCCAGCGACGCGATGGTCAATGCCCACGGCACACTCAAAACGCTTGCAGGCTCACTATTTAAAATTGCGAACGATATTCGGTGGCTGGCATCGGGTCCCCGTGCTGGCCTCGGCGAAATCAATCTGCCAGAAAACGAACCCGGCAGCTCAATCATGCCGGGAAAGGTAAATCCGACACAGGCAGAATCGCTCACCATGATTTGCTGTCAGGTATTTGGCAACGACGTTGCAGTGACCCTTGGCGGGGCGTCTGGGAATTTCGAGTTGAACGTATTTCGCCCACTCATCATTAGAAACGTATTGCACAGTGCAACCCTGCTTGCCAGTGGATGTGAAAATTTCGAGAAATATTGCGTTATCGGTATCACCGCAAACAAACCTCGTATTGACATGCTGATGCGCGACTCGCTGATGCTGGTGACGGCGTTAAGCGACCATATCGGTTACGACAATGCGGCGAAAATTGCCAAGCATGCGCACCGGCATGCCATCACACTCAAAGACTCAGCCTTAACATTAGGACTGGTTACCGCACGCGATTTTGACCGATGGGTGCGGCCTGACAAAATGGTTTGAACGCTTGTGTGTCCCAGCGCACGGACATCACCGGCGCCGAAGTTCATTCTTTACAAGCGGTGGGGGATTATCGAGCAATCGCCGTAGGCAGGGAACGGGTAGTTTTTTACAAGCTTATTTTGAATCTTCAAAACATTCATTACGACCATAGAAGGAAATGCCGCAATGACAGCCGTCGCCTATCCACTGAACCTGTTGGTCACCGCGCCCACTCTTGAAGTACTTACCAAGCTCGCGCTGGCGACGCCAGACAAGTTACGAAGCTCATTTTCTGAAGTGTGCCAGTTGCTGGGGATTGCCGATATTGGCTTTGCATCGGCCGCTCAATTTCAGCGCAGGCGGGTGAAGCCGGGGAGCTGGGTTTTTGGAAGTGGCGCAAATGGTACCAAGCTTGACTCTGTTTTTGTGGTCTGCTCCGGCTTTCTTAAAACGTTGTTGATCGATGAAGCCGGGAACGAACGGATCCTGAGTTTTCCCATGCGCGGCGACTTGTTGGGAATCGACGGTTTACATGCTGATTTCCACCCTTCACAGGCTGTTGCCATCACCGAATGTGAAGTGATCGTTATTCCTGTTCATGAACTCATCTCTATCGCTCGCCAACATGCACTGCTCGAAACATGGTTTTACTCTGCCATGAGCCGAGAATTAGCCCGTGAACACGCTATCGTGGGGCTACTCGGCATGCTCGGTGCCGAAGCACGCTTAGCACGCTTTCTGGTTGCGCTGGGTGAGCGATTCGGGGCGTTAGGCTACTCTTGCACCCAATTCAATTTGCACATGACGCGGCAGGAGATTGGCAGCTATCTTGGCCTTACGCTGGAGACCGTCAGCCGGTCATTTTCAGCGCTGCACGATGCACACTTGATCAAGATAAACCAGCGCGCAGTGACCTTGTTCGATACGGGCGCGCTTCGCGCGTTTAAAAAGCTTACACCTCTCACCAAGCTGTACAGCATTCAAAGTCATGCCGCCGATCACGCAACGCCCACAAAACGTAACAATTCAATTTGGTCATCGCTGACCAACCCACACTGATCCTCGTCAAATTTGCATCAAACCTTTTAAAATAGGGACACGCAGAGATGAATGCAATGAATGGCCTCACCCACACTGAAATTATTAACCTGAAGCGGAAACTTGAAAAAGAAGATTCACGGGTACGCGATAACTTGCACGAAGAATTTTTACAGCGCAGTGCGGGTAATGAAAGCGAGGGCGTCCAACACCACGACTCGGCCGATGACGACGCGGTGGTCGATGTTTTGAATGATGCAGCCGTATCTGACATGACCCGCGCTACTGCATCGCTGGAGGCCATTGATGCGAGCCTGAACGCAATGCAGGCAGGCACTTATGGCGTGTGCCAAGACTGTGAGAGGCATATTGGCGTGAAGCGCCTGAATGCCAATCCGACTGCCAGCTGCTGTACACCGTGTCAAAGCCGACGCGAGAAAAATACCCCCCACCCAAGCTTGTAATTCGCCTCAAGTAAGCAACGTAAATATCAACAAAAGCCTCAACATTTCCCCGGAGAAAAAATGCAATCCCATCACGCTTTAGTTTGGATCGACCATCGCAGTGCAACCGTAATTCATCTTGACCGCGAAACTGAAGAAGTGACGCAGGTTCAGTCCCATCACGGCAAAGAGCATCTGCATCACAAAGCGGACGCTATCGGCGACGGCAACATCAAACCGCATGCCGATTACTTTGTGAATGTCATGGACGTCATTGGCTCAAGTGACGAGATTTTACTGGTGGGGCCAGCAGATGCCAAAACAGAATTCGTGAAATATGCAGAAAAACATCGACCCACCCTGGCCAAATTTATTGTCAAAGTTGAGACCATGGATCGCGCCAGCTCGGGAGAACTTGTCGATCACGCGCGACATTTTTTCTCAATGTTGAAACCGCGATTGGGCTCAAACCATTAACTGCCGACGCAAAAAGTCAGTAGGTGTAATTTGCGCCAGATGAACAAAAATGAACGAAGCAAGTTTGTAAACAGTTGAGCGGATCGCAGCCCCACGATCAGGAAAAATAAATGGTAAAAATCATTTTAGCCGTCGACGGATCTGAGCCGTCCTTGTCCGCCGCCCACGCCGTCATAAAACATCGGGCTATGTTCAGCGCGCCCGTTGAGATCTATATTGTTCACGTCGCCGCACCCATTCCCAAGCTCTACGGCCTGCACGTGGTGGTGGATAGTGCAACGCTTGAGCGCATCATCAAAGAAGATGCGAAGCAAGCGACCCTTGGTAGCGAGATGCTTTTTGAGAAATGGGGTGTGGCCTGCAAAGTTCATAATTTTGTAGGCGAAGTTGCGCATATGATTAACGATTTTGCTGAAAGCCAGGACGCGGATTTCATTTATGTCGGAACCCACGGCCGTGGATCGATGCTTAGCACCATCAGTAGCGCGCTTCGTGGTGCCTTGTTGGGGTCCACTACACTGAAGCTGCTGCATACGGCGAAAATCCCGGTGGTGGTTATCCATTCCAGCGAAAGTACTGTCGACGCTTAATCCGGGAATGTTGCGCCGTAATTTCCCAGGGCTAAAGCGGTGCCGAGCCGATCGGTCGGCTAAGGTCTGATCGCAAACAGGATGAGCAAAACTTTTCCTCTCAAACAACGCAGCTAAGAAGGCAATCATTATTGCCCATTGCTGCATACGTACCGAGCCAAAAAAGTGGCCTCTTACCGACGGGCGCAACGGTCGAGTCGCCTAACCTATTGAGTTCTTGCATCAGCGCAACCGCGGCATCACATTCTTCGATCATGTGATCAGCTTTATCATAGACAGAAAAAGCGGTTTCAACGGACTTGGAATTTTTTACGCATTGGCCAACGTCGTTGATCAAGTATCTGGTAGTGATTCGTCCTGAAGTCCCAGTGAGCATCTGGCCACCGATGTTGATGAATGTGCCTGACTGTTGTCGCCGACGCCAAA